>Ga0256841_1002356_pt1 | contig 15150 bp, 16 predicted proteins | sample 356308metaG_FD_185971 | JGI IMG/M metagenome (GOLD analysis project Ga0256841, IMG submission 185971) | Hydrothermal vent microbial communities from Mid Atlantic Ridge, Atlantic Ocean - 356-308 | ecosystem: Environmental > Aquatic > Marine > Hydrothermal vents | place: Atlantic Ocean: Mid... | reverse complement strand
GGCGGAGGGTGGGGCAACGTCGGGGTTCCGAGCGTGTGGGCCGGTCCGTGGGTTCGGGTCTGAGACCCACTCCGCCAGTGATGGGGTTCCGAGGGTGTGGGCCGGTCGAGGGGCGGTCCGGTGACCTCGTCGCCGTTTTCTCCGTATGCCGGTCGTCAGGCTCGCCGACGCACCCTGCGGCCCAGCGATTCCAGTGAGGGCACCACCCCCCGACGGAAACCCAGGAACAGAACCACGATGACGATGCCGTACAGCATGATCCGAAGCTGGGCGAAGTCGACCAGGATCTCATCCACGATGGTTAGGGCGATGGCCCCGATCACCGGGCCCAGTAGCGATCCGATACCCCCGAAGACCAGCATCACCAGGACCCTCACGTCGACGGCGCCGAAGGCGTAGGTGGTGGGGGCGATGAACTCCCGGTGGTGGGCGAACAGGGCCCCGGCGAGGCCCAGCATGGCCGATCCGATGAGGCCGGCGTAGACCCGGTAGCGGGTCACGTTCACCCCCGACAACTCCGCCGCCACCTCGTCGTCGCGCAGGGATCGGAACGCCCACCCCACGTGCGAACGCTCGATCAGGCGGTAGAGCACCAGGTAGGCCACGACCAGGCCCAGGAACACGTAGTAGGGGGCCACCCGGGTGGTCAGCACGGTGTCGGCGGCGGCCTTGACCCTCAGTCCGGTCTCACCACCGGTGAGGTCCTTCTTGCCCAGGACCAGGTTCTCATAGGACAGGGAGAAGGCCAGGGTGACCACACCGGTGAAGATGGCGTCGAGGGACCGGCTGACCGCCACCCAGCTCAGGAGGCCCCCGATGGCCGAGGCCAGCAGGGTCCCCAGGATGACGCCGGGTAGGAAGGGCCAGCCGTGTCGGGCCGTGAGGATGGCCGAGGTGAAACCACCGATGCCCGCCAGGGCCCCGGTGCACAGGAAGAGCTGGCCGGTGCTGCCGAGGATGATGTTGAAGGCGATGGTGTAGGCGGCGAAGACCATACCGATGATGATCACCGTCATCATCGAACGGGAGTCGGAGTAACGTATCGGGACCAGGGCCAGCAGGGCCGCGGTCACCGCGATGGGGGAGTACGCCCTCAGCAGGTCGGCCGCCCGCCCGGTGGCCGGGCTGGTCGCCGGGGCGGTCACGTCCCGCCCCCCAGGATCCCGCTGGGTCGGAACACGATGGTGAGGGCGGCGGCGGCCAGGAGCACGATGGCGGTTATGTAGGTGCCGATGTAGAAGGCGCTGACCGTGTTCACGATACCCAGGAGGATTCCGGCCACGAAGGCCCCCGACACACTCCCCAGGCCCCCGACCACGGCCACGATCAGGGCGAGGATGGTGAGGCTCACCCCGGCGGTGGAGGTCACCGGGGAGGTCATGGCCCGGGAGACGGCCACCAGGCCGGCCAGGGCTCCGCTCAACCCGAAGATCACTGACCGGACCAGTGACGGGTTGATCCCGCACAGGCGGGCCCCCTCCTCGTCCTCGATGATGGAACGGGTGGCCCGCCCGAAGGTGGTGTAGCGCAGGAAGACGAACAGGGCCGCGCCGGCCACCACGGCCAGGGCCGACGCCACCAGGCTTCCGACCCTCATCGGCACCCCCAGAATGGGGATGGGATCGCCGCTGATCCTTATGTTCAGGGCCTCTATCGGGTACTTCCACTCCAGATACCCGTCGATGATCGTGCCCAGGCCCAGCATCAGCAGCAGGCCCAGCAGCACCCGGGCCTCCCCCTGGAGGCGGTAGACGGGTCTCATGATGGTCAGATCGGCGGCCAGGGCCACCACCGCCGCGGCGGCCAGCCCCGCGGGCACCGCCGCCCAGAGGGACATGTCCGCCTGGGTCATGCGGGCTATGACGATGGCCCCCAGCACCGCGAACTGGCCGTGGGACAGGTTCAGCACCCCGCCCAGGCCGTAGATGAGGGTGAGACCCACCCCGAGCAGGCCCAGTTGCAGTCCCAGCACTATGCCGTCCAGGAATACGGCGGTCACGTTTATCCCTCCCTCCTCAGGTGATACCCAGATAGGCCCGCCGGACCTCGGCGTTGTCCCCGAGCTCGGTGGCGGATCCGCTGATGGTGATGCGACCGTGGTCCAGGACGTACCCCCGGTCGGCGAGGCTCAGGGCCAGGGGGACGTGTTGCTCGGCCACCAGTACGGTGAGGCCCTCCTCCCTCAGGCGTCCCAGGGCGTTGTAGGCCTCCACCGCCAGCACCGGGGCCAGGCCGGTGGTGGGTTCGTCGAGGATGAGCAGACGGGGCCGCGACATCAGGGCCCGGCCCACGGCCAGCATCTGCTGCTCACCCCCACTCATTGTTCCGGCATGCTGGCCACGGCGTTCCTCCAACCGGGGAAACAGCTCGTAGACGGAGGCCAGGGTGGCGGGATCGGGGCGGTGCGGGTAGGCACCCAAGGCCAGGTTCTCCTCCACCGACATGGTGTTGAACAGGTGCCTCTCGGCGGGGACGAAGCCGATTCCCGCCCGGGCCACCCTGTGGGCTCCGATACCGGTGATGTCGTTCCCGTTGAAGCGGACCTTCCCTCCGGTGATCGGCACCAGTCCGCAGATCGTCCGCAGCAGGGTGGTCTTGCCAGCCCCGTTGGAGCCGATGACCGTCACCGCCTCACCCGAGCTCACCACGATGTCGATGTCGTAGATGACGTCCTCGCCCAGGTAGCCGGCGGACAGGCCGCTCACCTCCAGGAGATTGTCGGTCACCGGTCCCGCACCTCGCCGGGGGACCACCGTGGCTCACACATGGGTGTCGATCTCGTCGCCGAGGTAGGCGGCGACCACGTTGGGGTCGGTCATGACCTGGTGTGGCTCGCCGTCGGCCAGGATGGTGCCGAAGTTCAGCACGACTATGCGTTCGGCCAGGCTCATGACCGCCTTCATTACGTGCTCGACCCAGATCACGGTGAGACCGAGTTCGTCCCGTGCGGTGCGCACCATGTCGATGGAGGCCTGCAACTCGGTGTCGTTCAGCCCGGCCATCACCTCATCGAGGAGTAGCAGCCGGGGGTTGCCGGCCAGGGCCCGGGCCAACTCCAGGAAGCGCTGTTGGTGGAGGGTCAGATTCCCCACCTCCTCGTGGGCCCGGTCTCCGAGTCCCACGAACTCCAACATGGCGGTGGCGCGATCGCGGGCCCGATCCACCCGGGGCCGGGAACCGGGGCTGCCGAACAGGGCCCCCAGGGCCACGTTCTCCAACACGTTCATGGACTCGAAGGAGCGTGGGGTCTGCAGCACCATGGCTATCCCCAGCCGGCGGACGTCGTGGGCCCCCAGCCCCTCGATTCGGCGGCCATCGAACTCGATGGATCCCCGGGTGGGGGGCTGGAGTCCACTTATGGCCTTCAGCAGGGTGCTCTTGCCCGCTCCGTTGGGCCCGACCAGGGCGACGATCTCGCCCTGAGCGACGTCGAGGTCCACCCCGGCCACGGCGGGGAGGCCCCCGAAGTGCTTCTCGACTCTTCTCAGCTTCAGAAGGGTCACGACTTCGGGGGCCTCAGGTCGCCGGGGTCACGTGGCCGGGAGTCAGCTTCCGGGAACGTAGGGGACCAGCGGGTCGGACTGCACGAGCAGCTCGGGCCACCAGTCACCGGCCTGGTTGAGACCGTCGGGGGCCGGGCCCGGACCGATCTTCACCAGCAGGGGAGCGGACCGGGCCAGCTCACCCCACTCGGTCCACTCCAGGGGATAGGCGAGACCCGGGGTGTCGAAGCTGTTGGCGTGGAGGTAATCGGCGATGGCGGCGGGGTCGTCGCCCACCTCGCCGATGGCCTCGGCCAGGGCGGTGACCGCTCCGTACATGGCCACGGCGTCGTCCTCCATGAACGGCTGGCCGGTACCGGAGATGTAGCGCTGGGCCAGGTCGGCGTAGGAGCTACCGAAGTAGTCGGCGCAGCTGTAGTCCAGGTAGCGCCCGATGGCGGCGTCGCCCATGCGTTCCATCACCGCGCTGAGCGAGGAGGATGGGCCGGTCACCCCGACGTCCATGCCCAGGTCGCCGGACTGCACCAGGATGGGCCCGACTCCCGGCGGATGACCGGTGCCGAGGATGATGTCGGGGTTGAAGTCCTCCAGGCTGCGGAGATAGGTGGTGAAGTCCTGCTCCTTGACCGGGGCCACCTCGATCTGGACCTCGACACCCTCCATGTCACCGAAGGCGTCCTCCACGGCTCCCTTGAAGGACTGACCCCACTCGTAGTCGGCGATGATGGCCCCGACCCGGGTCAGGCCCTGGTCCTCCACGTACTTCGCCCACGGGGCGGCGATCATCGGTGCCGCCGGTAGGCAGGTGCGGAAGGTGTAGCGGCTGTCGTTGGTGAGGATGGCGGCCGATCCGGCCTTGCTCAGGAACAGCGGGATTCCCTCGTCCTCGGCCATCTGGGCCTCGGCCAGGGCCACCCCACTGGAGATGGTGCCGGCCACGGCCACCACGTTGTCCTCCAGGAGGCGTTCGAAGCCCTTGACCGCCTCTTCGGGATTCGACTGGTCGTCTACGACGACCAGTTCCAGCATCCGGCCGTTGATCCCCCCGGCGGCGTTGATCTCGTCCACGGCGAGTTGCATGCCGTTGGAGACGGGGATTCCCCATGAGGTGAACGGTCCGGTGAGTGAGGTCAGGGCGCCGATCCGGATTGGTTCGGTGTTGGCCGGTTCGGTCGCTGCGGTGGTGGTGGCTCCCGAATCACCACCGGTGTCGGCGGCGGTGGTGGCGGTCGTGCCGCTGTCACCACCGGTGTCGGCGGTGGTGGTGGTCGGGGCCTCGGCGGTGTCGCCACCGGAGTTGCCCCCGGAGTCCCCGCAGGCGGCGGCCAGCAGGGCCAGGGCCGCCAGGAGCACCAGCCAGCGGCTCCACAGGGATTTGTCGGATCGTCTACGGGTCATGGTCTTCTCCCCCTCGGTCGTCGGACCATGTTCGTCGGGGCGGAGGTTACGCACCTGTGGCGGTCGTCACAAGTACAGATGACGCTGTTTCCGTGATTCGGGGCCGGCGGCGGAAGGTGGGAGACCGTTCACCCGGAAACCTGGGGCAGCTCGAAACCGAAGAAGCGGGCGGCGTTGCCCCCCAGTATCCGGGCCCGGTCGCCCTCCGAGAGGTGGGCCGAGGTGGCCACCAGTTGCCCCGGCTCGATCTCACCGAGGGGGAAGGGGTAGTCCGATCCCATCAGGATCCGCTCGGTTCCCATGACCGCCACCAGCAGGGCCAGGGCGTCGTCGCTGAACACGGCGGAGTCGACGCTGAAGCGATCGGCGTAGCTGGATGGTGGGCGGGGACAATCGACCCTGACTATGTCGCGGCGACGCCAGGCGTTGTCGACCCGGCCGATCTGGGCGGCGAAGTTGCCCCCACCGTGGGCGAAACACAGGCGCAGATCCCGGGGCAGGCGCTCGAACGCACCCGAGAGGATCAGGGACAGGATGGCCAGATGGGTCTCCGCCGGCATACCCACCAGCCATTTGAGCATGTACCTGGCCATGCGCCCGGGGGCGAACATGTCCCAGGGGTGGATCAGCACGGGGATCCCCTCGGTTCCGCAGAAGGCCAGGAACCGCTCCAGTTCGGGGTCGTCGAGGTTCCGTCCCCGGACGTGGTTGCCGATGTGGATGCCCACGTGACCGGTGTCCATGGCCCGGCGGGCCTCGCGGCAGGCCCGGTCCACGTCCTGGAGGGGAACCTGGCAGAGGGACTTGAGTCGGGTGGGGTCGGTCTCGCACATCTCCCGGGCCAGGTCGTTGATCATGGCCGACCAGCGCTCGGCCACGGCGGGTTCGGCGTCGTAGGCGAACAGCATCGGGGTGGCCGAGATGACCTGGACCGTGACCCCCGTGTCGTCCATCTGGGCCAGTCGGGCCCGGGGATCCCACAGGGGGGCCTGGACCGGGCGGTACTCGGAGTCCCCGGCCATCATGAACCCGGTCCCGTCCCCGTCGTCGCGCAGCCAGGGAGTCTCGGCCAGCCCCAGGGTCTCCCCCTGGGCCCGGGTCAGCAGGGGATAGAAGTGGGCGTGCACGTCGACCCGGGGTGGCCCGTGGAGCTGGTGTCGGGCGCCGGTCACGTCGACTCCTCCCGGCCCTCATGGCGGAGAACCGCGGTGGCCTTTATCTCGATGGCCAGATGGGGGTGGGGGAGCTGGTGAACGGCCACCGTGGTGCGGGCCGGAGCCACCAGTCCGGGAAAGGCGGGGTCGGAGAAGAAGGCGGCCCAGGCCCGGTTGTAGGCCCCGAAGTCGTTCATGCTCACCAGGAACACCGTGGCGTCGACCATGTCGCCGCGATCGAGGCCCACCGTGGCCAGGATCCTCTCGATGTTGTGGAGAACCTCGGTGGTCTGCATCCCGACGTCCACGGTGAGGGTGCCCATGGCGTCGACCTGGGCCCCGGCGATGGTGTTGTCGGGCCGACGGGAGCTGGTGCCCGACACGAAGGCGAAGCCACCCGCCACCCTCAGGTGGGGGAACCTCCCCCGGGGGGTGACGAGATCGGTGGCGGGTCCCTCGACCGGATCGGGGCCCGTCTCGTGAAGGTCATCGGTCATGCCCCGATGTTCGCACGGTCGTGGCGGTCGATGCCCGTTGGGTCGGTCCAGGCCGAGCGACAGGGGGTGCGGTGGCCCGTGGTCCCCCGACATTGACACCCGATCAATGGGTTCCTACGTTCGGGGTAGTGCCAGCGGGTGACCGCAGGGGACAGGAGGGTACCGAGCCGTGAAGCTGCACCCGAGACTGCAGGCCTTCGACTTCGAGGGGTGGATCGAGGAGAACCGGGACCAGCTGCGGCCCCCGGTGGCCAACAAGCTCCTGCACACCGACACCGGGATGATCGTGATGATCGTCGGGGGCCCCAACACCAGGGTGGACTTCCATGACGATCCGGTGGAGGAGTGGTTCTACCAACTCAAGGGGGACATGATCCTCAAGATCGCCGAGAACGGCGAGATCTACGACGTGCCCATCCGCGAGGGCGAGGTGTTCTTTCTGCCCGCTCACACCGTCCACGCCCCCCAGCGGCCCCAGGAGGGCTCGATCGGTCTGGTGGTGGAGTCCCCCCGGATGTTCGGGATGAGGGAGGGCTTCGAGTGGTACTGCTTCAACTGCGGTACCCGGGTGCACCGGGTGGAGGTGCCACTCACCAGCGCCTCGGGGATCGTGGACGCCCTGCCCGGCATCTACGACGCGTTCCACGACGACATCGAGGCCCGGACCTGTCCGCAGTGCGGGGAGCTGCACCCGGGCAGGGGTGCACCACCTGAGGGCTGGGTCGAGATCTGAGTTCGCCGACGCGGTCCCCGCGCTCGAGCGGTCGGAACTCGGCCACAACCGCTCCCCGGTCGGGGCGGGGGGAAGGGGGCCGGATCAGCCACCCGCTGGGGCGGTCAATCCGGTGGTTCGAATCCGAAGACACGGCAGGCGCTGGCCACTGCGGTGGGATCGCCGTGGAGGTGCAGCTCACCCCCGGAAACGAGATCAGTGGGATCCAGGGCCCCCTGACGGAGCTGCAGCAGGTGGATCGTGCTCAGCCCGAGGTGGACATCGGCCTCCTGGGACGGACCCGGGGTCACACCGCAGCGGTCGCTGGGACGGAGGGGGATTCCCTCAGGGCCATGGGTCGGGCCGACCGAGAAAGTGAAGGGACCGCGATCGGTGAGGTCGACCTGGACGACCATCTCCCATGGTGGCAGGAACTCCGTCCGGGCGAACGTCAGCAGTGCCACGGGGGTCTGCTCGGGGAAGATCTCCAGGGAATCGGAGGGACGATCCATCAGGTCCACACCGAATCGGCCCAGTTCCAGGATGACCGGCTCGAGTGCGCGGCCTCGTGGCGTGAGCCGGTAGACCTGCCGGGCGGCGGGCGGCGGTAGCTCAGCCCTCTCTACCAGGCCGATGGCCTCGAGTTCGCGGAGTCGATCGATGAGGAGGTTGGGTGCCAGGCCGGGTAGGCCCCTCCTGAGATCGGTGAATCTCCGGGGTCCGACGAGTAGATCCCTCACTATGGGGAGGGTCCAGCGACCCCCGACCTGATCGAGCGCCATCGTCACGGGGCAGAACTGTCGGTAGCTGCGTGGGGCCATCTCACTCGCGGTGCACCTGCCGAAACGGCTGGGCCAAGATAGAAAATTACCTATTGCCAGGTTTAAAAATTGATACTAGAACGGCGGACATCGGGGACACCAATCCGGGCGACCCTTTCGGCCGACCGGCCGGAGGTCCGGAAATCCACTCCGGGGGCAGCAACGCCCGGAGGCCGCTCCCCGGAAACGGAGAGAACCGTGCCGACCCGCACCGAGTACAAGGCCGGGACACCCTCATGGGTCGACCTGATGACGACTGACGTGGCCGCGGCCGAGGACTTCTACGGTCGTCTCTTCGGATGGGAGTACGTGGCCAACCCGACCGAACACGGCACCGACTACGTGATGGCGTTCAGGAATCAGCAGTCGGTAGCCGGCATGGCTGAACAGGGACCCGAACAGGCCCGGGCCGGGGTCCCACCCATGTGGAACACCTACGTGAGCGTCGACGACCTCGAGGCGACGGTCGCCAAGGTGGCCGGGGCCGGTGGGTCGGTGATGATGCCGCCCATGAAGGTGGAGGACGCCGGGATGATGGCCGTGATCGTGGATCCCGCCGGGGCGGTCGTCTGCTGCTGGGAGAAGCTGGGTCACGCCGGAGCCGGCCTCGTCAACGAGCACGGTTCCCTGATCTGGAACGAGCTGATAACCCCCGACCCCTCCGCCATCAGTGGCTTCTACTCCGAGGTTTTCGGCTGGCGACCCGAGATCATGTCGATGGACGGGAGTGACTACACGGTCATGAACGTCGACGGTGCTGGAGTGGCGGGGGCCATGGCCACCCCGGCGGAGGGGATTCGCCCTCACTGGGGCGTCTACTTCGCGGTCGATGACTGTGACGCCTGCGTGGCCACGGCCCGGGAGGCGGGGGGTACGGTCCTGATGCCCCCGATGGACACACCCGTCGGTCGCATGGCGGCCCTCGCCGATCCCCAGGGGGCGACCTTCTCGGTGATGACCCCGGCCCAGCCCCCCGCCTGACCGCCGTACGCCCCACCGATCACCGCCCCGACAGGGCTCTCCCGCTCTCCCGTGGTGGAATCGGGTGAGGATCCGGGAGGTCGACGGTGGTCGCGCGCCCGGTCTTCATCGGCGGTGGGTTAGCCGGGTTGCGGGCCCTGTTCGGCCTCGAGGGTCTGGAGGGTCCGGACATCGGCCGGGTCTGCTCCAGCCCCATGGTCCACGCCATGAAGTGGGGACTCGACAGTTGGTACCACCACCCCCGAGGGCACATGCCCCCGGAGGCGTCGCAGAATGCGCTGCCGTGGACACTGGAGAGTTCCTGGATCCAGAGACTCTGAGATCACCGTGCCCGGGGGAGCACAGTGGTCGGGGTCGAAATCGCGGTCGGTTCTGTCCTGAAATCACCGTGTCCCGGGGGGAGCACAACGGTTCAGATCCGCTCCAGGTCACCTCCGTCGAACAACGCCTCCATCTGCTGATCCTCGACGTCGGCCCTCATCGCCTCGTCGCCGGGAACGCCGCGCCGCTGGGAGGCGGCGTCGAGTATCAGGGGCAGCAGTCGGGCGTCGCTGGTGGAGTTGAGGAACAATCCGGGACGTCCCAGCACGTAGTCCACGGCCCGGCCGACCGCCCCCGGGTCGGTGAGGGGCTCATACCAACTGAACCGCCGTTCGGGGTTCGCGCGCCAGCGGCGTCGCGCCACGGCCTTGATGGTCTGGGTGGCGACCCCCCGCAGTGAGCACAGGCCGAGCAACTCCCGTACATCGGCCCGGTAGGAAGGATCGGACATCATCGTGAAGTTGTAGGGGAACAGCACCGAGTCGTAGTCGAACTCACCCAGACTGCGGATGTGCATCCGGGCGATGCGGGTGCCGTGGCCGGTGACGCCGATGTGGTCGACCAGCCCCTCGTCGCGGGCGGCGAGCATCGCCTCCAGCGCCCCGCCGGATCGGTGGACGGTCTCCCAGTCCCCGGGCTCGACGAGGTTGTGGAACTGGATCAGGTCCAGACGCTGGACCCCGAGGCGCTCGAGGGAGAGCTCCAACTGGGCCCGGGCGCCGGAGGCGTCGCGTCGGTCGGTCTTGGAGGCCAGGAAGACCTCGTGGCGGTGATCGGCCAGCCACGGGGCCAGTCGAAGTTCGCTCTCGCCGTAGGAGGCGGCGGTGTCGATGTGGTTGACGCCGGCCCCGGTGACCTGGGCCAGAACCCGGTCGGACCGCTCCTGGCTCATTGCGGCCAGGGCCGCGGCCCCGAAGATGACCCGGGAACTCCGGTGTCCGGTTTTCCCGAAGGGTGCGCGCTCGATCATGACCGGAGGCTACCGGCGGCCGGGCCCACGGTTCCCGACGGACGACTCGCTCCGGCGGGGCCGGGCCGGGTCCCCGGAAGTGGGGTCGGTGGTCTGGGGGTGCCCGGTTCGGGACGGGACGACAGTGGAAGGTCTGGGTTGGGCCCAGGTGGGGTCGGTGGTCTGGGGGTGCCCGGTTCGGGACGGGACCACGGTGGCACATGGGGGCGCGCCGGCACGGCGTCGGCGGATCGGGGGCCCGCTGGGTAGGGTCATGACGGCAGAAGGGGGAGACATGGCGACTATCGAACTGAAGGCCGCCGATGGCCACGTCCTGAGTGCCTACGAGGTGCGTCCCGAGGGAGCGGGCGCCGCGGTGGTGATCATCCAGGAGATATTCGGGGTCAATCCCCACATCCGATCGGTTGTGGACCGCTACGCCGCCCACGGCTACCACGTGGTGGCCCCGGCCCTCTTCGACCGGGCCGAGAGGGGGGTGGAGTTGGAGTACACCCCCGAGGGGGTGCAGGAGGGCCTGGCCCTGAGGGGCCGGATCCCATGGGAGGACACGATGGCCGATGTGGCCGCCGCCGTGGAGCGGGTTTCCGCGACCGGTCCGGTGGCGGTCATCGGGTACTGCTTCGGTGGGAGCGTGGCCTGGCGGGCCGCCCACTCCCTTCCCGTCGCCGCCGCCGTCGGCTACTACGGCGGGGCCATCGCCGAGTTCATCGATGAGGAGCCCAGGGTCCCGGTGATGCTCCACTTCGGTTCCGAGGACCAGTCGATACCCCCGAGCGTCGCCGAGGAGGTCCGGCGCCGCCACCCGCGGGTGGAGGTGCACGTCTATGAGGGTGCGGGCCACGGCTTCAACTGCGACGCCCGGGAGTCCTTCGCTCCGGAGGCGGCCGCCCTGGCCGAGCGTCGCACCCTGGAGTTCCTGGCCCGGTCCGGTGTGAATCCGTGAGGCCGATGACCCCCGCCGAGGTGGTCGAGTTCATGTCCGAGGGCTCCCGAACCGGGAAGCTGGCGGTGGTCCGCAGGGACGGGAGTCCCCACGTCGTGCCGGTGTGGTTCGACTTCGACCCCGAAACGGGGGACGTGATGTTCGTGACCGGGGGTGACAGCCTCAAGGCCCGGTGCATGCGCCGCGATCCCAGGGTCTCGATCTGCGTGGACGTCATGGAGATGCCGTTCGCCTTCGCCCGGGTCGACGGGGTGGCCGAGATCACCACCCATTCGGAGGATCCCTCGGCCCTGAGACGTTGGGCTACGGAGACCTGCCGCCGTTACGTGGGTGAGGAGCGGGCGGTCGAGTTCGGTGTCCGCAATTCCGACCCCGGTGAGGTACTGGTGCGGGTGACTCCCACTCGTCATGTCGGAGCCTTCGGGATAACCGACTGAATCGCGGTCGGCGGACCCCACGGGTGCGAGGTCCGGACTTGATCGTCGGGTCGGCCCGCCACGACCAGACCGCGGACCCCACGGGTGCGAGGTCCGAACCCGGCCGCGGCCCCGCCGGGATGGTGATCGACAACCGCGCCAACTCGGGGGCCGGGGGATGGGGCGGTGCTGGAGGGGTGCCGGTGCTCCACCCGGCAGGAGGGTGGATCACCCACGATCGACTCCGGGTCGATCAGGGGAGATCCGCTCAGCCCAGATGGAGGTCGAAGGCGTCGATCCTCCGGTAGAGGGTCGCCCGCGATATCCCCAGTAGCCGGGCGGCCCGCACCTTGTTTCCCCCCGTCGTCCTCAGGGCCTCGAGTATGTCGTCGGCCTCCCTCTGCTCCAGACCGTGCAGGGGTCGGCGGGTCGGGTTGCGGTCAACTCGGGGGGGAAGATGAGCGAGCTCCAGGGGCCGGGCACCGGCCCGGTCCACCGTCGCCCGGAGCACCGCCTCCAATTCACGGACGTTCCCCGGCCAGGGCTGACGGCGGAGTACGTCGGTCAGCGACCGAGGTACGTGGGTGTGGCCCATCCCGGCCAGTAGATGACGGGAGATCTCCACGATGTCGGATCTCCGGTGCCTCAGGGGGGGAATCCTGATCCGCAGCACCGACAGCAGATCCTGCAGCATCGCGGCACCCGTACCGGAGGGGTCGGTGGTTCCCGAGGTGGCGATGATCCGGGTACCGGCCGGGCGCTGCTCGATCATGCCCGCCACCGCCGCCGCCATCCGATCAGGGAGCAGTTCGACGTTCCGGAGCACCACGGTGACCTCCGATTCGAGGTCGCGTTCGAGTTGCCGGAGCCACTTACGCGCTCCCAGGTGGGCCACGGCACCGCAGTCAGCCACCGGGGCCCCGGGCTCCCCCGACAGCGCGGCCACGGCCCGGGCCAGGGTCAGGCGGCCCGAGCCCCTCTCCCCCGTGATGAGGAGGGGCTCGCGGCTGAGGGCGGCCCGCTGGGCGTCGGTCACCACCGCCCGCCACCGTTCACTGCTCCCGACCATGCCCGGTAGGCGGGGCTCACGGCGACTCCGGCGGGCTCGTCGGCCGGCGGGTACCAGCTCGACCACCGCCCCCTGCAACTCCGCCCCGCGGTGGAGGGGTCGGCAGCGGAGACCGACCGGCGGAAGGGAGTCCCGGGTGAGTTCGGTGATCTGGTCTCCACCCCTGCCGATGGCCGCTGACACGTGTTCCCACAGTGTCCGGTGGTCGACCCCCGACAGGAGCCGCTGGGCGGCGGGCCCGGCGATGAGCACATCGGCGTTGACGGTGAGAACCGGGCTCTCGGCGGAGGTTCGGGAGCGGAGGAACTCCTCGACCAGGATGCGTTCCGCCGGCGTGGCCCTCTCCAGGATGATGTGAGCCATCTCCCAGGCCACGGTGGTGGTCATGGGCAGCAGCAGGGGGTTGGTCTCCCCGACGGGGCACATGATTCCGATGGTCCCCCTCACCGCCGAGGAGATCGGGTCCACGATGGGGGAGTTGACGCACGTGAAGGGTCTGAACATCTCCAGGTAGTGATCCTCCCCGACCACGACCGTCGGCCGGTTCGTCTCCAGGCAGGTACCGACGCCGGTGGTACCGGCATCTCTCTCGGCCAGGCTGTAGCCGACGTCAACTCCGCAGGCGTCCATCGATCCGAGGATCTCGCCGGTGCCCCCCGAGCGGTGGGTCACACGACCGCTGGAATCGGCCATGACCACTCCGATCGGGCAGTCGCGGAACTGCGAGTGGAGATGGTCGAGGAGGGGACGGACGAGTTCGGTGAGATCGTCCTCCTCGGGGGTTGGCTCCCCGACCCAGGGCACCTCGGACCGGGCCGGATCCACCCCGAGTCGGGACACCCGTCGGTGCGAGGCCTCGATGACCTCGCCCATGTGAACGCTGCCCATCTGGAGATCACCCATGTGTGTGGTGGATCCCATGGTCGAACCCCCCTCTGACCGAGTCCCTGCGGGTTCCCTCGGGCCACCCTATGACGCGACGGGGGCGACTGTCTCGGCGGTGTCTCAGATTGAGACACCGCGGGGTCTCGGGAGCCGCGAAGCTGGGTTCCGGGAAGGGTCCGGGGTCGCGTCGACCCCGGATGCGGGGAAGGCCCATGGAGACACCGTGACCGGTTGCACCACCGTCGGGATCATCGCCAACCCGGCCTCGGCCCGGGACATACGACGCCTGGTCGCCGAGGGGGCACCGGTCACCACCAACGACAAGATCGGCATCCTCAGGCGGGTCCTGGCGGGTCTGGGTGCCGTCGGTGTCGACCGTGCCCTGTCGATGATCGATCTATCGGGAATCTCCGGCGGTCTGCTGGCCATGGCCGGTCGGGACTCGACGCGGGGCTGGCCCCGTCTGGAATTCGTCGATCAGGAGATCACCCAGACCCACCGGGACACGGTCGTGGCGACCCGGGCCATGGTCGAGGCGGGTGTGGGGGCCATGGTCGTTCTGGGCGGTGACGGCACCAATCGTCTGGTTGCGGCCGGAAGTGGTGACATTCCCCTGGTGTCGATATCCACCGGCACCAACAACACCTTTCCCCGCTTCACCGAGCCGACGGTGGCCGGAATGTGTGCGGGACTGGTGGCCTCGGGGGCGGTGCCGGTCGGTGACGTGACCCACCGGGCCAAGTACCTGCTGCTGGAGAGCGGCGGGGTGTCGGAGTGGGCCCTGGTCGACGTGGCCGTGACCGACTCGCGGTTCGTGGCCTCGGGCGCGGTGTGGGACCCGGCAGGGGTGTCCGAGCTCCACCTGTGTTTCGCCGAGCCGGCGGCCATCGGTCTCTCATCGATCGGGGCCCATCTGGACCCGGTCTCTCGTCACGAACCGGAGGGGCTGACCCTGATCCTGGGTTCACCATCGGAGGTGACGGTCACCGCGCCGATCGGTCCCGGTCTGGTCCGTGAGGTCGGTGTCGTGTCCCACGAGAGGATCCGACCCGGCGAACCCCGGTCGGTGGGTGGCGGAGGCGGGGTCATCGCCGTGGACGGCGAGCGTCTGGTCCGACCCGAACCGGGGACCGACACCTCGGTGACCCTCAGGACCGATGGTCCGGTGGTGGTCGACGTCGGGGCGGCCATGGCCCGGGCCGTCGACCTCGGGGTGTTCGTGGATGATCCCCGTCACCATCGGGGATCCCACGATCCGTGATCTCGGGTTGGGACGACCCACGGCCGGCCCCATCGGCCGCCCGATGACCCACCCGGGACCCGGCGACGGATCCCCGGGTCGGTCCAATCGGGGGACCGCACCACAGAGACACAGCGAACAACCGTTGACGAGAGCGAGGAGAATGAGATGACGACACCCGATCGTGCCGACCTGTACGCCGGGATGGTCAGGATCCGGAAATTCGAGGCCCGGATCCTG
>Ga0256841_1002354_pt1 | contig 15157 bp, 11 predicted proteins | sample 356308metaG_FD_185971 | JGI IMG/M metagenome (GOLD analysis project Ga0256841, IMG submission 185971) | Hydrothermal vent microbial communities from Mid Atlantic Ridge, Atlantic Ocean - 356-308 | ecosystem: Environmental > Aquatic > Marine > Hydrothermal vents | place: Atlantic Ocean: Mid... | reverse complement strand
AACCATCGGTGAGTCCTTCCTTCTGTCGCAATCCCCTCGTAATCGGGTCACTCATTCCAACGGAGAATCGTGAGTTTTGAGAGATATAAAAGAGAATGGGTCGCAATCCCCTCGTAATCGGGTCACTCATTCCAACTCTGCGAGGCAAGGTTGGAAGGGCAATGTCCCAATTGGTCGCAATCCCCTCGTAATCGGGTCACTCATTCCAACCTTGCAGCATATATTCAGAGAACATGAACCGGTGTTTTTGTGTCGCAATCCCCTCGTAATCGGGTCACTCATTCCAACTTTGTGCTCCCCACATTTAACCGATGGTTGGGGTACATGTGGGTCGCAATCCCCTCGTAATCGGGTCACTCATTCCAACGCTTTTTTCACCAAGGAGAGCAGGAAACATTTGGAAATTCGTCGCAATCCCCTCGTAATCGGGTCACTCATTCCAACAAAAATAAAGGTAAATGACATGGAAAAAACAAAAAATAAGTCGCAATCCCCTCGTAATCGGGTCACTCATTCCAACTGAAAAACTTTAGAAGCGAAACAATGAGACAGCATGAGAGTCGCAATCCCCTCGTAATCGGGTCACTCATTCCAACCCAGATTTTTCAGAAAAATTTGTGAGAAATCTTTTGCCCGTCGCAATCCCCTCGTAATCGGGTCACTCATTCCAACATGGGAAAAGGCGAAGAAAGGAGAGGAAAAATGAAACTGCGTCGCAATCCCCTCGTAATCGGGTCACTCATTCCAACTAACGAAATTTCCCAAAAATTCCGAGTAGTTGTGTTTTAGGTCGCAATCCCCTCGTAATCGGGTCACTCATTCCAACGCGACGTCGAAGTTGGGTTGAAAACAATTATGATCTCGTCGCAATCCCCTCGTAATCGGGTCACTCATTCCAACTAAAATGGGTAAAAGTTTTCCTAGTTTACCAGCATTTGACGTCGCAATCCCCTCGTAATCGGGTCACTCATTCCAACCCTATCGAGGCCGTCGTTATAGGAGAAATGGGATGGGGGTCGCAATCCCCTCGTAATCGGGTCACTCATTCCAACGCAATCCTAACGGAAAATAGGCAATAAAAAAGCCCACTATGTCGCAATCCCCTCGTAATCGGGTCACTCATTCCAACCCTATCCTAAAAAAGCCGATAAGGCATACCTTAGGATGAAGGGTCGCAATCCCCTCGTAATCGGGTCACTCATTCCAACAGTGGGCTAAAATTTGGATGAAATCTCGCAAAGTTAGCATGCCGTTTGCGAGAAGCTCCCTTGAAAGCCCCAAATTTCTTTCTACTACTAGCATATTCAAACATCTTTCTCAATACTAAGTTGCTGATTTTTCTACCAAACCCGATTTGCGAGAACCTATTTTTCAAAGATCAAATAATACTAATTATATCAACATGTTACAAAAAGATGCTTTTCAGCGAGAGGTTCGCGCAAAATTGAATACCTTCCCCGCAAATTTTACTTTTTAGAACTATATCACATCGGTTTTTCTACTTTCAAAATTTTGCAGAATCTACCCAACTGCTCTACTGTAACTCTTGCCGTAACCGATTTTTTCTTCTTAAACAGTTTCTTATGGTAACTTTCAGGGACAATTTCCATTACCTTTTCTTTGCCTGTGAGGACAGCCCTGGCTCCTTCATCCTTGGGTCTTGCAGTCAGTGTTTGATCCTGGGGAATCCAAGAAAGATATGCCTGATCCCATATGACTTCCCGAGCACGTGACACAGAATTTTCCGACCCCCTTGTTGCTCTGTCGCTTTTTGTAACTCCTTCGGTCTCACTTATCTTAAAAAGACCGTAGCCTAAGGCAGTCTTTGCCCCTGTTCCTTCTACCTCGAGTGCTCTTTCATATGCTTTTTGAACGTGTTCTTTGAAAGATTGGACATCCTTTTCTTCTCTTATCACGGCCCTGAATATAAAACGAGTGCCTGGTTTCACGGTCAAAAACTTTATTGGCTTGGGGGCTAGATAGTCCGCTGGTGGCTTCTTCCCGGTATCGTCCATGTAATAATCCCCATAATGTGGATTCATTATGTCCAAATGCATTTCGGGTACCTTCTCAGGATATGCATCAAGGAATATCACTTGCCCTCTCAACTTGTCGATTTTGTCATCGAGGTTTTTTTTGTCACCACCAAAAATGGCTGGAACCAGTGTGCCACCGATTGTTTCATCGATGTACTCCCCTTTATAATCTTTTTGGACAAAGTTGCTATAGTCGTTATCAAGAAGTCCTAATAGATGAGCGAATCGGACAATACCTTTTATGCTTGAAGCTGGTATGTATGGTATTCCAAGGGTATGATCCAGAACCATTCCGATCTCCGTTGGATGAGACAGCCCCATACCTACAATTAATGGAGATTTCAGTTCCGCTATCATTGTTAGTGCTAGTGCCCCTGACTTTTCCATGCTTTTTATAAAAGTGGATTGAGCCTCATGCTTTTCTTCCAGAAGGGATTTCAGTGCTTTCCCTTCTTTTAGCTTTTTATATGTTGTCAAATAGTACTCAGCCGTGTTGTTTGAATTATTCCTCAGATCGCACGGTTTACACGCTTTCGAGTCTGTAAGGGGTATCAGCTTATTAAAAAAGAGTCCAAAATTCCCATGATTAAAAGATCTTGCTGCCTCTTGTAGCTCTCTACTGAAGGGATGAAACATCTTTATCCTCCCTGTTTTATTTCAGCACTGGCAAAACGCTTGACCCATTCTAGAAGCGCTAGGGTTTCTCTTTGAGCATCTAAATAGGCCCCCTGATCGAGATCAGAAAGCTGTTTAATAAATTCGGATCGGGTTTCCGTAGGTTTCATGAAATCATTCTGAACATCACCCTCGTTTAGCGAAAGCCACTTCTTTATGATGTCGAAGAGTAAAATATGTTTATCGTTTTCCTTTGGTTTTAGGTCCTTATCAGTACCCTTTGCAAGCCAAAATGCCATGGATTGGCCAAAGCCGTTTTGCAAAATCATGGACGGTGCACTAGCAGAAAAGGATTTAAAGTCTTTTGTGACCTCCTCTGGCAACCGTAGTACCTCTTCCAAGGCATATCTCGCTCTTTTTTGTCCAAGCGTTCTCATTTTCATTTTGCACCTCCATTAATCCAGCTAATCCTGCATATACCCTTACCGAGGGTTTCATCGCCACCTATCTGGATAAATCCGTTTATTGTGCCTTCCAGCGTGGCTTTTATGTTTTCTGCATGCATTTTTTCAACAATCTTTCCCAGATTGCTGTTTTGATCTTCTTCGGGTAGCTCGGTTAAATTTCTGCCGCTGTAATAAAAAATCGAGTAAAGAACCGAGTCGGCGGGCAGATATTCCTGGTACCTCAAGGCTCCCTCTTCGGCAGTGCCTTTTTGGGAATCAATTTTTATCTGGGTTTGAATTTCAGTCCAGCAGGAAACGGCATAGTCAAACATTTCGTCTGAAACAATTAGAAGACGGGTTAGTTCTGGAAACAGTGATGTAAAAAAATTGTCATGTGCCGTTTTTCCAGCTACAACAACTGCATCTTCAAGGACTACTTTATCTTTGAGTGAATTTTCTCCCACCCATACTGCTTTGTTGTTTTTGACTTGTTCACTGTCCATACTGATCGAGTTTTCCATTCCCAGGTATTCCAGGTCTGTTTTGAGCCTCTTTAATACCGCCGGACAAGTTATCCACAGAAATGGCGCAACATTAGAACGAACAGGAAAAGCAATTAATCTTGCGTCAGAGATTGATACTGCTCCTGGTAAATTCTCCTTGTTCCTATCCCAATTGTCTTGAGTATCAGAACCGAAAATGAGATTTATAATGTCTTCTAAGTTGCCTTCTTGTCCGTTATAAAAATTTCTGAAATGTGCTCTAAAAGCCCCTTTCACAGCAGATGCCTGGATCATGGGCCAGTTCGTATGACGTTCTCTCTGGATTGGCAAATCGACTGCGCTCGTGGATGTGCCACTTCCTGCATGGATGGGTGAAACTGCGTAGAATTTACATATCGCACAAATTTCTCTTTTAAGCATGGCTTCCCCCTATAATTCAATGAAGTTTTCGTTCAACTTTTGTTTAAACACACTACCCGCGGGATAATAACCTTTCATGGGCTTGTGAAAACCTTTCTTCAAATCCCAACCCCCGATATACTTTGGTTTCCCGGTAGCAATGAGAGATCTGGTTGCGCTTGGGTTTCCTTCCACTACTGATAATGACACGTAATATCCAGAAGTTCCCGAGTCAAACTCTAATGGTTCTATCTCACGATAAACACCGAATCTTTGCTCAGCCCCTAGTTTTAAAATCCCCTGATTTTCAAGTGGTAAATCCCTAGTCACTCCAAATAAAATTCTCACACACTTTTTAAGCCTTCCGTGAATAAATGAATAAATGTGATGTTTTCTTACTTTTCTGTTCCTTTCAAGGGCAATTCCTGTCCTTGGTTCTTCAACGAAGAATTCTGAAGATTCTTTCCAAGATACTTTATCGGCTTGTAACTCATCGATCGGAATCCATTTTCCTCCCATGCTTTCAAGGTCACTCTCAGTCCCTCTTACCCAATATAGTTCTCCAGCAGATGCAGTAAGAAGATAAGTGTTCACGCGTTCAAATTTATAAACCTTTGCCTTTCCTCTGCCATTTTGAGGTTTTTCGATGAACCATGAATACGGTGCTGGCATATAAACAGTTTTTCCGATTTGAAAAAGGGGACCTAATAAGCAGAAATTTGCCTCCTCTCCGGCCTTTCCAACTACATCGAGTATATCTTCTTGTATTCCGGTGCTCGAATAGTAATCATCGATTGAGATGTCGTTCTGTTTCAGAACTGCCGTTCTTAGTGCACCAGTGATGGTTTGAGGAGGCGGAGGAAAATTCCCACTTGCCGTATGGTCTATTCCCATACTCATAGGCTGGGCACCTCTAAAAAAAAGTGTATCTGCAGGCTCAAAGCTATACCACTTCATTGGTTATCTCCCCTTTATCAGCGATAAATGCTGCAACAATTAGCCTTTCAGGTAGATAAGTCGGTTTATGTTTTTCTGGTTCAGTGATAACAAGTTCTGTTATCCTCCTTGCCAGTTCTTCTATCTTACTATCGCTGTTTTCATTTCCATCTTTTTCTGAAACCATTGAGCGCGTTATCTGTTTGGCGATAAATTTAGTTATTAGATCTCTGCATTTCTCCTGTTCGAGCATTGCTTCTATTCCATGTCTGAATGACTCAAGCCGATAAACGAGGGACATGGAAACCTTTTGTTTATTCTTGTCGGTGATGAGTTCGCCTACTTTATTGAAAGAATCCCACAGGCTTTTATCCCATTTATTTATAAAAAATCTCGATCCTCCTCCTCTCTTTCTAAGCTCTATGGCACAACTGTTTCTTCCGTAGTCCTCTTTAGCTTTTTTCTCTAGCAATTGGTGTGCTCTTCCAAGCATTAGCGAGAGGCTATCCTTGTGATGACAGATTAGGATGGCAGCAGATATGGAAATCCCCTTTTGTTCTTCAGGGCCAAGCAGAACTGATAATTTCCCCGGACGGGGGATAAGGACGGAGTTGTTAATGTCTTCAGAACCTGCTTCGCTTAAGATTTTGAAGCTAGAATTGTAGTAGTTTTTAATTTCCATCGCTGCGTCAATTACGGTGTCAACCGGGAGAACAGCACATACATCATCTCCTCCAGCGTATATGAGTTTTCCCCCGTGACGAGAAACAATGGGAGCAACGCCGTATATTGAAAAATCTGTCAAGGCCTCTGAAATTGCCGCATGGATGGCAGGAGTTAGTAATCGCTTGCCATGGTGGGAGAATATGTTAGCCCATGCATCTTTAAATCGTTTGTCAAATTGGGGTTCTTCGATCCTTTTCACAAGATCGGGGTGCATTACCGATTTCCACGTTGAGGCAAGATTCTTGCCACAAACCAGATCGCCCATCTTATCGCCATCCATGAGCAATATCGCGTAATAGTTGTCCCTATTGTCAGTCATATCATCAGGCTCATCGTGATAACTTTTGGCAATTTCATGTCTTCGCTGGGGATCCTGAATATTTTCCCTAAGAAAGTAGTTATAGAGGGCAAGTTCTGTGGTAGAAGGATAAAATTCCATGCCTTTAAACGTTTCATGGAGAATGTGCTTGTCATCTGCAGCCAATACCCTGTATGCGATCCTCTTTGTCAGGCATATAGAACAGAGTCTTTCGTTATCTTCAAAGTCGAATTTGGCCTTCCATTTATTATTAAGGTTTGTCCAGAATTCGGTGATGTTTTTCTTGTATTTTCGTGCAGAATCTCCTTCTTCATGTTTCCTATGGTGCAATACTTCAAATTCTCCGCAAAGATGGCATTTTTCGCCGGGTTCAGGCTGCCTACCAATCTTTTTCCGGACTTTCTGAGCCGCCAGTGCCGACTGCGCTAAACTGTGACTCGCTGAATAGAGGATACCCCGTCCATCGTTTTCATAACCCGTGGTTTCTTTTACTAACTGGTCAAATATTTCTAAGACTCTCCACTGGGGTTCGAATCTCTTCTCCTCGAAAAGTTTCAGTAGTTCGTTACGGTCACTTTTGTCTATCAGTTTCGAGGCACACCAATCAAAATTCCAGAAAGAGGAATTTTGCCGATTGAATAGATCTCTTATGTGATCTTCTGTTTTTCCAATAGTGTCAAAGACACAGTTTATCACACCATCGCACAGCTCCTTCCACTTCCCTTTGATAGTTTCAATTATTGCTTCTCCGATTGAATGGGCATACTTCATTGGAATGAGAAATAGGAATTTATTGGGGAAAGAGGCTATGTTTGTGGCCTTGTTGTAAAAGGAAAATCTGCCTGTTTTCCAGTGCTTTTCAAGATATCTGTTCACCAGTGGCTGATCAACCAAAGAAGGATAGAGGATATGATCTGGGCCGAGATTTTCCATTACCCATTTAATCCCCTCAAAAGCCAACCAAGACAGAAGTACTGATCCGGTCCAGTAATCGCGTAGTTTTCTGGCTGTGGCGATGAAAGTTTGAACAGGTGTGATGCTAAAGACCATCATACCAATATTAGAAGGATTTCCTTCGAGATCCATACATGAATATAAGGCTGATGTAAGGGCATTGTGCTGCCATATAGAGTGATCGGGAAACCTTGAATCTGCCGGGAGCCGGTGCCACAAGCATCCCAATCCTGCAACGTTGTCATGTGCAAGTTTAAACCGGAGCACCAGATGAGTGAAAAAAAAGCGAGCTGAAGCAAATTGTTCCAGGCTTTGTGAGAAGCTATCCGAATAGCTTGATATTTCCCTGTTCAGGTACGCCAAGAGTTCTTCGTGAACCTCTCGGGGATTTGAGACTGGTAGAAAGCCCATGTCTAGCTGAACTTGGCCTCGCTGGGAGGTTGGGTGGGTTAATATTGGTCTCGACCAAAACTCTATAGAGCCGTCTTTATACTTATCATGACTATGCGAAGGTACTTGGCCTCGCTCAAAACCAGCAGCAATACAATCTGCCAAGACCCAAAACTTTTCGTTAGGTTTACTCAGGCCAAGAGCTTCAAGTAACTTTGCGGCTCTTTCTTCGTGCCCCCTGATGTCAAATACTTTATCTATGGGGTCGTGCAGATAAGCAGCCAATTTGTCGTCCCAGTAAGTTGTGTTAGGCTTGTAGAATTCCATGTCTCCCCTCATATAGTTATTTCCGTTTTACAGAGATATCGTGGTATAACCTTTTTGACCTAAAGTTTTTAAAAACGCTGTTATATGGTTAAGATTTTCGTTAGAAGATTGGCCTGAGTATACCCATCGGTTGTTTTGTTTAATATCTTTCACAATTTTCCCGTCGGTAGGGAGTAAACGCCCACCAAGTACAATGACCAAAGGGTAATAGACCCCGTTGACCCTAATAGTTTTTATAATTAAAGGAGATGATCTCCTTTCAAGAGTCTCCTTACTGGTCCTTCCAATCATTCTAGTCCTAAACCGGTGGTGCATCACGGGAAAACCGAAATTTGGTCCTATGAAGAGTTTATTTTTCACGGAGAGCCGATATTCTCTGTATTGCAGACCTATTTCGTTAAGTGCACTTTTCCAGTCAGAATGCTGGGAAGTAGGATTAACTACAAATCTAGAACCAGAAAGAGTCGAGTATGCGCTAGTATTATTGTTTTTGCTTTGCGGGCAGATTTTCGCCTTTGCCTCTTTATACCCGTTAACTAAGAAGTCAGCGATATTGTCCTTACCCATAAAATATCTTTCTAATTCATCTTTTTGTGACTCATCACAATTTATACCAGTAATGCTCAAGCAGCCGCCCCCCCTTCTTGCTCTTGTTCCCAGACCTCCAAAATTGACGAGTAGCCAAAATGATCCGATAACGTGGTCTAAAACATTTTCTTTACCTGTACTAAAGGTAAGCATGAACTTCGTTCCTGGTCGAATATAAGGTCTTTTTATAGTGACTCCTCGATTCTTTAGCGTGTATGTGGAGTAGAAGAGGTAACCAAGACCGAAGTTCTGGGCGTATGTTATTCGTTTCCCATTATGTTCTTTCCCAATCTCCTCCAGGAAGTCTTTTCCTATTCGTTTATTTCTGACACTATGCAGTCGAACAGAGAAAGATGATTTGCCATAGTTGTCTCCAGCTCCTCCAAATATAGATGATTCCTCATTTATCATTTTCTTAAGATCAGCGTCAGCTCGAACTGCCCTCCACCAAAATCTCATCATCCCCTTTATTGAGGGGGCTCTCAGTTCGGCCTTATTTTGGTCAGCGCTTCCTAGAAACATAGGTGTAATAACTTCGACATCGAAAGTAATCTCTTTTCTCTTCTTATATCTAGATATGTAAAAAGCCATTTTGACCCCCTTGCGGTCCTATTTCTTTACATAAGTCAAAAGGTCTGCCAGTGCGGCATCCCGTTCTAGCTCAGTTCTGGCAGTTGTAATCAAATCGAATTTAGTTGTTGCCTTCCCGTCGCTATAAATTCCCTCGATATGGGAGACATCTCCCCTAGAGGACGGGCGAAAGGAGTTTTTCTTAGGCAAGTCCGGATTGTAGTAATGGGTATAAATCCTTTTCACGTAAGGAAACTCACGAAGTTTTTCAAGGTAATTTTTGAGCCCAGGATGTTTGCCTTCATTTGAATCTTCGTATTTTATGGGCTTGTCTTGAGGAGCAATATTTGTGTCAGGAGGTAGAAATTGCTCTTTGCGGCTGACAAAATGCTGTTTGAACGCTTCATGAAACAACTGCCCAGTAGCAGAGAGTGCTGTTAAAGTTTCTGCCTTATCTACAATTCTATCGATTAACGTGTCGAACCTAGGATCAAGGTCAACTTCATCCAGGTTTTCTATGCCTTCATCCAGGAGAAAAAATAGCCAGACATTTTTCAGCCAGAAGCTTAAATCGAAAGATATTGGTTGAGGAGGCATTTCTATAATTTCAGAGAATTTTTCAAAAAGGTAGCATACTGGAATTTGAAGCGCCTGTCCGATCATTCCAGCAAAGGATATCTGGGCTTTATAACCGCCAGTGGCATTGATGAGTACGTACCTGGCGCTGTGTTTTTGAACTATCTTCGCAATCTCCTTCACAAGGTTTTTTAGCCCCGCGGTTCTAAACTTGTGTGGTACAGAGTCAGTAAGTCCCATAATCCTGACACATTCAACTCTTTCAAACTTCAAGGGATTGCGGTTGTGGTCGTAATATTTTTTAAGGAGATGTCCAATTCTTTCGCCGTCTTCTGTATCAGATAACATCAGGTAGAGTCTTTGTCGTTCCCTTAATAGCTTTTTTTCGAAAATGCTGGTGTTAGAATTTATTTCTGCTCCGCAAAGTCGATGGTTGGGATCATACTTTAAAAGGGACAGTACTGCTTGGGTGTAGTTTTTTGCATTCCATGCTTCTTTTAGCTCTAAATCCTCACTTCTTAGAATATTATTGATTAAGCTTGTTCCCACAGTGCATATAAGGGTGTTTTTCATCGTTCCTCCTAGAATATCGATAACGAAACGCCATTTTTTAAGTGGGATTGTAGCAAGAATTAGTCTGATCTCAACAACTGCAACGTTGCAAACAATAAAAAAAGCCCGTACCTTTCCTCTGAAAGATACGGGCTAGTCTTTAAAAGCCAGGATACCCCCCATTGTTATCCTCTAATTATGTTTACCCAGAAAGATCTTAGGATAAACTACATTATTGCAACAAGTTATGTCAAACTGTTTTTTATACAAGGATGAATTTAGGGGGAAACCTATATCCGTGATCGCTCATCTCGGCTGCAAGGGTGAAGAATAATCCACCCTGGCTATGTGGCCAATAATAAGCATTTTAGACATCCTATACAAATCAAACATAGGGTTTCGTCACAGGTTCAGGGCAAGTAACAAGAAGTCTAAGTGGCCCGCTCTGTTTCATTTCGCCCTACCTGCTTTGATAAGCAACTTCTGACTAACTACTCAAAGACCCCAAGGGTCTCTTCCACGTCATGATCTTTCCCTCATCTAGTCAGGGGCATGCTCGATCCGCCATCCAGATAAACTGTGATAGATTCGGGCTCTCCGCTTCGCTTCGGCCGGAATGACTGATTTTGGATTGTTCTTGACCTACTTGTTTAATTGGTTGCTAGTTCTAGTAACCTGAATTTATCACGGTTTCCTTTTTTTAGTAGCTACTCCTCTGATTTTCCCTCTTCCCTCGTTTCCCGTGCCGAAGGCACACAATCCCCGGTTTGGGAGAGGGGGAGTGGGAGAGAGGGGGAATGGGGGAATTTTCTTCTTATCAGAGTAGCCATTTATCAGATTTTCCCCCTTTCCCCTTGTCTCCCTTTCCCCGTTTCCCGGGGCGAAGGCACGCAATCCCTTCGTAACCGGGTCAGCGCAAGCGCAGGCGAGAGGCGAGAGGCTTTTTTCCTTGCGTTTATTAGGGCTCCTATCATTCGGCCAATCTGGCAACACTCATCATCAAGCTTTTCAAAAGTGCTTTTGTCCACATATCCGACCTCGAAAGCTATTTCAAGTTGTGTTCTTAGCTCAGCAACCGAACCCTTTGCAAAGTAGAAGAACCTTATAGAATCCCTGTCGGTATCTCTCTCATTGCCCTCATTGGTGCCGATATCGTATTGATTTTATTGACTATTTCAGTTTGCGAGAACCCTAAAATGGCGATTTTAAAATAGCCTTTTAAATCAATGGCTTAGAGAACCCCTGCCTTAGAGCCGGGGGTTCTCGCAAATCAGGTAATTATTGTTTCGGGATCTTCTAGAAAGAGGGTCCCGAGGCCTGATACGCGCACGTTCTTAAGGCATTTTTCGCATACAAAGTAAAAACGCACACTGTCTTCCACGTGGTCAATGGTTTCATCGATTAGTGTTTTCATCTTAGTAAACTGCCCGTGGGTGAGGCGGCATTCGAATACGCTGTAAAGAACCCTTTCCCCGTAGTCTTTCATCAGTTTTCCCACTCGCTGCAATCTTTTCGAGTCATGTATGTCGTAGCTCACGATTACGTTATTCCACGTTCTGGACATCTTACACCACCTCGAATCCTTCGTCTTCTCTTATTTCTCCCCAGCCAGATATAACCACGCGACCGGTGCATTGCCTGCAAAGGGGATAGTAACGAACCTTGTCGGTTTTTCTGTCAATTAGCTTCTCAAGCCCCTGGATCATTTTCTCCAGGTGGTCTCGGGAAAGGTCACATTCAAAAACGCTTTTTTGCACTGGCGTCCCGTAATCTTTCAAAAATTTAAAAACCCTGTTTCGGGTTTTGTCTTTTACTATGTCATAGCTCACAAGCACGTACATGTAGCTACCTCAACACCATTGGTTTGTAATCCTTTTCTTCACCTCGAATCACCCTGGCAAAGTGCCTAACCTGCTCCCTTATGCAATCCCTGTAGCTCAATTGCTGCCCCGTGGCCTCGTGCTTGATTTTCTGGTTCATCTTTCTCTCGAACTGCACGACAAATTTCCTAAACCCGTCGTCGGTCAGCCTGACGGGCAAGGTAGATGAAGTATCAGCAGGCTCATCGGGTTGGTCGTTGTTTTGGCGGTAACAGTTAATCTCCTCTTCATCGCATGGACGTATTTTAAAATCTTCCAGGGTGATTGCCTTGAGGTTTATTGCACTCAACACAAGGGAGTCCACCACGATGGGTCGCCATTCTTCCATGAGGTCGAGCACGAGGGACGGACGACCATATTCCACGGCATGTAGTGAACCAAGGTAAGGATCGAAACCTACTAGGCATACGGCACTCATCACGTTGTTCAGGAGAAAAGTATAACCAAGGCTGAGAAGGGCATTTACCGGATCTGTTGGCGGCCTTCTTACCCTTTTTTTAAACGTTATCTCTTCAGTGATGAAACCCCTTGAAAAACCCTCGAAGTAAACTGCTGATCCTTGGCCTTCAAATCCCCTGAGGCTATTCAGGTTGTCGGCCTTAGATACCCTGTTTGAGATTTTCTTTATCTTCCCTATTTCCTTTCCCAGGCGAGCGTTTTCGCGGTTCCTGTTAATTCTCATGAGCGTAGCACGCATGTTTGCTAGCTTCCCTTCAACAAAGGATCGTGCCATTTTCAAGGAGAACTCTTCATCTCTTAGCCTGTCGAACTGTTCGCATCGAAGTGTTATATTTTTGCTCATAAGCGGCTGTAGCCGCCCAAGGTATTTACCGTTTCGGCTCATAAAAACGGTGTCTATGCCGTCCCTCAAAAGACGAAATACCACCGGAGGAGTAAGAGACACGTTTCCGACGACGATAATCTGGCTGAGTTTGAAGATGTGTAGGGCATGCAACACCTGTTTTTTGCGCTCAACTATTAAGCGTTCGCCTTCGAGCCTCACCGTCGTGTTCTGTTCAAGGACATAAGCCACTGCCATCACGTTGCCTCCAGTTGCCATCGAGTTTCGTTATCTTCGGATTCCCTTGTGATCCGTACGCCTTTGATTGCATACTCGTTTATATTTTTCCCGGTAAAGTGCCTATCAAGCTCTTCTTCCAGCCGACGAAGCGTGCGCATTTCTTCTTCGATGTGTCTTCGAAGCCTGATATAGCGGAGAGCCGCTTCGCGCAAGCGAAGCCCCCGGGGAACGGCTCCCTCGGAAGATGCGGGAACGAGCTGAGGTACAACATGCAGAAGGGGAGAAGGGTATTTGTTTCCAGTGAGGTCAAATACGCAGCTACAGTTAATCGATGCGGTAACTTCTGGGAGGAGACTCCGGATCCTGACGCAGCTCACGGGGTTTTTTTTGAGTCTTTCCCACTGGTTTTTTACCTTCCTGTAGTTGTAATCGGGGGTTAGCTCAAGGATACGGTGAATTGTTTCTCCGTTTTCATCGAGAAGCCCAACGGTATAGAAAAGTGCTACCTTTTCCTCCGATCGTAAGATGTGACCGGAAAAGGCCTTGGAAATGATATGCTTTATTACGGGGCACTTTGCCATCAGTTGTTCTACCAGGTGAGGAAAGGATATCTTATCAGTGGGGTGAAACCTGGTTGTGTCCTGATGACGCAGGCGTTTTAGTGCTCCCCTCAATGGAAAGGGTCGGCATCTCAGAATTACTTTTAGCTGGTTTTCGAAGGGTTTTCCGTCAACATCCAGGAAAAGCGAGCGCTTCATGGTAGCACGGTTTAAACCCAGAGGTAGAACCACCGGATGTTCCTTCCAGCCGATTCCGAGAGACCTCGTGGGAAGGATCAATTCCGTAGCGTAGTGACTTTGCCCTGCCTTAGCCAGGTCATTACCCGCTGATGTGGCAAGGGATAGAAACTCCTTCAAGAAGTTCTTTGCCCGGATGAAGTGTTCAAATTGATCGAAAAAGAACCACAACCGGTACACGTGATAATCGTATTCTTCCGGAAATGCAGGGATTCCAACGGATTTTGCAAGCTTTGCCAAACCAATTACCCCCGATCTCATTTTTTCACCGAGAAGTGTAAAGAAGCTCTCTTGCCCTGCGTATGCTTCTCTTACCCTCGAAGGAATGCGAAATGAGATCCCGGCAAACCGAACCGTGTTATCCGATCGAAGAGGATATATTGCAAGGGTGATCTCACCCGAAAGATGCTTTTCCACGTGTTCTGGGGCAATGGGTGTAGGAACGTACTGGTAGGTTATGTCTCCCGTGTCCTGGTCCGGGGATACAATTGCAAAACCAACTTCGCGCCCAGAAAAAAGGTCCTTGAATTTTCCGACCTGTTCTTTCCCGAGGGACTGGGGGAAATACCTTTCATGGGGATGCGTATCGGATATTTCCAGCATTTTCGAGATAGCCTTCGCCTTTCCGACAAGCCCCAGTTTTTCGTAGTTTTCAGCCAGCAGTTCCCTTGCTTCCCGGTTATTGGGATTGCGTTTTAGGAGTTTTTTTAAGAAATGTATCGACCTTTTAAAGTTTCCTGTATCACTGTAAAGAATCGCGAGGCGAAAGAACGATGCTTCGTGACATGGGTTAATTTTGAGAGCCCTAGAATAGCTGTCCATGGCTGGTCTAATCATCCCCAGTTCTTCGCATATTTCACCCCAGCGGAAGTGGATATCGTCTACCATGGGAGCCTTGAGGCGCCAGTAAAGCACAGTCTTCCTCGCTTCATCCTCGTTACCGATGTCCAGGTAGTGCCTTGCAAGCCTTACGTGATGGTCAAGTAGTTTCATCGTTTTGTTACTCCATTGCTGCCCGTTTATGATTCTGCGTTCATGTTGAATCTTAGACCGATGAAACACCTTGAGACAATTACTGCAACGTTGCAAAAGTTTTGAGCTGTGGAAATGGAACTCGAGCGGACTCGTTTCCGCTTCCGGCCATTCGGGTAATTCTGGAGTATCATGCGAAAGTCTTTTACAGACAGGTTTGTGGGTGCTTTATATTGAAATACATAGAAGGGAGCCTTTGGCCTTAAATAGGCCTTCGGAGCCGCTTTCGTCGTTCGTTATCGTTGAGCTGTTGTTAGGCAGTTTTGCTCGTTAGTAATAACTCTGAGTTATTAATTTGCCCAAGTTTGTCAAAAAATCCCTTAATATTAACATAACCAAGGTATTTTGGTTTATTTATATTTTGGTTTATTTATTAGGTGTAACCTATTGAAATATATGGAGGTGGTGTTTGGAAATAGCGATGTAGTGGTAGAATATTACTTTTTCTCTTGACACACCTTCCTCAATGTGCTACCTTCTCCACCATGTA
>Ga0256841_1002353_pt1 | contig 15161 bp, 10 predicted proteins | sample 356308metaG_FD_185971 | JGI IMG/M metagenome (GOLD analysis project Ga0256841, IMG submission 185971) | Hydrothermal vent microbial communities from Mid Atlantic Ridge, Atlantic Ocean - 356-308 | ecosystem: Environmental > Aquatic > Marine > Hydrothermal vents | place: Atlantic Ocean: Mid... | reverse complement strand
CCCACCAGGACGGGGTTATTCTTGGTCCTCCGGGCGAGGATCTGGATCACCCGGTGGATCTCCTCGGTGCGGCCGATCACCGGGTCGAGCCGGCCCTCGCGGGCCTCCTTGGTTAAGTCGCGCCCATATTCGTCTAAGAAAGGGGTCTGCTGGGTCTTCTCCTTGGTCTGGGGGCCGGCCTCGGCGCTGGCCAGCACCCGCCAGCGGATCGCGTCGACGTCCTTGGCAAAGTGGGTGAGGATGCGGTAGGCGACCCCGTCCCCCTCGCGGATGATCCCCAGCAGGATGTGCTCGGTGCCGATGACCGGGCTGCCCATGCCCCGGGCCTCGGCGCTGGCGAGCTCCATCACCCGCCGGGCCCGGGGGGTGATCGCCGGGGGCTCGCCGGCCCGGGCCCCCTCGCCCCGGCCCACCAGCTCCTCGACCATGCGGCGCATGACCTCGAGGCTGGCGCCGTACTCCGCGAGGATCTTGGCCGCGGTGCCCCCCTCGCGCATGAGCCCCAGGAGCAGGTGCTCGGGGCCGATCATCGAGTGCCCCAGCCGGCTCCCCTCCTCCCGGGCGTAGTGGAACACAAGCCTCGCGCGATCGTCGTACCTGTTCAACGCCAAAACCCCTTTCGCACCATGACGGTCGGCCGTCCTCGCCTTAGGTCCATGATATAGTATCGGCGCCCACGACGGGGGCGAATGCGCCCCCGCTTACCAAACGAGGGGGAGGCATGCGCTTTCAAACCCTGGTCTTGAACCTGCACCGCTTCTGGGACGAGCAGGGCTGCGTGATCACCGAGCCCTACGACATCGAGGTCGGGGCCGGAACCTTCTACCCCGCCACCTTCTTCGGGGCGCTGGGGAAAACGCCCTGGCGGGTGGCCTACGTGGCCCCCTCCCGCCGTCCCCAGGACGGACGCTACGGCGAGAACCCCTACCGCTTCCAGTACTACTGGCAGTACCAGGTGATCCTGAAGCCCTCGCCCGACGACGTCCAGGAGATCTACCTAAGGAGCCTCGAGGCCCTGGGGATCGACCCCAAAAGCCACGACGTCCGCTTCGTCGAGGACAACTGGGAGTCCCCCACCCTGGGGGCCTGGGGGCTCGGCTGGGAGGTCTGGCTCGACGGCATGGAGATCACCCAGTTCACCTACTTCCAGCAGGTGGGCGGGGTGGACCTCGAGCCGATCAGCGTCGAGATCACCTACGGGCTGGAGCGGATCGCCATGTACCTGCAGAAGAAGGACCACGTCTTCGACATCGAGTGGGCCCCCGGGGTCACCGTCGGCGACCTCCGGCGGGAGTTCGAGGTGGAGCACTGCCGCTACAACTTCGAGGAGGCCAGCGTCGAGAAGCTGCGGCGCTGGTTCGAGGAGTACGAGGAGGAGGCCACCCGCCTGGTCGACGGCGGGCTGGTCTACCCCGGGTACGAGTTCGTACTCAAGGCCTCCCACGCCTTCAACCTGCTCGACGCCCGGGGGGCGCTCTCCCACGCCGAACGCCAGGCCTACGTGCAGCGGGTGCGGCGGCTCGCCGAACGGGCCGCCCGGGCCTACCTCGAGAAGTTCGCGGAGGGCGAACGTGAAGCTGCTGTTTGAGATCGGCACCGAGGAGCTCCCCTCCTGGTACGTCGCCGAGGGCGAGCGGGCGCTCGCCGAGGGGCTCGCCCGTCGGCTCACCGAGGCCCGCCTGGCCTACCGGGCGATCACCCCCTACGCCACCCCCCGGCGGCTGGCGGCGGTGGTCGAGGGGCTGGCCGAGCGGCAGGACCGGCTGGAGGAGGAGCGCCGCGGCCCCCCCGCCGCCGCCGCTTTCAAGGACGGCGCCCCCACCCCCGCCGCCCGGGGCTTCGCCAGGAGCGCCGGGGTGCCCCTCGAGGCCCTCTACGTCAAGGAGACCGACCGCGGCCCCTACGTCTTCGCCCGGGTGGTCGAGGAGGGCCGCCCGGCCCGGGAGGTGCTGCCCCCGCTCCTCTCCCAGCTGGTCGCCGACCTCCCCGCCCCCCGCAAGATGCGCTGGGGGAGCGGCGAGGGGCCCTTCGTGCGGCCGGTGCGCTGGCTGCTCGCGCTTTTAGAGGGCGAGGTCCTGCCGGTCGGGGTCTTCGGGGTGGTGGCCGGGCGGGAGACCCGCGGCCACCGGCTCCTCGCCCCCGAGCCCTACCGGGTCGAGGACCCCGACGACTACCGCGAGGTGCTGGCCCTGGCCAAGGTGCTCCCCGAGCGGAAGGCCCGGCGGGAGCGGATCGTCTTCGAGGCCGGCACCCTGGCGGCCAGCGAGGGGCTGGAGGCGGTGATGCCGGAGGACCTCCTCGAGGAGGTCACCGACCTGGTCGAGTGGCCGGTGGCGGTGATGGGCCGCTTCGACGAGGGCTACCTCGAGCTCCCCGACGAGGTGCTGGCCACCGTGATGATCCACCACCAGCGCTTCTTCCCGGTCCGCCGGCCGGGGGGTCGGCTGGCCCCCCGCTTTCTCGGGATCAGCAACAACCAGGGCGACCTCGAGGTCATCCGCGAGGGCTACCAGGGGGTCCTCAAGGGCCGGCTTGACGACGCCGTCTTCTTCTGGCGGGCCGACCGCAAGAAACCCCTCAAGGTCCACCGCGAGGGGCTCAAGGGCATGGTCTTCGCCAAGGGCCTGGGGACGATGTGGGAGAAGGCCGAACGGGTGGCCACCGCGGCCGTCGGGCTCGCCCCCGAGACCCCGGCCGAGGTCGCCCTGGTCGAGGAGGCCGGGGCGCTGGTCTTCGCCGACCTGGCCACCCAGATGGTCTACGAGTTCCCCGAGCTCGCCGGCACCATGGCCAAGCGGTACGCCCTGGCCGAGGGCTACCCCGAGCCGCTGGCCCAGGCGCTGGAGGACGCCCCCCGCCCCGAGGGCGCCGCCGGCCCCCTGCCGCGGACCGACGCCGGGGCGGTGCTCTCGGTGGCCGACAAGGCCGACACGTTGCTGGGCTTTTTCGCTCTGGGCAAGCGGCCCCGGGGCTCGGCCGACCCCTTTGGGCTCCGCCGGGCGGCCTTCGCCCTGGCCCGGGTGCTGGGGGCCCGGGGCTACGACCTCCCCCTTGACCGGGTCCTACGGGCGGCCCTGGAGGCCTACCGGGCCCAGGGCAAGGAGTTCCGGGAGGACGCCCTCGCCGAGGTCCGTGCCTTCGTCTGGGAACGGCTGGAGAACCTGCTCACCGCCGCCGGCCTGCCGGTCCTGGCGGTGCGGGCGGCCCGGGCCGCCAGCCAAAGCGTGCGCGGGGTGATGCTCCGGGCCTACCTCCTCCGCCTGCTGATGCACGACCCCCGCTTTACCGAGCTCTTCCTGCTCTATAAGCGCGCGGCCAACCTCGCCCGGGAGCTCGAGGGGTCCGCCAAGATCGACCCCGACCGCCTCGAGGCCGACGAGGAAAAGGCCCTCTACCGGGCCCTCCCCGAGGTCGAGCGGGCGGTGGAGGGGCTGCTGGGCCGGGGCGAAGAGGCGATCCCGCCCTGGGACCCCGCCGGCCCCCTGCCCCCCGCCGACGGCCAGATCTTCGCCGAGCCGCTCGCCGCCATCGCCGCCTTCAAGGAGGTGCTCGACCGCTACCTCGACGCCGTCTTGGTGATGGTCGAGGACCCCGCCCTCAGGCAAAACCGCCTGGCCCTGCTGGCCCGGGTGCGCGACGCCCTGAAGAAGCTGGGGGCGCTGGAAGCGATCGGGGGATGAAAACGGCCTGAAGCCTGTAGCCCGTGGCATGTAGACATCCAAAAGCCACCGGCCACAGGCCACGAGCCCATTTGCATAACTTTTCACGAGGTGCTAGCCTGTCCCCATGAAGGTCGCCGTCGTGGGCGCCACCGGCGCGGTCGGTCGCGAAATCCTGAAGGTGCTTGAGCAAAAGAACTTCCCCCTAAGCGAGCTCCGGCTCTACGCCAGCCCCCGCTCGGCCGGCACCCGCCTGCCCTTCAGGGGCGAGGCGATCCCGGTCGAGGCCCTGCCCGAGGGGCCGCTGCCGGTGGACCTGGTGCTCGCGAGCGCCGGGGGCGGCCTCTCCAAAAGGTACGCCCCGGTCTGGGCCCAGGGCGGGGCGCTGGTCATCGACAACTCCTCGGCCTGGCGCTACGACCCCGAGGTGCCGCTGGTCATCCCCCAGATCAACCCCGAGGCGGCGCGGCGGCACAAGGGCATCGTCGCCAACCCCAACTGCACCACCGCCATCCTGGCGATGGCCCTCTGGCCGTTGCACCGGGCCTTCGGGGCCACCCACGCGGTGGTCTCCACCTACCAGGCGGCCTCCGGCGCCGGAGCCGAGGGGATGCGGGAGCTCCTCGAGGGCACCCGGGCGGTCCTCGAGGGCGAGACCCCCGAGCACCGGGTCTTCCAGCACCCCCTCCCCTTCAACGTGATCCCCCACATCGACCGCTTCCTGGAGAACGACTACACCCGCGAGGAGATGAAGGTGGTCTGGGAGACCCAAAAGATCTTCGACGCCCCCGAGATGCGGATCAGCTGCACCGCGGTGCGGATCCCCACCCTCAGGGCCCACGCCGAGGCCGCCACCGTCCTCTTCGAACGGCCGGTGACCCCGGAGGCCGCCCGCGAGGTGCTGGAAAAAGCCCCCGGCGTTCGGGTGGTGGACGAACCCGGGGAAAACCGCTACCCGATGCCCCTCACCGCCACCGAGAAGTGGGACGTCGAGGTCGGCCGGATCCGTAAGAACCTCGCCTTTGACAACGCCCTCGACTTCTTCGTGGTCGGCGATCAGCTCCTAAGGGGCGCCGCCCTGAACGCGGTCGAGATCGCCGAGCTCTTCCTCTAGCGGTGGCCCGGCTCTCGCTCCTCTTGCTCCTCGCGCTCGGCCTGGCCCTGGCCGGCGGGGGGCAGTGGGGCGGCCCCGGCGACGACCGCGCTTACGCCGCCGCCGCCCGGTCCGGCGCGGTTCGGATCGGGGGCTCAAGCGGAGGCCGCCTGCTCTGGCTCTCCTGGAAGGAGGGGCGGTTCGCCGCCCGGGTCGGCGGACCGGGGGCGGTGCGCGCGCTGGACGCCGCCGGCGACTACTGGGCCGGGGAGGCGGCGGGCCAAGCGGCGCTGGGGCGCTGGGGCGAGCCGCCGCTTTGGCGGCTTGGGGCGGCGGTGCGGAGCCGGGCGGTGGGGATCTGGACCGAGGGAGCCAAGGCCTGGGTCGCCGGCACGCTGGAGGGGCCCCGCCCCGACCCCCTCCTCGGCGGGAGCGACCTCTTCCTCGCCGAGGTCGACCTGAAAAACGGCGCCACCCTCGCCCTCCACCGCTTCGGGACCGGCGACGACGACCACGCCACCGCCTTCGTCCACGACCGCGAGGGGGGCTTCTGGCTGGCCGGCTACCTCGAGGTCAACGAGGACTGCATCCGGGTGAGCGAGCGGGCCTTCCTCTACCGCCTGGATCCCGCGGGGCGGGTGCGGGCCCGCCACCTCTTTGGCTTCGCCGCCAGCAGCCGCGCCCGGGCCCTCCTTCCCCTCCCCGGAGGGGCGGTCCTCGCCGGCTCGACCGACGGCGCCCTCTTCGGTCCCGCCGCCGGCGGCGACGACCTCTTCCTGGTGCGCTTCGATACCCGGGCCCGGCCGCTGGCGCAGGTTCAGTTCGGAACGCCCCTGAGCGACCTTCCCCGGGCCCTGGCCCGGGGCCGAAAGGGCCTCTGGCTGGCCGGCGCCAGCGCCGGCGGGCTGGCGGGGGCGAACCGCGGCGGCTTCGACGCCTTCTGGCTTCGCGTCGGCGAGGGCGGGAAACCGGTTCCCGGCGGCGCCCTGGGAACCCCGGGGGACGACGCGATCACCGCCTTGGCGGCCGGCCCCCAGGGCGTCTTCGCGGTAGGGGAAACCGAGGGGGCCCTCTTCGGCCCCGCCGCCGGCGGCCGGGACGTCTTTCTTTTCCGCCTGGCGCCGGGCGGGGAGTAGGATGGAGCCGGAGGTGGAAAGGCCATGAGCAAGGTCTACAAGAAGATCACCCTGGTGGGCACCAGCCCCGACGGCATCGGCCCGGCGGTGAAGGGCGCGATCAAGCGGGCCTCGGAGACGCTCCGCCACCTCGACTGGTTCGAGCTCAAGGAGGTCCGGGGCCGGATCGAAAACGGCGAGGTCGCCGAGTTCCAGGTGGTCCTCGAGGTCGGCTTCCGCCTCGAGGAGGGCCAGGACGCCGACTAGCAACCGCTGGACGGGGCCCCCGGGGCCCCGTAGGCTTTCTACGTGGGGATCACCGAGCGGACCTGGTACGTCCTCGAGGACAAGCGCCGCCCCGGCGAACACCTCACCCTCACCGCCGGGGCGGTGAAATACGCGCTGGCCTGGACCGACGAGGCGGGGGCCGCGGCCTTCGTGCTGGGCAACCCGGTGGCCCGGGGGCTCGTGCCGCTGGCGCTCGATACCCGCGCGCTAAAGAGCACGTTCCTAGAGGCCGCCCGGCGCCTCGGCGCCACCCACGTCCTCTTCGACTACCAGCCCGGCCTTCACCAGGCCCCGGCGGCAACGATCGAGGCGCTGGAGGAAGCGCTCGAACACGCCGGAAACCGGCCTGGACCGCCCTGGTGAAGTAAAAGATAGCTTTCGGCCGTTCGGCCACTTTCTCATCCCAATCCCAAAACGCGCCGTGAAACACCCGTGCGTTTCACGGGCGGCCAACCCGTGACCGATTCCCCGGGAGCCTGGGGCGTGTCAAAGTGCTCTGTGCACATACTCCGCCCTCCGTAGGAATGGTCTCCTACTATAGGGGCATGACCGCAAGCCAGCACAACCGGATCGTCAACTTTATCTGGTCCATCGCCGATGATGTTTTGCGCGACCATTTCAAGCGGGGCAAGTACCCCGACATCATCCTCCCCATGACCGTGATCCGGCGCTTTGATGCGGTGCTGGAACCCACCAAGGAGGCGGTGCTTAATACCAAGCGGGAGCTGGAAAAAGCGGGCCTCACCAACCCGCGAGAACTTGAGCCCGCGCTCAAAAAGGCCGCCGGCCACCCCTTTTTCAACACTTCCCCCTTCACCCTAAAAAGCCTTCTCGACGACCCGAACCAAATCGAGGCCAACTTCCGTGCTTACCTGGAGGGTTTTTCTCCGAACGTCCAAGACATCATCCGCAACTTCAAGCTGCACCAGCACATCGACCACATGGCGCAAAGGGGCATCCTCTACGCCCTCATCGAAAAGTTCGTGGACCCGCGCATTAACCTAAGCCCCCATCCGCAAAATGACCTGCCCGGCCTCGACAACCACGCCATGGGCACGATCTTCGAGGAGCTGGTGCGTCGCTTCAACGAGGAGAACAACGAAGAAGCTGGCGAGCACTTCACCCCACGCGACGTGGTGCGCCTGATGGCGCGCCTCACCTTCGAGCCCATCGCCGACCGCATCGAGAACGGAACCTACCTCATCTACGACGGGGCCGCCGGCACCGGGGGCATGCTTACCCTCGCCGAGGAAGAGCTCGGGCGCATCGCCAAAGAGCGTGGCAAGAAGGTGAGCATCCATCTCTTCGGCCAGGAAGTGAACCCCGAGACCTACGCCATCGCCAAGGCCGACATGCTCCTCAAAGGCGAAGGCGAAGAAGCGGACAACATTAAACTCGGCTCTACCCTCTCCGAAGACGCCTTCCCCCACATGAAGTTCGACTTCATGCTCTCCAACCCACCCTACGGCAAGAGCTGGAAGGTGGACCTCGCCCACATGGGCGGCAAGGAGGGCCTCAACGACCCCCGCTTCGTAGTAATGCACGAGAGCAAGGAGCAGAGCGAGGAGCTTCGCCTTATCCCCCGCGTGAGCGACGGGCAACTTTTATTCCTTGCCAACAAGGTCGCCAAGATGAAGGAGGGCACCGAGCTCGGGAGCCGCATCGCCGAGATCCATAACGGAAGCTCGCTTTTCACCGGCGACGCGGGTTCGGGCGAGAGCAACATCCGCCGCTACATCATCGAAAACGACTGGCTCGAGGCCATCGTCGCCCTGCCCCTGAACCTCTTCTACAACACTGGCATCGCCACCTATATCTGGATCGTCACCAACCGCAAGCCCGAGCACCGAAAGGGCAAAGTCCAGCTCATCGACGCCACTGGCTGGTTTAAACCGCTTCGCAAGAACCTGGGCAAGAAAAACCGTGAACTCTCCGAGGAGGACATCGAACGCATTCTCCAGACCTTCCTCGCCTTCGAAGAAAACGACCACTCGAAGATCTTCCCCAACGAGGCCTTCGGCTACAGGAAGGTCACGGTCGAGCGCCCCTTGCGCCTCAAAGGCATTGACCCCCACCGCGCCTACAAGGCCTCGGAGATCAAGAAGCTCAAAGAAACGCACGAGCGCGCCGAGGACGCCCCACCGGTGATCAAGAAGATTCACAAGAAGGGCACCGCCCCCGATCCCTTGCATGGGCGCTTCGAAGTGGAGCTGAACGGCGAAAAGCGGGTGGTGGAGTACGAGCCCGACCCCGAGCTCAGGGACACCGAGCAGGTGCCCCTCCTGGAAGAAGGCGGCATCGAGGCGTTCTTAAAGCGTGAGGTCCTCCCCTATGCCCCCGACGCCTGGTACGATCCGGAGAAAGTGAAGATCGGGTATGAGATCAATTTCAACCGGTACTTTTACAAGCCAAAGGCACTCCGCCCGCTGGGGGAGATCCGTACCGACCTCCTGGAAGTGGAAAGGGAAACGGCAAGGCTTTTACAGGAGCTTCTCATCTTTTACAGGAACTTCTCGGAGGAGAATCCATGAGAGAAATTCACGGCCATGCCCGAACGGTGCGGGAACTGTTGAAGGGTGTGAAATACCGCATTGACTACTATCAGCGTGAATATCGCTGGAGCCGCAAACACGCTCTGGAACTGCTTAACGATCTAACGGAGAAATTTCAAGAAAATTATGATCCTCATCACTCCCGTAAAGATGTGGCTAATTATGGTCATTATTTTCTCGGTTCCATTATCGTGAGCGTCAAAGACAACGAAAAATACATCGTAGACGGCCAGCAACGTCTGACCTCTCTCACACTACTTCTTATCCTGCTGCGCCACCTGCAGAAAGATCGTCCGGGCGCGGTGAATGTGGATGAACTCATCTTTTCGGAGCGGTATGGGGAGCGATCCTTCAATTTGGATGTCCTGGAGCAATGTGAATGCATGAACGCCCTTTTTGAGGGGCAACCCTTTGATCCAAACCATACAGAGTCTGAATCCGTCCAGAACATTTTCGCCCGTTACCAGGATCTGGAAGAAAACTTCCCGGAAACTTTGCGGGGAAAGGCGCTTCCGTATTTCGTGGACTGGCTTCTAGAAAACGTCCATCTAATTGAGATCACGACCTATGCGGATGAGGATGCCTACACGATCTTTGAAACCATGAACGACCGTGGGCTTTCCCTCACTCCTACCGAGATGCTCAAGGGCTACCTCCTATCCAACCTCTCACCACAACACAGGTCGCAGGCAGACGACATCTGGAAGAACCGGATGCATGATCTGACACAGTACGGGAAGGACACCCCCTCAGACTTTTTCAAAAACTGGCTTCGTGCGCAATATGCCCAGTCCATTCGTGAACGAAAGAAGGGCGCTTCTCCGGGAGATTTTGACCGTATCGGCTCCGAATTCCACCGCTGGTTGCGGGAGCGTGCGACAGAAATAGGTCTGACGTCGGGAGATGCATTTTATCAATTTATTGAACGGAATTTAGGGTTTTACAGCCGTCAGTACGCACGGCTGATGCGGGCTGCACAAGGGAAGGAGGACGGACTCGAACATGTGATGTACAACGCAGACCAGGGATTCACGCTCCAGTATATGGTGTTGCTAGCCCCACTCCTTCCCGACGATCCAGATGAAATCGTGTTGAAAAAACTCCGGATCGTAGCGCGGTATCTAGATACTTTGATTGCCTGGAGGATTTGGAACTTCCGGGCTATCGCCTATTCCACCATGCAGTACAGCATGTTTCTCACAGTGAAGGAAATCCGGGGGAAATCCCTTCCGGAGCTTGCCCAGATATTGTATGACCGGTTGCAACGTGAGGAGGAGACCTTTTCCAGGAACCAGTATACACAACCCGAGATCGGGCTTTATGTGCACCAGCAAAACAGGCGCAAACTGCATCGTCTACTTGCACGGATCACGGAGTTTGTTGAGATTCAGTCGGGGCTCCCTTCCCGTTACCGGGAGTACGTCCATGAAACGGGGACGAAACGTTATGAGATTGAACACATTTGGCCTAACCGCTATGAACTTCTCGAGAGAGAGTTTGAGAGCGAAAGTGGATTCCAGCTCCACAGAAACAGGTTTGGAGGACTGTTGCTGCTGCCCAAGAAATTCAACGCGAGTTATGGGGATCTACCTTATGAAGAAAAACTCCGGTATTACCTCCAGCAAAACCTCCTGGCGCAATCTCTACATCCACAAACCTACGCGCGCAATCCCGGCTTTCGCCAGTTTATTCAACGCACCAGTCTTCCCTTCAAACCCTATGAGCATTTTGACCGAAGGGCACTAGAGGAACGGCATGAACTCTATCGAAAAATCGCCGAATGGATCTGGAATCCGGAAAATTTGCTCAGGGAGGCCGGACAATGATCCCTGAACCGAAACCTTACCCCGCTTACAAAGATTCAGGGATGAAGTGGCTGGGGAAGGTACCGAAGGGGTGGGAAGTCAAAAAACTCCGTCAAGTCACCCGGTTAATTGTAAGTAACGTCGACAAAAAGAGCTCTGACAGTGAAGTGCCGGTGCGGCTCTGTAATTACGTGGACGTTTACAACCACGAAGTGATTACAGAAGACCTCTTTTTTATGCAGGCAACCGCGACAAAAGAAGAGATACGCAAATTTGCTGTAAAACGCGGAGATGTGGCGATCACCAAGGACTCAGAAATATGGAACGACATTGGCGTACCAGCTTATGTCAATTGCGAAGCCCCAAACCTGATTTACGGCTACCATCTTGCGATTCTCCGCCCTCTCGCAAATGCACTCGAGGGCAAATATCTTTTTAGGACCTTGCAAAGCCAACCCGTGGCCACTCAGCTCCACATTGAAGCGACGGGGGTCACTAGGTTCGGTTTGTCTCAACAAGCCATAAAGTCCGTGCAAATCCCCCTTCCCCCCCTCCCCGAACAACGCGCCATCGTGAAGTTCCTCGACTGGGCCGACCGGCGGAGAAGGCTCATCATCGCGGCGCTAAAGAAGCGCATTCAGCTTTTAGAGGAGTACCGGCAAACGCTCATCAACGACGCCGTGACCGGTAAGTTCGACGTGCGCACCGGCAAGCCCTATCCCGGTTACAAGGATTCGGGGGTGGAGTGGCTGGGGAAGGTGCCAAAGCACTGGGAGGTAAGACGACTTAGTAGCCTGGCTCAGTCGCGTATCAAAAATGGAGTGGGAGAAAAAGCACGGGATTACAAAGAAGATTGGCCCAGGTACATTCGCATAACAGATATCAAAAACACCTTCGCCTTGCACGAACACAACAAAGCGTCGTTACCTCCAGAAATCGCCCGCCAAGCGATTGTAAAGAAAGGAGATCTGTTGTTCGCAGCAGTAGGAGCCACTTATGGAAAAGCTTACTTGTACCTTGGGGAAAGCGAAAAAGCTTGTTTCGCAGGATACCTCGTAAAATGGTCCCCCACAAACGACGTTGATCCAAAATGGGCTGCATATTGGACATTTAGCGAAACTTATTGGAATCAAGTACATAGCGGCGTAATTAAGGCAACCATCGAAAATTTTAGCGCTTCGAGATATCGAAACCTGCTTTTCGCCCTTCCCCCCCTCCCCGAACAACGCGCCATCGCCGAATACCTCGACCGCGAAACCAGGAAGATCGACGCCGCGATTGAGAAGACAAAAAAGAGCATCGAGCTTTGGGAAGAACTCCGCACCGCGCTAATCGCCGACGTGGTCACGGGCAAGCTCGACGTGCGCGAGGTGGCGGAAAAGCTCCCCGAGGAGGAGCCGGAGCTCGAGGCCAAAATCGAAGCCCTCGAGGCCTCCTTGAAGGAAAACGGCAGGATGGCGGAGGAGGAGAAACCCGAGGCCGAACCCGCGGAGGAACCCGCATGAGCCCCACCGACATGCGCGAAAAAGCCTTGGAACAAGCGGTCGAGCGCGACCTTCTGGCCCGGGGCTACCAAAAGGGGCGCCCCGAGGACTTCGACCGCGAGTACGGCGTGGACGTTCCCAAACTCCTAGCTTTTCTGGAAGGCACCCAACCGGCAAAGCTTGAGAGGCTCCATTTGAGCGACGACTTCAACCGGAGGAAGTTCCTGAGCCGGTTGCAAAGCGAGCTCGACCGGCGCGGCGTCCTCGACGTGTTGCGAAAGGGGATCGACCACGGGCCCGTTCACCTCGACCTCTACTACGGCCGCCCCACGCCGGGCAACGTGCAAGCGGCAGCGCTCCATGCGCAAAACGTCTTTAGCGTCACCCGCCAGCTCCGCTACTCGCTCAAGAACGAAAACGCCCTGGACGTGGTGCTCTTTATCAACGGCCTTCCCGTGGTCTCGATGGAACTCAAAAATCGCCCAACCGGGCAGACCTACAAGCACGCGATTCGCCAGTACCAGGAAGACCGTGACTTTCGCGAGCCGCTCTTTCGCTTCAAGCGGATGCTGGTCCACTTCGCCGCGGACGACCAGCTCGTTTACATGACCACCCGCCTTGCGGGCAAGAAAACGTGGTTCCTTCCCTTCAACAAGGGCTATAACGGCGGCGCTGGCAACCCACCGAACCCCGAGGGGTTTGCCACCGCCTACCTCTGGCGCGAGGTACTCGCCCGCGAGAGCCTCGCCGACATCCTGGAAAACTTCGCCCAGGTGGTGAAGGAAGAGAAGGACGGCAAGAAAATCGAAAAGCAGATCTTCCCCCGCTACCACCAGCTGGACGCGGTAAGGAAGCTCTTGGCCGACGCCAGGAAGCACGGCGTAGGCCGTCGCTACCTGATCCAGCACTCCACCGGCAGCGGCAAGAGCAACTCCATCGCCTGGCTCGCCCACCAATTGGTCTCCCTAAAGGGGGAGGGGCAGGCGGTCTTCGATTCGGTGATCGTGGTCACCGATCGGCGGGTGCTCGACCGCCAGATCACGCAGACAGTGCGGCAGTTTGCCAACGTGCGCGAGGTGGTGGGCCACGCTGAGCACGCCCGGGACCTGGCCGAGCTCCTCTTTCAAGGAAAGAAGATCGTAATCACCACGATGCAGAAGTTCCCCTACATCCTCGAAACTATTCGTGAGGAGCTCGGGGAACGGCGTTTTGCCATCGTCATCGATGAGGCACACTCCAGCCAGGGGGGCAAGCTCATGGGCGCCATGGCGCAAGTCCTTAAAGGCGTCGAGACCCCCGAGGACGCCGACGAGGAGGATCTCTTAAACCTCCTCGCTGAGGCCAGGCGGCTGCCGGAGAACGCGAGCTTCTTCGCCTTCACCGCCACCCCCAAGAACAAAACGCTCGAGATGTTCGGGGAGCGCGTGGCGGAAGGCGGCGAGGTGCACTACCGGCCGTTCCACCTCTACAGCATGCGCCAGGCCATCGAGGAGGGCTTCATCCTCGACGTGCTCGCCCACTACACCCCAGTAAAGAGCTACTACCGGTTGATCAAAACCATCGAGGACGACCCCCTCTTTGACGCCAAGAAGGCCCATAAGAAGCTCCGTCGCTTCGTCGAGCTCCACGAACACGCGATTCGCAAGAAGGCGGAAATCATGATCGACCACTTTCACCGGCACACGGCCAGGAAGATCGGCGGCCAGGCCCGGGCAATGGTGGTCACCAGTAGCGTAAACCAGGCGATCGAGTATTTTTTCGCCTTCCAAAGCTACTTAAAGGAACTAAAGAGCCCTTTTAAAGCGATCGTCGCCTTTTCGGGGGAACGAGAGTACAAAGGTCAGACGGTGAACGAGGCGATCTTGAACGGTTTTCCGGAGAGCCAGACACCGAAGAAGTTCCGCGAGGACCCCTACCGCTTTTTAATCGTCGCCGACAAGTACCAAACCGGCTTCGACGAGCCCCTCTTGCACACGATGTACGTGGACAAACCGCTCTCCGGAGTCAAGGCGGTGCAAACGCTCTCCCGGCTTAACCGGGCGCACCCCCAAAAGCACGACACCTTCGTCTTAGACTTCGTCAACGACGAAGACACGATCAAGAAGGCGTTCGAGCCCTACTACCAGGGCACGATCTTGGTTGGCGAGACCGACCCCAACCGGTTGCACGACCTCTTGCGCGAGATCAAGGAAGCGCAGCTTTTCAGCACGGAGGAAGTCGACGAGGTGGTAGGGCGCTTTCTGAAGGACGCGCCGCGCGAAACGATCGAACCCATCTTGGAGGAGATCACCAAGCGCTACTGGGAAGACCTCGAAGAAGACGATCAGGTCAAGTTCAAGAGCCAGGCCAAGGCGTTCTTGCGCGCCTACAACTTCCTCGCCGCCCTGCTCGACTATACGGTACCGGAGTGGGAAAGGATGGCGATCTTCCTCAACCTTCTGGTCCCAAAACTTCCAGCGCCGGTGGAGGAAGACCTTTCCCAAGGCATTCTCGAAGCCATTGACATGGAGACCTACCGCCTCGAGGTCAAGGAGCCTCGGCCGATACAGTTACCCAAAGAGACCGGTGAGGTGGAACCGTTGCCAACAGGAACAAGGGGCGGCGCCTCCGAACCCGAGCTTGAACCCTTGAGCAGAATCCTTAAGGAGTTCAATGAACGCTTTGGGAATATCGATTGGAAAGACGAAGATCGGGTTAAGCGCTTCGTCTTCGTGGAGCTTCCGGAAAAGCTCAAAGCCGACGAGCCATTGCAGAACGCGCTTCGCCAGAACGACCCGCAAAATGCCCGCATTGAGCTGGAACGGGCCACCCAGCAAGCAGTGACCGACAGTCTAGGGGACCAGATGCAGCTTTACAAAGAGTTCATGAACAACCCCGATTTCAAAGGATTTCTCTTGGAGAAGCTCTTCGAGCTGCTCTGGCCAGCGGACCGGCGGAGCCAGAGCACGGAAAACGGTTAAAGGCCCCGGTGCTTGAACCGGGGCCAAAGGGCATGGAGCCGGTCTAGAAGGGATACCCCTCGGCCTCGAGGACGGCCGCGGCGACCTTCTTCTGGATCCCGATCCGGTCCACCGGGTCGTGCTTGGTAAGCCGCCGGGCGGCGCTCATCAGCATGCGGAGGTCGGAGCCCTCCTCGAGGTAAGGAAGGAGCGCCTGGGCCTCGGT
>Ga0256841_1002352_pt1 | contig 15163 bp, 13 predicted proteins | sample 356308metaG_FD_185971 | JGI IMG/M metagenome (GOLD analysis project Ga0256841, IMG submission 185971) | Hydrothermal vent microbial communities from Mid Atlantic Ridge, Atlantic Ocean - 356-308 | ecosystem: Environmental > Aquatic > Marine > Hydrothermal vents | place: Atlantic Ocean: Mid... | reverse complement strand
TGCGCACCGCCTCGTCGTCGAGGCTGGAATCCTGGAGGAGGGCGGTCAGATCATCCCCCGAGGCGCAATTTGCCATGGCCTGCTCACCGGCCCGCCGCAACTCATCGGAGGGATTGTCAGTGGCCAGGTCCGAGACGCTGAACCCGGCCGCATCGAGCTCGTCGAAGAAGCACTCCGCCGCCGGTTGGGACATCCCCTGATCGACGAGCTGCTTGACCCCGTCCTCCCGGGAGGCCCCGCTGCCGCACGCCCCGGCGAGTAGGGCCAGGGACAGCAGTATCCACGCACCTCGTCTGAACATGACCGCCTCCCGTGTCGCGAACGATGCCGTTGGTCACCACCAGGACGCCAGGCCCGGCGGGCGGTTACAGCCCTGAACCAGAGCGCGCCCCGGATGACCAATGCACCGGCGCCAACCCCGGCGGCATTGCGTTCGGCCCCGCTACCGTCACCCGGCCTCGGATTCCACCACATCGGACACGGGGACCGGTCAGGACGGGACGCACACACGTATGGCGGCGATGAACAAGTCCCGTACCTTTGGCGGCATTTCCGCTCCTGGAGCGTCCCCGATCATGTCCGCAAGGGTGACTCCCTGGTCTATGAGGTAGTCCAAAACGCATTCAGCCTGGTCCCTGTCGAGGACGCTCCCAGTTCCCTCCATGATCGCGTCCACGAACTGGCCGCGCCTCTCCTCATCGCTCAGGCTCACGTTCTGGGCCATGGCTCTCATATCGTCCCCCGACGCGCACTTGATCATGGCCTCCCGGCCGGCCTGCTGTACCTCTGGCGACACATTGTCGCCGCTGATGTCGGAACCGCTGAACCCAGCGGCGGTGACCTCGTCGACGAAGCACGCCGCCGCTTCCCGGGACATCCCCAGATCGACGAGCTGTTGAATCCCGTCCTCCCGGGAGGTCCCATTGCTGCACGCCCCCGCGAGTACGGCGAAGGCCACCAGAATCCACAAACCACGTCTGAACATGACCACCTCCCACACCGTGACCGGGACGATGAACAAGACAATGAGTAAGTGTCGGGATGACCCGACCCCGGCTACGGCCCTCGACCGCTCAACCGGCCGAACACATGACATTCAGGTCGACACCGCCCTCGGTCATTCAACCACTGTGTCGCATGACGGGGCGTCAACTTCCGGGCCATGAACGCCACCACGGCGTCTCTTCGGCGTTGGGAGCCGATCATGGTTACCAGTTCCATCGGGGGGCCCGCCGGTGCCGGAGCCTGGTCCACTCGGCTCGGCCTACTCGATCCGCATCCCGCTGATGGCCCGGCTGATGACCAGTTGCTGGATCTGCTCGGTGCCCTCGAAGATGTCGTAGATCTTGGAGTCGCGGTGCCAGCGCTCCACCGGGTAGTCCTTTACGTAGCCGTAGCCGCCCAGGATCTGGATGGCCCGCTCGGTGACCCACACCGCCACCCTCCCGGCCTTCAGCTTGGCCATGGAGCCCTCGGCGTTGCGGAACCCCCGCCGCTTGCCCAACCAGGCGGCCCGCCACACCAACAGGCGGGCGGCGTCGATCTCGGTGGCCATGTCGGCGAGCATGAAGGCGATGGACTGGTTCTTGATGATCGGCCGCCCGAACTGGACCCTCTCCTTGGCGTAGTCCAGTGAGTACTCATAGGCGGCCCGGGCCACACCTATGGCCTGGGCCCCCACGGCGGGACGGGTGGCCTCGAAGGTCTGCATGGCCGCCTGGGCCTTGCCCTTCTTGCCCTCCCTCACCCGGGCCAGACGTTCGTCCAGCTTCTCCTTGCCGCCCAGCAGGCAGCTCCCCGGGATGCGGACGTCATCGAGGATCACCTCGGCGGTGTGGCTGGCCCTGATCCCCAGCTTGGAGAACTTCTGACCCATGCTCAGGCCCGGGGTGCCCGGGGGGATGACGAAGCTGGCGTGGCCCCGGCTCTTCAGCTCGGGGTCGACCACCGCCACCACCACGTGGATGTCGGCGATGCCGCCGTTGGTGATCCAGGTCTTGGTGCCGTTCAGCACCCACTCATCGGTGGCCTCGTCGTACACGGCCCGGGTGCGGATGGCCGAGACGTCGGAACCGGCGTCGGGTTCGGAGGCGGCGAAGGCCCCCAGCTTCACGTGGGCGGCGTCCCCGTAGCACTGGGGCACCCACTCCATGACCTGCTCGGGGGTGCCGGAGGCGGCGATCCCGGCCGCGGCCAGGGCACTGCCCATGATGGCCATGCCGATACCGGCGTCTCCCCAGAACAACTCCTCGATCACCACCGGCATGGTGAGCCCGGTGGGGTCACCCATCATGGCGTTGGCCATGAACTCCCAGCCGTAGAGCCCGATCTTGGCCGCCTCCTCCAGGATGGGCCAGGGGGTCTCCTCCCTCTCGTCCCACTCGGCCGCCGCCGGCCGCACCACGTCCTCGGCGAAACCGTGGACCCAGTCCCTCAGGTCGGTCTGTTCCTCACTCAGCTCCAGTGAGAAGGTCATCGTCGTCACCTCGAGTTCCCGGCGACCCTCGGCGGTCGCCCGTAGCCCCTAAGTTACCCGCCGGTAACATGGGTTGGGTAAAGAGGAACAGGGCCAGGGCCACGAGCCCCAACCCGGCGGCGACCAGGTAGGTGGCCGACGGGCTGGCCCAGTGATAGACGGCCCCGGCCAGCACCGGACCGACTATGCGGGCCAGGGCCCCGCCCGACTGCTGTACCCCCAGGGCCGCCCCCCGCGAATGATCGGGGGCGGCGACGCTCACCAGGGTGCTCATCGAGGGTGACACCAGGCCCTGTCCGCTCACCAGCAGAACCAGGCCCACGGCCAGACCGGGGATCGAATCGGTCAACCCGATCACGATCAGGCCCGAGGTGAGCAGGGCCAGGCCCCCGGCCAGGACCCGGGCCGAGCCGTGGGCCCGGCTGAGGTGGCCGATCAGACCCCCCTGGACCGCGGCCAGCACCAGGCCCACGGCCACGAAGACACCGCTGATCGTGGCCTGGGTCCAGGCGAAACGGTCCTCGGTGAGGATGGCGAAGGTGGCCTCGAACCCGCTGAAGGCCGAGATGGCCAGGAAGGCCACGATCACCAGTTGGGCCAGGGTGCCCCTGAACAGCTCCCGGCGGGCGATCACCGGGCGCTTGGACGCCAGATGGCGGGGATTGGTCTCGGGCACCCGACGCCAGGCGGCCACGGCGTTGATCGCGGCCAGGGCGGCGGCGATGTAGAACGGCAGCCGGCGGTCGACCAGACCGGCGAGACCCCCCAGGGCCGGGCCCAGCACGAAGCCGAGGGCGAAGGCCGCTCCCAGCATTCCCATCAGACGGGGGCGTTCGGACTCGTCGGCCAGATCGGTGGCCGACGCCTGGGCCACCGCCACGCTGGCCCCCGACGCCCCGTCGACGATCCGCCCCAGGTAGAGCCAGATCAGGGTGGGGGCCAGCCCGGTCAGGAGACTCCCCAGGGCCGAGCCCAGCAACGAGATCACCAGCACCGGACGCCGCCCGATGCGGTCGGAGAGTCGACCCCACACCGGGCTGAACAGGAACTGGGCGGCGGAGTAGGCGGCGACCAGCAGACCCACCTGAAGGCCCGAGGCCCCGAAGTCGGTGGCGTAGGCGCCCAGGATCGGTATGACCATTCCGAAGCCCACCAGATCGAGGGCGACGGTGGACCACAGAGCGCCGAATCCCGGGGGGAGGGGAGCCTTGGTTCGGGACCGGCGGGGGGAAGCCACCGGAGTATCCAACGACTATCCCCGACCGGCGTCAAGTACCAATGGTCCCTCTCAGCCCACCCTGCGCAGGCGGGGACCTCTGCGGGAGTCGGTGGCGGGCTCCTCGTCGATGGCGACGATGCGGCCCTTGCCGGTTCTCTTGGCCTCGTACATGGCCCGGTCGGCCCTTCGCACCAGGTCCTCGGGGTCGGCGGGGGCGGAGGCTCGGAAGGCGATGCCGATGCTGGCCGAGATGCTCACCTCGTGGCGGCCGAGGCGCACCGGCCGGTCCAGGGCCCGCAGTATGCGCCGGGCCGCGGCCCGGGCCGCCCCCTCCTCCTCGACCCTCTCGAGGAGCACCACGAACTCGTCACCACCCAGGCGGGCCACGGTGTCCCCGGGGCGGACGGTACGCCGGATCCGGAACGCCACCTCCTCCAGGAGGATGTCGCCCGCCTCATGGCCCAGACGGTCGTTGACGGCCTTGAAGCCGTCCAGGTCGATGAACAGCACCGCCAGACCGGTGCCCGCCGCGGTACGCCGTTCGGTACGCCGCCGGAGTCGCTGGTCGAACTCGGCCCGGTTGGGCAGTCCGGTCAGGGAGTCGTGGAACGCCTGGTGGGCCAGCCTCTCCTTGAGCACCCGGATCTCCTCGAAGGCCCGGGCCTGGGCCAGCACCGTTCCGGCGTGGCGGATGAGCAGGTCCAGGGCCGCCAGGATCTGGTCGGACACCACCCCGCCCACGGCCACCGCCGCCACCACCCTCTCGCCTCCGGCGACGGCCAGGACCTGGGCCGCCACGTGGCCGCCGACGGGCCCGAGGGTGACGATGTCAGTGGCCTCACCGGGACCGAGTTCGGGGCCCGTCATCATGGCCACCCGGGCCAGGGCGGGGTCGTCACCGGGGGTGGGGCGGGTGACCCATCGGCCCCGCTCGTCGACCACCGCGATACCGGCCCCCTCGACCCCCAGCCGCCGGGCCGCCCCCACCAGATTGGCCCAGACCGCCCCGGGATCCAGCGAGGTGAGTTCCCGGGTGGCCTCGGCCACCGTGGCCATGATCTGGGCCCTCCTCACGGCCTGGGTCCGCACCGTCCGGTGGCGGCGGGCCTCCCGGGCCAGTTGGGCGGCCAGGAAGCCGGCGACCATACCCACCACGATCAGCACCCCCACCCTCTGCACCACGGTGGCCGGACTGAAGGTGACGGTGGGGTAGCGGGCCGCCGACCACACGTCCCGGGCGATGTACACCCCGACCATGAGCCCCAGCACGAACACCGACATCCGGGTTCCGAACCTCAGGGCCGCCTCCAGGATCGGCAGCACCAGCAGAACCCACAGGCTGCCCCGGGGATCCACCCCCGCCAACCACACCACGGAGACCACGGCCCCGGTGTCGACCACCAGACCGATGATCGACCACCGTCGCAGCGAGGCCCGGCCGACCATGCCCAGCCGGGTGGGGTCGACCAGATCCACCAGCAACAGCACGCAGAACAACAGGATGGCCAGGGCCACCGGGGGGATGATGGGGGCGGGGTCGGACGGCAACCGGGCCGTGACCAGCAGAGCGGGTATGGCCACCGCGGCCACGGTCCGGGCCCAGCGGACACGCACGGCGTTGCGGACCGCCTCCGATCCCATTCGCCTCATGGTTCGATTTCCGGTGGTGGGCATGTTCCGCCGCCCCTCGCTCTACGACCCAGAGTAGCGGAGCGACCACGCTTTGCGGCTCATTGGTCCGGGTGTCTCCAATTGTGCTCGGAATGTGTTGGAGTACCCCCGGTCGGGCTCGGTACCGTGCACCCCTATGACCAACGTTCCGGACCGGCCCACCCTGGAGGGCCTCGAGGACAAGTGGAGCCGCTGGTGGGAAGACCACGGCACCTACCGCTTCGACCGCTCCGCCCCCCGAGACCGGGTGTTCGCCATCGACACCCCGCCCCCGACGGTGTCGGGCTCGCTCCACGTGGGCCACATCTTCTCCTACACCCACACCGACGCCGTGGCCCGCTACCACCGCATGAGGGGGGAGGCCGTCTTCTACCCCATGGGCTGGGACGACAATGGTCTGCCCACCGAACGCCGGGTCCAGAACTACTTCGGGGTGGCCTGCGACCCCCACCTGCCCTACGACCCCGACTTCGAACCACCCGAGACACCCGGCAAGCGTCCGGTGCACATCTCCCGCCCCAACTTCGTGGAGCTCTGCCTGAGGCTCACCGAGGTCGACGAGAAGGCCTTCGAGGAGCTGTTCCGTCACGTCGGACTGTCGGTGGACTGGAGCTACCTCTACGCCACCATCGACGAGAACTCCCGTCGCACCAGCCAGGCCGCCTTCCTGCGCAACCTGGCCCGGGGGGAGGCCTACCAGGCCGAGGCCCCCACCATCTGGGACGTCGGTTTCCAGACCGCGGTGGCCCAGGCCGAGATCGAGGACCGTGAGCGCCCCGGGGCCTACCACCGCATCGCCTTCGAACGGGCCGACGGGTCAGGTCCCCCCGTGGAGATCGAGACCACCCGCCCGGTCCTGATCCCCGCCTGCGTGGCCCTGGTCGCCCACCCCGACGACGAGCGCTACGCCGACCTGTTCGGACGAAAGGTCCTCACCCCCATCTTCGACGTGGAGGTGGAGGTCCACCCCCATCCCCTGGCCGATCCCGACAAGGGCTCGGGGATCGCCATGATCTGCACCTTCGGCGACACCACCGACGTGACCTGGTGGCGGGAGCTGGATCTGCCCACCCGTTCGATCATCGGTCGCAACGGCCGACTGGTCGAGGTCGAGTGGGGCACCGGGCCCTGGGCGTCCCGGAATCCCGGGCGGGCCGGGGAGGCCTACGCGGAGCTGGCCGGCAAGACCATCTTCTCCGCCGAGAAGCGCATGGTGGAGATGCTGGCCGAGAGCGGGGCCCTGCGGGGCGAACCCCGACCCATAACCCATCCGGTCAAGTTCTTCGAGAAGGGCGACCGTCCCCTGGAGATCGTCACCAGCCGTCAGTGGTACATCCGCAACGGGGGACGGGACGAGGATCTCCGCCGGGAGCTGCTGGCCCGGGGAGAGGAGCTCCACTGGCATCCCGAGTGGACGGGGGCCCGCTACCGGGACTGGGTCTCGGGACTCAACGGGGACTGGTTGATAAGTCGCCAGCGCTTCTTCGGGGTTCCCTTCCCGGTCTGGTACCGGATCGGACCCGACGGCGAGATCGACCACGACGGCATCCTCCTGCCCTCCGAGGAGGATCTGCCGGTGGACCCCTCCACCGACGTGCCCCCCGGCCACACCCCCGAGCAGAGGGACCGCCCCGGTGGCTTCACCGGGGACCCCGACGTGATGGACACCTGGGCCACATCCTCGCTGTCCCCCCAGATAGCCGGGCGGTGGCTCTCCGACCCCGATCTGTGGGATCGGGTGTTCCCGATGAAAATGAGGCCCCAGAGCCACGAGATCATCCGCACCTGGCTGTTCGCCACCGTGGTCCGCTCCCACTTCGAGCACCACTGCCTGCCCTGGAGCGACGCCGCCATATCGGGGTGGATCCTCGACCCCGACCGCAAGAAGATGTCCAAGTCCAAGGGCAACGTGGTCACCCCCATGGACCTACTGGAGAAACACGGCAGTGACGCCGTGCGTTACTGGGCCCTGTCCGGCCGCCCCGGTGTGGACACCGCCTTCGACGAGGGTCAGATGAAGGTGGGGCGACGCCTGGCCATCAAGTTGCTCAACGTCTCCAAGTTCGTGCTGAACCTCTCCGGGGGGGACGACGGATCAGACGGCGACGGGGAGATCACCGAGCCCCTGGACCGGGCCCTGCTGGCCGAGCTGGCCGGTGTGGTCGCCACCGCCACCGAGGCCTTCGAGGGTTTCGACTACGCCCGGGCCCTGGAGCGCACCGAGGCTTTCTTCTGGGGGTTCTGCGACAACTACGTCGAGCTGGTCAAGGCCCGGGCCTACGGCGAGGGCGGCGAGCGGGCGACGGCGTCGGGCCGCCACACCCTGCGGGTGGCCCTGTCCACCGTGCAGAGACTGTTCGCCCCCTTCCTGGCCTTCACCGCCGAGGAGGTGTGGTCGTGGTGGCGGGAGGGTTCGGTGCACACCCAGGCCTGGCCCTCGGCCCCCGAGATCGCCGCCCTGGCCGGCGACGGGGATCCCCGGGTGTACACCTCCACCGCCGCCGTCCTGGGTGAGATCAGGCGGGCCAAGACCGAGGCCAAGAGATCACTGCGCACTCCGGTCCGCCGGGTGGTGGTGTCGGACAATGCCGAGGGTTTGGCTCCAATCCGCTCCGCCGGTGCCGATCTGTCACGTGCGGGGCACATCGCTGACCTGCAGTTCCACCAAGCCGACAACGCCCGGGTAGAGGTGACCCTGGAACCCGGGGACTGACAGGTCCCCGCTGGGTCCCGGTCCGGGCCGGGATCCAGCCATGACTCAGACCCAGTTCCACCACCTCTCGGCCCCCAACCACCGGGGCCGACGCCTGCTCATGGCCCTGGCCGCCCTCTTGCTGCTCTCGGGATTCGCGGCCGTGCCACTCGGGGCCGCCCCCCGGGCCGACGGGGACGCCTACACCGTCACCGTCACCGGGGGAGGCGAGGTCTACCCCTTCGGCGACGCCCCCGAACTGGGGAGCCTGGCCAACGTCGACGGCACCTCCCCGGTGGTCGCCATCACCCCCACCCCCGACGGCGAGGGCTACTGGCTGGCCACCCGGGACGGCGGGGTTCACCCCTTCGGTTCGGCCGGGAACTTCGGGGACGTGAGCGACATCGACCTGGCCCAGCCCATCGTCGCCATGGCCGCCACCCCCACCGGGAGGGGCTACTGGATGGCGGCACGCGACGGCGGGATCTTCGCCTTCGGCGACGCCGAGTTCCTCGGCTCGGCCGGGAACATCGACCTGGCCCAGCCCATCGTGGCCATGGCCGCCACCCCGACCGGACACGGCTACTGGATGGCCGGGGCCGACGGCGGGGTGTTCAGCTACGGCGACGCCGTCTTCCACGGATCCACCGGGGCCCTCCGCCTGGTCTCGCCGGTGACCACCATGGTCGCCACCTCCTCGGGTCGGGGCTACTGGCTGTTCGCCGAGGACGGAGGGGTGTTCGCCTTCGGTGACGCCCCGTTCCGGGGTTCGATGGCCGGTTCCCTCACCGGTGAGAGGATCATCGGGGGCAGCGCCAACTCCGCCGGCACCGGATACTGGCTGGCCGCCGATTCGGGTTCGGTGTTCGCCTTCGGGGCCGTCGGCTGGTTCGGCCGGGCCACGGCGGGGGCCGAGGAACCGGTGGCGGCCATAGCGGCCCGACCGTCGGGCGACGGGTACTGGTTGGTCACCAACCCCGGTGTCGCGGCCGTGGGCCCCCCCGTACCGATCAATTCCGGTACGGGCCGACGGATCGTGTACTCCAACTCGGGCCAACGGGTCTGGCTTGTCGAGGCCGACGGCCGGGTGTTCGACTCCTATCTAGTCTCGGGCAAGGCCTTCACCCCGGCCCCGGGCACCTACTCCGTGTACTCCAAGTCACCCAAGGCCTGGGCCGGGCACGGGGGCATCACCATGGACAACATGGTCCGCTTCGCCAAGGGCAGGCGTCTGGCCATCGGGTTCCACTCCATTCCCGTGTACGCCAACGGAAGGCCCATGCAGAGCGAGGACCAGCTCGGCACCTACCGGTCGGCGGGATGCGTCCGACAGCGGGTCGACAAGGCGGCCCAGCTCTACCAGTGGGCCCCCCTCGGCACCACGGTGGTGGTGCTGCCCTGAGAGCTACCCCTGAGAGCTACTGCCTCAGGGTCACCTGACCGGGCCGGGGGAGGGCGATCCAGGTCCGTCCCGGGGTGAGCTTGATCACGTCGCCATTCTCGTCGGTGTAGACGGTCACGTCGGTCTTGGTGGGCCGGGACCACGTCCCCTTGATGAGCTTGCCGTCGGTGAGGACCCAGGCCTCGCCCTCTCCCACCAGGACCGCCTCCGGTGAGGTCCGGTCGGCGACGCTGCGGCCGTAGGCGATGAACTTGATCACCACGTTTGGCGGCGCCACCTGCACACCGTCGGCGTCGACATGGGGGGTTCCCTCCTGGAGACGGGCCCAGCCCCCCACCTCGGGATCCCAGTCGTAGGAGACGTTGCGTCCCCCGTAGGCGATGTCGACCCCCACCACGTCCTCGGCCGTGTCCGGTAGGGGCTCCCCCTCCCGGCGGTACTCGAACAGGGCCGGAGGGGTGCCTCCCTCGTCACCCTTGGCCTCCCACAGGTCGGCCGTGCGGGTCAGAAGGTTGTGGGGGGCCCGGCGGGAACGCTCCCGGTAGAAGAGATTGGGCAGGGCGTTGACGTTGGCGTTCACCTTGTCCACGCTCCGCAGCAACCGCAGCACGATGGCGTTCCCGCCCGAGTTGGCGAACAGCGGGGTGTTGAGATCGTTGAGGATGTCGAAGTCCGAGGTGCGGGCCGAGCGGACCGGGCCGACGGGATCGGCGTCGGTGCTGTTGAAGATGGCCGCCAGACGGGTGATCTTGCCCTCGACCACCTCCTCGTAGACCACGTCGGCCAGGTTGATCCCCCACTGGGGACGGGCCTGGGTGTGGTTGTCGATCTTGATCACCAGAGCCGGTCGGGTGATGGGCTCATCCACCGGCAGTCCCGTCAGTGGGGCCACCGGCCCGGCGGGTGCGGTGGTGGTCGTGGTCGGGGCCTCGGTGGTGGTGGTCGAGCTGGTGGGCAGGGGCTCGAGCTTCTCGGTGGTGGTGGTGACCGCCGCCGAGGTCGTGGTGGGGGTGTCCGAGGCCGAGGACGAACCCCCGCTACACGCGGCGGCCAGCACGGCGATGGATACCGCCAGGATCACGATCGGAGAGGTTCGCAGGGACACATCGGCTCCCGGGCAGATGACACGGAGAATCCGTGATGACACGGACCGGCGAGATGGTAGTGCCACCGCGGGCCCGGTTCCCGCCACCGGCGCCGGTTCCGATACGGTCCGGTTCCATGGCAGGACAGGTGCATCTCGAGTTCGGCGACCGTCGGGCGACCATCATCCTCGACAATCCGGATCGGCTGAACGCCATCAGCGCCGAGATGTGGGAGGGGCTGACCGACGCCACCGTCCGGATCTCCGGGCACGACGACATCCGGGCCGTGGTCATCAGGGGGGCCGGTGAGCGGGCGTTCGCCAGCGGGGCCGACATCTCCCAGTTCGGGGAGTCCCGTGCCGACGCCTCCGCCAACACCGCCTACGACTCGGCCACCCGGCGGGCCACCGAGGCCCTGGCCGGGCTCCCCATGCCGGTGGTGGCCTCCATCCACGGCTACTGCATCGGCGGGGGTCTGGCCGTGGCCCTCACGGCCGATCTGCGGATCGCCTCCCACGACGCCGCCTTCGCCATTCCGGCCGCCCGCCTGGGTCTCGGCTACGCCGCCCGGGGAATCGCGGTGCTGCTGGATCTGGTGGGTCCCTCGGCCACCAAGGAGATCTTCTTCACCGCCCGCCGATTCGACGCCCGACGGGCCCTCGATATGGGCCTCGTCAACCGGGTGGTAGAACGCCACGACCTGGACCGCGCCGTGGACGAGATGGTGGATCAGATCTGTTCCAACGCCCCCCTGACCCTCCGGGCGGTCAAGGCCGCGGTGAGCGAGCTGCTGATCGAGCCCCCCGACCGTGACCTGGACCGGGTCGACACCATGGTCAGGGAGTGTTTCGGCAGCGAGGACTACGCCGAGGGCGTGGCCGCCTTCCTCGAGAAGCGGAGACCGGAGTTCCGGGGACGCTGAGGAGTGAGGTCCTCGGGAGAGCCCGGAGTTCTCAGGAGAGCTCAGCCATCCGCTCCCGGTACTCCTCGGTGGTGATGTCACCCCGGGCGTAGCGTTCGGAGAGGATCTCCCGGGCCCTCTCGGTGGGGTCGGCGTTCCGGCCCCGGGCGGCGGTGTTGTCGTGGGGAGCGGTTCCGACCCGGATCAGCCAGACGACCAGGGCGATGACCGCCGCCATCATCAGGAATCCCCACAGCCACATCCAGCCGGCTCCCCAGCTCATGTGATCCCCGTAGTCACCGGGGTCGGCCAGCACCCCCGTCGTCAGGGCCCCTATCGCGAAAGTCATGATTGAACTCCTCCGTGCCGTGTACCCATGGTGTATGTACCCATGGGGTGTAGGGGTATTCCTACATGACCATGTTACTACTGCCCGTCGTAGTTTCCCCCGGGCCGGTCAGCGGCAGAGGTGAGCCACCAACGACGCCAACCGCACCACCTGGACCATCCCGAGCAGGGCGGCGGTGGCCCATATCGCCAACCCCCCGGCCCCGGCCAGGACCCCGACCCCCGTGCCCACCGGGGCCCGGGACAGGGCCGCCACCCTCTCCACCACCGAACCACCGAGGAACCCCCCGGCCTCCACCCGGTCACCGGCCAGGGCGGCGTGGCCGATGGCCCGCGCCACCAGGTCGCGATCTCCCCCGACCGCGGCCACCGCCATCTCATCGGCGCTGCGCTCGGTGGCCAGACGGACCTGTCGGGCCAGGGGGACGAGCAGGGGCATGGCGGCCACCGCCAGGTCGGCCGCCAGCAGAAAGCGGTGGTGCCGGGCATCGAGATGGGCCCTCTCGTGGGCGATGAGGACCCGGCGCTCCTCGGGATCGAGGGCCTCGAGCATCCCCCGGGACACCACGACACAGCCGGGACTCCCGGGGGCGGCGAACGCCATCGGCGTGGAGGTGTCCAACACCTCGAGGCGGCGCCCCTCGTGACCGGTCCCGGCCCGGCGCCTCCTCCGGGCCGCCCGCGACATCCGGATCACGACCAGGACCGAACCGAGCAGGGCCGTGGTCCCCAGCCACCAAGGCACGTGGCGGTGGCCGGTGACCGCCACGCAGTACCCCACGACGGCACCGAGGCCGTTCACGTCCAACAGATAGGAAGCGGCCAGTCCGGCCAGGGTGGTGACCGACACCACCGCGGCCAGGGCGGCCAGTCCCCCGACGGTCCACAGGGCCACCCGAGCCGGTACCCGGGGCCGGACCAGACCCACCACCACCCCCAACAGAACCAGGACCAGACCCGGCAGCACCAGCGGGGGCGGCATCAGCCCGGACCCCGCTCCAGGAGGCGCCTGAGCAGCCGGGCGTCACCGGGGGACAATTCATCTACGAACCGGCTCAGCACCGCCTCCCGGTCCGGGGCCTGGTCGAGGGTGGATCTCATCCCCCGGGCCCGGTGCTGGGCCTGGGACTCCACCGGACGGTACTCATAGGCCCGCCCCGATCTCTGCCGGTCGAGAAGACCCTTCCGCCACAGTCGGGTCAGGATGGTCATGACCGTGGTGTAGGCCAGGTCCGCACCCAGGGCCTCCCGCACCTGGGCGGGGGTTCCCGAGTCGACCATCCAGAGGTACTCCATGACCTCGGTCTCCAGGGGTCCCATGCCCCTCGGTGCTGCCATCGGACCTCCCGGGCTCGTCAGCCCTGTTCGAACTGTCCCACCATTCCGGCAGCGTAGTGACCGGGAACGTGGCAACCGAACTGGATCCCGCCCTCGACGTTCTCGAAACGCCAGGTGATCTCCCTGGTCTCGCCGGGCTCGACGGATACCGCGTTGGGGTCGGCCATGTGCTCCTCACCGGGGGCCATCTCGGCCATCTCGGCGTCGTGTTCATCCTGGGTCTCCCGGTCACCGATGGTGAAGTCGTGCTCGACGGTGCCCTCGTTGTGCAACCGGAACGTGACCACCTCACCGTCGGACACCTCGATGGTGGAGGGGTCGAAGGCGAATTCGGTCATGACTATGTCAACGGTGCGGGTGGCGTCGGCGGGGTCGGCCGCCTCCCCGAAGGAGAAGGCCTCCTCGGTCGAGTCGCCGGCGGCGGATAGGACTCCGGCCGCGTCGTCGGAGGCGTCACCGCAGGCGGCTGCCAGCAGGGCCAGGGCCAGGATCGGTACCAGGAACAGGGATCGTTTCATCGGGGGCCTGCCATTTCGAGGTAGGGGGGAATCCGTCACCATGAACTTACGAAGTGAACTACTACGAGCCGTAGGGGCCAAGGTCCCCGCGGTCGGGACCTCGGTCATCGGGGGCTGTCATAGTTGGGGGGGAACGTTCCCGGACGGGTGGTGTGACCGATTTCAGGTGAATTCCCGAACGGCGGGGGATGGAATCGGCCGCCCGGCGCGTCAAACCCCGATGTGAACCCGTCAGCCCCCCCGAGTGAGTGCCACGTCCCCGACCGGGTCGACGACTTCGAGCGTCGCCTACGGGACGTCCACCCCGCGATGAGGAGGTTGGCCTTCCGTCTGGTGGGCGATGACGCCGAGGATGTGCTCCAGGAGTCCTACGTTTCGGCCTTCCGGGCCTATCCCCGGTTCCGGGGCAACTCCCGGTTCGAGACGTGGATGTACCGGATCGTCTACAACACCTGCCTGGGTCACCTGCGCCGTCGTCGCCCCCCGCTGGTGGAGGACCCCGATCCCGACCTGGACTTCGTGGCGGGGAACGACACCGCCGGTACGGCCACCGACCGGGTGGACCTGGCCACGGCCCTCGACCGGCTCAGCCCCGCCCACCGGGCGGCGGTCCTGCTCGTCGACGCCGAGGGCCTGGCCTTCGCCGAGGCGGCCGAGGTGCTGGGGATCCCCGAGGGGACCCTGGCGTCACGTCTGGGCCGGGCCCGCAGTCGGCTCCGGGACCACCTGAGGGAGGTCGACCATGGATGAGCGTTCCGTCCCCGAGCGGGACCACGAGCTGGGTCGGGCCCTTGGGAGGCTCGACCTGCCACCGGAGACCCCGGGGTTCTGGCCCCGGCTGCGGGAGGCGCTCCGGGAGGCCGAGCGGGTCACATCGCCACGAATCGAGGAGGCCCCCGAAATGTCCATCCCCACCCACGAGATTCCCCTCCACGCCCCTGACCGTCCCGAACGGGGACCCCGGAGGTCCCTGATCCTGTTGGTGGCCGCCTCCCTGGTGGTGGTGGCCGCCCTGGGGACCTACCGGCTCCTCAGCCACCGCGGCCCCGAGGTCAGCACCACCGCACCCACCGGCACCACCGCACCCACCGGCACCGCACCCGCCACGATCCTGGAGAATCTCACCTACCCCTCGGAATTCGGGACCATCGAACTGCACGACGGTGGCTGGTCCGACCCCCAGGGCACCCTGGCCCTGTACAACTCCGCCGTCATCGTCAACGGTGCCGACGGCTCGGTCACCGCCGCCGTGACCCTCACCGTCGACACCGGTGGATCGGGGACCTTCCACCTGCTCTACGCCGTGACCGACGTCACCGGGGACCCACTGGTGAGCCAGCCGGTCACCCTCGGGGATCAGATCGATCTCGGTGAGGTCACCCTCGAGGGTGACCGGGTGAGGGTCAGTTTCACCGACGCGGAGGGAACCCCCCACGAGTGGACGTTTCGGATCGAGGGGGACCGTCTGACCCGGACCGACGCCCCGTTTCCCCTGGGAGATCCCATCGAGGGA
>Ga0256841_1002351_pt1 | contig 15164 bp, 13 predicted proteins | sample 356308metaG_FD_185971 | JGI IMG/M metagenome (GOLD analysis project Ga0256841, IMG submission 185971) | Hydrothermal vent microbial communities from Mid Atlantic Ridge, Atlantic Ocean - 356-308 | ecosystem: Environmental > Aquatic > Marine > Hydrothermal vents | place: Atlantic Ocean: Mid... | reverse complement strand
TGAGAGGTACGGTTGCTGGAAGGGTGTAAATGAATTCGTACAGAAGGCCTCTAGGGGTGCAGTGACGAGCTATAACTTCTACAGCGTCGTCTATGACCCAATGACCACCTGCGGTTGTTGTGAATGCGTTGCGGCGGTTCTGCCTATGTGCAACGGCGTTATGACGGTTAACCGTGAGTACCAAGGCATGACACCATGCGGAATGAAGTTCACAACTCTGGCAGGAACCATTGGTGGTGGAAACGTCACCCCAGGGTTCGTTGGTCATAGCAAGTACAATATCTGCCAGAGAAAGTTCATAAAGGGTGACGGTGGTATCAAGAGATTGGTCTGGATGCCGAAGAGCCTGAAGGAGGAAATCAGGGAACGATTCAACAAGAGGGCAGAAGAGGAAGGTATTCCTGATCTACTCGATCGAATCGCCGACGAAGATGTTGGCGTAACCGAGGACGAGATCCTGCCATTCCTCCAGGAAAAGAAGCATCCAGCGCTAGAGATGGAACCTATACTCGGGTAGTGAAAAAGTGAACGGGGACCTGTATCTCTTTCGGGAGATGCAGCCCCTGTTTTCCTAAAACGGTGAATTGAAAGAAGATGAGGAGAGATACCCATGGGAATGACAGGAATTCAAATTTTTAAACTACTTCCAAAAACCAACTGCGGTGAATGCGGTGTTCCAACATGTCTCGCATTTGCGATGAATCTTGCCGCTGGCAAGGCGGAGCTAGATGCTTGCCCTTACGTTTCTGAGGAGGCAAAAGAGGTATTAGCAGCAGAATCTGCTCCCCCAATCAGGCCACTTTCAATTGGAGTGGGTGAGTACGAGGTTAAAATAGGCGGCGAAACAGTAATGTTCAGGCACGAAAAGACCTTTATAAATCCTCCGGGTCTTGCTGCTATTATCTCTACAGACGAAGACGACGCATCAATAGACGGAAAGATCGCTAGATTCAAGGATCTTCAATTTGAACGTGTCGGGTTAATACTCAGACCAGAATTATTTGCCTTGAAAGACACGAGCGGTGATGCCGGAAAATTTACGGCTCTTGTCAACAAGGTTAAAGATGCCTGTGAAGCGTCCCTGATACTCATGTCAGAAAAACCTGACGTGATGAAAGCAGCCCTTGAAGTAGTCAAAGATAGAAAACCTTTGATATACGCAGCAACGGAAGAAAACGTTGAAGACATGGGCAATCTTGCCAAAGAATGTGGATGCCCAATAGCTGTAAAGGGGACCGGTGGGTACGAAAGTGTAATACCCCTGACCGAGAAACTAACCGAGATGGGGTTGAAAGATATAGTTATTGATACCGGGTCCCGTACTCCGTACAAGGCATTCGAGGATCAAGTCATAATAAGGAAAGCAGCGCTTCAGGACAGGTTTCGACCCCTTGGATTCCCAACAATTACCTTCCCTGCCGAAATGACTGATGACCCCATGTACGAGACGCTCCTGTCTGCCATGTTTATAGCCAAGTACGGGGCACTCATTGTCATGAACGATTTTAAGGCTGAGAGCATCTTTCCACTGTTACTTGAAAGACTTAACATTTACACTGATCCACAACGCCCAATGACCGCCGAAGAAGGAATATACCCCATCGGAAATCCGGATGAAAACTCGCCGGTTCTTGTTACCTGTAACTTCTCGCTAACGTACTTTATAGTCTCTGGTGAAATCGAAGGTAGTAGGGTGCCAAGCTGGTTGTGCGTGACCGATACAGAAGGATTGTCCGTTCTCACCGCATGGGCTGCCGGTAAATTCACAGGTGAAAGCGTCGGAACGTTCATTAACAAGTGCGGTATTGCCGACAAGGTTAAGCATAAAAACCTGATTATACCTGGTTATGCAGCGGCAATAAGTGGTGAACTAGAAGAGGAATTGCCCGATTGGAAAATACTGATCGGACCAAGAGAGGCATCGCAGATCACAAGCTACCTCAAGAACTGGAAACCTGAGTAACATATTCCAAATCTTATCCAGCACAATAGGAGGGGCTAGGGATAACACAAATTATGCTGCATTTTCCCAGGGCATTGTGGAGACAGAGGAGGACAACATGGGAAAAATGATACTAATTGGCGAAAATATGAACATAATGACGAAGAAGTATGGCAAGGCCATGCGTGAGAGAGACGCCAAGACTATCCAGGAACTGGCCATTAAAGAAAAAGAACTGGGTATGGATTACATCGATCTCAATATTGGGCCCGCGGGTAGGATTGGTGAAGAATTAATGGAATGGATCGTCAAAACGGTCCAGGAAGTGGTCGATCTCCCATGCGCCCTTGATACTTCAAACATTGCTGCCATCGAAGCCGGCCTTAAAGTTCACAAGGGACGTGCATTGATAAACTCAATATCCGCCCGTCCAGACAGAATGGAAGCACTTCTGCCAATAGCCAAGAAATATGACGCGGATTTCGTAGGTCTTCTCTGGGGACCTGAGGGAATGCCCAGGGATGAAAACGAAAGAGGCGCCTTGGCGGCAGAACTGATGTTCCGTGCCAGTGAACTCGGTATACCAAATGAGAGAATGTGGATAGATCCGATTGTAACGCCGGTTAACGTTCAGCAAAACCAGGTAATTGCCTGTTACGAATTCATGAAAATGTTTCAGGATATAGCCCCTGGTTGCAAATCCACTTGCGGACTTTCCAATGTATCCAATGGGGCCCCGGAGCACCTTCGTCCGATCCTGAATCAAACTTATCTCATCATGTTGAAAAATAACGGTATGATGTCTGCCATCGTCGACTGCTTTGACGAAGACCTAAAGAAAATCGCCTGGGGTGAAAGACCGGATATTGAAGAACTTGTTATGAAAGTGTGTAACGACGAAGACATTGATCCTTCATCTCTTAACGAGGAAGAATTAAAGTATTACAAGACAGCCAGAGTTCTGCTCGGAAAGACTCTTTATTCCGATTCCTGGCTTGAACTATAGCTTGTAGAATACTTTCGTTTAAACCGAAGACCCTACCCCTCGGGGTGGGGTCTTTACATTTGTGGCGGTCCATCTCATGCATCAGGAAAAAATCGTATCAAGAAAGACCCTGGAACTCATTTGCGAGAAGGCTCGAACAAATAATCAAAAAATAGTGTTTACAAATGGCTGTTTTGACCTACTCCACGTGGGCCATGTGAGATATTTAAAGGAAGCTAAATCCTTGGGCGATATTCTTGTGGTCGGCGTAAACACCGATTCTTCTGTAAAAATCATCAAAGGTCCCAGACGTCCCATTTTAGCCGAGAACCACAGGGCGGAAATTATTGCTTGTCTCTACTTCGTAGACTATGTCTCTCTTTTCTCTGAACCTGACCCGCTGAACCTGATAAAGGCAGTTCGCCCCAATGTGCTTGTCAAGGGGAGCGACTGGGCTGAAGAAAAAATCGTCGGTGCTGATTTCGTCCGGGGCTACGGTGGCAAGATAGTGAGAATAGATCTTAGTCCGGGAGTTTCTACGAGCAACATTATCAGGACCATAAAAGAGCGTTACTGCTGACTCAAGAGATCAAAATACTCGGTTTTTGCACCTCTTACTGCATCTAACTTGAGAGACCAGGTATGGATAAAAAGACTCGAATAAGTATATTTATTTTCCCTCTTCTCTTCCTGCTTGTCTTCCCACAGTTATCACGGTCTATCATCAATCCCACGTCAAGGTTTTCTCAGGCAGGAGAGCCTGCTTCACAGCTTGATCTTTTACTTTTTAGAGTAGAGCAAGAATGGAAATATTCCATCTTACAAAACAGTGACTATTTCAAGGCGGTTGCTCCTCTTGTCTCAAAAACGAGAGTATTCATCCATTGCTATTACGATAAAAAATTAGACAAGATTGATGTAATCGGCTTCATATTTGACGAAGAAAACTTTTTTAGCCTCTCTCTATTCGATAGAAAAGAACTGTTAAAGCAAACCCTAAACTTATTGATGGACTTTCTTGCCCCCAAGATTACCTACAGGGAATCGAAAAAGCACCTTCACCTAAACGATATAAAACTTGAACTCGTGCTTAACAGCAGCCCTCCATATACGAGAGGTCTACTCAAGGACCTGGGAGTCCAAAATGGCCAAGCAGGATTTGTAGACGGAAAATTAATTTTCTCCGAAGAACTATACCTTACCATAAGGTCAGAGAAAGCCTGGCAAAACAATAAAGGAATAAAAAATACCATCATTATGATTCCGTTCTCCAATGAAGATGGCGGAAATTGAACCCAGTTTTTATGAACCCCTTCCTGGATAACGAAAAATTGATGATAGTGGCACTTCCAGAATAGAAAAATGACCTGTTGACACCACCCGTAGTAGTCTGTTAAAAATCCCCGACAGTTTGAATTTATTTTAATCAAGGAGTTTGAATCAGGATGAAAAAACGAAAGGGCAAACCAAGAACGAAGAAATTACTGGAAGAGAAGGTATCATTTTCCACTAAGCTCCTTGATTGGGCTAAACTTCATGAAAAACAACTCTACATCGCTGCAATAGTACTGGTTCTTTTGATCGGTAGCGGCTGGTGGTACAAAAACTACAAAATTCACAAAGAGTGGAGAGCACAAAAGCAATATTCTCTTATAGTTTCTAGCTACCCTACGTACAATCCGAAAGACGTGGGGAAATGGAAAAACGTCATCAAGCAACTTGAGAAACTCTTGGAAGAGTTTGATGGCACGAAAACATCATATTCTGCCAGGCTAGATTTGGCAAATGCCTACTACCACACTGGTTCCTACGATAAGGCCATCGAGGTGTATGAGAGGCTCCTGGATGATCTTGACTCAGAGCATCCGTACTGGCAACTAGTACAATTCGGTCTTGTTTATTGCTACGAAGGGAAAAAAGATTATTCAAAGGCCATAACGATCCTTGAAAAGGTAAAAGCAAATCCCCACACAACAATGATGGCCCTGGTACATTACAATCTCGGTAGAATTTACGAAATATCCGGCCAAAAATCAAAGGCACTCGAAGAATACAAAAAGTACCTGGAAAACAATAGGTTCGGAATCTTCAAGGTACTTGTGGAAGAGAAAGTTAAAGCACTGGAAAGCCATACGTTATCGTGACGAATCATTCTTGAAAATATCCGTGCTGAGATCATCGCGGATCCCGTATCGGGTTAGGCAAAAGTCATACTTTACTGGATCATCGGGGCAGATGCTTTTAAATGCTTCCGTTATTTCCAGGGCTGTTTGCATGTTCGCCTGTTTCCTTGTTGTTATACCCAACATCCTGGATATATTGTGCATGTGAGTATCGAGAGGAATTATAAGCTTCGAAGGCGGGATACTTGTCCATCCTCCCGGGTCTACATCATCGTTTCTTACCATCCACCGAAGGAAAAGGTTCAAGCGCTTGCACGCACTCCCCTTTCCCGGGTCAGCAATAACACCTGATCCGTTCCCACAGCCAAGAGCAACCATCTTATTTACAAACTTTTCTAAGGCGGGAATGATCGTCTCATCATCCTCTTTAAACCCGGAAACAAAACAATTCTCAAGAGATCCATACTCTTTCAAAATTCCTTTCAAACTGTACAAAAGGAGCGCCATATCTCGTCCGGTGGTAAACCTGTGTTTGAAACTAGCGAAAGTTTCCGTCATGCTTTCAACGGATTCTGTTTGCACAAATCTTGTTGGTGAACCCAGCAAGGCCAAAATTTTTCCTACGCTTCTCAGTATTTGATTAACCCTACCATATGCAAGCGTAGAGGCGACGAGGGCAACAATTTCTCTATCCCTCACATCGGGATAATCGTAGAGAAATTCCAGCGGATCCGGATGGACAAATTTTCTCCTGTTTAGATTTTCGTAAAGGTCTTCCAGGATAAGACGGTCAAAAGTAATTTTCTCTTTATAACCAGCCACCGTATTCTACCAGTTCCTCCAGGGCTGAACGAGAGAGAATCTTTATATTGGGCCCCAAAACCTCTATTAACCCTTGCTTGCTCATCTTTGCAAAAATCCTCGAAAGCGTCTCCGGTATAGTTCCCAACAGGCTTGCAAGCTGTCCCTTGGTTATATCGAGTTTTACCTGCGACGAACCATCTTCCCTGTCGCTGAGATACAAGATGTAAGCAGCAAGTCTACTGGGCACTTCCTTCAAGGAAAGATGTTCTATCTTAACTGTGAATTCTCGAAGGCGCCTGGCAAGTATCGCAAGCATATTAAGCGCAAGGGACGGATTCTTTTCAATGAGCTTTATCAATGCGTCTCGGGGAAAAAACAATACCTTTGATTTTTCGAGTGCTTCGGCATTAGCCGGGAAATGCTTCCCGGCGAAAACCGGAACCTCCCCAAAGGGTTCACCTTTCCCGAAGATATGGAGCGTCTGTTCTTTACCATCAGGAGAAAGCTTGTATATCTTGATTCTTCCTTTGAGTACAACGTAAAATCCCTTTCCCTCATCTCCCTCTGAAAATATTATCTGCCCTTTGTTCAAAGCTACCGTAACGGTGATGCGAGAAAGAGCTTCGAGTTGCTCACGCGGGAGCCCTTCAAAAAGGGGTATTGTGGACAGGTAATCAACTATGTTCATGGGCACGCCGGGAACGAGATGAAATCTGACAAAATTATTCTTCTTACTTCTTCGATTTCATATTAGGTTCAAAAAAACCTGATAAGTCAAGTACTAAATTCGCGAAAATTTCCAGTTCATTTGTATGCCCAGACAAATTACATACCCGACACACTATTTTTTGACTTAAATCAATGATTCAGTTAAGCATTTTGCTATAATAAAATAAAATTAAATGAGAAACTGAAATTTATGGGAGACAAAAATGAAATGCCCGGGACAGGACAGCAGATACTGGAAGCCAGGAGCAATCTACGAGGCAAAATGCCCGAAATGCGGGCATGAAGTCGAATTTTTTAAAGACGAACCGGCAAGAAAATGCCGAAATTGCGGGTATCGTTTCATTAATCCCAAAATGGACTTTGGATGTGCGTCGTACTGTAAATATGCGGAACAGTGCCTCGGGGAACTCCCCCAGGAACTGCTGGCGAAAAGAGAAGATCTCTTAAAAGATCGTGTCGCTATACAGATGAAGCGATACTTCGGCAGAGACTTCAAGAGGATTGCTCATGCAACCAAAACCGCCAGGTATGCGGAGCAGATTGTAAAAGAAGAAGGAGGTATGCCGGCGATTGTGTTGTCAGCTGCGTACCTTAGAGAAATCGGAATTAAAGAAGCAGAAGAGAAGCATCCGGATGATCCGGAGAGGTACCAGGTGAAAGAAGGGCTTCCGATCGCAACTAAGATACTCAAGAACCTCGATGCCAAGGAAGAGCTCATCGAGGAAGTATGCAATACCATCTCTAAAATGGATAAAGGCAGAGAAAAGGATGATCTAAATTCCCAGATTCTTCATGATGCGGACCTAATAGTAACCATTGAAGAGAAATTAAAGGACTCTAAAATTGACAGACAAGAAATTGAAGAACTGGTAAATGGTTCTTTTCTAACAAAAACCGGCAAGGAGCTTGCCAGGAAAAAGTTTCTAAGCGAGTAGTGACTATAATCTTTAACCTTTAAGGAGTAGAAGATGAAGGTTTTAAGAAAGATAATTGAAATTGACGAAGAACTATGTGACGGCTGCGGGCAATGTGTGCCGGCATGCGAAGAAGGAGCGATTCAGATTATAAACGGAAAAGCCAAACTGGTAGCAGAAAAATATTGTGATGGGCTCGGTGCGTGCCTCGGGGATTGCCCCACTGGAGCCTTGAAGTTGATAGAACGCGAGGCAGAAGAGTTTGACGAAGAAGCTGTCGAAGAATACTTGTCGAAGCTCGAAGAGAAAAAAGATTCCACGGAGCCGTCCTTTGCTTGTGGCTGCCCTTCAACTAACGTACAGGTTTTCAACGATAGCCAAGCAGGCGAGGCTAAAAAAATTGGGGGAACGGATATCTCATCCGCTCTATCCAACTGGCCAGTACAGATTAAGCTTGTCCCTCCCAGAGCTCCATTTCTACAAAATGCTGACCTCCTGGTTATGGCGGACTGTTGCGCAGTGGTTTACCCCAATATTCACGGAGACTTTCTACCAGGCAAGGTGGTGATGATGGGCTGCCCAAAGTTTGACAATGCAGCGGAATACGTCGATAAATTTTCCGAAATCTTTGAAAGGCACAATATCAACTCGATAACAATAGTTAACATGGAAGTTCCGTGTTGCTCAGGATTGGTCAAGATTATTGAAAAGGCTCTGGAAAAGGCACAAAAGGATATCCCGGTAAAGGAAATTTGTATAAGTACGAGGGGAACGATATTGACCTAATTCCTGATTTGTACGTTTGTAACAATTAAGTCCACCGCCATTTTTTATAATGGTGGTGGATTATTTTTTGCTACCAATCCCCCCTAATCACTTGTTGTTAACGCATACATTCTCAGGCAATTCTTGAACCCTTTTAACTTCGTGTATACGGATGCTCTAAATTCATCTTGATTTCCCAACTCTTCCTTTACTTCAGGAGTTATCAGGATCTGTCCCGGAGTAGCCTCGCTGGCTAATCTCTGGGCCATGTTCACAGCTGTCCCCACGACAGTATAATCAATCCGGTGGGAACTTCCTATGTTTCCTATGAAAACCTCTCCCTTTGTTAAACCTATTCCCAGTCCTACCCTTTCAAAAAACCTGCTATTTTTTACCCATCGTTCCTGGATATCCTTGAAAGTTCTCAACATCTCCTTCGCCGCCTTTATTGCCTGATATTCCGCCTGATTCACTTGGATTGGCGCACCAAATACCGCAATCAATGCATCTCCCATAAACTTGATAATCGTACCTTCATACCTGAAAACCACATTACACAGGGCATCGAAAAATTCGTTCAAAAACACCCGCACGTCGTCTAAAACCATCTCCTGGACCATGGGAGTGAAGTTTCTTATATCGGCGAAAAGAATTACAAGTTCCTTTATTTCTCCAAACTGATAGACGTTTTCCCCTTGTGATATCAAGGCTTGAGCTACGTGTGGAGCAACAAACTGCTGCAGAAGAGTTTGAGCCTTAACCTTTTCAGAAATTTCCTTAATGAGCCTTAGGTTGTCAAAGGCCATTACCGCTTGATCACATATTACCGAAAGGAGTTCAACGTCTGCAGGACTAAAGGGTTCACCGCTATAGAGTTTGCTCACGTTAAGAACCCCAAACACCTGGTCTTCCTTCACCAGGGGGTAGGATATTGCTGCCTTTATCTCAGCCAGCTTCATTAGCTTTGAAAACTGAGGATGATCCTCGGGTCCACCATTTAAAATCAGCGGTTTGCCATGCTGTAAGACCCACCCGGCAATATTCTGCCCGGGTTTTATGCGCACTTTCTCCACAATTTCTGGCCTTAAACCAATCGCTGCCCTTATGCTAAGCTCTCCGGTTTCCTCGTTTAAAAGCATTACAGATACCCTGTCGCTCCTTGTTTCTTCCCTTACGGTTTTGATCAGTTCACTTAGTAGTTCGTCTACCGATTGTGCCCTTAGAAACTTCTTTCCTAGCTTGTAGAGAGGAATGAGAGTCTTCAAGCGAGCATTTTCATCATCTATCTGTTTTTTACTCAGGCTTTTTTCCACAGCCCGCAGGAGATCATTCACCTTAAAAGGTTTCAGTAGAAAATTGCTGAAACCTTCCTCAAGGGCCTTAATGGACGCATCTATGGTAGCACATCCCGTAATCATTATTCCCTGAAGATCCGGGAACTTCGAGTGAAGAAGCTTAAAAAGTTCAAGCCCGTTCATCTCTTCCATTTCAAGGTCGACAATGAGCAGGTCAAAGTGTTCCTTTTCGAAATACGCCTGAGCTTCACCTGCACCTGACGCCCCCTTTACCAAAAACCCACTCTCCCGAAGCGCATCTACCACGCTTTCAAGGATCTGGGGATCATCATCTACCACTATTATTTTCTTCTTCATTATACTCAGGAAGGATTGAGTTGCGGTATTTTCATGTATCGATTGAGGTCTTTGCATGAGATATCACTCCAAGCTTTTTATTTAGAGATCATATCAACATGCATTGAAGCAATATTTGGGCCGGTTTAAGAAAATAGCTATTTTTTCATTTTCTTGAAGCGAAACAGGCGCCTTCTCCTCTTTCTTACGATGCGCCATCGCCGGTGAACCCAGAACCATTGATCCGGATATTTTACAATCTGCCTTTCGATAACCTTGTTAAAAAGGCTCGTGTTCAAAACAATATCTTTTTTGACATCGCCTGTATTAATTAAGTACACCCTGGGATGAATCTCGATATGATACCTGCCGTCAGGTTTTCGATGAGAAAAAACAGGTATGACTGATGCCCCGGTTCTTGCTGCTAGTATAGCCATCCCCTTGTGAGTGATGGCAGGCCGTCCGAGCAGAGGAACAATCACCCCATCATGCCGGGATGATCTTTGATCCTGCAAGATCCCGATAATCTCGTTATCTTTCAGGCTGCGTAGAACTTTCTTCCCTGCAGATTTCCGGGCGAACACCCGATTTCCCGTTCTACACCTGGTTTCCGTAATAAGCTTTTCGAGAGGAGCGAAATCTAGCGGGCGTGCCAATATATTTATGGGGGTTCCCAGTAAGAAAGGAGCTACGTACGCGGTTATCTCCCAGTTTCCGAAATGTCCCGTAAGCAAGATTACTCCCTTTCCATCGTCTAACGCCTTCCTTACCTCTTCGTCACCGCTACAAGTAACAAACTGGTCGACGTTATTGCTGTTAATTCTTTGAAAACGGGCTACCTCCAAAAACACCCTTGCCAGGTGAATAAAGTTACGCCTTGAAATCTCGTAAATTTCAGCGTAACTCAAGCTCCTACCACGATATTTCTCAAGTGTACTTCTCGTGAGCTGCAGATTCGATAAAGAAACCCGGCGATGCTTGGAATCAAGGGTAAACCATAAATTACCTAGAATTAAAGACCACCGGGTCAATCCTTCATCGGAAATGGAAGACAAGCGGGTCAAAATTTTGACCAGAACCTTATAAACAAATTCTTCTTTCCAACCATCCACGAAATGCCGCCTCATCCGCAAATTCCACATCAATTACGAGAGAAAAAAAGTTATCGAATTTTACTATAAACGGTAATAACCTCACCTCATCTTTTTCCGTCGTAACTATCGCATCAACTTTGTATTTTTCTCCAATTGCCACGATCTTCTCCACGTCCTTAGCGCTGTAAGCATAATGATCGGGAAAGGCCAGAAAACACTTGATATTCGCTCCGAGTCGTTCTAGTGATTTTTTGAATGTTTCAGGTGCCCCGATTCCTCCAAGGCCGACTATGTTTTTACCTTCCAGAAAACCAGTTTCACGCAGAGTGCCTGTCTTAACTTCCTTGATTGAGACAGGCCTGTGATAACAACCAAATATAGGCTTACCGGGAAAAACATAGGTGAAAAATGATGCCGCTTCTTTTTCCGTCTCGCCTACCCTAGTTAAAATAAAGGCATCTGCCCTTACGAGATGACTCACCGGTTCCCTGAGCTTTCCGAGAGGTAACAAGTGGCCATTGTCGAAGGGGGCTTCACAATCGAGTAACACGAGATCCACGTCCCTTTCGAGCCTCAAATGTTGAAAGCCATCATCCATGACAATCACATCTGGATTGAAGTTCTTGATTGCTTCCGCGGCACAAGCATACCTATCAGTACCTACAACCACTGGCACACTTTTTAATCGTCGAAAAAGCATGTACGGTTCGTCACCTACTTCTTCCCACGACATACCACTCACTTTATCTTGCAGTACTATAACCTTCTTGGAGCCCTTCTTTCTGCCATAGCCCCTGCTCACAACCGCGACGCTAAAACCCTTATTTTCCAGATACTTACACAACCACATCACCACCGGAGTTTTCCCCGTACCCCCGGCAACAATATTGCCGACACTTATTACCTTTGCCGGTACTCTTTTTCTCAGCTTTTCATTTCTATAATATTTCAGGAGCCTGTAGCGGGTAGCATTACCGTAAACCCGGGAAATTGCCCGGAGGCACACGTTTAATGCCCTATTTTTCCTGACAAGTTTTCTTTGCAAAGCTGACCAATCAACCACGTTTCACCGCAAGTACGGAGTGATAGTTTCAATTACTCTTTTCGTCGCCCCACGATTCTGTAGGATTACTCGTTGAGCATTACTACCCATTTGTTTAAGCCTATCTGGTTCTTCGAATAAGTCTATCATTGCCGCTGCCATGTTTTTTTTATCCGTTACTTTGAGCGCGCAGTTTGCATCGAGCAGAAGTTCTTCTATTTCTTTAAAATTAAACATATACTTTCCAAAAACCACGGGAACACCGAAAGCAAGAGCTTCCAAGGGATTGTGGCCTCCCACCGGAACAAGGCTTCCACCTATGAAAGCCACGATAGCAAGTGAATACAGTCTTGCAAGCTCCCCGAGAGTATCCACGACCAGGACTTTTGCGGTAGTTCCAAATCCCTTGTTCGTTGATCGCAAAGAACAATTAAGGCCTTTCTTTACAACCATGTCTTTCACTCTGGCAGCCCTATCAGGATGTCTCGGAACCAGCACCAGCTTAAGACCAGGAATCCTGGTTTCCATGAACCTAAACACATCTATGATTATTTCTTCTTCACCTCCATGAGTACTTCCTGCAACCCAGACTTTGTCATCCCTTTTTAAGCCAAGTTCCCTGGCCAGGGACTCTTTTTCTTCTGCAGAGACAGACGGGAGCATATCAAACTTCAAGTTCCCGGTATTCCGAACCTTACCTGCATCCAACCCAAGTTTCACTAGCTTACCCGCATCGTTTGAAGATTGCACCATGCACATTTCAAAAGATTGAAAAAGTCTCTTACTGAAATTTTGCACCATCAGAAACCTTTTAAGTGATTTCGGCGAAATTCTACCATTTACCAGGAAAGCCGGAATGCCATTAAGTCTTAGGAAGGTAAGAAGATTTGGCCACGCATCCGTTTCAATTGTCAAAAATATGCGAGGTGAAAGAGTAGAGACTACTTTCCTTATCGCCCAGGAGAAGTCATGGGGCATGTAAAAAAAACGAGAAACATAATCACGTAGATTTTTTTGCGCTGTTTTCTGGCCAGTCTCAGTTGACGTTGAAAAAACAATGGTATCGACGGGCCTTGTTTCTTTTATGGCCTTTACAAGGGGTATTGCTGCCATGGTTTCGCCCACAGACAGCGCATGAATCCATATGGAGCCCTTAGACGGCTTGCCAAACTCAGCAAACCTAAGGCCCAGACGGTAAGGTGCACTCTCGCGGTACTTTCCCTTCAGCAACCTGTTGGCTCCATAATAAATTAAAAAAAGGGGGAAAGCCCCCCCAATCAGAGCGTTGTATACGTATGAATCCATTCGAGTTAGACTATTTGCCATTCCGTACTTTGCTCAGTTATGAATGCAATGGGCACACCTGCAAATCGTGAAGGTACTTGAATTCTCCTTCTCTTGCCAGTAATTCTTCCAACGTCCCTTCTTCTACTACTTCTCCGCAGGAAAGAACGAATATTTTCTCAGCATGCTCTAGAGATGAAAACCTGTGAGCGATAATAACCGTGGTTCGCCCTGCCATCAGGTTTTCGATTGCTCTTTTAACTTGGGCTTCAGAAGCGCTGTCGAGAGAAGAGGTTGCTTCATCGAGAATCAAAATGGGAGCATCTTTCAGAAAAGCACGAGCAATGCAAATTCTCTGTCTCTGGCCACCAGATAAGAGAACACCGCCTTCTCCTACCCTCGTATCAAAGCCATTTGGTAAATCCATTATGAAGTCATAGGCATAAGCAGCCCTGGCTGCAGCGATGATTCTCTCCTCAGGCGCACCGGGATTTCCGTAAGCAATGTTATTCTTGATAGTGTCATCAAACAGAAAAGGATCCTGGGACACGAGAGAAATTATTCCTCTCATGGAAAACGTATCAATGTCCCTGATATCGGTTCCGTCAACAAGTATGACACCTCGGGTAACGGGATAAAACTTAAGGAGCAAATTGACAATTGTCGTTTTCCCGCTTCCACTCTTGCCAACTATCCCGACTACCTGTCCTTTTTTTATGGTCAGATTTACGTTTTTCAAAGCCGGGGTTTCGTTGTAAGCAAAAGTAACATTTTTGAATTCTATTCCGTCAGAAAGATCGCCAATTCGAACCCTTACCCCTTTGAACTCAGGTTCCTCTTTCACTTTTTCTATACTCTCTAACCGTTCAAGCGAAGCAAGACCCTTTTGAATAACATTATTTACCTTGGAAAGCCTCTTTACCGGCTCATAAAGCATGATAAGGGCGGTGATAAAGGAGAAAAACGTACCGGGAGTAGAAGTACCCCTTATAACCTTGTATCCACCGTACCACATTATCAGCACGATGCCTATACCGGCAAAAAATTCCATAAGCGGCGCCATCATCGTGTCAATCTTCACTCCCTTTATCTGGTACCTAAAGAACCTTTGATTCTCCTCGGCAAATCTTTTTTTTTCGTATTCCTCCGTGCCAAAAGCCCTAATTACGCGCGCACCGGCTAATCCCTCCTGGATTATAGAACTCAAATCACCAAGACTTTCCTGGCGCTTAAAACTAATTCGCCGAAGCTTTTTCCCAAACTTGATCATCGGTAAAAAGGCAAAAGGTAAAATTATAACGGATACCGTGGCAAGGCGCCATTCTCTCTGGAAGATTACCCAGGTGAGCCCTATAATAGTAAAAGTATCCCTGAAAAGAGAAACAACGGCACTGGAAATCGAACCACCCACCTGATTTACGTCACTTGTAATGCAGCTGATCAGGTTACCAGTTTTTGCCTTGTCGTAAAACCTGATGGGAAGGAATAAGAAGCGCTTGAAGAGGTCTCTCCGGAGTTGCAAAATAATACTTTGATTGACCAGGGACATTAAATAAACATTTGCCCACGTGAATAATCCCTTGGCCAAGTACAGGAACAAAACCCCCACAGCCAGCAGCTTGAGCATGGTGACGTCTTTTGCCAGGAAAACCCGGTCCATTGCCGGCTTTATCAGGTAAGCCACCGCCGAGGTACACGCGGCAACCCCGGCAGTACATATGGCTGCGGTAACCAGTTTTGCCCAGTGGGGTTTTACGAATCCCCACACTTTATATAACGACTTATTTACTTCCAGATTCATCCCTAAAAATGGGTAGTCACGCCAAGCCTTATGCTGGCACCCCTGTACGT
>Ga0256841_1002350_pt1 | contig 15166 bp, 11 predicted proteins | sample 356308metaG_FD_185971 | JGI IMG/M metagenome (GOLD analysis project Ga0256841, IMG submission 185971) | Hydrothermal vent microbial communities from Mid Atlantic Ridge, Atlantic Ocean - 356-308 | ecosystem: Environmental > Aquatic > Marine > Hydrothermal vents | place: Atlantic Ocean: Mid... | reverse complement strand
TCAGATTGTTCAAATCGGAAAAGATGGAGACCTGACTGAATTTGGATACTCCGGTAACGAAAAAGAATTTGATGTAATTATCACTGTCTTTGATGACGGAATAAAAACTTTTCAGAATTTTCCTGTTTTCTTCGGCCTGCGGAATGTCGTCAATGTAGTCAATTATGGGTTTGTCGTATTCGTCAATGAGGATGACGACTTTTTTATCCGTTGAAAGTTTTTGAATTAATTCCTTGAATTTCAAAGAAAATGAACTTTTCTCCAATGTTAAATTATACTCATTGGCAATATCGTTAAGCATATTGTCAATGGCATTCCTCAATCCGAGATGCATATAATCCATTGAAGAAAAGGAAATCTTAATAACCGGATATTTTTCCCACTCTATTTTATCATAAATCCACAGTCCTTCAAAGAGCTCTTTATTTCCGTAAAAAATCTCTTTTATTGTGTTCAACAACAGCGATTTACCGAAACGGCGGGGACGGGAAAGAAAATAATAAGATGCGGAATTTATTAAATTGTAGATATATCTGGTTTTATCAATGTACAAAAAATCCCCTTCCCTGAGTTTCTTGAATTCCTGTATGCCGATGGGTAGATTTTTCATTCCTTAATTATTATACTTATTGCTTACAAAAATACTTAAAAAATTGACTTACACATCCTGAACATGTGATCTACCCGTTAAATGTCCTGACCTTTTCAATCCGCATTGCAAACGGAACATCCTGATGATCAAAGGTATATTCTACAGATTTGCCGGATGCAATTTCATTTTTCACCTTCAGATTCGTATCTTTAAGTCCTGCTTCAAAGTTCTCTTTAAACTGACGTTCGATAACAATCTTGATACTGCCATAGTACAGTTCGGTGATCATAAACACCTTTCTTATTCTTCCGTCATAATCTTCCCAATGATTTCTTTTCAAAAGTTCAAGATAGTCGTCAATTCTGACGCGCATCAGGCTTGACATTACCCTTGCCTGCAAATCTCCGAAAGTGAACTTTCTGATTTTGTTCAATTCAAAACTGTTTTCCAGCTTTCCTATTTCGGGATATTCCAGGTCGGTAACCATACTTGTTTCAACACTTACCGTGCTTTCCGCAAATTGAGCCTCAATAAGAGGAGTGCTTCTGATATCCCGATAAAGAGTCTCCCAGTCTTCTTTAGTCAATAGTTCCGCATCTAAGAAAGCGTTAAAGATATGATGCGGCATACCGGCATGTTGAAACTTAGGTTTTCCGAACAAAGAATGAAAAACCAATCTTCCGAGAATGATTTCTGCATTTGAGGCTGCAATAAGCTCAAGATCGTACTTTTTTCTGAATTGCTTTATCTCCATAACTTTGAAATTTTCGGTTCATATAGAAAACTAACGAACTACAAAGATAGTATATTTTATGACTGATGTCAATAAAGCTTTATGAAAAACTAAAACTTCAGCGTTACACCCCCCGTAAAGTTAAACTCCGCCTGAGGAAAATAGCCGTTCAATTCACTTTCAGCTCCGTCATAAACATATCTGTAAACCCAGGCATTTGTCTCATATTTCTCGTTAAGGAAATTGTTCAGGTTAAGCGAAATATCTATCTGCTTGATAAACCTTGTCTTTATTGAATAGATAAATCTCAGATTATTTACAAAATAGGGGTCTAAACTGCGCTCCATATTTGAGGTATTATCAATGTATTGCCTGCTGACATATTGAGACATCAAATTAACCGTCAGATTATCAACCACATTCCACTCAATATTACTTCCCGAGATAAAATCCGGTGAAAAAGAAATATCGGTCTCCCCAAGTTTATTAATATATTGAAACGGCTGATTAACAGGGTCATCCCAATAATTCCAGTTATCAACATATTCGGTAAAATCCTTAATCTTGTTTTTACTCAAAGTTGCATTTATATCCCATTTCAAATTCTTTAATATCCTAAACCCTGCAGTTATCTCAACTCCTGTTCTGTAACTCCTCGGCACATTTACTTTGATTGCGCTTCCCACATTGTTTATTTGTCCCGTCAAAACAAGCTGATCTTTATAATCCATAAAATACAGATTAGTCTCCAATGCAACGAACTTGCTTTTGAATTTATAACCCAACTCATAATCAGTCAGCTTCTCAGGTTTCACAACCTGCCCTGGATCCGCATCTTTGTAAACCGAGCGACTTGGTTCCCTGTTGGCTATTGCAGCCGACAAATAGATACTGTTCTGCGAATTAAGAGTAAAAAATAATCCTGCTTTAGGATTGATAAAACCGAAGTCGTGCGACTGTGTAAGATCACGCAAATCATCATCCGGGCCTTTCATATCATAGGCTATTCCTCGATATTGGAGATCGGCATAAACGGATACCAGATTATTAATATGATAATTTACCTTTCCGAAAATGTTAAAATCGCTCTTATCACCGGTATTGTCATACCAGGGTTTGTCAATAAAACTGTTGCTTGCATACTGTGACCAGATAACATATCCGTAGTGGTCGCCCGAATAATCGTTCCATCCCCCGCCAAGAGTTACATCAAGTTTATTTCCCCCGAAATTCAAAGCCGCATTTAATCCGTAGAAGTTATTATCAAGCCATTTTTGCCGTATCAAATTAGTACGCTTTATCGTATCGCCACCTATTACGACATCCTCAAACCCATAACTTGAAAACTTCTTATTGTTTTTATAACTTTCGTAATATCCTTTTCCTTTTGTATAAAATGCTGCGACGGTCAGGTTCAGATTTTTTCTCAATTTCTGTACGAGATGAAGTTGATAATGCGTCTGGACATAATTATCGGTTTGATTATTATAGTATCCCGAAATATTTCCGTCATTATCATACATAATTCCGGAGGGATTGTATCTCCGGTTGGTTTTCAGACTATCCTTCGGAGTACCGTACCACGCCTGATATGTTTTTTCCTTCCCGGATGATATAATTGCCTTCACAATGGTTTTGGAACCGAAATAACCGCCCGAAACATAAAATGATTTTAAATCGGACCATCCTCGTTCAATATATCCGTCGGAAGAAATTGCAGAAAGCCGGCCATCGAAAGCCCATTTCCCGCCAAGCAAACCCGACCCGAATGTCACTGTGTTTTTAAAGGAATTGAATGAACCGGCATTACTGCTTATCTCAAAATACGGATCGGGATTGAGACTTGTAGTTTTTATGTTCAGACTTGCTCCAAAAGCGGCAGAGCCGTTGGTTGAGGTTCCGACCCCCCGCTGTACCTGAATACTGCTTATTGAGGATGCCAAATCGGGTAAATCAACAAAATAGACATTATGAGACTCGGGATCATTTACCGGAACGCCGTTCATAGTAACGTTAATACCCGTAAGATCCGTTCCGCGAATACGCAATCCGGTATATCCTATTCCGCTGCCGGCATCGGAGGTAGTTATTACCGAAGGTGTCAACGCAATAAGATAAGGAAGATCACGTCCGTTATTATTCCTTTCTATTTCGGCTTCCGGCACTTCGGAATAGGTCGTCGGCGACTTACCGGAAACACGTGTTGAAGTGACAATAAATTCTTCACTCATAATTATATCACTTTTAACCTGAAAATTTAATATGAGATCCGACACCAACTCAAAATGCCTGTTAACGTCCTTATATCCCAGATACTTCACCGAAACAGTATGGTTGCCCTTCACAACATTTTTAAATATATATTCACCGCTGATTCCGGTGATGGTTGACAAGTAAGAACTGTCAATCATTACAGTTGCACCTGTGAGAGGTTCGCCCGTATCTTTGTCTGTGACTGTACCTGAGATACTATATTGACCACTAACCGCCTGAGGCAACAACCAAAAGACTGCCACCTGGATAAATATCAGATTCTTTAATAAACGCATGGCAAAAATTTTTAAATGATTAAACAACTGTTTATAAATCATTCAATAGAGGATTTGCCAATATGTTGATCGTATTCTTATTTCCCTACGCCGGTATTAACCGGATCAGGTTCCTGCTTCTGAGGAAGCAAAGAGTATGATCTCAGCCCGTCTGCAAGAAAACCTTGCCTGGGCACCCCTATGGATGATTGTGCAAAGATAAAAAATTTATGATTCATAAAAATATTTTGACAAAATAATTAATATTAATTTTGTCAATTCGGATTTTTTGCATATAATTGTTGACTTTTCTAAAAAGTACATATTTTTGAATTAATCAAAAAAGACTATTTTGTGACAAAAGACAAATTCAAATATGATCGGTTCGTGAGGTCGGTAATCGGCAGCCCTGAACGATATAGCCTGGAACACAGGTTCTTTAACGCTGCCTGCCTTGTAGGCGGAGTTGCCGGAGTTGTTTCCACAATCCTGAATTTGTTTTTGAATTTTAATATTCTATTGACCGTTTCCACATTGACTATTTCACTGTTGTTTATCGGATTCTATTATTTGTCTATCAGAAAAAGAATATATAAAAGTTTAATCATTCCGTTTATCCTGGTATCAATAGCAACCCTCACTTATGTTTGGTTTATGAATGCAGGAAGCAACGGCCCTGTACTGTACGTGATTTTGTCCGAAATGGTTCTTTTTATGGTACTTACGCGGGGAACACACCAATTAATAGCAGTAATAGCCACAATTGCATCTGTTTCCTTTATGATTTTTTATGAGATGAATCATCCTGACGCCGTAATACCTTATCTTGATGATGAGACAAGGTACTGGGACCTGTTTTTTACAGCCGTACTAACCATTATGCTTGTGGCGTTCATTGCTTCTTTTATGACGAAAAGTTATCAGGATGAAAGGGAAATGGTAACAAAACAGCGTGATAAAATTCTTGCTCAAAATGTAAAGATAAGACTTGCCGAAAGGGAACTTTTGCAGTCGAAAAAATTTACCGAATCAATAATCTCAAATGCACAGGATGGCATTTTTGTAATAGGTCTGAAAGGAAAATTTATTCTTGTAAATGATTCTTTTGTTAAAATGACAGGATATCCAAGAAGCAAATTGCTTGGGAAAAGATTTAATGAACTTCTTGCAAATGAAGAACTAAGAGGTGAGGACAAAATTGAAGAACTGATATCTAAAGGGATCAGGGGAAATTGCGAGCTTGAATTTGTCAAGAAAAACGGGGAAGAGTTTCCGGGTGTAATTTCGGCAGCATATCTTAACGATGCCAATAACAAACCCGAAGCTATTGTCATAACCGTTAAGGATATCACCGAATATAAAAGTATCCTTTCGGAACTTACACTTCATCGTGACCACCTGGAAGAACTTGTCAAAAAACGCACTTCCGAACTGAGAAACATAAACAAAAGATTATTGCGTGCCAAAGAAAAGGCTGAAGAGTCCGACAGGCTTAAATCGGCATTTTTGTCCAATATGTCGCACGAGATTCGTACCCCGATGAATGCCATAACGGGCTTCGCACAGCTTCTGAAAGATCCGTCAACACCGAAAGAGGCTACAGGTCAATATATTGACATAATCATTAATAAAGGTAATCTTCTGCTCAATATCATCAACGACATTATTGACATCTCAAAAGTTGAAGCCGGCAAAATTGAAATCATAAAAAGCGGATGCAATATTGATGAAATGTTTATTGATTTGTATGCAACTTTTGAGAATGTTAAGAACTCCGGTAAAAAATCGCATATTGACCTGAGGTTTGTCAAACCGGCCATCGAAAACGACATAACTATCTATACAGATCCTTTCAGATTAAAGCAAATCCTTACTAACCTGATTGACAATGCAATAAAATTTACCGAAAGGGGATATGTGGAGTTTGGTTATTCGGTAATACTTGAAGCAAAAAAACCAAGAATAAAATTTTATGTACGCGATACCGGCATTGGTATTCCCGAATCTAAACAGAAACTGATCTTTAACAGATTCAGGCAGATAGAGGATACACATACAAGAAGGTTTGGGGGCACAGGTCTCGGCTTGACAATCTCAAAGAAACTTATTGAATTGCTTGGAGGTAATTTGAAAGTGGAATCGCAAGAGGGCGAAGGCAGTACATTCTTTTTCTCCATCCCGTTTAAACCTGTTAAGGTAACAAATCATAATATAAAACCGGAAAGAATTATTAAAGAAGATCCCGACTGGAAAGATAAGGTCGTTCTTATTGTGGAGGATAACAATTCAAGCTTTCTATTACTTAAAAGCTACCTCGATGGATCAGGTGTAAAAATATTAAGAGCTGATAATGGCAAAAAAGCTGTTGAGATGTGTGAGGAGAACCCTGATATTGAGCTTGTTCTTATGGATATTCAATTACCGGTTATGGATGGATATAAAGCTACATCGCTGATTAAGAAAGTAAGAAAAGATTTGCCGGTTATTGCCCAGACAGCTCATGCAATGGTCGAAGATATTGACGAATCGAAGAGGGCAGGATGTGACAAACATGTTTCAAAACCGGTTAATAAAGAGACTTTGCTCTCTGTTATGGCAGAATATTTAAGTTAATTGAAAGAAATGCTGATTACATTTGAAGAAATTTAAGGAATTAAAAGAAGAATAGCAGACAGGATAAGATTTTACAAAAACTAAGAATATATGAAAATTTTCAGACCATCATTAATAATTGTATTTATTATTTGCGGCTTGTTCTCTTTTTCACAGGAAAGTACAGGAAAAGTAAATAGCACAACAGGAAAAGACTCAACCATTCAGGCCGGATATGTTGTTTTTGAAAACGATACACTTTTTCAAATAAAAACCGGACTTGGCCCGTTTACAGTTGATGACAGAGCAAAATCAATCGAAGAGAGGCTTGATGACATTTCAGGTGATTTTGAATTTTCGGCCGACTCAATAACCATATTCGAACATGGAAATCTCTCCCTGATACAGTACAAGAAATCCATTATAATGAGCATCAGTGACGAAGATGCTTCTTTGGAAGGAACAACGAGAAAATATCTTGCCGATAATTATAAAGAAATAATACAGGCTACTTTAAAAGAAAAAATTGAGGATCTTTCTTTGAAGGGCTGGTTGATAAATATCGGATTGACATTATTGACGCTTGTAGGTCTTATTGCTATTTTTTATGCCATTAATAAGTTTTTTAAATGGATAAATAAAAAGCTAAACGAATATCAAAAAAAGCTAAAAAGAAAAAGGAAAAGTCTATATAGGTACATTGTTCCCAAAGGACCGGATAATTTCTTTATTTTTCTGTCCAATATTGTCAGATACATCATTTACCTGCTGATTCTGTTGTTTTATTTGCCCCTTCTTTTTAGCTTTTTACCCTGGACAAGAGGAATTGTGCAGGAATTTTATATGCTTGTTTCAGATCCTGTTATGTACATCGTCAATGGCTTTATAGACTTCCTGCCCGATCTGTTCTTCATTATAATCATATATTTTGTTGCAAAATATATTGTCAGGGTAATTACAGTCATTGCCGAAGAGTATGAAAATGATAACATATCACTGAAAGGTTTTCATAAAGACTGGGCAAAACCGACACTAAACCTGCTAAAGATCATTATTTATGCTTTTGCACTTATTTTTATCTTCCCGCATATTCCGGGTTCAAACTCTCCTGCATTTCAGGGTGTTTCCATATTTTTCGGAGTGCTGCTCTCTCTGGGTTCAACATCTGCCATTTCAAATGTCATTGCAGGAGTTGTTATTACCTATATGCGTCCGTTTCAAATTGGAGACCGTGTTAGAGTAGGGGAAACCATAGGAGATGTAATTGAGAAATCTCTTTTGGTTACCAAGATCAGAACACTGAAAAACGAAGATGTTACAATCCCGAATGCAACAATCATTAATACTCATTTGTGGAATTTTTCAAAAAATGCCAAGGATATGGGGCTAATATTATACACCTCAGTAACAATAGGTTATGATGTGCCGTGGGATACTGTAAACAAATTATTACTCCGTGCAGCACGAAGTACGACTTTGATACAAAAAGACCCGAAACCATTTGTCCTTCAGAAGAGTCTTGATGATTATTATGTGAATTACGAAATCAATGCCTACACCAAGCAACCAAAAAAGATGGCACTCATATACTCGGAACTGCATAAAAATATTCTGGAATCGTTCAATAAAGCAGGTATTGAGATCCTTTCGCCTCAATACAACGCTGTGCGGGACGGGAATCCCTCTACAATCCCCGGACAAAACACAGTTGACAACCGGAATCCTGTGGAAAAGGTTATTGATAAGGTAACGGGAAAAGATAATGTCACCAAAACCGAATCAAAACCGAAGTCAAAGCCGGGAGCAAAGCCCGGAGCTAAGCCGAAAGCATAAAATGAAATATTTGGGTAATATTATGTTCGGATTTTATTGAGAAAAAAATTATAAGCGGTTTCCTTCTCTTTAACAATATCAAACTCTGCAAAATCCTTAATGTTGAAATGTGCGGCAACTTCTTTTACAAGGTTTTTGCGCACAGCCCAAATCATAGGTGTAGATGTTTCCTTGATTAATATTCCGATAGCTTTTGCCCATCCTCTACCTTCAAGCTCAAGCGGTCCGACCTCATCTATTATAATAAAGCCCGCTTCTTTCACCCTTTCGGGGGATAATGCTTTTTCCCCGAAATCGAAAGCGTCGGGATTGAAATAAAACCTTCTGAACTTCTGCCACCCCTCATCCTGAACTGTTTTACACAATTTAATTTTCCCCCCCGTAAGTATGTTCTCAAGTTCAAAGCCGCTTCTTTGGCCGTTTTGCCAAAAGCCGTGCGCCATAATACCCGCAGCTATAATATCCCTCTCCTTGAAAGAACTTAATAACTCTTTTAGGAAAGTAGTTTTCCCCCTACCCTGCTCACCGGAAATTATAAATAGTCTGTTTTGCATAACGACAGTAAAAATATGAATTATTTGCTATTTCCTTATATAATTCGCAATTGGAAAACGGATTTTGTTTCGGCGGTTATTTTATATCTTTCGTCAATACGGTATCCGATGACCCAAACAATATCATCCCCCGATAGCAGTACATAAATTTTTTGTTTCGCGAAAAGAGAAATCTTTTTGTCAATCAAAAAGTCGCTTAATTTTTTCCTGTTTTTCATTCCCAGAGGGTAGAAAAAATCGCCCTGCTTCCATTTTCTGATTTTTAACGGAAAAACAAGTTTGTCTTTATCAAGAAATGCATAGTCCGGCCGGGGATTCATCTTAAATTCCGAAGTAATTTCAACGGTTGATATCTCTATTTTTACCGGTTTCATTATCAGAGAAGTCTCCGCGTGTATTTGCGCTGCTGCCATTTCATCAACCTGCTGCTTTTCAATTATTAAATCTTCCCTGTCTTTGACAAGCTTATAGCCGCCGGAATAAAATACCTTGCCCGGTATTCCGGCAAGAGAATCGCATATATCTTCTACCTGAGAAAAATTAAAACCGTATTGGGAGAGAACCTCAAACAACAAAATTTTCCTGTCATCAATTTTCAATAATTTCGAAATGGGAATGGTTATTTTATCTTCGTCACAGGACACTACCTCCCTTTTCATTCTATCTATTTCTTTTACGTAAATTTTTTCGGCAGCCCGTATCCTCTCAATGTCATCCGTAATTATTTCAATGAAGTTGGGAGATATGTCTTTAAGCACCGGCAATAACTTGTGTCTGATCTTATTTCTCAGATATTTCGTTTCACTATTGGAACTGTCTTCTCTGTAACTCAGTTTGTTTTTTTTAGCATAATCCTCTATTTCACAACGACTTGCGAAAAGTAGCGGTCTTATAACTCTTCCCTGCCCGGGCAAAATTCCGTGCAGACCGGCAATGCCTGTTCCGCGCAGCAAATTGATAAAGAATGTTTCAATCTGATCATCCTTATGATGTGCGGTTGCATAACAGCAGAATCCCTCTGTATCACACAAATTTTCAAACCACTCATATCTCAGTTCCCGGGCTGCCATTTGTATTGAAATACCCTTTTTGTCAGCATATTCTTTTGTATTAAACTTCTTAACAAACAATTGGATATTGTACTTTTCGCAGTAATTTTTTACAAATTCTTCATCACTATCCGACTCGTTACCACGTAGTTTAAAGTTGCAATGAGCAACTGAAAAGTTATAATCTGTTTTTCTGAAAAGGTTGGTCATTACCATTGAATCAAGCCCGCCGCTGATTGTAAGTAAAATTTTTCCCTCACCGGAAATAAGCTGTTCTTTAACAATATATCGGAGGAATGAATTTTCCATAATGCAAATGTACATTAAATTTTTTCATTTGAAATATCAACCGACAAATGACAAAAATAACGGAAAAACCGTGCGATTCCCTCTTTATCATATCTTTTATATTATCACTTTATTATATGATTTTAAGGCCGGTAACCATTATTCCACTATTAAAGTTCCGAAATACAAAATATTTTATATAAATTTGCAGCCGAATTAATCCAAACATAAATTTAACATTTTTAATTAAAAATTACTATTATGGAAAACTTTGACATTAAAGGAATTGCAAGTTGGCTTTATGATCTTGCAGTGACAAAAGGCGTTCAAATTTTAATTGCATTGGTTGTTTTAATAATCGGATTATGGATTATTAAAATAATTGTGAATTCTCTCGGAAAAATGATGGAGAAAAAGAACACGGATCCTTCATTACGTCCTTTCTTAAAATCAATGGCATCCGTACTGCTGAAGATTATGCTTCTCATAAGCGTAATGGGTATGATGGGTATTGAGATGACATCATTCATTGCTGTTCTTGGTGCTGCCGGTCTTGCAGTTGGTATGGCTCTTTCGGGCACATTGCAGAATTTTGCGGGAGGTGTTATGATTTTGATCTTTAAACCTTTTAGAGTAGGTGATTTTATTGAGGCACAAGGTTTTATGGGCACTGTAAGTGAGATTCAAATTTTCAATACGATTTTAAAAACCCCTGACAACAAGACAATCATTATTCCCAACGGAGGTTTATCAACAGGACCTATGACTAACTTTTCCACAGAGGAGACACGTCGTGTTGACTTTTCTTTCGGTATCGGATACGGAGATGATATTGATAAAGCAAGGAAAGTTCTTGAGGGAATTTTAACAAGTGACTCCAGAATACACAAAGACCCCGAGCCTTTTATTGCAGTTGGCGAGCTTGCGGATAGTTCAGTGAATTTTACGGTAAGGGTTTGGGTCAATGGTGCCGATTACTGGGGAGTACATTTCGATACAATTGAAAAAGTTAAGAAAGCTTTCGACAAGGAGGGTATTTCCATTCCGTTCCCGCAAACTGATGTACATCTTTTTAATGAAAAATAAACAAATAAATAAATAAAAATTTTCAAAAATGAAGAAAATAGTTTTAATAGTTTTGTTTGGCTTGGGCGTTTCCTGTTTACAAGCGCAGGAAGCCGATACCGCCTGGAAAGTATCAAGTGATATCTCTTTACTGATGTCTCAGTCCTCATTTACAAACTGGTCGGCAGGTGGAGAAAACACATTGACTCTTAACGGATATTTTAACTTTTATGCAGGTTATATAAAGAAGCGTGTCAAATGGGAAACTCTTCTGGGTTTGGCATACGGCCAAACAAAGACAGGAGACTTTGAGTTTAGGAAAAGTGAAGATAAAATTGACCTGTCATCAACGTATGGTATAAGGACAAGTGAAACAAGCAAGTGGTATTATGAAGCGCTTTTTAACTTCAAATCACAATTTGCACCGGGATATGATTATCCTGACAAGGTGGATTCGTCAAAGGTTAAGATTTCCAATTTTCTGGCTCCCGCTTATACCTCTATCGGTCTTGGTATGGAATACAGACCTTTTGAATATTTGTCGTTATACCTGTCTCCAATTACCGCAAGGTGGATTATTGTAAATGATCAGGATTTGGCAGATGCCGGTGCTTTTGGTGTTGAACCTGCCTATATAAATGAAATGGGTGATTTGGTTCACGGAGAGAAAGTTAAAAGCGAATTCGGCGCATACTTCAGATTCATTTTTGTAAAGGATTTGACCAAAGGTATAAAGTTCTCAACCAAGCTTGAACTTTACTCGGATTATATTAAAAACCCTCAAAATATTGATGTTAACTGGGATAGTATGTTTGATTTCACCATCAACAATTGGCTGACTGCAAATTTCGGATGGCAAGTTGTTTATGACGATGATACACCGATTATTCTTAGTGACGGAGGTACCGGTCCCAGAACACAGTTCAGGCAAGTTTTGGGTATAGGAGTGACATATAAGGTCAAAAACAGATAGGTATAATAAATTTTTATTAAATTTTATTAAAAAAAACAGGGAGTAGTTTAATGCATAACTCCCTGTTTTTTATATGTTTGCAATTCTGCGATAAAAAAAAGTAATTTTTTTTAAAAAATTTATTTGCATGTAGTTGAAAAATGATATACTTTTGCACGTTAATACACTTTAAATAGTGTAATGTATTATTGAAATAACGGTTTTAAATTAATATTGTATAAACAAAACCACAACGATGAAAAAAATTATCAGAAGTATTATAGCCTTAGCATTTGTTTTTGCTATCTCCCTAAGTATGAATAACGTATTCGCTGATGTACCACCGGATCCGGGTGGAGGCCCAGGTGGTGGAGATCAACCTGTTGGCGGAGGTGCTCCTGTCGGGGGAGGATTGATAATTATGCTTGCCTTAAGTGGAATTTATGGCGGGAAAAAGGTTTATGATGCCAAAAAGAAACTTTAATTTGTGAAAAAATTACCTTAATAAAAAACTTCATCATATTTTGATGGAGTTTTTTTTTGGCTGCAACTATTTTGTAATTAAAACGCCACAGAACCGGAGATGTTATTATCTGCGAACTGTGGCGTTTTTAAATTTTGATAAAAGAGAAAATCTAAATATCCCAGGTTTTGCCGCTGTTCAGCAAATCTGTTACAGTATGAATAGAGCTTACCTCTTTTTCGTGCTTCACAATTGCTTCAACCTGCTCCTCATAAGTGAGGTGGTCAACGGATCGTATCACACCGATTGCTGCAGGAAATTCGGGAGGTGCCATTTTTGCAAGCATCTGATGGATTCCCGGGTCCGATTCCTTAGGATCGTGAACCAACAGGTCTTTTTCGGTAATACCGTTTTCTCCAAGTTTAACAACCTTCAGTTTGGTTCCTTCCAGTACAATACCCTTATCTTTCTCTTTCCCGAAAATCATAGGCTCACCGGCATGAAGGTGAATTTGATTCTCCTCTTTTGTCTCACGGGCAGTTATCAACTTGTGCGTCTTATTATTAAAGATTACACAGTTTTGCAGAAACTCAATAAGTGATGTGCCTTTGTGTTTTGATGCCTTGATCATTATTTCGGTCATCAGTTTGGGATTCGTATCGGTTACTCTGGCAAAAAACGTACCTTGAGCACCGATAGCAAGTTCTCCCACATTAAAGGGGTGTTCAATAGTTCCCTGCGGAGATGTTTTTGTAATCTGCCCCAAAGGTGTTGTCGGAGAATACTGACCTTTGGTCAATCCGTATATTCTGTTGTTAAACAACATTATGTTAATATCAAGGTTCCTGCGCAGAGCATGAATAAAATGGTTTCCTCCGATGGCAAGGGCATCGCCGTCACCGGTAACCATCCACACATTTAGCTTAGGATTGGTGATTTTAATTCCTGAAGCCAGCGGTGCTGCGCGTCCATGAATTCCATGAAAGCCATAAGTCTTCACGTAATAAGGAAATCTGGAAGAACATCCTATTCCTGAAACGACAACAATATCTTCTTTGTTGAACCCTAACTGAGGCAAGGCCTTCAGAAAAGAAGCAAGAATAGCATGGTCACCACAACCCGGGCACCATTTTACCATCTGGTCGCTGACAAAATCTTCTTTGGTCAGTTCCAATTCTTTTACTTTTACTTCATTTGCCATAACTATTCCTCCTCTAAAAGTTGGTTAAATTTATCGACAAGTTCTTTTACCATAAATGGGAGACCCTGGATTTTATTATATTGCTCGAATTTAAATTCCGGGAAATGCATTCTCAGTAACAACACAAACTGCCCGAGGTTCAGTTCGGGAACAATTATCTTTTTAAAGTTCTTAAAGATGTCTTTTGTGTTTTTCGGTAAAGGATTAATGTAGTGGAAATGAGCAAGGCTCACCTTTTTACCCTCTTCCTGCAATCCTTTCACCGCCTCAATCATATTACCATAAGTTCCACCCCAACTGACAACAAGCAGGTCGCCCTCTTTTTCGCCGATTATTTCCTGTTCGGGAATGTAGTTGGCTACTCTGGCAACTTTCTCGGCTCTGTAATCCGACATAATCTGATGGTTTAGCGGATTATGCGAAACATTACCCGAACCATCTTCTTTTTCAAGTCCACCGATTCTATGACGGAGACCCTCGGTGCCTGGAATAGCCCAACGCCTGTTAAGCTTCTCAGGATCACGTTTATACGGTTGAAAGTCAGGCTCATTTGGTTTCGCCAAAGGAGGATTTATTTTTGGCAATTCCTTCATGTCAGGGATTTTAAAAACCTCCGACCCATTTGCCAGATACCCGTCAGTAAGAAGAATAACAGGAGTCATATGTTCCATTGCAAGGCGGCCTGCTTCAAAAGCATAGTAGAAACAATTTGAAGATGTGGAAGCAGCCAGAATTATCACCGGAGCTTCACCGTTACGGCCATACATAGCTTGCATCAAATCAGACTGTTCCGATTTGGTTGGTAATCCGGTTGATGGACCTCCACGCTGAACATCAACGATAACAATAGGTAGCTCGGTCATAACAGCAAGACCGATAGCTTCACTTTTTAATGACAGTCCCGGTCCTGATGTTGTTGTAACAGCCATAGAGCCTGCGAAACTGGCTCCAATGGAAGAGACAACACCTGCAATTTCATCCTCAGCCTGAAAAGCTTTAGCTCCAAGGGATTTATGCTTTGCAATCTCCTGTAAAATATCCGTAGCAGGGGTAATTGGATACGAACCAAGGAATAATGGTCTGCCGGATTTCTCCGAGGCAGCAAGTAATCCCCAGGCCGTTGCCAGATTACCGGTTATGTTTCTGTACTTTCCTTTCTTTAAGGATGCGGGTTCAACATTGTAGGTAACCCTGTTCAAAGCTTCTATGGTATCGGCATAATTATAACCGGCACGCATAACCAATTTGTTGGATTTAACTACAAGAGGGTTAGCTTTGAATTTCTTTTCAAAATATTCGTCGGCCGATTTGAAATC
>Ga0256841_1002349_pt1 | contig 15166 bp, 10 predicted proteins | sample 356308metaG_FD_185971 | JGI IMG/M metagenome (GOLD analysis project Ga0256841, IMG submission 185971) | Hydrothermal vent microbial communities from Mid Atlantic Ridge, Atlantic Ocean - 356-308 | ecosystem: Environmental > Aquatic > Marine > Hydrothermal vents | place: Atlantic Ocean: Mid... | reverse complement strand
GCATGGACGTTTGAGCATCCTTTTGTTTATAAGGTTACTACAAGCAAAGAACTTATGGAAGTTGTTAAGAAAACAATGAATAAAAACAAACTAAATAGTGCCGGTAAAGATTATGTTTTGGAAAATTATAATACTGAAAAATTGAAAAACAGATTTAAAGAACTGTGGGAAATTATTTAAATATTAAAATGTTTTCATGAAGAGAAATTAAATGTCGGAATTACATATTAAAAATATATTGTTTGTTCAAGATTCCCCCGCATGCGTTAGAACCATAAAGTTGGCAACTGCATTAAAATCAATCGGGTTAAATGTTCATCTTGTATTTAGAGAAAAAACACCGGATGAAATTTATGGTTTTGGAAATAATTCATTTGCATCATTAAATAAATTATCCAAAAGAAAATCGAACGATATAGATTTTATAAAAAATTTATTACATAAACTTAATATCGATATTATTCATTTCCATAATTATCCCGATAAACTTGGCGCCAAAATTATTAAAGCTAAAGTTGGTGTTCCTTTTGTTTACGATCAACACGATTTTATGTCGCAAAAAATGAAATATTTGCCGTTGCTAAAATATTATGAACGAATTTGCAACGAACAAAATGACGGAGCAATTTACATTACGGAAAACTACAAGAATCTTGTTGAAAAGAAATATAACATAAATAAAAACAATATTGTTTTCGGTAATTACGGATTAACAAAATTAATTCCTAAAACAACCTGCAATTATAAATCAAAAATTTTGGAAAAAGATAGAATAGATGTTGTTTATATCGGCTTTATTACGGAACATAAAGGCATTGTAAGATATATGTTGGATGTATTTAAAACAATGTCGGATAACAATATTAACATTCATATTTATCCTACAAGAAATAAAGAATATAAGAAATATAAGTCAATTCCTAACGTAACATTGCATCCTCAGCTGCCTTTGGAAAAACTTGTTGCCGAAATTTGCAAGTATGATTTTGGAGTTACATTTCTTAATCACAAGAATATTGTTAAAAGAAGAGCCGAGGAAGTTAAGTATGGTTTCTGGAATAAAATTAACGATTATTTAATTGCCGGCATTCCGGTTTTGACTATGGATTATTATGTTGACATGGCTAAATTCGTTATGGAAAATAACTTCGGAGTTTCATTAAAAAATTTTGAAGATATTTCTTATGATAAATTAAAGAATATTGATGTTATGAAAATCAGAAAAAACATTTTAGAGCATCGCGAAAAATATTTTATGGAAAATCAAATACAAAGAGTTTATAAATTTTACCAAAAAACAATAGATTTATTTAAACAAAAAAATTAGAAAACCTATGCAAAGAAAACATAAAATATCTGCATTCATTCCGGTACAGAATGTTGAAGACATAATAGAAAAAACTTTAGATACAATAACTTGGGTTGATGAAATTTTTATTGTTGATGCTTTCAGTACGGATAAAACCGTAGAAATTTGCAAACGATATCCGAATGTAAAAATTGTTCGGCATGAATATGAAAATTCCGGTGCTCAACGTTATTGGGGAATGCCGCAAGTTGCAAATGAGTGGGTTTTTATTATCGATTCCGATGAAAGATGTTCGCCCGAATTAAAAACGGAAATTGAAAAAATTCTTTCGCAAGAAAAAATTGAATACGACGGATTTATTGTTTATGTGAAAACTAAGTTTCTGGGCAAGTTACATAATCATGAGTTTAATCTTGGACATTATGGAATGCGACTTGTACGACGTGAAACTTATAAAACTTATGAGTTATTAAATGTTCACTCCAGATTGCGAATTAAAAACCATTCGTTTATTAAAAACAAAAAAGCTTATCTGGAACATGAACCGATAAGAGATTTTAAACAACATATTTACAAAATGGCACGCTATGCAGAGTGGTCTGCGAAAGATATGTACAATAAAGGAAAGCGGGCAAAGTGGTATCATTTTGTTTTTCGTCCGCCTTATAAATTTTTTCATCATTATATAATTCTCGGTGGTTTTCTTGACGGTATCGGAGGTTTAATCCTTTCCGGAATTGCCGGCATTGGTGTATTCTTAAAATATTATGCTTTGTTTTTTATGGAGAAAAAAGATAAATGAGTAAAATCACAAAAAAGATTAATCACAAAATCAAATCATTATTCGCTTCGTCAACAGTAAAAATAAAAGCGGGACCTTTACAAGGATATAGAATTTCTCTACTTTCCGGCTCCGGTTTTATTAGCGGAAATTATGAACCGGAAAAAACCGATGTAATTTTAAATAACGTAAAAACCTCCGATATTGTTTTGGATGTTGGTGCTCATATTGGTTATTTCACAATGTTAATGGCAAAGTTGGTTGGCGGCAGCGGACATATTTACTCTTTTGAACCGCGTCCATTGAATTATAAAATGTTGGAGAATAATATTAAGACAAATAAATTAACCAATGTAACAATTAAAACTTTGGCTATTGGCAACAAAACCGGTAAAGTTAATTTTGATGCAACAACCGGAACGGGAACGGGACATATTAGTAAAGACGGAAATATTACGGTGGAAATAACAACCGTTGATAAATTTTGCAAAGATGAAAATATTACGCCCTCTTTCATAAAAATTGATATTGAAGGCGGAGAAGTGGAAGCATTAAAAGGAGCCGAACAAACAATAGAAAATTATAAACCTAAAATTTTATTGGCAACACACGGAGATAAATTGGATAGAGAATGTGAAGTTTGGATGCAAACCAAAGGATACACCGGAAAAGATATAAATCAACTTAAAGGAGATAAAGAAACAATTTGGATACACAATTAACATTTGCGTATTAGCGGCTTTTATTTTATGAACAATTTGTTGTTTACCAATCTGTAATTGTACTGTTGAATTATTGATTTTAAAATTCTTTCCAAATTATTTTTTATCTTTTGTTTACTTGCCAATAAGTTATTTTTATTAGCGGGATCAAGTTTGTTATTGAACAAAGACAAACTTTTTTCGCCGTCAAAAATCAAACTGTAATCACCTTTGGTTATTTGATATAAATTGTTAACAAACTCCACGGAAATGTGTTCTGCCGTTGAATCAAAAATACTGCTGCCGAAAGAAATAAAACTTTTATTGTATTTCAAATATTGTAAAACCGAAGGCATAATATCCGTTTGCTGAGTAGTTGTGTTGTTTAATTTGATTAAAAGAGAATCGGCAGGCACATAATACAAAATCGGGATTGCAAAACGTCCGGTTGAATTTTTATAGTATTTAATTAAGTTGGGTTTTAGTCTGTCGTTATCGTTTAAACTTAAATTATTATTCCTATCAACGGTTTGTGCAGGATGATCTGCAGTTAAGATAAAAATTGTGTTGCCAAACCAATTTGTTTTGGCAGCGGATTCAAAAAATCTTTTTAACGCAAAGTCTGCATAATTAATTGTTTCATGAATTTTCAAAGGACCTTTCTTAAATCTGCCTTTATATTTCTCCGGAATAGTGTAAGGATGATGTGAACTAATTGTAAATTCAACGGCAAAAAACGGTTGAGAAAATGTGCTTAGTTTTTTACAGAAAAATTGTAAAAACGGTTCGTCAAAAATTCCCCACTTACCGTCAAAATCTTTTTCGTTGTTGTATTCCGTTCTGCCGTAATAATTATCAAAACCCGCAAGAGATGCAAATCCGTCAAAGTTCATACTTCCGTTGGTGGCACCGTGAAAAAATGCTGTTCCGTATCCTTCTTTTTTAAGTATGTGAGCCAAACTGAATATTCTATCGGAGCTGTAAGGTGAAGTTATAAAAGGATCGTTCATTAAAGACGGAATACTTGTGATTATACTCGGAACGGCATCAATTGATCTCTTCCCGTTTGAAAAAGCATTTGTCATTGTTAATGAATTTTGCATTAGGGAATCGAGAAAAGGCGTGTAGCCGCTGTAGTTATTTAAATAACCGGAATACTCGCGCGAAAAACTTTCTAAAATTATTATTACAACATTCATTTTTCTAAAAGCCGAATCGGGATAGTTAAATTTATGTTGCGTTGGGAAAATACTTTCCGCTACACTTTCCGTAAAATATTTTTTTTCTATCAAATCTTGTTTTGTTAAAGTTGTCATAATGGAAAAAGGTGTGTTAAGTAGAAGAGGAATGTTAACCGGTCTTGTAAATTTTGAAGCATGTAAATTTGTAAGCGGTTTTAATTGCATTCCGCCTCTGGCTCCGATAATAGTTAAAACAACCGTAACCAAAAATAGTAATCCGTTACCAAACTTTTGTTTAATTGTATGTGAAGATTTATTGTTGAAAAGATTTTCCGCTTTTTTAAAATCAATATCGGGATAAAATTTCCAAACCAAATAAATGAATAAAAACCAAATAGCCGGGACGTACCAATAATCAATTATAAATTGCGGTAGCAATGTAAGAACATCATCACTTAAAAATATGTATTTGATTATATCGGCAGTTGAGCGCTTAAGCACAAAACCGAAATATTCGGAATCGATAAGATTTGTTAAAACTAAAAAGGAGTTGATAATAACAAAATACCATTTCTCAAAAGTTTGCCATCCGAGAGAATTTTTTATTTTCCCCAAAGGCAAAATATGCATTAAAATTAAAATGAAATTAAAATAAACAATAGCCGAAATATCAAAACGTGTGCCTATAAAAAATATTTTTAGTAATTCTAAAAATCCAACATCGTTAAAAGTGTTAAAATTTATAAGGTAAAAAAATAATCGGCTTAATTGGAATACTACTATTGCTAAGAAAAGACGCTTCAGTAAAAGTTTTATGTGGTATAAATAGAACTTCATATCGTTAATATCAAAAAATATGTGAAAAATAAATTACAAAATACGCAAATAGAGAATAAGATTGAAAGATTAACGAATTGTAGAATTTTAGGTAGAATAAAAATGTGTTTATAATGCTTGGTAATTAAAAATTCACATAGAAAATATTGTGAAAAAAAATCAATAAATTGCAGAATTGACTATCATGAAATTTACTATCTTTTTTTATCAATTTAATTTTATATTAACTGTGATTTTGAATCTAATAATTTATTTTAAAATAAAATATCTTTAATATATTTCAAATTTTATTTTTATAATACACACTTAAGTATTTAATAATAAATAGTGCATTAGTGAGGTAAATAATTTAATTTTCTATTCAGATTTTGAGTTAGAGAAGTATAATATTTGAATAGATTACCTTAACTTTAAAATGGATTATTAATTTTTTAATTCTAACAATTAAATCAATATTGATGAACACTTATCGTAGAATTTTATCATTTGTTAAGCCATATAGAAAACATCTTGCTACAGCTATTATTTGTACTGTTTTCTTTTCATTGTTGCATGGTGCATCCATTTACTTAACAATACCTTTGCTTGATACTCTTTTTCAACAAACAAAACCAACATCTGTTAATGTTGAAGTTAAACAACATATATCCAAGCCATCACCTATTGTACCAAACTCATTAACTGAGTTTTCAAATGATATTGCTAATAAATTTAACCATTATATTTTTTCCGGAGAAATAACGGAAATCCTTCTCAAAATTAGTTTATTAATTCTTGTTGCTTTTTTCGGTAAAAGCATTTTTGCATATTTGCAGGCTTATTTTCTTGTATATGTTCAGCAGGGTGTTATTAAAGATATTAGAAATAAAATTTATGCACATTTACATAAACTACCTATTAGTTTTTTTAAAAATGAAAAAACAGGTGATTTAATATCTAGAATAGTACATGACTCATATACAATACAAAATGGTATATCGGATGTGTTTATAAGTCTTATTAGAGAGCCAATAACAATTATTGTTTTTACAATTATTGCAATATCCATTAGCTGGAAGCTGTTTTTATTTTCTTTAATAATTCTCCCGTTTTCAATTTTAATTATTGGCTGGATAGGAACAATTGTGAGAAAACAAAGTAAAATTATGCAGCAGCAAATGGGAAAAATTACAGCTATTATTCATGAAACAATTTCCGGAGCTAAAATAGTTAAAGCTTTTGGAATGGAAGAATTTGAGAACAGTAAATTTAGAAACGAAACACTCCGTTACTTTAGGATTATTTTAAAAATAATGAGAATAAGGAATATAGCTTCTCCTGCAACAGAGTTGATAGCGGTTTTTGTAGGAGTTATAATTATTTACTATGGAGGTATTCTTGTTCTTGTTGATAAATCAATTAAAGCAAGTGAGTTCCTTGGATTTTTATTTGCAGTCTTCCAAATGATACCGCCAATGAAGCAAATGGCAACAGTAAATAATAAAATTCAAGAATCAATGGCAGCGGGCGATAGAATATTTGAAATTTTAGATACTGAACCAAACATTAGAAATGTAAATAACCCTACTATAATTAAATCCTTTAATGATAAAATTGAATTTAATGATATTATATTCAAATATGATAACTCGGATGAATTGATTTTGAATAATGTTACTGTAACTGCAAACAAAGGGGAAATTATTGCTCTGGTTGGAAGCAGCGGAGCCGGTAAAACAACTTTTGTAGATTTAATACCGAGATTTTACGATCCGGTTGAAGGAGAAATTTTACTTGACGGAATTAACATAAAACAATTGGAGTTAAAAAGTTTGCGTTCTTTAATGGGAATTGTTACGCAAGAAACAGTTCTCTTTAATGAATCCGTAAAAAGTAATATTGCTTACGGTTTAAGTGAAACTCCTATGGAAAAAATTATAGAAGCGGCAAAAATTGCCAACGCACATAAGTTTATTCAAAATTTACCGGAAGGTTACGATACAATAATCGGGGAACAAGGCACAAAACTTTCGGGCGGACAAAGACAAAGAATATCAATAGCAAGAGCGTTATTAAAAAATCCTCCTATTATGATATTCGACGAAGCTACTTCTGCGCTTGATAATGAATCCGAAATGCTTGTGCAAGAAGCAATTGAAAAGCTTATGCACGAAAGAACAACTTTTGTTATTGCTCACAGACTTAGTACAATTAGAAATGCAAATAAAATTATTGTTTTGGAAAAAGGAAAAATTGTTCAAATCGGGAAACACGAAGAACTACTTGCTGATGAAAAAGGAATATACAAAAAACTTTATGAACTTCAGTTTAGAAATAATAATTAAAAAAGAGTAAAAAAAATGACCATTGGAATTATACCGAATATTACAAAAGAAAATGTTTTCAAAATTTTAGACGATCTAATTTTAAGACTGAAAAAAGAGAATATAAATTTTATAATTAGCGAAAGTGTAAAAAACTTAAAAGAGATGCCGGAAAACTATCTGCACAATATTAAGTTATACAAAAATAATAAAATAGCCGAACATTGCGATATTGTTATTTCTATTGGCGGAGACGGTACTTTGCTGCAAACAGCTTATGATACGCGGTTTTCATCAACACCTTTGCTGGGTTTAAATTACGGCAAGCTCGGTTTTTTAGCTGAGTTTGATATTAACAAAATGGATGAATTGATTTTTCATCTTAAAAAAGAAGATTTAATAATAGAAGATAGAAATGCACTTGAAGCAATTTGTACTTCCGAAAAAAGTGAAAAACTTTATGCAATAAATGATGTTGTTATTGACCGCGGTCGCTATCCCAAAATGATAGAAATAACAATTCTAATTGATGATGAATATGTTGCAACATTTTCTGCAGATGGAATTATAATTGCCACACCTACCGGCTCAACAGGTTATTCGCTTTCTACCGGAGGACCAATTGTAAATCCAAAAACAGAATCGATAACACTAAGTCCGATTTCTCCACATACTTTAACTATGCGTCCTTTGGTAATTTCCAGCTATCAAAAAGTTACAATCAAAGCGAGTTCTCCTTATAAAAATATTCAAGTTATTTGTGACGGTCAAAGAGTAAACTATTACAAACCTACTACTGTAATTGAAATTTCAAGAAGTAAAAATAATCTTAGGCTTATACATAAAAGTAAAAAACACTATTACGAAATTCTGAGAAAAAAATTATATTGGGGAATAGATATTAGAAATCATAACAACGGAGTTAACAAATGAAAAAGTTAATTATATTTCTTCTATTAACAACAACATTTCTGTATGCACAAAATTATAAAATAATTAAAGATACAAGAACACATAAACCGATGCTTATCGGAAGTGCCGCAAGAACCATTCTAAATGATAGTAATTTTGTAAGTTGGTACAAAACTCAATATACAAAATATAAGGTTGATACAAATACAATAAAAAATAACGAGACAAAACTTGCCGGTAAAAAAATTAAGATTGTACTTGGAACTTGGTGTAGCGATAGCAGAAGAGAAGTTCCCAGAATGCTTAAAATACTTGATACCATCGGTTTTGCAAAAGATAGCCTTCAACTGATATTTGTAGATAGAACAAAAAACGGAATAAGCAACGAAACAAAAAACTTAAACATTGAACGGGTTCCAACAATTATTGTTTATAATCATAACAAAGAATTAGGTAGAATAATTGAAACACCCGAAGAAACTTTGGAAAAAGATTTGGTTAAAATTGTAAGTCAATAATCTAAGACTCTGTCTATAAGACTATATCAAAATTAGATAAATCGTTTTACTTAAAAGTGTAATTTGCAGTATGTTTATTTGTTTATTCTAAATTTACCGGGAAAACCAATTTCAATTTAGTATGGATAAGCCATATTATATGTTTTTTTTGAACATTTAGTAATCCACAATTTCCGTCCTAACAATTTCTTAACACCATCTTAATAATCACTTAATCGCTAATTAACAGTAACACAATATTCTTTTAATAACCTTTTGATATGTTTCATCCGTAATTAAAATCAAACAATCTTTGGAAGGAGTGTAAGATGAAACATTTATCTAATCCTAAAAGTAAAATTTTAGGACTTAAGTTTTTAAGGAAAATATTTTTCGCCATTTTCCTTATAAGCACAATTGTGGCAGCACAAAGTACAGGAAAAATCACCGGAGTTGTTGTGGATGCTGAAACAGGTGAACCTTTAATAGGAGTTAATGTGATGATTAAAGGTACCACCATTGGTTCCGCAACTGATTTGGATGGCAAGTTTTTATTATCAAAACTTACTCCTAAAGATTATACTGTGGTTGTTTCTATGATTGGCTATACCAAGCAAATTATTAAAAATGTAAAGGTGAAAGAAAAAGAGACTACACATATAGAAGTAATTTTACAAACAGAATCATATGAAACTGAAGAAGTTGTAATTTCTGCCAAGGCAGTAATGAATACCGAAGCTTCATTATTGGCTAAAAGACAAAAATCTATAGAAGTTAGTGATGCTGTAAGTTCAGAACAATTTAATAAAATGGGAAGCAGTAATGCAGCTGATGCGGCAAAGCAAATTGTAGGTGCTACTGTTGTTAACGGAAAAGATGTATTTGTTAGAGGTTTAGGCGATAGATACACTAGTACAAATCTTAACGGTGCACAAATACCAAGTGCCGATCCATATAAACGTTCAGGTTCAATAGATATTATTCCATCAAATCTAATAGATAATATTCAAGCTGTAAAAAGTTTTACACCGGATAAACCCGGAAATTTTTCCGGCGGAGCTATTGACATAAAAACAAAAGATTTCCCGGAGATGCTTAATATTTCTTTTAATGCTTCTGCTATTTATAATAGTGCAATTTCATTTAACAACAACGGATTGAGTTATAGTGGAAGTTCAACCGATTGGCTTGGTTATGACGACGGAAGTAGAGCTTTACCGGATATAATTGGAAAAGATAACTGGACTGCAGATGTTGGACATGCTCAACGTAATAATAAATTGGCTGATAGAATTGATAAAGTAACTAAATCATTTAATCCTGAAATGACACCTACAAAAAATACTGCTCCAATTAATCAAAGTTATGCTTTATCTGTTGGGAATCAATACAATATGTTTGGCAAGCAATTAGGAGTGATTGCAAGCTTAACATATAAGAATAATCATTCGGGTTACATCAACGGTAAATTAAACAGATGGGATAGAGGCGTTGCCGATCCAAACAAATCGCAGTTAGATACTAACATGTCAATGAATGATACCAGAAGTATTTCAGAGGTAGTTCTCGGTGGTTTATTCAAAACATCATTAAAACTAAATCCTGCAAATTCAATTAGTTTGAACTTTTTATATAATCAAAACGGAGAAAGCTCGGCACGTTTTATTTCAGGAAAATATCCTTACGATATAGATAAAGAATGGAATTACCAAGCAAGAACACTTTTGTATAAAGAAAGGAACTTAAAATCTTATCAATTAGAAGGAAATCATTCGGTAGAATTATTGGGAGGAATAAAGATTGATTGGCTTGCTTCCATTATGAACTCTAATGAATATGACCCTGACAATAGATTTTTCTATAATTATAAAACAAATGAAAATGTTTTTGGTATAAAAACAAATCTACCTCCTGAACGGTATTTTAGAAATACAGAGGAATATCAAAAGAGATTTAACCTTAATTTATCAATGCCTTTCAAAGTGTGGGATAACAAAACCCTAAAAGTAAAATTCGGTGGAACTTATTCATTTATAAACAGAGACTTTAACGAAAGAAGATTTGTTTACAATCCTGTAACAAATATTGGTAGATATTTAAGAGCTGAAAATGGAAATATCGATGCTTTGTTTTCAGATAAATATTTGGGTTGGACTTCAACAGATACATTACGAAACGGTGTTACATTAAATCGCTTTCCTCTTTACATAAATGAAACAGATCAAACATCTTCAAATTATTCAGGGAATAATAAAATTACTGCTTACTATGCAATGATGGATTTGCAAATAAGTGATAATATTAGGTTGATTACAGGTGCAAGAATTGAGAATACCGATATGAAAGTTGTTAGTGCCTCTCCCAAATATAAAGATGCAATAATAAAAACCAATGATATTTTGCCATCGCTTAGTCTTATTTATAATCCTGTGCAAAATATGAATATTAGAATTTCTTATGGCAAAACACTATCTCGTCCTTCATTCCGCGAAATTTCACCATTTCAAAACTATGAATTCAATGGAGGCGATACTTATGTAGGGAACTCTAATCTTAAGAGAACGTTAATCGATAATACTGATCTACGATGGGAATGGTTTACAAATCCTGGCGAAGTCTTATCTGTTTCTGCTTTTGCTAAATATTTTAAGAATCCTATTGAATTGAAAATTGTTGACGGACCTAACAAAGTAGTTTCATGGACGAATGTTGACAATGCAAAAGTTTACGGTTTAGAATTTGAGGCAAGGACAAAAATAGATTATATTTCTTCTGAAACAAGCACTTTCCAAGTTGGTGGTAATCTTTCGCTCATTTCTTCAAGTGTTGATATAGATTCCCTTGAATTAAAAAATATAAGAGCTTACGAACCGGATGCTTCTGCTACAAGGCAATTTCAAGGTCAGTCTCCTTATGTAATAAATCTATTTTTGAATTATGAGAATAGTGATTTGGGACTTACTTCAAGTCTATATTACAATGTTTACGGGAAAAGATTAGCATCTGTTGGTTCTATGGGAACGCCTGATGTTTTTGAAAAACCTGCCAATCTAATCAATTTTTCTGCAACTAAAACTATTTTGAATAGTCTGGTACTCAAATTAAAAATTAATAATTTGTTAAATGATCAGCATATAAAAATTCAGGAATTTAAAGGTAAGGAATATATCTATAGCAGTTATTTAATCGGAAGAAATATTTCAATCGGTTTAAGTTATAAAATTTAACTAATCAATAAAAATGAAAAAAGGAGAAAAAATGAAACAAAATCTTATTACGGCTTTATTAACAGTTGTAATCTCAGTAGCAACACTCGGTCAAAGTTCTGAATTTTATGAACACGTAAATTACAAAGGAGCTTTCGGTTCAACAAATTGGGCAAAAGGCTGGACAGCATTAGACCATTACGGATATTTGACACCGGATAAAACACCAAGTGAAACAGTAACAATAACAGATGCCAGCATAAATGCGGGTGATCAAGTTTATTGGACAGCAGATAAAACATATTTATTAGATGGATTTGTCTTTGTAGAAGATGGAGCAGTACTGAATATTGAAGCGGGAACTGTTATTAAAGGTAAAGCCGGTCAAGGAGAAAGTGCATCGGCATTGATAATTACCCAAGGAGCAAAAATATATGCCGAAGGAACTGCAGAAAAACCAATAATATTTACAGCAGAAAGTGATGATGTAAATGACCCGAACGACATTGCACTACCGGCAACCAATCTTTGGGGTGGAGTAATAATTTTAGGGAAAGCAAAAATAAACACAACCGATGGAGTTGGCAACATAGAAGGACTTCCGGTTTCGGATAAAACCAAATACGGAGGTAACGATGATGATGATAATTCCGGTGTGTTACGTTACGTATCAATACGTCACGGAGGAACAGATATTGGAGCCGGTAATGAGATAAACGGTTTAACACTAGGTGCAGTTGGAAGAGGAACAACAATAGACTACATAGAAGTATTTCAAAATAATGATGACGGTTACGAATGGTTTGGCGGAACGGTTAATTGTAAACATTTAATTTCGGCATTTAATGCAGATGACGGATTTGACCATGATGAAGGTTTGCGAGGGAAAATGCAATTTTTGTTTGTTATTCAAGATGAAAACTATGGGAACAGATGCGGCGAACATGATGGAGGAACACATCCGGAAGATGGAGAACCTTATGCATATCCGCAAATATATAATGCAACATACTTGGGATCGGGTATGAATTCAACAAATGAAGATAATGACAAATTATTTAAGATACGGGATAATTGGGGCGGCTTATATAAAAATTCAATATTCGGAGATTTCAAAGGTTATGCAATAGATGTAGAGGATTTGGAAAGCGGACAAGATTCAAGAAAGAGACTTGAAGATGGCGAGATAGTATTTCAAAATAATATATGGTTTAACTTTGGCAAAGGAAGTGACTTTGCTTCCATAAGTAAACATGAATGGGAAAGTGCTTACTTAAACAATAGTGTAAATCAAAATATAATTGCCGATCCGCAATTAGCAAGTATTTCAAGAACAGCAGCAAGTGAAAGTCTGGACCCAAGGCCTGCTGCCGACGGTATTGCTTATCATGATTTAGCGGATATTACTACAGGTATTAAGAGAATTAACAATAAAATTCCGGTGAATGATTATCAACTATCTCAAAATTATCCGAACCCTTTTAACCCGACAACTAATATTCAATTTACAATACCTTTAAGAACATTGGTTAATTTATCGGTATTCAATATACTTGGACAAAAAGTTGCTACACTGATTAATAGTATAAAAGCAGCAGGAACATACCAAGTAAATTTTGATGCTTCTAAACTATCTACAGGTGTGTATATATATAAATTGGAAGCAAACAACAAAGTTGTTGCAAAAAAAATGACACTATTAAAATAATGAAAAGGGACATAGCTTCCTTTTTCTCCTTCCAGAGAACAAAAGGCATCTGCAAGCAGATGCCTTTTTTATAATTTTTAAATTTATTAAAATGTATTTGAATTATTAAAATTTAAGGAAAAAAGAATGAAAAAAACAATTGCTTTGGTTGCACACGATAATAGAAAAAAAGACCTGGCCGAATGGGCGGATTGGAATAAAAAAGCATTGGAGAAACATAGAATTGTTTGTACCGGCACAACGGGCAAAATGATTGAGAAAATTTTGAATCATAAAAAAGATAAAGATGAGAAAATTAAAATTAAAAAATTAAAATCAGGTCCGCTTGGCGGAGACCAACAATTAGGCGCAATGATTGCCGAAGGTAAAATTGATATTATTATTTTCTTTTGGGACCCAATGGAACCGCAACCGCACGATGTTGATGTAAAAGCACTTCTGAGAATTTCCGTACTATATAATATTCCTATTGCAAATAACAGATCAACAGCGGATTTTATAATTTCTTCAGAGTTATTCAACGAAAAATATTCTCCGCAATTAAAAGATTATGCAAAATATCTTAATCGTAAGATTAATTAAAATATAACATAGACTAAATAAAAACGTAATAATTGTTTTTTATTTTACTAATAATAGAATATTGTTAAATAAACTATATGAGGATAAAATGAATACAATTATTGTTTTGTTTTTATCAATTTCAATTATTATTTCCTTGTTGCATTTGGTTACTTCTGTTTCTGTTATTTTGGAAAAACTAAAAAAAGAAAGTTCTAAGGAGTTAGAAAATAATACAAATACAACCATTACCAATTATCCCACTGTTTCCATACTTAAACCACTAAAAGGAATAGATGACGGATTAGAAGATAATCTTCGTTCATTTTTTATTTTGGACTATCCGAATTATGAAATTATTTGTGGAGTTGAAGAAGCTTCGGATCCTTCCGTTGAAATTATAAAAAAATTAAAAGCGGAATATCCTTTACAAAAATGTACACTTGTTATTAACAATAATAAAATTGGACTCAATCCCAAAGTAAACAATATGCATAATATTTACCAAGTAGCACAAGGGGAATATATTTTAATTAATGATAGCAACACAAAAGTAAAAAAAGATTTTTTAATGAAAATGATTAAGGAATTTGGAGAGGAAAATATCGGGCTTGTTACTTCAACTATAAAGGGTATCGGAGCAGAAAATGCTGTTTCGGTTTGGGAAAATTTTTATCTAAATACTTTTGTTGCGCCTAATGTTTTTGTTGCTAAAAAACTTTCAAATATTTCAATAGTAATTGGTAAATCTATCCTTATGCCAAATAAAGTTTTACAACAAATAGGAGGTTTTTTTTCGGTCGCTAATTATCTTGCAGAAGATTTCATGCTTGGACAAAAAGTTGAAGCTCTTGGCTACAAAGTAAAAACTTCTTTAACAATAGTGGAAAACATAAATAAAGAGATGCCGCTAAAATCATTCCTAAATAGGCATACCAGATGGGCAAAAATCAGAAGAAATATTAGTCTGAAAAATTATTTATTAGAATGGTTCTCAAATCCTATTCTCATAGCCTTAATGTTAATGATCTACTTACAAACCACAGAATCAATTGTTTTTTTCTTAATAGTAACAATATTAAAAATGCTCTATGAAATTTATATTATGAAATTACTGAATAGCACTTTTGTATGGCACAATGTTTTTTCTGTTCCATTTAAAGATTTAAT
>Ga0256841_1002348_pt1 | contig 15169 bp, 14 predicted proteins | sample 356308metaG_FD_185971 | JGI IMG/M metagenome (GOLD analysis project Ga0256841, IMG submission 185971) | Hydrothermal vent microbial communities from Mid Atlantic Ridge, Atlantic Ocean - 356-308 | ecosystem: Environmental > Aquatic > Marine > Hydrothermal vents | place: Atlantic Ocean: Mid... | reverse complement strand
CAGGCGTATCGGGGCAGTTCCGAACCACTACGAGCTGGGTTTCAGCGCCAACGGGATGTCGGTATGGGACGTACCGGACGGAGTGATATCCCGATATGGCCGCATGATTGGGGAGCTGGATTTCGTCAGCCACGCCTACCACCGTCCACGCCATCTGCCTGACTGGCGCTACAACCTGTTTGCCATGGTGCATGGCCGCAGCCGGGCCGAGGTGGAGTGCAAAGTGGAGCTCATCGCCAAGCTGCTGGGTGAGCATGATCGCGCCCATGAAATTCTGTTCAGCACCCGGATTCTGAAAAAGAGCGGCCTGCGTTTCAGAGGGGAGAACTGATGTTCCGTATCACGAATTTCATGCGTGAACTGGTGGAGCCCACACCGGTGGTGCCCCGCCGTGATCCGGCAGGTCCGGTCGTGATATGGAACCTGGTGAGGCGTTGCAATCTGGTGTGCAAGCACTGCTACTCCATATCTGCCGACAAGGATTTCCCCGGTGAACTCAGCTTTGAAGAGGTGTGCCGGGTAATGGATGATCTGCATCGGTTCGGAGTACCTGTGCTCATCCTGTCCGGCGGTGAGCCTCTGCTGCGCCGCGATATCTTCTCCATCGCCCACCGTGCCAAGCGAATGGGATTCTATGTAGCACTATCCACGAACGGTACCTTGATAGATAGTGGAAATATTGGCGATATCGAGGCAGTGGGATTTGACTATGTAGGGATAAGTATCGACGGAACGCGTTCGACCCACGACAGATTCCGCCGCAAGGGGGGCTCGTATGATGCCGCCTTGCGGGGGCTGCGGATCTGCCGTGATCGGGGCATCAGGGTTGGTTTGCGCTTTACCATGACCGAAGAGAATGCAGCAGAGCTTCCCATGCTGCTCGACCTCAAGGAGAGTGAAGGGGTAGAAAAATTCTACTTCTCCCATCTGAACTACGCAGGACGGGGCAACAAGAATCGCGATTCCGATGCGTTTCTCGAGACCACCAGAAAAGCAATGGACCTGCTGTTCGAACGGGCGCTGAAGGATGTTCAGGCAGGGAAGCGAAGTGAATATGTAACAGGGAACAACGACGCCGACGGCGTCTATCTGTTGAACTGGGTGTCTCGAAGATTTCCTGCCCAGGCGGGGCACATGCGTGAAAAACTTGTGCAGTGGGGCGGGAATAGCTCCGGGATCAATATCGGCAATATCGACAATCTGGGAAACGTACATCCGGATACCATGTGGTGGCACTACACCCTTGGCAACGTACGGGAGCGCCCCTTCTCCGCCATCTGGAATGATACATCCGATCCGGTGATGGCGGGGTTGAAGGCACGGCCGCGCAGGATCGGTGGGCGCTGTGCCCTTTGCCAGCATATTGATATCTGCGGAGGAAACACCCGCGTACGCGCCCTGCAGCTCAGCGGCGATCCCTGGGCAGAGGATCCCGGTTGCTATCTCTCCGATCAGGAGATCGGTATTGGGGCGGTGATGGCAGAGCCCAATTGCGGTTCAGGTGAGAGGGGAAGCAGGAAGAAAGCGATATGAAGAGAGTAACGAACTGTTCGGCGGCGTTGGCCCTTTTTCTGTTCTCTCTCTCCAGTGCAGCGACGGATGGGCCGAACGGCCGTGCTGCAGCCGCGCTATACAAAAAGTATTGCGCAGAGTGCCATCACGCCGATCGTCTTGGAGCCATGGGGCCTGCTCTGTTGCCCCAGAACCTGAAGCGGCTGAAGAAGGGGGACGCATTCGATGTGATAGCGAACGGATCTCCGGCAACCCAGATGCCTGCCTTTCGCGACAGACTTGGTGAGACGGAGATCCGCTCTCTTGTGAACTACATCTATACCCCCCTGAAACAGATGCCCGAGTGGGGGATGAAGCAGATGGCTGCAACACATATAGTGCATCACGACGTGGAGCTGCTCCCCGACAAGCCGGTCTTTTCTGCAGATTTGCAGAACCTGTTCATCGTAGTAGAACTTGGAGATCACCACGCTACACTGCTGGACGGGGATACCTTTACTCCGATCCACCGATTTCCCACCCGTGTCGCACTTCACGGAGGGCCCAAGTATAGCAACAACGGCAGGTATGTGTTCTTTGCGTCGAGGGATGGCTGGATCAGCAAATTCGACATCTACAACCTGAAATATGTCGCCGAGATACGCGCCGGAATCAACACCCGCAACGTGGCGGTGACACCTGACGGGCATTATGTGATGGTGGCAAACTACCTGCCTCATACACTGACGCTGCTGGATGGGCGGGATCTCTCCCCCATCGAGGTGATTCCGGTGACCGATGCCAACGGCCGCAGCTCCCGGGTGAGTGCCGTCTATACGGCAGAACCACGCGGCAGTTTCATTGCGGCACTCAAGGATATCGCCGAGGTGTGGGAGATTGGCTATTCCGGCACAGACTGCTCGTCCCACCCGGGAAGGGGGGCGGCGTCCGACCCATCTCTGCCCCGGCGGAAGGGCTGCTTTCCTGTCAGGCGAATCCACCTGGATGACTATCTGGATGATTTCTTTCTGAACCAGGAGTACAGCCTGATTATCGGAACCTCGAGAGAAGGGAGCAGCCAGGTGGTGGACCTCGACAAAGGCAAGGTGGTGCACAAACTGGATCTGACCGGCATGCCTCACTTGGGTTCGGGGATAACCTGGCAGTACCAGGGCCTCACCGTCCTTGCGACCCCCAATATCAAGGAAGGCGTGGTCAGTGTCATCGATATGACCACCTGGAAGACCATCAAACGCATCGAGACATTGGGTCCGGGCTTCTTCATGCGCAGCCACGAGAACACACCCTACGCCTGGGTGGATGTTTTCTTCGGGCCCGACAAGGATGCCATGCAGGTGATAGACAAGCGCACCTTGCGTATCGTAAAGACCCTGCGCCCCGAACCCGGCAAGACATCGGCCCATGTGGAGTTCACCAAGGATGGCGCCTATGCCTTGGTGAGCATCTGGGATATGGATGGCGCCGTGATCGTGTATGACGCCCGCACATTGAAAGAGATAAAGCGCATTCCAATGCGCAAGCCATCTGGCAAATACAACGTATCCAACAAGTTGAAACGTTCTCGTGGCACCAGCCACTGAGAGGCCTCATCGACGCTGCGCAGAATGGCGTTCTGTAATTTACAGAGGGTTGCCGTTTTTTTGTCAACGTTGAGAAATGGGGCAAGCAGTTCGTTATAATGGCTTCAGACCGATACTTACGGATTTGGGACCACAACCGACCGGCAAACAGCTTTTTCATGGATCTGCTACCTATATTCCTGGATGTCAAAAACAGGCCCTGTCTCGTCGTTGGAGGGGGAGAGGTGGCCGCCCGCAAGGTATCGCTGCTGTCGAGGGCGGGAGCGCGGATCCGCGTCATAGCGCCGGTGCTGGGTCCCACGCTTGCTGAACTGAAGGGGCATGGCGAGATAATACACGAGCAGCGGGAGTACGAGCCTGAAGATTTGCACGATTCGTGCCTGGTTGTCGCCGCTACCGACGATGCCGCCACCAATCAGCAGATTTCTGTTCAGGCACGGCGGCTCAACATTCCTGTAAACGTGGTGGACCAGCCCACCCTGAGCAGTTTCATCATGCCCTCCATCATCGACCGCTCCCCCGTGATTGCCGCCGTATCCACTGGCGGCGCCTCGCCCGTTCTTGCACGCCTGATCCGTGCGCGGCTGGAGTCGCTAATTCCTGCCGGATATGGGCGTCTGGCTGAACTGGCGAGCCGCTATCGCAGCCGGGTCAAGGCGGCGCTCGCCGACGCCGGCGATCGGCGCCGTTTCTGGGAAGAAGTCCTCCAGGGAGGCATTGCGGAAAGAGTCTTCTCCGGCCATCTCGACGAGGCGGACAAGATGATGGCGACAGCGCTGGAGCAGAGAGAACCATCTGGAGATATTGGCGAAGTATATCTGATCGGGGGCGGTCCCGGAGATCCCGATCTGCTCACCTTCCGGGCTCTGCGTCTGATGCAGCGCGCCGATGTAGTGGTGTACGATCGGCTCGTCGCCCAGCCGATCCTCGACCTGGTCAGGCGTGATGCCGAGCGCATCTACGTGGGCAAGGAGAACAGCCACCACGTGATGCCCCAGGAGCAGATCAACCAGACGCTGGTGCGGCTGGCGAAACAGGGAAAACGGGTTGTGCGCCTCAAGGGGGGGGACCCCTTCATCTTTGGCCGAGGTGGTGAGGAGATCGATACCCTGACTGAGGAGAGAATTCCCTTTCAGGTGGTGCCCGGTATCACTGCGGCCTCCGGCTGCGCCTCCTACGCAGGCATTCCCATTACTCACCGTGACTATGCCCATGCAGCAGTATTCGTCACAGGGCATCTCAAGGATGGCACTCTGGACCTGAACTGGGATATGTTGGCCCAGCCCCAGCAGACAGTGGTATTTTACATGGGCTTGATGGGGTTGCCGGTGATCTGTCGGGAGCTGCTGGCGCATGGAGTGGCGCCTGACATGCCTGCCGCCTTGGTTCAGCAGGGAACCACACCCAGCCAGCGCGTTCATACGGGAACCATTGCGACGCTCCCGGCCATTGCCGAAAGAGAGAAACCCAAGCCACCGACGTTGATCATCATTGGCGAAGTGGTAAAGTTGAGAGAGAAGCTGAACTGGTATCACGGCTGAGCCTGCCGAATGGCAATTGTGCCGGGATGGGTGATGGCCATAGCCGGAGACGGCGCCAACAATCATTAGGGTTCGAATTGGTCGCATGAAGAGTAGTCTGCACGACGTAGAAAACGAGCTGCGCAAGCATATCCTGTTTTCCGCTCTTTCAGATGAACAGCTGAGGCTGATTGCGCGGCATTCGAGGATATTGCATCTGGTAGAGGGCGAGATCCTGTTCCAGCAGGATCAGCCTGCCGAACGGTTCTTCCGCCTCTGCAGTGGTCAGATAAAGCTCTCCAGGCTCTCTCTGGAAGGCACCGAACACGTCATCGAGGTGGTCCATCCGGGGCAGCCGTTTGCCGAAGCCGTACTATTCATGAAGAAACGGGTTTTCCCCGTCAACGCGGAGGCGCTCATGCCGTGTGAGGTGCTGGCGGTGGATAGCGCCAGTTTTCTTCAGATGCTGTACGACTCCAGGGAGACATGTTTTCGCCTGATGGCGGACATGAGCTACCGGCTGCACATCTTCGTCAACGAGATCGACAATCTGACGCTGCAGAACGCAACTTTTCGTCTGGTCCACTACCTGTTGCAGCAGATAGTCGACTGTCAGGCGCAAACTGCAGATGTCGAGCTGGTAACCTCCAAACAGATTCTGGCATCCCGCCTCTCCATCAAGCCGGAGACTTTTTCCAGAATATTGAAGTCACTGAGTCAGCAAGGGTTGCTGACAGTGAATGGACGCACAATCCATATACGTGACGTCAAGGGGTTGCGCTGCTTTGGAGGGTGAAGGGAGCCATACACCAAACTTCGTACAGACGTACAGAAGAGAGTGGAAAAAAAGGATCAGGGGGTAGTGCGGAGATGGGACGAGTAACATTCACTAGCTGCGTCCCCTGATCCAAACGGAGGAACCATCATCTGGCAGTCGATTCCCTGCCCAAAGTGATGGCTTTATTTCGCCATAACGGTACAGTGGGCACCTTGATATAAGTCAACCAGCGGGACAAACCCGGAAATATATTGCGGATTCCGGGGTGCGAAAAGAGAGGGTGCTCCGCCTTCGTCTTGCTCTCCCTCACACAACAACCAAAACATCCACGACCGCGCCGGAGAGCAGGAGTACGAGCTGGAAGAGAGAGGCAAAGAAGCTGCGCATGGCCAGTGGTGGGGAGGGGTGGTACACCATCTGCAGATTGCGGTAGATGAAAAAGGCTCCCCCGGTGAGCGCGCCGGCCAGATAGAGCCAGCCCATTCCGTGGAAGAAGGGGACGACGGAGATGGTCACCAGCAGGAGGGTGTTGGCGAGCACCACTTGGGCGGCGCGGCGGTCGCCCACCACCACCGGCAGCATCGGCACCCCGGCCGCCACATAGTCACGGTGGCGCGCGATGGCGAGGCTCCAGAAGTGGGAGGGGGTCCAGAAGAAGAGCACCAGCGCGAGTGCGAGCGGTACCCACTCCATCTGCGGCGTCACTGCGGCCGCCCCGGCCAGCACCGCAAAACTGCCCGAGGCGCCACCGATGACGACATTCAGCCAGGTGCGACGCTTCAGCCAGACGGTATAGACCACCGCATAGAAGAATGCCCCGAGAAAGATGTAGAGTGCCGTGAGGCCGTTGAGCACCAGCGCGGCGGCCGCCACCCCCGTCACCAGCATCGACCCAATCAGGGCCACCCAGAGCGGCCCCCTGTGGAACGACCCGGTCACGAAGGGGCGGTCATCGGTGCGCTGCATACGTCCGTCCAGGTCGGTTTCATAGTACTGGTTGAAGGCCCCGGCCGCCGCTGCGGAGAGCAGCACCGCCAGTGCCAGCACCAGCACCTCCCCCCCTGTCGGACTTCGCCCGGGAGTGACCACCACCGCCGCCAGCGCGGTAAACATCATCACCACCCCGATACGAAGCTTGAACAGACTGATGAGCTGCTTGACCATGAGGGTCACTACCCCATCGGCCAGACCGAGGAGAGATAGTCCCAGTTGATGAAGTAGTAGATGACGAAGCAGACCAGCAGCAGCATCGCCAGGATAAAGGTTCCCGGCGCCTCGAACCCACCGGAGCCGTGCTGCTCCACCGGAAGCTTCTGCGCCATCGCCAGCCTCTCCGGGCGCTCCACGTCATAGACCCCGGCGGCCAGCGGTCTGATGCCGAAACTCTCCAGAATCCCCGCCGAAGGCTCCAGCTTCGGACCAAACAGCAGCGACCCCACCGTGACGAGCAGGAAGGAGGCCCCGCCGACCACCCCCAGCACGCCCCCGACGCCGGCCATCGCCATCATCATATAGGCGGTGCCCGGATACTCGAAGCTCAACAGCGCACCGCTGAAGCCGATATCCCAGTGGCGCCGCGAGACCCCCAGGGTCCCCGCCCCCAGCATGAACAGAATCAGCAGCAGCATCCCGCCGGCAAACAGATAGGGCTGCCACTGGGCCAGCCTGGGCAGAAACAACCCCCGCCGGAACAGCACCGGAATCAGCAGATAGGTCAGCGCCATGAAGGTCAGGGTGGTCCCCACCGCCACCGTGGCGTGGAAATGGGCCGGAACATAGATGGTGTTGTGGATGATCAGATTGATCTGCTCGGTCCCCATCACCACCCCCGTGATACCGCCCAGAAAACCGAAGATGATCAACGCCAGAAAAAAGCCGGAAAACACCGGATTGTCCCACGGCGCCTTGCGCAGCCACTCGAACAACCCCTTGGTCAGCCCCTTGCCCCGCTGGGCCACCTCCATGGCGCCCGGCACCGTGAGGCCGTGAATCATGCTCGCCAGCACCGCCAGATACATGGCATAACTGGTGTTGAAGATCTTCCACTCCGTTCCCATCCCGGGGTCCACCAGGATATGGTGCGCACTGGCCAGCTGCAGAAACAGGATATAGAGCAGGAAGGCGAAGCGGCTCACCTTCTCCGACATCGGGCGGGCACCGAACAGAATCCCGACAATGAGATACCAGATGGAGATATGGGCGGCCACATTGATCTGCTGCGAAGAGTGGCCCAGCGCCCACCAGATCACCCGGTACATCTCCGCATCGATATGGTTGATATACCCGATCGACCAGAGAAAGGTGGGGATCAGGATGATGGCCCCCGAGGCAATGGTGAAGATGGCGATGATGCAGGCGGTGAGGGCCCCGAAGGTGACCAGGGGGATCGACCCCTCATAGCTTCGCTCCGCACGGGCGACCACCAGCGTGCCCAGAAACACGAAACAGCCGATCAGCGCCCCCACCGCAAACAGAATCAGCCCCAGATAGAAATGGGGCTGTGCCTGCATCGGGACATAGGAGGTCATCATCACACTGGACTTGCCGCTGAGCACCGCGATATTGTTCAGCAGGGCGCCGGTGACCATCAGGGCAAACGCGAGCCAGGCCCATCGGGGCGCCGCCAGGCGACAGCGCAACAGGGTGGAGGAGGCGAAGTAGAGCACCGCAATCTCGAAGAAGATGATCCAGAAGATCAGGGCGTTGATGCCGTGCGAGGTGAGCGCGGTATAGAACATGTCGGCCGGCAGCAGATGGATGGTCTGCCAGCGGGTCAGAATCACCCCCAGGGCCATGATACCGGCGAGCAGCAGACAGACGACGCCGGCGACGGCATTGACCTTCATCAGCTGCTCGGCGGACTTGTCGAAGTAGAAACCCGAATCGGGACAAACACGGAATTGCGCCATTGTGATTACTCCTTCACGATGATCTTGCCCAGCATCGTGTGATGTCCAATACCACAATATTCATTGCAGACGATGGCATAGTCACCGGCCTGGTCGGGCGTGATGTTGAGGACCATTTCATAGCCGGGAACCACCTGCATGTTGATATTGACCGGCTGCAGCGAAAAGCCGTGGTTCCAGTCCAGCGAAGAGAGGTGCAGGCGGTAACTGCTGCCCTTCTGCAGCTCGAGGATGGGATACCACTGCCAGAGGCGCCCCATGACATAGATATCGCTGCCGGCTGGCGGGGAGACGATGGGGATCCCCTTCTCCTCACCGGTCTTGTAGCGCTCCACCATGGCATCGACACTGGCCTTGTACTTTGCGGGAGTGGTCTGATAGGCCTCGCTGGAGAGGTTCTGCTTTCCATAGAGATGCCAGTAGGGCATCATGAAAAACATGATGAGACACCAGACCAGCGCGATGCCGATCCAGATGATCTCATCCTTTCCGACCGGGGTTTTCCACCAGAGACGGTCGGCGGGGGGTTGAAATGAACTCATGGTTGCATCCCTCCCTTAATCGGCGACGGGGAGATTGGCGATCTCCATCACGCCCCAGATGATATAGAAGACGGCGGGGACGGTGATCCCCAGGAAAAGGAGCAGAAAAGGATTGTCGAGCAGGTTCTGCCAGAAGGGAACCCTGTCCGGAGCCCCTCCTGTGTCTGGTTGGTCCGCCATGGTACTCTCCTGTTGTTTCTCGAGACGTCGGGAAAGGGTTTGTCGAGTTTTTACGATACGCCTGTCCCGGCGGTTATCCTTGATGTAGGTCAAATGGCAAAGGCAAAAATAGTGTGATTATTTTTTCTCAAATAATTGAGGCAAATTCGAATTGTTTTTCGTGATAGTATCTAACGCGTAACCTGATACCCACGAAGTGAAAAGCGCCCAACCATTGGTTGGAACTCCGTATGTGTATCGAGGGGTTGGGGTGTTTGGGTCGTCGGAATGGAATATGAGTGACAGAAGGCGAAAAAAAATAGTTGCGATCTGGCTGCTTCTGTGCTGTGCAGTGATCTATTCGATGGTTGTTCTCGGTGGCGTTACCCGCCTGACCGGATCAGGCCTCTCCATGGTTCAATGGGAGCCCATCATGGGGGTGGTGCCGCCACTCGATGAGGCGGAGTGGAGAGATGATTTCTTGCTCTATCAACAGTTCCCGGAGTACAAGCTGAAAAATCTCCATATGTCGCTGGAGGAGTTCAAATCCATTTTTTGGTTCGAGTACGCGCACCGTTTGTTGGGGCGCTTTATCGGTGTCCTGTTCCTGGTGCCTTTTCTCTACTTCCTCGTCAGAGGCTGGCTGGATCGATCGCTTGCGTTGAAACTTGCCGGTATGTTCCTCCTTGGTGGCATGCAGGGGTTGATGGGGTGGTATATGGTCAAGAGCGGGCTGGTGAACGACCCTCATGTGAGCCAGTATCGGCTCACTGCACATCTGGCGCTCGCCGTGATTGTCTATAGCTATATCTTCTGGGTTGCACTGGGCCTGCTGTTCGAACGAGTGGAGTTCCCACCGGGGGATGGGGGCAACCGAGCAGCGTTGGCGCGGTTTTCACTTTTCATCACTGCGCTTGTTTTTGTGACGATGCTTTCGGGCGGTTTTGTTGCCGGAACGAAGGCCGGGTTTACCTTCAATACATTCCCGCTGATGGCGGGGCGTTTCTACCCGGAGGGAATGTATCTGTTGCAGCCCTGGTGGAGGAACTGGTTCGAGAATATCGCCACGATTCAGTTCAATCACAGGCTGCTGGCAACGCTGCTCTTTGCGATTGTTCCTCTCTTCTGGTGGCGGGCCAGGAGGGTGGCGTGGAACCCTTCTGTCGGAATAGGGGTGCACCTGCTGCTCGCTGCACTCCTGCTGCAGATTGGTTTGGGTATCACCACGCTGCTGTTGGCTGTCCCGGTTCCCGTTGCCGCAGCCCATCAGGCCGGGGCACTACTTCTGTTCACTATTGCGCTCTATCTCAGCAATCGGCTGGCAGGAATCAACGCATCTTCCGGCAACTGGCAAACAGGGGGCAGCCGATCATTTTCTGAACAGTAGCCCTGCCTGGCGGGGGTTGTCGATAAAAGGGTTGCGCCGGCCCTGTATTTTCTGAATGACGTCGTTTCTCCGGCGCTCTTCTGCAGAGGGTGGATCCTGGCGGTGCCAGCGCAATAGCAGTTTTTTCTGCCGTTCGAACAGCTTCAGATCGTACTGTCTGCTCATGTAGAACATGGCCCGGGCGATATCGCCCCGTACCGCAGGCCGGGGTTCTGCCACTCTTCTTTTCTTGTCTACCTCGAAGTCGCATTTTCCCCTTCCCGGTTCACCGGGGAGTTCGGCGAAGGCGTATGCGCTGCGTAGCTGGTTGATGTTGCTCAGGGCGGGGAAGATGTTGTGCATGTCGGCCTCGATCCTGTTGAAACGCCGGCTGCGCTTGCGGCACTGTTTTCTTTTGCCGCACTTGAGTGCCTTGGTGACCCATGCCATTGGAAATACATGCTCTGCGTTGATGTTTCGCCCGTGGCGCTTGCCGAACTTCTTCCCGCAATAGAGAGTTTCTCCACCATTGGCGTAGAGTACCCCCCAAAATTTGGGGAGTGTCTCGAAGTATTCGGTGTGCGGCCTTTTCCAGGCAGGAGCGCCGTAGCTGAACAGTAACAGGCAGACGAGCAGGATGGTGTTCGCCGTATGTTTCATGTCGGCCCGGAGCAGGTTATCCCGGTGCCGGACTGGACGGGGTTTGGTCCCGGCTGTCTGGTATCAATCCTTGGTGTTTTCATAGAAAATATAGCTGGTTGAGTAATCACTGAACTCGAAATACACCTTTTTTTCACCCGGATCCTTGAGGTAGTTCTGGTTCTCGTCCAGGACGCCGTAACCATAGCGATAAGGCCTGGGGGTATCTCCACTCGAAGTGCTGTAGGCGGTGGTTATCTTGTCGATCTGAATGAAGCGTTTTACCAGCTTGTCGCCGGCATAGACATCCAGCACTCCGTCGGTACCGGTATAGTTCTGTACCGCACGCCCCAGCTGGTTTTGCATCTCCTGGGTGCAGCTCGATGTCAGTAACAGGGAACCAATGGTGCCCACAGCCAATAACATACCTTTCATTACCTACTCCTGGATGGTTGAGACAGTGACATCTTTTTCTAACATCTCCAGTACCAGCCGTGCAACATTCTCTGAGCCGCCGGGCTTTCCCAGGGCCCGCCGCACCCCAGCCAGACTCTCTCGTGTCCGCCACGCAAGGTCGGGTTCCGTGAGATAGCGCTCCGCTGCGGCGCCTATCCTGTCGGGGGTGGCCCGGTGCTGGATAAACTCCGGCACAATCGGTTGCTGCGCAACGATGTTTACCAAACCGACATTGGGAATGGTGATCATCCGCCTTGCAATAGTATAGGTCAGCGGGGCGACCTTGTAGACAATCACCATGGGGATCCCCAGTAGTGCCAGCTCCAGGGTGGCTGTCCCGGAGGCGGTAATGGCCATGTCGCAGCACTGCATGGTGTCATAGCCACACCCCCGGGTGACGGTGAGCTGCAGGGAGCCGTCGTTCCGGAAGCGCATTGGGTGAATCTGATTTTGGTGCTCTCCGGTTGGTATGGGCTCGAGCCATGGAGAGAGCTCCTGCAGTTCCAGGCTGGATGCCAGTGGCAGAACGAGCTGCAGGCCGGGGAGGCGCCGTGATAGTAGTCGTACGGATTCCAGGAGGAGAGGCATCAGCCGTTTCAGCTCGCCTTTGCGGCTGCCAGGGAGGAGGCCGACGGTCTGGCGGGCGGGATCCAGTCCGATCAATCGCTGTGCCTCGCTGCGTCCCATCGCGGGTCTGGCGCTGTCCACGAGGGGATGTCCGACGAAACGCACCGGTATGTTTCGCTGCCGATAGAATTGCGCCTCGAACGGAAGCAATACCGCCATCATGTCCACCCGTTTGGCGATGCTCCTCACCCGGTGCTCACGCCATGCCCACACCTGGGGACTGATATAGTGGAGGACCTTGATCCCGAGTGCGCGGGCGGTCTTTGCCAGACGCAGATTGAAGCCGGGGTAGTCCACTGTGACGAGGAGATCGGGCCGCTCGCGGTGCAGCAGTTTCTGCATTTGGCGCAGGATGCGCCGCAGCCGGCGATAGTGGAGCAGCACTTCGGTCAACCCCATCACCGCCAGTTCGGATATGTCTACCCGGATGTCGACGCCGGCGGAGCGCATTTGGCTGCCGCCGATGCCGAAAAGCTCTATCGTGGGATCGAGACGTGTCAGCGCCTTTACCAGATTTCCCCCATGGAGATCGCCGGAGGCCTCCCCGGCAACTATCATGATCCGCCTGTTTCCTTCACCCTCCTGCATGGCACTTGACCACTTCCACAATGGTATGGATCTGCTCGCTGCTGAGTTCCGGATAGATGGGTAGTGACAGGCACTGTTCCGCCACCGCTTCGCTGACCGGCAGAGAGAGCCCCCGATAGTGATCCGCAAACACCTCCTGCCTGTGTAGGGGGATGGGGTAGTAGATGGCCGAACTGATCCCTGCCTCGTCCAGATCCCGCATGATGGCTTTCCGGTTGGGAGTGAGCAGGGTGTACTGGTGATAGACATGCAATCCGGTGCTTCCTTCGTGGGGCGGAACGATTCCGGGCAGACCGGAGAGCTTTTCCGAATAGAGATGGGCGGCCGCACGGCGTCCCTGGTTGTAGGCATCGACGCGCTTCAGTTTGGTGCGTAGAATGACTGCCTGAAGCTCGTCCAGGCGGCTGTTGTATCCGATGATGCTGTGGTGATAGCGCTGTCTGGAACCGTGATTGCGCAGCACTTTCAGCTTCTCCGCCATCTCGTCGGAGTGGGTGGTGATCATTCCTCCATCGCCAAAACAGCCCAGGTTTTTGCTGGGGAAGAAGCTGAAGCAGCCGGCATCTCCGAAGGTGCCGGTCTGCCTGCCCCGGTATTGGGCGCCAAAGGATTGCGCACAATCCTCTATCACCTTGAGTCCGTGTCGTTCTGCAATCTCCATCAGAGAGTCCATATCCACCGGCTGACCGAACAGGTGTACCGGCAGGATGGCCTTGGTCCGGCGAGTTATGGCCGCCTCGATCTGGGTGATGTCGATGTTGAACGTTTGGGGGTCGATATCCACGAATACCGGCCTGGCGCCCAGGTAACAGATGGCTTCCGCTGTGGCGATGAAGGTGAAGGGCGTGGTGATCACCTCGTCGCCGGCCTCTATTCCCGCCGCCGCCAACGCCAAGTGCAGCGCATCGGTGCCGGAGGCACAACCGATGGCGTGGCGCACCCCAAGATAGTCGGCCGCTTCCTGCTCGAAGGCCTGTACATTGGGGCCCAGGATAAAGTGGGCATCTTCCAGAACCCGCAGCAGACCTTCCTCTATCTCCAGCCTGATCTGCTGGTACTGGGTTTTGAGATCGACCATCGGGATCATCGAACAGGCTCCTTTTGCAGTTTGTCAGAGATTGTCAGTGCGGTTTCCAGAGCGCGCAGACCATCTTCACCGCTCACCACAGGTCTGCGGTTGTGGCGTACCGCGTCGAGAAAGGATGTGATTTCGCTCAGCAGCGCATCACCCTGTTCGAAGGCGCGCTGCTCCGATTCGATGGCCGCAACGCCGGGGAACTGTTCTGCGTCGCCCTTTCGGCAGATCTCCAGCTTCTTGTTCTGGAAATCGATGGCAATATAGCTGTCGGGCTGGAACAGGCGCATCTTGCGCTCCTGTTTTACGCTGGCGCGGCTGGCTGTAACGTTGGCGACACAGCCGTTTTCAAACTGAATCCGTACATTTGCAATATCGACGTCCCGGGAGAGCACCGCGACACCGTTCGCGTCGATCCGTCTTACCGGAGACCGGACCATGTCGAGAATGATATCGATGTCATGGATCATCAGATCCAGAATCACATTTACATCCGCTCCCCTTGGATTGAACGGAGCGAGCCGGTGAGATTCGATGAATCGCGGCCGGGTGATGAGTTTCTCCAGCGCCAGAATGGCCGGGTTGAACCTTTCCAGATGGCCTACCTGGAGGATCCTGTCCCAGCGCCTGGCGGCGGCTACCAGTTCCCGCGCCTCGAAGACAGTGGTGGTGATGGGTTTCTCCAGCAGGACATGGATACCATTCTCCAGAAACCATTTGGCGACAGCATGGTGCTGACGGGTGGGAACCACGATACTGACCGCGTCGACCCTGCCCGCCAAGTCGCGATACTCCGCTATCGCCTCTGTATCGAGTTCCTCGGCAACTGCGCGCGCGGTGTCGATATCGATGTCGCATACGGCGACCAGTCTCGATTCGGGCAACATGGCATATTTGTGGGCATGAAAGCGGCCAAGATAACCAGCGCCGACAACGGCGGTATTGAGTTTTTGCATCGGGTTCCGACTCTGTCCTTTCGATTCCTTTTATCTTACTATGAAAGCCGGAGTACGCTGTAGTTGCATCGTGTCCGGCGCTTCGGGCCGATGGAGGTTCCCGGTGCGTCGCGGTGTCGCAACGGTTTGATTTTGCAGCAATGGATCCTGGAGATTTGAGAGCATATGGTCAGGTTGGTTTGTTTCTTGCTGTTGTTGCTGTCTCTCACCCTGGTTGCCGGGTGCGCCTCGGCCCCACCGACCGGTTCCGCCGCAGCCGGCAACCATGCAATGGTCGCCGATGTCGCTCTGGCGATGATTGGCGTGCCGTACCGTTACGGAGGAGCTTCGCCACGGGGCATGGACTGTAGTGGGTTGGTTTACTACGCCTATCACCAGGCTGGCATGGAAGTGCCGCGGACGGTTGCCGAACTGCGGCGCAGCTCATTTTCCATCTCTCCTTCACATCTGCGGCCCGGTGAT
>Ga0256841_1002347_pt1 | contig 15177 bp, 9 predicted proteins | sample 356308metaG_FD_185971 | JGI IMG/M metagenome (GOLD analysis project Ga0256841, IMG submission 185971) | Hydrothermal vent microbial communities from Mid Atlantic Ridge, Atlantic Ocean - 356-308 | ecosystem: Environmental > Aquatic > Marine > Hydrothermal vents | place: Atlantic Ocean: Mid... | reverse complement strand
CACGTATGACGGGCGCGTTGGCGTTTGCGCCGTCATGCGGCTAAAACTATAGCTATCGCTTTGGACAAGGCAAAGGATAGCGCAATATGGCTCGCTGGCTGCGTGTTTGGATGCTAAGCGTGTTGGTGATGGGCGCAATCGGCGGAGCGTTGACCCCCGCCGCTGCGCAGGACGGCCCTCCTGGGGCGGAAACATTGGCGCTGTTAGAGACGACGATCGTTCCTCAGCGCGATCTGGTGGACTTGGCGCGGCGGCTTAAGGGCGTGACGGACATCCCCACCCCGCCCGCCAGCGCGCCGCCTTTGCAGGTGGGCGATGTGGTGAGCTTTTGGGCGGAAAATCTCTCCGAAGATTATGCCTTTCAGCTCGAAGCCGAGCTGGCTTACGCCACGCCCCACGTGTATATGTTTGTCGAGGTGGGGCAGGACGTGGACGTTGAGGCCCTGGCCGCTTCGGCGGAGCGCTTCGAGAGCCGAATTTTGCCCAAAATTCACGAGGTTTTCGGCTGGGAGTGGTATCCTGGCATTGACGGCGATCCGCACCTTTACGTGTTGCACGCCACGCGCTTGGGAAACTGGGTGGCGGGTTATTACGACAGCACCAGCGAATATCCCCAAGCCGTCTCGGAGCATTCCAATCAGCACGAGATGTTTTTTATCAACCTGGACACCATCGGCTATGCGGTCGGCACGGCGTATTACGAAAGCGTGCTGGCCCATGAGTTCCAACACATGGTGCACTGGGCGGTTGACCTCAACGAGGACAGTTGGCTCAATGAGGGGCTTTCGGAGTTGGCTACGCTGATTACCGGCTATGGGCCGAGCGACTTTACGTCGAGCTTCTTAGAAGCGCCGGATATCCAGCTCAACACCTGGCCGGAAGACGACTATTTGCGAGGGCCACACTACGGCTCGGGCTTCCTTTTTGTGGCCTATCTTTACGAGCGCTACGGCGAGGAGGCGACCACCACGCTGGTCCAAGAAGCGGCCAACGGCATGGAAAGCGTGCAGGCCACGCTGGGGGCCATCGGCGCGACCGACCCCGGCAGTGGCGCGCCCGTGAGCGCCGAAGACCTTTTCGCGGACTGGTTGGCGACAAATTTGCTGATGGACACCAGCATAGGCGACGGGCGCTATGGCTACACGCTGCCGGACATGGCCGGGTTGCCGCACGCGGCGCTGACTCACACGCTGAGCGTGGGCGTGCCGTTGGAGGCTGCCGCGCCGCAATGGGGCGCGCACTACATCCAGATCGGGGGTGGGGCGCAAGCGCAAACGTTGCGCTTGCGCTTCCAAGGGCAACCGACCGTTTCGATTGTGCCGGCGCAAGCGCACAGTGGGCGCTTTATGATGTGGTCCAACCGCGCCGACGAAAGCGACCCGCGCCTGACGCGCGCGTTGGATTTGCGCGGAGTGAGCCGCGCCACGCTCAATTACTGGCTGTGGTATCACATCGAAGACTTGTGGGATTACGGCTATGTGATGGTTTCCACCGACGGCGGGGCCACCTGGACGCCGCTCCGCACGGCGCGCACCACCGATGAAAATCCGCACAACAACGCCTACGGCCCGGGCTACACCGGCACAAGCGACGGTTGGGTGCAAGAAAGCGTAGACCTGACGCCTTACGCGGGGCAAGAGGTGCTGATCCGCTTCGAGTACATCACGGACGCGGCGGTGACGCAGCCCGGAATGTTGATCGACGACGTGAGCGTGCCGGAGATCGGCTATGCGGAAGACTTCGAGCAGGGCGCGGAAGGCTGGGTCAGCGAGGGCTGGTTGCGCATGGACAACGTGTTGCCGCAGCGCTTCAACGTCCAGCTTGTGCAAACGGCCAACGCCGAAGCGCCCGTCACGCGCCTTTTGAGCGGCGCAGACGCGCCCGAAGGCGAGTGGACGCTCACGGTCGGCGGGCAGTACGGCGACGCGGTGCTGGTGGTTTCCGGTCTGGCGCCCGTGACCACCGAACCCGCCCAGTATACGGTAACGCTGGAGAAGCAATAAGGCAGAGGCGATGAAACGCCGATGTAAGCACATGGTGAAGGTGTTTTTGGCGCTGATGTGGGGGGTGGGCGTGTTGAGCGCGTCCGCCCATCTCCACGCCCAGGACGGCGGCAAACACGGGGCACTGCTTTCCTGGGCGGACGCGCCGCTGACCTTGCCGCACCGTTCCGAGGCCGATTGGCTGGTGGACGTGGGTTGGAAGAGCGCCGAGGAGATGTACGGCCCGTTCACCACGCGGACGTATGCGGTGGGCGAACGCGAGCGCTTCTTCCCGCTCGGCAGCGGACGAGAGACGCCGCGCGCGTTTGTGCTGCGTTATGTCAGCGAGCACGCTTATTTCTGGTTTGAGCCGCGCGTGGCGGTGGACGAGGAGGCGCTCGCTGAAGCGGCGAACTTCTTCGAGCAACACATCTGGCCGTTGAACGCCTCCATTTACGGCCAGTTGCAGGGCGCAGGCATAGACGGCGATCCGCGCATGTTTATCTTAAACCAAGCCAGCATCGGCCTGGGCATTTACGGCGCGTTCAATCCCGAAGATCAGTGTCCGCGCTCGTTGTGCCCGCAAAGCAATCAGCGCGACATCATTTACCTGGGGTTGGACGAAGCGCCTCTAGGTTCGCAGGAATATCTGGCGACGTTGGCGCACGAGCAGCAGCACCTGATCCAGTTCCACGTGGACGGCAACGAGCGGCGTTGGCTCAACGAGGGCTTTTCGCAGCTTGCCGAGCATCTGAACGGCTTTCATCCGCGCTATGTGGGCGCGGGCAACCTGATCGAGTTTCTGGACGCGCCGGACTTGCAACTCGACGGTTGGAGCTTTGAGGACATGGGGCGGCACTACGGCGCGGCCTATCTCTTCACGCTGTATCTGTACGAGCGCTTTGGGTTGGACTTTGTGCGGGCTTTGGCTGCCGATCCGTATGACGGGCTGGCCTCGGTGCAACACACGCTCAGCGCGTTGGGCTATGCGGAGGACGTGGACGCGGTCTTTGCAGACTGGATTTTAGCCAATTTGCTGGACGACCCCTTTGTGGGCGACGGGCGCTACTACTATCAGACGTTGGACATGCCGAACCCGATCCAGCCCTCGGCGCTACACGTGGACACGAACGGCTGGACGTTGGAAAGCTCGGTCAATCAATATGGCGCGGACTACTACCGGATTGACGAGGCGGGCACGTATCGGCTCAGTTTCGACGGGGCCGACAGCGCGCCGCTTCTCAGCACCGCGCCGCGCGAAGGCGAGTGGATGTGGTGGTCGTACAACGGCAGCGACAGCTTGGCACGGCTGAGCGCGCATTTTGATCTGCGCGAGCTTTCGCGCGCGACGCTGGTTTTTGACGCTTGGTGGCAAACCGAGCCGGACTTGGACTGGTGGCACGTGTTGGTTTCCGACGACGGCGGGCGGACGTGGTCGGTGGTGGGGGGCGCGCACGCCGCCACGAGCGCTCCGAACGCGCCCGGGCCGTCCTACAGCGGCGATTCTTCGGGCTGGGTCAGTGAGCGGGTTGACCTGAGCGCGTATGCGGGCAAGCAGATTTGGGTGCGCTTTGAGTATTTAACCGACGTGAGCATCACCAAACAGGGTTTGGCGCTGGACAATTTGGGCATTGAGGAGCTGGGCTTGTTGGACGGGGCCGAAGAAGTCGGCTCGGTGTGGAAGCCGGAGGGCTTTTTGCGCATTCAGCAGCGGGTAGCCCAGCATTGGACGGTGGCGTTGGTGTTGCGCGGCGCGGACGGCGCGGCGACGGTGCAACCGCTGGCGCTCAGCGCGCGCAACACGGCGGGTGCGACGTTTGACGTGCCGCGCGGGGGTGAGGTCACGTTGGTGATCGGGGCGATGTCGCCTTTTGCGCAGCGGGCGGCGCGGTACAAGTTGGCGTTGCGCCGCGTGGAGTAGCGAGGGCTTCGCCCCCGCGCCCCCAGCAGGGGTCTTGCGACCCCTGCACCCCCCGCGAGCCGCGCTACCGCGCGACTCGCGGCGCTGAGCGCCCGCCGGCGGCCAGGCGTTTGCGGCGAGTGGGCCGTTGGCGCGCCGCCCGCAGGACTGGCTGCGCCAGTCCTCAGCGCGGCTTTTGCCGCGCTGGTGCGCTGAAAGCGCACGCGGGCGGCGCGCCGATCCGACGGACGCTTCTCAGCAGTGAGCAAGCCTGCGACCGTCCACGTTCCGCGCCTCCTCTGCCGCGCGAATGCGCAGCGTTGGCGCGGCGGGGTCAAGGGGCGCGAGCGCCCCTTGCGGGGTGTGGGGCAGCGCCCCACTTACACATTGAAGCGCACCACGATCATATCGCCGTCTTGCACGATGTAGTCCTTACCCTCCAAGCGGAACTTGCCCTGTGCCTTGACCTGCGCCATGTTGCTTCCCGCCGCGACGAAATCGTCGTAGGCGACCACTTCCGCGCGGATAAAGCCGCGCGCCAAGTCCGAATGGATCGTGCCGGCTGCTTCAACGGCGGTGCTGCCCTTGCGCAACGGCCAGGCGCGCACCTCGTCCTCACCGTAAGTGAAAAAGGACTGGATGCCGAGCAGATCGTAGGAGAGCCGCAGCACCTTTTCGCGCACCGGCTGGTCGAGCTTGTATTCGGCCAGAAACAACGCCACGTCGTCCGGATCGTCGAGCTGGGCGATCTCGGCTTCCAGCTTGCCGTAGAGACTGAGCACTTGCGTTTGGCGGTGCGCGTAGTTCAACTCGGCGGCGGGGTCGGGGTCGTCTTCGCCGCGATTGAAGATCACCAGCACCGGCTTGAGCGTCAAGAAGCCGTAGCCGCGCAGCAACTTTTGCTCTTCGGGCGTCAGCTCCATATCGCGCAAGGGCTGTTCGGCTTCCAGATGAGCGCGCAGCCGTTCCATCAGCGCGGTTTCCTGCTCGTTTTGGCGGCGATTTTCCACTTTGCCCTTTTGCCGCTCTTCTGCCAACCGCGCCAGGCGGTTTTCCACCGTGATCAAGTCCAGCAGCAAAAACTCGCCGTCAATGATCGCCAGGTCACGCAGCGGATCGACGGTTTCCAGCGAGTGCGGCACGTCCGGATCGTCAAAGGCGCGCACCACGTGCAAAAAGCCGTCCACCTGCGCCAGCGCGTTGCGCATCGGGCCGCTCAGCCCGCCTTCACCGATACCCTTGTCCAGTCCGCCGATGTCCGTATAGGTCACGGTGGCGTAAACGGTTTTGCGGGGGTGGAAGACCTGGGCTAAATGCTCTAGGCGCGCGTCCGGCACGCTGACAACCGCCGTGTGGACTTCTAACTGGCCGGAGGAAAACGGCTCGGTGGGGTAATCAGAGCCGGTCAGCGCGTTAAAAAGTGTGGTCTTGCCGCTGTTGGGTAAGCCGATGATGCCCAGTCGCATGATCTCTCCCTGCTGTGTTCGTCGCTTGTGCACGCGGGGAGTATAGCGCGGGCGGGCGACGCGCGCGAGGTGTGCGAAAACTGCTATACTTGGCGGACGGAGCACAACGTGCGAGCGGATGAGCCATGACACGACAGTTTAATCTGCGCTTCACGCTATTTCTTTTCTTCTCCGATCTGGCTTTGGTGTGGGCGGCGCTAGGCCTGGCGACGCTCACGCGCACCGCGATCCCGCTTGGTCGCCAGGCCGACCCCAACACTTGGCTTTTGCCGCTGCCCGTCTATGTGATGGGCGCGCTGCTTTGGGGCGCAACTTTTGCCGTGCTCAACGTCTACGCCCCGCAATATCTCGCTCATCCCGTCCTGGAGCTGATGCGCCTGGCCGAAGCGATCTTCTTCGCCTGGCTGACCCTGGCCGGTTGGCTCTACTTCACCTACCGTGACGTTTCCCGCCTGGAATACGGTTACTTCCTGCTGGCCGATCTCGCGCTAACTGTGCTGCATCGCTTGGCCGTGCGCGCTTGGGTGCGCTGGCGGGGTGGCGGGCGTTACCCGAAACGCCGCGTGCTGATCGTGGGCGCAGGCGAAAACGCCCGCGAGATCGCCGCCACGCTCCGCGCACACGCTTGGCTCGGCCTGGAAGTGCTCGGCTTCCTCTGCGACAATCCCCCCGACGACCTGCCCACGCTCGGCACGCTCGCCGAAGCGCCACACGTGATCGCCGCGCATCACGTCGCCGAGGTCGTGATCGCGCTCCCACGGGGGCACACGCACGATCTGCGCGCGCTGGTTTATCGCTTGCAAGCGCTGCCGGTCAACATCCGCTTGTTGCCGGACTACTTCGACTTGGCGTTTTTGCGGCTCAACGTGGAAAACTTCGGCGGAATGCCCTTGCTCAGCCTCAAAGAGCCGGTGCTCGACCCTTTCCAACGCCTGGTCAAACGCACGTTCGATTTGCTTGTCACCTCGCTGGCAATGATCCCCGCGTTGCCGCTGATGGCGACCGTTGCCCTGGCGATCCGCTTGGATAGCGCAGGGCCGGCACTCTTCAAACAAAAGCGCGTCGGGGAAGGCGGGCGGCTCTTCACGATGTACAAGTTCCGCACCATGATCGTTGGGGCGGAAGCGCTCCAGGCCGAGGTGAGCGCTTTGGACGCGGACGGCAATTTGATCCACAAACGCGCCGACGACCCCCGCGTGACGCGCGTTGGGCGCTTTTTGCGCCGCACCAGCCTAGACGAGCTACCCCAGCTTTTCAACGTTCTACGCGGCGAGATGTCCCTTGTCGGCCCCAGGCCGGAGCTGCCCTGGCTGGTTGAGCGCTACGAAGATTGGCAGCGCAAGCGCTTTGAAGTGCCCCAGGGCATCACCGGCTGGTGGCAAGTCAACGGGCGCGCCGACCGCCCTATGCACCTCCACACCGAGGACGACCTGTACTACATTCGCAACTACTCGGTCTGGCTCGATCTCAAAATCCTTTGGCTGACCGTGCAATCCGTCTTGTTACGCAAAGGGGCGTTCTGACCGATGACCACGCCGAACACCCCCCGCGCACTGCTCGCCGAAGTGCTCCGTTGTCGCCTGTTGGGCGTTCGGGTGGACGCGCTCACGGTGGAGCGCTTCTACGCCCTGATCCGCGCTTCCGTCACCTCCCGCCAGCGCTGCCTGATCGGCCACCACAATTTGCACAGCGTGGCGCTTTACCATCGTCACGCGGAGATGCGCGTCTTTTACGCCCTGGCGGACGCTGTTTTCATAGACGGAATGCCGCTGGTGGCTTGGGGGCGGTTGCTCGGGTTGCCGTTGCGCCACGCCAACCGCTTTACTTCGGTGGACTGGCTGCCGCCTTTGTTGGGGGTGGCCGCCGAGGAAGGTTGGCGCGTCTACTACCTGGGCAGCACGGCGGAAGTGGCCGAGCGTGGCGCGCAAATCGTGCGTGCGCGTTTCCCCTCGCTGGTCTTCACCGCACGTCACGGCTATTTCCCCGCCGCCGATCCCGCCGTCAATCGCGCCATCGTGGAGGCGATCAACGCCTGGGGAGCGGATGTGTTGCTGGTCGGGATGGGGATGCCGCGCCAAGAACGCTGGCTGGCCGCACACGCCGCCGCGCTTCGCGTTCCCTGTATGTTGACGGTCGGCGCTGCGCTGGACTACGTCGCCGGAGCAATTCCCACTCCGCCGCGCGCCATGAGCCGCCTGGGGCTGGAGTGGCTGGGGCGTCTGCTGGCCGAACCGGGTCGCCTCGGCTACCGCTACCTGGTTGAACCCTGGGCCTTGCTGCCGCGCCTGGCCGCCGACGTGCGCGCACGCGCCCGAGGCGAGTTGCGCTGCACAGCGCCGCGCGCGTCCAAATCGGAGACCGAGCATGAGTGAACCGCTGCCGCTGCGAGAGGCGCTGCGCCGTGCCTGGCGCGCGCCGATGGTCGCCGCACTGGTGCGCGGCACGGGGATCGCGTTCGTGTTGCAAGCGGGCGGCGCGGTGCTGGTTTACGCTTCTCAAGTGTTGCTGGCGCGTTGGTTGGGCGCGGCGAGCTTTGGCGATTATGCGTATGCTTCCAGTTGGGCGCAACTGCTGGCGGTCTTTGGCGCGCTGGGGATGCCGCTGTGCACGCTCAAATTTCTGCCCGAGTACGCCGCCACGCAAGACTGGCCGCACGCCAAAGGCGCGTTGCGTGCATTCCGCTTGATCGCTTTGGGGACGGGAGCGTTGTTGGGGGCGGTCGTTGCACTGCTCTTCGCAGGGTTTGCGCCCGCACAAGTCAACCTGGCCGTGCTGACGCTGGGGTTGGTCGGCGTGCCCTTTTTCGCGCTGAAAAACGTCCAGGTAGACGCCATCCGCAGCCTGGGCGATGTGGCGACCGCTTACGGCTTGCCCTACGTGGTGCAACCCATCTTGCTTATGCTGGGGGTAGGCGCGCTCTACACGGCGCGCGGCGGCGATCTGAGCGCGCTACACGGCGTGATCGGCATGTTGGCTGCCGTGCTGATCGTGGCGGCGTTGCAAGCGTGGGCACTGCGGCAACGGCTGGGCGCGCGCTTGCGCGATGTGTCACCCGCCTACGAAATGCGCGCCTGGCTGCGGATCGCGCTCCCCATGACCATCGTGGACGGCGCTTCGGTCGCCTTGAGCCGCGTGGATATCCTGATTGTCGGCCTGACGCTCTCCTCGACCCAAACCGGCATTTACGCCGCCGCCGCGCGCGCCGCCAGCCTGGTGAGTTTTGTCCTCTATGCGGTTAACGCTGTGGTCGCCCCGCGTATCGCCCCACTTTATCATCAGGGGGATCGGGCGAACCTGCAGCGCCTGGTGACGCTGGCAACCGCGCTTTCGCTGACCTTGGCGCTGGGCATGGTCTTGGGATTGCTGGTTTTCGCCTCCCCGCTGTTGCACATCTTCGGCGCGGAGTTCGTCGCGGGGCGCAACGCGCTGATCATCTTGGCGTTCGGCCATCTGGTCAACGCCGCTTCCGGCCCGCTGGCAGACTTGTTGCATCTGACCGTGCACCAGCGCGCCAGCGGCGCGATCGCGCTGGGCGGCGTGGCGCTGACCTTCACACTGAGCGTAACCCTGATCCCACGCTGGGGCATTGAAGGGGCGGCGCTCGCAACCACGCTCGCTATGCTGGCGCAAAACGCCACCATGTACGTTTTCGTGCGCCGCAAATTGAAGATTGATACGTTAGCTTTTGGCCGTTTGAGCAGAGGGACACAATGAGCCGAACGCCGCCGACGCTAGACGTGGTGATCCTTTCCTGGAATCGGCGCGACTTGATCCTCGAAACCATCGCCAACGTGCAACAACAACGCGACGTGCACGCCACGATCTGGGTGATAGACCAGGGCAGCGACGAGGAAACGCTCCAGGCGCTGCGCCCGTTACATGAAGCCGACGCGATCCACTTGCTGGAAATGGGGCACAACCTGGGCGTAGCCGCCGGTCGCAACGTGGGCAACACACAGGGCGACGCGCCGATCATCGTCAGTCTGGACAACGACGCCGTCTTTGAAAGCGACCACGCGCTCCAAAGGATTGTCTCGCTCTTCCATGAAAACAAGCGCCTAGGAGCGGTCGGCTTTCGGCTGAAAAACTACTTTACCAACGAGGACGATTGGCTAAACTGGGCCTATCCCCGTCGCCTTTTTGAAAAGCGCGCCGAACGCTTTTTGACGACGCGCTTCGCCGGCGGCGCACACGCGCTGCGCCGTGCCGCCTGGGAACAAACGCGCGGCTACGACCCACGCCTCTTTTTCAACTGGGAGGAGCTGGACCTGGGTTACCAATTGATCGCAGCGGGCTGGCAAGTGGCCTACGATCCGCGCGTGGTGGTGCGGCACAAAATCGCGCCCGACGCGCGGCTGAACTGGCGCGACGGACGCTACTACTACTTGGTGCGCAACGCGCTTTACCTCAACTACAAATATTTTCGCTCACGGCGGGCGGTGGTGAGACTGGCCGTAGGATATATGCTTAAGGGGGCGTATAACGGACTGTTGGGGGAAGCGTTGCGCGCGCTGCGCGACGCCTCACCCATGATGAACGCCGTGCGCGTCGAAGACTTTCCACCGCTGAACGAGGTGGCGCGGCGCTACATTGCCGAAAACGACGGCACAGCGCAACGTGGCGGGTTGCTCCAGCGGCTGCGCCATGAGGTGTTTGCACGCCTGCCGTAGCGTTTCCCCGCGTACATAGGCGGCGATTGCCTGCCCCCCCTCAATCTGCGCGCAGCTCAAAACGAAGTGTGATTCGGCCCACGCGGATACGGTCGCCCGCCCGTAACATGCGCTTTTCTCCGTGCGCCAGCTCTTCCTCGTTGAGGAACGTCGGGTTGCGTTTTGCCAGCCCTTCCAAAAAGTAGCGCCCCTTCTGTTCTGTGATCTGCGCATGTTGGCGCGAAACGGTTTTTGCGTTCGGCAACGTGCCCAAATTCACCGCCAATATCTCTGCGCTGGTCGGATTGTTTGCGCTGGGGCGCCCGACGATCGCCGGTTGCCAACGAATAGGGAACGCTTGGCCGCTTTGCTCTTCGACCAAGACGGCCACTTTCGCCCCTGGGATGCGCTGGAAAAAACGCCCGCCGCGCCGCACGATCTGCTGGCTGAGCCGCCTTTGTTCGCGCTCAAAAAGCAATATATCGCCCATCTTCACGCCGAGTTGTGCCAACGTTTTGTTGGGGTCTAGTGGCGTTTCTTCCCCTTGTCGTTTGAGCACATATTCGCCCTGAAGCAAGTCAAATTCGCGGCATATCTCCTCGATGAGCGCGCGCGCCGTCAAATTGGTGCGGATCGAGGCTTCTTGTTCCGGCTCGTCGAAAAGCTCCGAAGTGATGGTCACATTCACGCGCTCGGCCATTTTCTAACGCCCCCCTCGTTCGCGTAAGCTGCGTGGCTCGTCGGTTTTTTCGGTGGCCTCCTGTTTCGGTTCGGGCGGCGGATTGATCTCCATATACCAGCGTGCCGTTTGCTCGTAGGCGGCGCGGATTTCCTCAACCCAACGGTCGAGCGAGCCTTCCAGATCGTTTTTGTCGTGCGGCAAAGCGGTTTGGATGAGCGCCACGCGCCCGGCTTTGACCACATAGCCACGCCCGGGAGGCAGCTCCGCCCCGCCACCGCGCACCCTGCCGCCCAGCGCGCCCGCCGCGTCTGCGTCCAACCCCAACCCGTAGCGTGGCGCGACAACTTGCTTCATCCAGTCGTCCATCGAGCGCAAAATGCCCATCGAGCCACCGATCACGCAATGCAGCCCTTCCGGCCCGAACTTGCGCGCCATATCTGCCATATCTCGATACGCTTGGGCGCGAGTGGGCGTGCCGACCACGTTGGGGAAGTCGTCGTAATTGTCCGCGATGACGAAAATTTCCGGTCGAGGGTCGTCTTCAGGCCGCGCGGTGTACTCATAGCGTAACTTGGCGATCACGTCGTCCAACTGGTCTTTTTCCGAGACGGTCGCCAACACATGCGGCAGATCGCCGAGCGTGTGTTGCCCGCCGTACTTGAAGAAGCGCTGCTGAAAGTCGATCAACACCATCTGCACGCGCTCCGGTGGGTAGCTGTGCGCCAACGCCAAGACCCAGGCGCGCAAAGCGGTGGTCTTGCCGCTGAGCGGCGGGCCGGTCACCACGAAGTGCGGCCCGCGTTGGCGCAAGTCCAGCGTGGCCGGCTCAAGATTGAGGTCTTCCACGCCCAAGATCACCTGCACGCGCTCCGGCCCCTGGCCCAGCGGTGGCAACACCTCGCGCAGCGCGATCACCGGTCGCAGAATCTCGATCCCCTCCGGGCGCGGCTTGTCTTCCCAGGCGCGCGCCATCACGCGCGTGAGCATCTCCAACTTGGAGGTGTCGTCCAAGCCTTCGGCCTCGTCTTCCGCCGTCACGCTGACGGGCAAGGCGGCTTGGAACTCCAGCGGGGTGCGTTCTATCGCCACGTAACCGCGCCCTGGCACGTCGTCTATCCCGGGCACGCCGCGTCCGACGATGTTGGCGTATTCGGTGCTGTCCGCCAACTTGAGCACCAGCCGCTCGGTGATCAAGCTAAAGAGCTTGCCCGGGATGGCGCTCCCTTGTTCTGCCGTCACGACCAGATGCACGCCGTAGGCGCGCCCGTCGCGCGCAATGCCCAACAGTTGGGGGATCAGCCGCTCGTAGTTTTCCTTGAACTCCGCGAAGTTGTCGATCACCAGCAAGATCGCCGGTTGGATATTTTCCGGATGATTGGCGTTGTAGGTGTTGAGCGTGTCGGCACGCGCCTGGCTGAAAAGCGCGCTACGCTCCTCCAACACGCGCTCCAGTTTGCGCAAAAGCCGCTCCACGCGCTCCTCTTCTGAGGGCATGATCGAGGCGCCTCGATGCGGCAGCGCTTCCAACACGTCCAGCCCGCGCCCGCCGAAGTCCAGCATGTAGAGATGCAGCTCTTGCGGTGAGTGGGTCGCGGTTAGGCTGGTGATTAGTGTGCGCAGGAAAAACGTTTTGCCCCAACCGGATGCGCCGAAAATGGCCGCGTGCCCGCGTGTGAGGTCGAGCGTCAGGCGCAATTGCTCGGCGCGGATGGGGTTGTCGATCAAGCCGACGGTTGCGCGCATGGCCTCGGTTTCCCAGTCCACGCCGCGCCAAGCGCCCTGGCCGCGCTGCCAATCTCGCACCGCCGGATTGAGCGGGAGCAGCGGGTTTGGCTCGGCCTCGTCGCCGATGTATTCTGCGTCCAGTGGCAAACGCTTGGGGAGCGGGTCCGGCCAGGGTTTCTTTTGCCGCAGCACGTCCTCGTTTTCCTCGGCCTGGCGGTGCATCATCTCCACCAGCACATCGGAGAGCGCGGGCGCTTTTTCTAGTGGGCCGCGCTTTCGGGCCGCGGTGTGTTGCCGACGTTTGAGCCAGATCACGGGCGGTTCGGTGTCAATCTCCGGCCCGACGTAGGGGCCACCGGCGCGCGCCACTTGCATCAGCTCTACGTTTTCATTGCCCACCTGCAAATACGCGCGCCCGGGGATGTTGGGCGGTAAAAAGGCCGCGTCCGAACGACGCAACAGCTCGCGGCTGTCTTCCATCGTTTCCACACGTAAGCAGATGCGGAACTTCATGTTCGCGCGCATCTGGTCGGTGACCGCGCCCGCTGGCCTTTGCGTGGCCGTGATCAACGTCACGCCCAACGCGCGCCCCAAGCGTGTGATGCTATCCAGTTGGGCCTTAAAATCCGGGTTGTCCTTGACCATCTCGGCGAACTCGTCCACGATGATAAAAAGGAAGGGGAACGGTTCGTGCGTGAGATGTAGCCCTTGTCTGCGATAGTCCACGATGTGCTTAACATTGGTGCTGGCGATGAGCTTGCTACGGCGGTTTAGCTCCGAACGCAGCGCGGTAAAGGTGCGCACGCCGGCGCTTCCTTGCAAGTTGGTGACAATATCCACCACGTGCGGCAGCTTTTTGAACGGGTCGAAGGCTGCGCCGCCCTTATAGTCCACCAGCACAAAGTTAATCACGCTGGGGTCGTATTTCAGCGCCAGCCCCACGATCAACGTCAACAGCAACTCGGACTTGCCGGAGCCGGTCGTGCCCGCGATCATGCCGTGCACGCCGTCGCCCTGAGCCGAAAAGCGCAGCTCGCGCACTTTGTTCCCGGGCATAAGGCCGATGGGCACGCCGAGCCACTCGGCGTTTTCCGGTTGGCGGCTTTTGCGCCAATTTTCCAGGATCGGGATCGCTTCGACGGTTTCGGCGCTGAGCATTTCCAGCAAGGTGACCGAACGCGGCAAATCGGCGCCGAACGTGGTTGGCACGGCCAGCGGGGCCAACTTGCGCGCGAAGTCTTGTTCGGCGCGCACCGCGTCCAATTGATCCGCCGTGCCGACAAAGCGCGGCGTGTTGACGCCCACTTCGGCATAGCGGAAAAGCGGGCCGTGTTCGCCTTCTTCGACTTCGATCACGGCGGTACACTCGCTGGGGATGAGCGCGCGCTGCGGCACGATGAAGAGGATCGAGGCGCCCAGCAGCGGCCCACGTTGCAAAAGCAGCGTGACGGCGGCTTCGGCTTGGACGGCGTTCAGCGGGGAATCCTCGCCTTGCACGCCCAGCCCGTCTACCACCACCAGCAGATGCGGCAAAGTCGGGTCGTCGGTGGCGTCTTTGTCCTCCAAGCGCAACTGTCGCCGCTCCAGCTCGGTTTGCAACTCGTCCCAAAATCGCCGCACTCTTTCCGGCTGGAAGCAAAGTTGGTCGCCCGTGCCCTGGGCGTCGCGGGAGGAGTTGCAATGCGGCAGCCAGCGCGCCCATTCCCATTGATCGCGCGATGTCGGTGACCCAACCACATACAGCCGCGCGTCGGTGGGCGCGTGAAAAGCCGTGTAATGCGCCATGATCGCGCGCACAAAGTCGTAGGTCAGTTGGGGGTTAGCGCCCGCGATGCCGACGGCAAAGCGCGCGTCTACGGCTTTTTGCTCGGGTGTTTCTTCTTCTTCATCGCGTTTTTCGGTCTCTGTGCTTTGGGGTTGGATATAGCGCCGCAAGGGGATCGTGATCGGTGCGTCGGCCACAAAACGCGAGTCTTCTTGCAATTTGCGCGCCTCACGCAGGAATGGGTTTTCGTCTTCGGAGGCCGATTGCAGCGTGTAGAGCACGGTGGAAGGGCGTGTGCCGATCCCTAGGCGGATTGCGCCGAAGTCGCTGTCGTTGGTGCGCCGTTCCCAAAGCCGCAATCCGTAGAGCGTGCTTTTGCGGTCACGGGCAATTTGGAGCGTGATTTGGGGAGCGGGATAGTTGTAGTTGTAAAAGCGGCGCTGGATGTCGTGCGAATTGGTCATTTCGTGGCGCAGCTCGGCCAGCCGCTGGCGGTAGGCACGGTTACGCTTTTCCTCTTCGCGCATGTCGTTAAAAAACGCGATCAGCGCTACGGCGGTGGAAGCGACCACCGAAAGCCCCATCGGGATCAACAACATCATGCTACGGCCCTGGCCGCTGGCGCTAACAATGACATAGCCGATGATGGTGATCATCGGCAAGGCTACTTGGATCAGTTGTTGGCGACCGCCGTTGTCTTCGGCTGGAGGATTGGGAATGGCGACCTCGCCGAGAGGCAGCTCCGGTTGGATGCGCGGAGGACGATTAATAAATTCGGGCATGGAGCGGTCTCCTTGGGCGAGAGCACAAGCAAGGTATGCGGGGCAATGACGCTCGTCGCCTTAGAACGCTGAGCAATTTATTTTCGATGTGCGAGCACCCAGCGTTTGACATCCGCACAGGAAGGCTGTAACTTAACCTTAAGGTATGAAAGAACTCTGCCGTGATTGTGGCACAAGTGAACGGCGCGTGTCAAGCAAGGGGTCACCGTGAAACGAGTATGTACGG
>Ga0256841_1002346_pt1 | contig 15180 bp, 12 predicted proteins | sample 356308metaG_FD_185971 | JGI IMG/M metagenome (GOLD analysis project Ga0256841, IMG submission 185971) | Hydrothermal vent microbial communities from Mid Atlantic Ridge, Atlantic Ocean - 356-308 | ecosystem: Environmental > Aquatic > Marine > Hydrothermal vents | place: Atlantic Ocean: Mid... | reverse complement strand
ATCTCGCGTCCGCCGGAGAGGCCCGCATCGAGGCCCAGATCATCACCGGCAGCCCGATGATCCAGGCCTTCGCGGCGATGATGGCCAGTCCGGCGATGATGGCCTCCGAGCCGGGTACCAGGCGGGTCCGGATCGGCCGCACGCATGCGGTCCTGACTTGGGACGAAGCGACCCGCGGCGGCGACCTCCGGCTGGTGGTCGGCCAGACGATGATCCAGCTCGAAGGAAGCGAGCTCGAGAGTGGCGACGTTCTCGTCGCGCTGGCCGAGAAATTCGACCTTCGCGCCGTCAAGGAACGCACCGGCGGCTGAGCCGGCAGCAGCGGGATGCCGCCCGGCGCCCCGTTCGCGTACCCGTTCAGTAGGCGTATTCGCGGAACACCGGATCGACGCTGCCGCCCCAGCGACCGTGGAACTTCTCCAGCTTCTCCTCGGCCGGGGTGATGCCGGTACCTGCGATCCGCCACAGATTGGCGAGATAGTAGGTCTCGTCGTGGCCGGCGACGCCCACCCGGTTGCGCGCCGCCAGCCCGGTATCCGCCAGCGCCAGGACTTCCAGTGCCAGATCGCGCAGCGGGCGCCCGCGAAACGGGGTCTTCAGTGCCAGACGCGGCACCTCGCGGCGCAGATACTGGTGCTCCTCCAGGGTCCAGTCGCGACAGAGATCCCAGGCCGCATCCAGGGACGGGCGATGATACAGAAGCCCCGTCCACAGCGCCGGCAGACCGCAGAGCTTCTGCCAGCGGCCGCCATCGGCACCGCGCATCTCGATGTACTGCTTGACGCGCACCTCGGTGAAGACGGTGGTCAGATGATCGGCCCAGTCGCGCATCGTCGGCAGCTCGCCCGGCAGGGCGGGCAGGCGACCGTCGAGGAAATCGCGGAAGGACTGGCCGGCGGCATCGATGTAGCGGCCGTCGCGATAGACGAAGTACATCGGCACATCGAGCACATAGTCGACATAGCGCTCGAAACCCATCCCCTCTTCGAAGACGAAGGGCAGGATGCCGCAGCGGTCGGGATCGGTGTCGGTCCAGACATGACTGCGGTAGCTCAGATAGCCCGTGGGTTCGCCGTCGGCGAAAGGGGAGTTGGCGAAAAGCGCGGTGACCACCGGCTGCAGGGCGAGCCCGACCCGGAACTTCTTGACCATGTCGGCCTCGCTGGAGAAGTCGAGGTTGACCTGGATGGTGCAGGTCCGCAGCATCATGTCGAGGCCGTGATCGCCGCGCTTCGGCATCCAGCGCCGCATGATGGCATAGCGCCCCTTGGGCATCCAGGGGATTTCCTCGCGCCGCCATTTGGGCTGAAAGCCCATGCCCAGCATCCCGACCCCGAGGGGCTCGGCGATCTGCCGCACCTGTTCGAGATGGGTGTGGACCTCGCAGCAGGTGGCGTGAATGTCCTGCACCGGGGCACCGGAAAGCTCGAACTGGCCTCCCGGTTCGAGCGTGACCGAGGCGCCGCCCTGGCGCAATGCGATGGGAAACGCCCCCTCGCACACGATCTCCCAGCCGAAACGGTCGGCCAGCCCCTCCAGGAGCGCGCGGATCCCGCCCGGCTCGTCATAGGCGAGCGGTCGCAGCGTGTCCTTGTGGAAGCCGAACTTCTCGTGCTCGGTGCCGATGCGGAATTCCGCTTCCGGCTTGCAGCCCGCCTCCAGATGGGCGACTAACTGCCGCCGATCGGTGATCGGCTCGCTGCTGCCGGCAGATGGTCCCGACATCGATTCTCCCCCGTGCTCTCGGTTGCGCTTCGGCTCGCCCTAGCCGAGCAACGCCATGATCTCCGCAGCCAGTGTCCGTGCCTCTTCGGCGGCCCGGCTGCGGGGCTCGCTTTCCACCACCCCGAGGCCGCGGGCGATGCTGCCGACGAAGGCCTGGCGGTTACCGAACCGGCTGGCGAGCCGCGGGAGGCCCATCTCGGTCATCGCCGCTTCCGCCTCGCCGAGGCTGCGTCCCCGCGGCGGTACCCGGTTGAGGAACAGCCGCAGCAGGCTTCCCTCGCGCGCCGCCATCTCCACGGTGTTCCGCGAAGCCCAGACATCGAGCGGGCTGGGCTGGACCGGCACCAGCACCAGATCGGCCTCGCGCACGGCCCCTCGGGCTTCCGCCTCGGCATGCGGCGGGGTGTCCACCAGCACCAGATCGACATCCGCGCGGGCGCGGTCGAGTTCGACCGCGAGACGCCAGCCGCCGACGGCGGAGAACGGCAGGGCCGGCACTTTCCCGCCGAGCGCCTCCCGCGACCGGATCCAGCCGCCGAGACTGGCCTGCGGATCGGTGTCGATCAGCGCCACCCTCCGGCCCGCTTCACGGAGCGCCGTCGCCAGTTGGACGAGCACGGTGGTCTTGCCGGCTCCCCCTTTCTGCTGGGCGACACAGATCACCTTCGACATGCCTCTCCCCCGATCCCGGGGCGCGTCAGTAGCCCCGCTCGCGCCGCACCACATGGCGCAAAGGTCTGCCCGCGCGCAAGCGGCGAATGTTGTCGGCCACCACTTCGGCCCCGGTTTCCGGCAGGCTGTAGCTGGCGCTGTGGGGCGTCACCCGGATCCGGGGATGCCGCCAGAAGGGATGCTCGGCGGGCAACGGTTCCTCGCGGAAGACGTCGAGAACGGCACCCCGCAGATGGCCCCGCTGCACGGCGTCGAGCAGATCCTGTTCGACCAGATGGGCGCCGCGGGCGAGATGGACGAGACAGGCCCCCTGCGGCAGCCGGGCGAAGAGCTCGGCATTCAGAATGCCCTCGGTCGCCGGGGTCAGCGGCAGCAGGCAGATCACGATGTCGAGACCGGCGAGAAAGGATTCGAGCTCCGCTTTCCCTGCGAAGCTCTCCACACCGGCGATCCGTTTGCGCCTCCGGCTCCAGCCGCGCACCCGGAAGCCCCGGCCGGCGAGGCAGCGGGCGGCATCGCCGCCGAGTTCGCCGAGCCCCATCACCCCGACCGTGGTGTCGCTCGCCGGGCGCGGCATCTCCATCCGCCACCGGGCGCTGCGCTGCTGTTCGGCGTAGAGATCGAGGCGGCGATGATAGAAGAGCACCAGTGTCAGCACATATTCGCTCATGCTGCGGGTCAGCGAGGGGTCGACCATCCGGCACAGCGGAACATCGGGCAGGGTGGGATCGGCCAGCAGCGCATCGATGCCGGCGCCGAGGGAAAAGATCGCCCGCAGATTGGGCAGGCTCGCCAGCAGGCCGGGCGGCGGTCGCCACACCAGCGCCGTCTCGATCACTCCGGGGTCTCCGAGTTCCGGCCAGATCCGGAAATCGAGATCCGGGAGACGCGCGCACAAGGCCGCCCGCCAGGCCTGCGGATCATCCTCCCGGCTGTAGAAAAGCAGCGCCATGGCTCACCTCCCCGCCGGCCGCCTCTTGCCGCACCCCGGCGGCTCCTTCATCTTACAGCCTGGCGCAAGCCCTCCCCGCCGGCAAGGAGACCCCACCGCTGAAGATCGCGCTCCTGGCACTCCTCCTGCTGATCCTGCCGGTCTCGCTGCAGGCCTGGAAGCAGTTCGCCCGTGGCATGCCCCATTGGCGCGATGCGCGCTGGGACAGCGCCGGGCTGGCGCCCGATCCCGCCGACTTCCGCGACGCCGTGGTGCAGGTCTACGCCGCCCGCGCCTGGGGCTGGAAGGGAGTGTTCGCGGTGCATAGCTGGATCGCCTTCAAGCGTCCCGGCGCGGCCGCCTTCGAGCGCTACGAGGTGGTCGGCTGGGGGGTCCGCCACGGCCTGCCGGCGGTCCGCCGCAACCTGCGCCCGGCCGATGCCTACTGGGCCGGCAACCCGCCACGGCTGCTGGCCGACATCCGCGGCCCCGAGGCGGCAACCCTAATCCCCCGCATCGAACAGGCGGTGGCGAGCTATCCGCACCAGGGCGCGTATCGGAGCTGGCCCGGTCCCAACTCCAACACCTTCGTGGCCCATATCCTGAGAAGTGTTCCCGAGATCGGCATCGAACTGCCACCGGAAGCCGTCGGCAAGGATTACCTCGGGGCCATGCGCTGGTTCGCCCGCAGCCCCAGCGGCACCGGCCTGCAGCTCTCCCTCTGGGGCCTGTTCGGCCTGACCCTGGCCCGCGAGGAGGGTATCGAGCTGACCTTCCTGGGCCTCAATTTCGGCATCGATCCTCTCGATCCGGCGCTCAAGCTGCCGGGGCTCGGACGCCTCGCGCTGCGCTGACCGCGACCCGGATCCTGCCGGGGAAAGGACTCATGCGACCGCTCGATCAGATTCTCGAAACCGTCCTCTATGTCGACGATCTCGATGCCGCCGAAACCTTCTACGGCCGCGTGCTGGGGCTCGAGCGCACCAGCCGCCGCGAGGGGCTCTACCTGTTCTTCCGGGTCGGCCGTCAGATGCTGCTGCTGTTCGATCCCGAGGGATCGCGCCGCAATCCCGTGCTGCCCCCGCACGGGGCCACCGGTCCCGGCCATGTCTGCTTCCGGGTGGCCGAGGAGGAACTCGATGCCTGGCAGGCGCGGCTGGAGAGCCACGGGATCGCCATCGAACATCTCCAGCGCTGGCCGTGCGGCGCCCGCTCCTTCTATGTCCGCGATCCCGCCGGCAACAGCGTCGAGCTGGCACCGGCCCGCATCTGGGGTCTGCCCGACGGCTGAGTTTTCCCGGGTTTTCCACAGGCCACTCACGGCCCTTGAGATCGGCTGAGGCATGCCCTCAGCGGCCTCTCGAGACGACTCACTCCCCGTCGGGCCGCCAGGGCTCGTAATCGCCGGTGGCCGGCGGACGCCGCCCGCCGCGAAGCTGATGCCCGGGCGGCAGCCAGGCCTCGGCGGTGCCGCTCGCGTTGGGCTTGTGCGGCTTTTCCCAGTATCGCGCCGGCAACGGCTGCTCGCTCGGCGGTTTCTCGACGGTGTGATGCAGCCAGGCGTTCCAGCCCGGCGGCACGCTGCTGGGCTCGATCTCGCCGCTGCCGGCGTATACCACCCAGCGCCGCTGCCGGCGCCAGTCCCGCGCCCCCCTCTCGCGATAGTACCGATTGCCGAATTCGTCTTCGCCGACGAATTCGCCCTTGCGGCGGATGAGAATCTGCGTGCCGAGACGGTTCCAACTGAGCCAGGCGAGCACGGTGCCCTCCGCGTGCGGCTGCGTTCCGGGCGCGCACTATGGCCCCTCTCCCGGGTTCCGTCCAGCCGCCGGCAGCGCGGCGCGAACGCGCAGCCCGCTCCGGAGGCGCCGCTGCGGGCGCCATCCGCCGGGCGGATCGGTGTGCCCAGGCAAAGCCGCCGCTGTGGACAACCGGGGATTGTGATCCACCATCATCTGCGCTGATCTGCCATCCACCACCCCGGCCCCTCGAGCTCCGGCGGAGTTGACCTTGACGCACCATCCACCGCCCCTGGATCCCGGGCCGCGATCGCGCGGCCGAGCGCTTCCGGGAGATCGGCCGCGATCTGTGGCATTTGGGCGACATGGCACATTTCGTAAGGTCTTTACGCCTTGCCCACAATATGTAGTATTGGAGGGGCGGGCTCGGAGAGGAACCGTAGCCCGCAGGCGGGTCCGGTGCGGGTCGGTGCCCCGGCAAGGTCCCGGCGGGAGACGAACGGAGGATGGAAGGCCGAGGAACGGGTTGTGCGGCGGCGGGGAGAGCTCTAAACTGGGCGTTGAGTGAGCCCGCAATCAACGGATGCTGATCCGCGCTGATCGAAAACACGCCCGGATGGATTGCCCGCGTGGTAGGTTGGGGTTTGACGAACAAGTCGTGAACATCCATAAACGACGCGACGAGGAGAACAGGGGTCGATGAAGGTCCAGCGCAGGTTCACTCGGGCCGGCGAAAGCCCGTATGCGAAGATCCCCTTCCGGAAGGCGGTCAGCGAGATTCGCAATCCGGACGGCACGGTGGTGTTCCGGCTCGAGGATATCGAGGTGCCGAGCCACTGGTCGCAGGTGGCGGTCGACGTGCTGGCGCAGAAATATTTCCGCAAGGCGGGGGTGCCCGCCCGCCTGCGGCCGGTGCGCGAGAAGGGTCTGCCCGCCTGGTTGTCGCGCCACGTCGCCGACCGGCAGGCGCTGGAGCGGCTGCCGGTGGAAAAGCGCTATGTCGGCGAGCGCCGTGCCCGGCAGGTCTTCGACCGCCTCGCCGGAACCTGGACCTACTGGGGCTGGAAGGGCGGCTATTTCGACAGTGAGGAGGATGCGAGCGCCTTCTTCGACGAGCTTCGCTACATGATGGCGATGCAGTACGGCGCCCCCAACTCGCCGCAATGGTTCAACACCGGCCTGCATTGGGCCTACGGCATCGACGGCCCGGCCCAGGGGCATTTCTTCGCCGATCACAAGACCGGCGAGGTCCATGCTTCGCGCTCGGCCTACGAGCGTCCCCAGCCCCATGCCTGCTTCATCCAGAGCATCAAGGACGATCTCGTCAATCCGGGCGGCATCATGGATCTGTGGATCCGCGAGGCGCGCCTCTTCAAATACGGCTCCGGCACCGGCACCAATTTCTCCTCGCTCCGGGGCGAAGGCGAACCGTTGTCCGGCGGCGGCCGATCCTCCGGCCTGATGAGCTTTCTCAAGATCGGCGATCGCGCCGCTTCGGCCATCAAGTCCGGCGGCACCACCCGACGCGCCGCCAAGATGGTGATCGTCGATATCGACCATCCGGATATCGAGCAGTTCATCGACTGGAAGGTGATCGAGGAACAGAAGGTGGCCGAGCTGGTGGCCGGCTCCAAGCTGCTGGCACGCCACGCGAAGGCGATCATGGACGCCTGCCACGATCCCGCCTATGCCGGCGCCGACCGCTTCGATCCGCGCGAAAATCCGGCGCTCGGAAAGGCGGTGCGCGCCGCCCGCCGGAGCATGCTGCCGGAAGGCATCATCCAGCAGATCATCCTGTTCGCCAGCCAGGGCTACACCGAAATCGAGATCCCCACCTACGAGACGGACTGGGACAGCGAGGCCTATCTCACCGTTTCCGGCCAGAACTCCAACAATTCGGTGCGGGTCAGCGATGCCTTCATGAAGGCCGTGCTGGAGGATGGCGAGTGGCAGCTCGTCCGGCGCACCGACGGCAAGGTCGCCAAGACCCTGAAGGCTCGCGAGCTGTGGGACAGGATCGGCATGGCCGCCTGGTTCAGCGCCGATCCGGGCATCCAGTACGACACCACGATCAACGATTGGCACACCTGCCCGGCGGGAGGGCGGATCAACGCCTCCAACCCCTGCTCGGAATACATGTTCCTCGACGACACGGCGTGCAATCTCGCCTCCCTCAATCTCATCATGTTCCGGCGCGAGAACAACGGGTTCGACACCGAATCCCTGCGCCACGCCGTGCGACTGTGGACCATGGTCCTCGAGATCTCGGTGATGATGGCCCAGTTTCCGAGCGCGCGCATCGCCGAGCTGTCCTGGAAATACCGCACGCTGGGCCTCGGCTTCGCCAATCTCGGCGGTCTCCTGATGGCTTCGGGCATTCCCTATGACAGCGATCGCGGGCGTGCCTACTGCGCCGCCATTTCGGCGGTGATGACCGCCACCGCCTATGCCACCTCGGCGGAAATGGCGGCCGAACAGGGTACTTTCGCCGGATTCGAGGAGAACCGCGACAACTTCCTGCGGGTACTCAGGAACCACCGCCGGGCGGCATGGAGCGAGACCACCGGTTACGAGGGGCTGAACACCCCGCCGGTGGCCTTCGATGCCTCCAATTGCCCGCATGCCGAGCTGGTCGAGGCGGTGCGGGCGAGCTGGGACGAAGCGCTGGCCGCGGCCGAGACGCACGGGCTCCGCAACGCCCAGGTCTCGGTGATCGCCCCCACCGGCACCATCGGCCTGGTGATGGATTGCGACACCACCGGCATCGAGCCCGATTTCGCCCTCGTCAAGTTCAAGAAGCTGGCCGGCGGCGGCTATTTCAAGATCATCAACCGATTGGTGCCCCAGGCGCTCAGAACCCTGGGCTACAGCGAATCCGAGATCGAGGATATCGGCCGCTACGCGGTCGGCCACGGTACCCTCGAGGGAGCGCCGCACATCAATCACGAGACGCTCCGGGCCAAGGGCTTCACCGACGAGGCGATCCGCCGCATCGAGGCGGTGCTGCCCGGCACCTTCGATCTCCGCTTCGCCTTCAACCGCTTCACCCTGGGAGAGGAGTTCCTGAAGGAAACGCTCGGCATCCGCGAGGATCAGCTCGCCGATCCGCGCTTCGACCTCCTTTCCGCTCTCGGCTTTTCGAGGGAACAGATCGAGGCCGCGAACGCCTATTGCTGCGGTACCATGACGGTGGAAGGGGCGCCCCATCTCAAGGAGGCACATCTGCCGGTGTTCGATTGCGCCAATCCCTGCGGTCGCATCGGCAAGCGCTATCTCTCGGTGGACAGCCACATCCGGATGATGGCGGCGGCCCAGCCCTTCATCACCGGCGCCATCTCCAAGACCATCAACATGCCGGCCCGGGCCACGGTGCGCGACTGCCAGGAAGCCTACATGGAAGGCTGGCGGCTGGGCCTCAAGGCGCTGGCCCTCTATCGGGACGGTTCCAAGCTGTCCCAGCCGCTCTCGGCGATCCATCTCGACGACGAGGAGGCGGAGGCGCAGGAAACGGAAGAGGAGGAATCCCGGGACAAATCGCAGAACGAGCGGGTGATCGAGGTCGCCGAACGCATCGTCGAGCGCTACATCGCCGAACGTCGCAAGCTGCCTTCGCGGCGCAAGGGCTACACCCAGAAGGCGGTGGTCGGCGGTCACAAGGTCTATCTGCGGACCGGCGAATACGAGGATGGTCGGCTCGGTGAGATCTTCATCGACATGCACAAGGAAGGTGCCGCCTTCCGCTCGCTGATGAACTGCTTCGCCATCGCCATCTCGATCGGCCTGCAGTACGGCGTGCCCCTCGAGGAATTCGTCGAGGCCTTCGCCTTCACCCGCTTCGAACCCTCGGGCATCGTCCAGGGCAACGATTCGATCAAGATGGCGACCTCGGTGCTCGACTACATCTTCCGCGAGCTGGCCATCTCCTATCTCGGCCGCACCGATCTCGCCAATGTCGATCCCAGTCAGCTCCGCCACGATTCCCTGGGCGGCGGCATCGCCGAGGGCAAGGTGCCCTCCGAAGCGGTGGCCCAGATCGCCAGCGCCGGCTTCGTGCGCGGCAATCTGCGGCTGCTCACCGGCGGTGCGGCAGCGACCGAGACCGAGACAGCGCGGGCGTCCGCCGGCGGCGAACGTCACCTCGCCGAGGCCCGACCCGCCTTCCACAGCCGCGCCGAGCAGGCGCAGATCGCCCGCATGAAGGGGTACAGCGGCGATCCCTGCCCGAGCTGCGGCAACTTTACGCTGGTGCGCAACGGCACCTGCATGAAATGCGATACCTGCGGCAGCACGACGGGCTGCAGCTAGGTACGCATAGCGTCCCGTCGGGCAGCGGGACGTTCGTTCCTTGTATTCTCCTCCATTCCGGGCCCCGGGGCGACTCGGGGCCCCTTTTTTCGCGCACCGCTCGAATGCCGGGGATCGCGGTTTTCCACAGTTATCCCCAATGTCGGTTTTCCCGGCGGTTTTCCACAGGTCTGCGTTCCCAGGGAAATCCCGGCCGGCTGAGATGGGCTGAGAATCGGGCTGATGCACATCATTCCCTTGCAGCCCGCGATTTCGGCACCTATCTGCCCGGCCGATCCCGACCGAGGAGGAAACGAGGATGCGTCCGATACAGGTGATCGGCGGCGGGCTCGCCGGCTGCGAGGCGGCGTGGCAGATCGCCCGGGCGGGAGTGCCGGTGGTGCTCTCGGAGATGCGTCCGCTGCGGGGCACCGAGGCCCATCGCACCGGCCGGCTCGCGGAACTCGTCTGCTCCAACTCCTTCCGTTCGGACGATGCCACGGCCAGCGCCGTGGGCCTGCTGCATGCGGAGATGCGGCGGCTGGGCTCGCTGATCATGGCTGCGGCCGACCGCCACAAGCTGCCCGCGGGCGGGGCGCTGGCGGTCGATCGGGAGGGATTCTCGGCAACCGTGCAGGAGGCGCTCGAGGCCGAGCCCCGGATCACCATCCGGCGCGAGGAGATCCGCGCGCTGCCGCCGGCATCGGAAGGTCCGGCGATCATCGCCACCGGCCCCCTCACCTCGGGCGCGCTGGCCGAGGCCATTCGTGCGGCCACGGGCGAGGAGGCCCTCGCCTTCTTCGATGCCATCGCCCCCATCGTCCATCGCGACAGCATCGACTTCGACAAAGCCTGGTTCCAGTCGCGCTACGACAAGACCGGCCCCGGCGGCAGCGGCGCCGACTACATCAACTGCCCCCTGGACCGGGAGACCTACGAGGCCTTCATCGACGCCCTGCTGGCCGGCGAGACCACCGAATTCCGGGAATGGGAGCGCGACACCCCCTATTTCGAGGGCTGCCTGCCGATCGAGGTGATGGCGGCGCGCGGCCGCGAGACGCTGCGCTTCGGCCCGATGAAGCCGGTCGGGCTGGTCGATCCGCGCACCGGCCGGCGCCCCCATGCCGTGGTGCAGCTCCGCCAGGACAATGCGCTGGGCACCCTGTTCAACATGGTCGGCTTCCAGACCAAGCTCCGTCACGGCGAACAGGTGCGCATCTTCCGCATGATCCCGGGGCTGGAGCAGGCACGCTTCGCCCGCCTCGGCGGCCTCCATCGCAACACCTTCCTCAACAGCCCGCGCCTGCTCGATGCCGGCCTGCGCCTCCGCGACCGGCCGCATCTCCGCTTCGCCGGCCAGATCACCGGCGTCGAGGGCTATGTGGAGAGCGCGGCGATGGGTCTCCTGGCCGGGCTGTTCGCCGCCGCCGAGGCACGCGGCACCAGTCTCGCACCACCGCCGCCCGAGACCGCGCACGGTGCCCTTCTGCACCATGTCACCGGCGGCGCCATGGCCGACGGTTTCCAGCCCATGAATGTCAATTTCGGCTTGTTCCCGCCACTCTCGGGGAAGGTCTCGAAACGGGAGCGCAAGAGCCTGCTGGCGAAGCGGGCGCTGGCGGCGCTGGAGCACTGGATTGCAACCGAAGCGCGAAATCTCCCGGCTTCCGGCACCGCCGCGACAATCCGCGGCGACGCCTGATCGGGGAGGATTTCCGGAGGCTCCGTCGGAGGGCCGCATACTAGATCTTGTTTCGCCCGTCGGTTATGGCTACAAGACGAGGAGTGATGCACGGGCCGGATGTCCCCGGATACCGGTGGAGAGACGAGGTGCAGCGAGAGGTGGCTTCCACCCCAGATCAGACCAGCCGAAGTCTCCCCTTCCAGGTCCGCGGCTCTCTCCAGACGGTGCTGGCACTGCGCCTGCTCGATCCCGAGCATCCCGAATTCCTGGCCAAGCTTGTGGAGAAGATCGCCTATGCGCCCGATTTCTACCGGGACGCGCCGGTGGTCCTCGATCTCGCCGCGGTCACCGACCGCCAGCCCGTCGATCTGGTCGCGCTGAGCGAGGAGTTGCGTCGTCATCGCCTGGTGCCGGTGGGCGTGCAGAATGCCGCGCCGGCCTGGCTCGAGGAAGCCGCACGGGCGGGTCTCGCGGTGTTCGCGGCCGGCGGCGGCACGGCGGCGGCCGGAGCCCGGGCGGGCGCGCAGCCGCGTGCGGGAAGCCGCCGCGCAGCGGCGATGGTGGTGCGCGAGCCGGTCCGGGGCGGCCAGCAGGTGGTCGCCAGCGAAGGCGATCTCGTGGTCCTGGCGGCGGTGGGCCACGGCGCGGAGATCGCCGCCGCGGGGCATATCCATGTCTACGCTCCCTTGCGCGGCCGCGCCTATGCCGGCATCGAGGGGGACGAGAACGCGATGATCTTCTGCGACCAGCTCGATGCCGAGCTGGTGTCGATCGCCGGGGTCTACGTGGTCAACGAGGAGATCGATGCGGCCCTGCTGGGGCGACGGGTGCGCATTTCCTGCAGGGGAGATCATCTCCGCCTGGAACCGGGCCCGTGACCTCGGATCCGCCGGATTCACCGCAACCGCTATAGGAGGTTCCCTTTGTCGAAAGTCATCGTCGTCACCTCCGGCAAAGGTGGAGTGGGCAAGACCACCAGCGCCGCCGCCCTGGCCACGGGGCTGGCCCAACGCGGCCACCGGACGGTGGTCATCGATTTCGATGTCGGGCTCAGGAACCTCGATCTGATCATGGGCTGCGAACGCCGCGTGGTGTTCGATTTCGTCAATGTGATCAACGACGGGATCCGTCTCAACCAGGCGCTGATCAAGGACAAGCGGGTCGACGATCTGTTCATTCTGCCGACCTCCCAGACCCGCGACAAGGAGGCCCTCACCCGCGAGGGGGTGGAAAAGGTCATCGCCGAGCTCCGCAAGGAGTTCTCGTACATCATCTGCGACAGCCCGGCGGGCATCGAGCGGGGGGCGCAGATGGCCCTCTACTATGCGGACGAGGCGGTGGTGGTGACCAACCCCGAGGTCTCCTCCGTCCGCGACAGCGATCGCATCCTCGGCATCCTCAATTCCAAGTCGCGCCGCGCCGAGATCGGCGAGGAGCCCATCAAGCAGCATCTGCTGCTGACCCGCTACGACCTCGACCGGGTGCAGCGGGGCGACATGCTCAAGCTCGACGATGTGCTGGAAATCCTGGCCATCCCGGTCCTCGGTGTGATTCCCAACGACCCGCTGGTGCTGCAGTGCTCCAACGTGGGCATGCCGGTCATCCTCGAGCCCAAATCGCGGGCCGGCCAGGCCTATGCGGATGCGGTGGCACGCCTTCTGGGCGAGCAGCGCGAGCTGCGCTTCACCCAGCCCCAGAAGCGCGGCCTGGTCGACTGGCTCCTGAGGAGAAGCGCGTGAGGCTGTTCGACTTCTTTCGTCTGAGCCGGCGGAACCGTGGATCCGCGGAAACCGCGCGCCAGCGTCTCCAGGTGCTGGTCGCACTCGATCGAAGCGGCGGTGGTGGTCCCGATTTCCTGCCGCTACTGCAGCGCGAACTGCTGGAGGTGATCCGCAAGTATGTGGAAATCGATCTCGATCGGGTGAAGGTGGAGCTCGAACGCGGCAACGGCTTCTCCACCCTCGAGGTCAATGTCGAGCTGCCGACCGAACATCTGGAACGGCGCGCCGCGGTCTGAGGGCTTCGCTCAGATTCGCGGCGGCGGCACCTCCCGGCCCAGCCGCACCGCGGTGAGGCCGGGAGCGAGGCGGCGCGAGGGCATGATCAGTACGCAGTGATCATAGGGCGTGCGCACCGGCTCGCCGCCGTCGGTGGCGATCACGGTGCCCGCCTTCTCGATCACCTCCAGACCCTGGAAGCCGTCCTTGAAGACGAAGGGGCCGCGTCGCACGGTGACGGCGTGCGTGACCTCGATGAACCGCTGCCGCCCCGCCTTGCGCGTCGGTGCCAGACGCATCGCCAGTTCGGCGTCGAGGATGTCGGTGGCGCGCAGGAAGTGCAGGCAGCCAGCGAGCGCCACATCGATCGACTGGCGCGCCCAGTGCTGGCCGGCCTCGAGCAGGACGGCCACCGGTTTCCTGCGGGGCTCGCCGAAGGCACCGAAATCGATCAGCCGTACCCCTCCGGGATGGCCGGCATCGGCCACCACGGTCGCCGGATAGCCCATGCGCCGTGCGAAACGCCGGGCTTTGCGGGTCAGCCCGCACAGCAGCAGCGGCGCCGATGCGGTCTGCATCGAATGCAGATCGAGGAGGAAATCGAGCGAACGGAAATGGGGCAGCAGCTCGCGGGCGCGTCGCAGCTCGACGGTTCTGGCCGGCCCTTCCAGCAGCTCCGTCTTCCACAGCCGGTTCATGTCCTCCTCGAGGTAGCGCGAAGCCGTAGGATCGGCCGGATCGAAACGCGAGAAGGCCTCGACGTTGGCGAAGGACAGGCTGAGACGGCCATGCCGCGGCCGCAGCCCGAGCTCGAGCAGGCGCACCAGCGCCCAGGCTCCCGAGAGCTCGTTGCCGTGGGTCAGGGCGTTGATCCCCACATGCGGGCCGGGGCGGCCGCTGTCGAAGCACCAGACATGGGAAATGCCGGTGTTGCCCTCGCGATAGGGCGAGAGATCGGGCGGAGCGATTTCGACGCGCGGCGGCCTCACTGCAGCTCCTGCCGCACCAGGATGTCGAGAAAACCGAGGCAGCGCTCGAGCTGGTCGAGGGCCACATGCTCGTCCGGCTTGTGGGCGCAGGCGATATCCCCCGGTCCGCAGACCAGCGCCGGGATGCCGGCGCGGGCGAAATGGCCGGCCTCGGTGCCGAAGGACAGCTTCACCGGTGGGCCGGGCTCGGCCAGCCGCCGGCAGAGGCGGCCGAACGGTGTGTCCAGATCGGCCTGCAGTCCCGGATAGGCCATGATCGTTTCGAAGGTGATGGTCGCTTCCGGCGCCCGTGCTCGCAGCCGCGGCAGCACGACCGTCTCGGCATGGGCCTTCAGGCGCTGTGCACAGGCTTCCGGCTGCTCTCCGGGCAGGGTGCGGAATTCGCAGAGGAAACTGCAGCGGTTGGGAACGATGTTGAGCTGGCTGCCGCCTTCGACGACCCCCACATTGGCGGTGGTGAAGGAGGGATCGAAGCCTTCCGCGTACGGCCCTTCGGCGGCCAGCCGTTCGGCCTCGCGGGCGATCCAGGCGATGAGTTCGGCGGCGGCGAAAATGGCGTTGGCGCCGAGCTGCGGCAGGCCCGAATGCGCTTCCCTGCCGCGCACGGTACAACGCAGGCCGATCTTGCCCTTGTGGGCGTCGGCGATGCGCATCCCGGTGGGCTCGCCCACCACGCAGCCGAGCGGCGGCGCGGCGCAGGCCTGCAGCGCCTCGATCAATACGGGCACCCCCTTGCAGCCGACCTCCTCGTCGTAGGAGAAGGCGAGGATCAGCGGCCGCGGCAGGCTGTGCGAAGCGGCAGCCTCGGCGATTGTCAGCATGCAGGCCAGAAATCCCTTCATGTCGGCGCTGCCGCGACCGTAGAGGCAGCCGTCGCGCAGCACCGCCCGGAAGGGGTCGCTGCTCCAGTTCTGGCCGGCCACCGGCACCACGTCGGTATGGCCGGAAAGGACGATGCCGGGACGCTCCACCGACCCCAGGAACGCCAGGAGATTGGCCTTCTCGCCGCCGGCGTCGGGCAGTCGCCGGAAGGGAATCCCGGCCGCCGTCAGCACCTCTTCCAGATAGCCGATCAACGCCAGATTGGAACGGGAGCTCACCGTGTCGAAGGCGATCAGCCGTTCGAGATGGCGGAGGGCGGCGTCGAGCAGGGGATGCT
>Ga0256841_1002345_pt1 | contig 15180 bp, 12 predicted proteins | sample 356308metaG_FD_185971 | JGI IMG/M metagenome (GOLD analysis project Ga0256841, IMG submission 185971) | Hydrothermal vent microbial communities from Mid Atlantic Ridge, Atlantic Ocean - 356-308 | ecosystem: Environmental > Aquatic > Marine > Hydrothermal vents | place: Atlantic Ocean: Mid... | reverse complement strand
AATCGCTGCGTGCGTTTTATGCAACAGGCGCCCCGGCCGCCTCCTGGGCACTGCGGTCCTGCTGGGCGGGGCGGTCCTGGGACTGGACGCCTGGCAAGGCTTTCCGCTGGTACACAAACTCGGCCAGGTGGAAACGCTGAGCGTGCGCCTGCCCCTGTGGATGGCGGCCTGGTCCATGTTCCTGGACGCGCCCTGGCTGGGACAGGGCCCCGGCGCCTTCTCGGTACGCTATGAGCAGTACCTGGACTTGGCGCGGCTGGCCGACTGGGTGGTCCTCGATCCCCGTCACAGCCCCTGGGCCCACAACCTGTACCTGGAGGTCCTCGCCGAGCGTGGTCTGGCGGGGCTCGGCGCCCTGGGAGGCCTGGTCCTGGCCAGTGGCCGGGCACTGAGGCGGCGGATACGAGAGATCCTGCCGCCCGGACGGGTGCTCTACCAGGGCCTGACGGTGAGCGGTGCCCTGCTGCTGATGGGTGGACTGGTAGAGTTCAGCCTGCTGCGCTACTGGGTCGTCGAGGCGGTGGCCCTGATCGCCGCCTGCGCATTTCTGCCGAACAGCAAAGATCAAGCGGAGAAACGATGATCACGATCACAGCCAGGAGACTCTTCAAGGCGGCCGGTAGCACCGGGCTGGTGCTGCTCCCCCTCGCCTTCCCCCAATGGGCCAGCCTGATCGCCGAGGCCTACGAGACAGCCCCGCCGGTCGAGCCGTCCCCACTGCCACCCCCGGTGACCGAGACCGGGAGCCTCACCGACAATGGCAGGTTCATCGGTGAGACCGTGGTCGGCACCTGCAAAACCGGTAACAACGGCCAGGGCAGCCCCGCCAACCAGGCCTTCCAGGCCGACTGCGACCTGCTGGTCGGCAATGCCACCGAGCAGCCGGAACAGGTGGCCAACGCCCTGAACCAGCTCACCGCCGATCAGATCAATGCCCAGAATGCGACGGCCCAGCGCCAGGCACGGATGACCCTGGGCCTGGTCACCAGCCGCCTGCAGCGGTTGCGCATGGCCGGCGCGCCGGCCTACCGGCGGGGCGCGGTCCTGGCGGAGAACGACCTGCTGCGCCGGGACACCGGCGGGGGGGCCAGCGCCGACATGGCCTTCGGGGGCGGTCTCGGCGGCTTCCTCAACCTGCGCTACCTCGCCGGTGACGAGGACAAGACCCGCTTCCAACCCGGCTTCGACTTCGACGCCTGGAGCGTCTTCGGCGGCCTCGACTATCGCTTCTCGGACCAGCTGGTGGGGGGGCTGGCGCTCAAATACAACGATGGAAACGTAGACTATGACAACAACCGCGGGGACATGGACAGCAGCGGCTGGGAACTGTCGCTCTACGGTTCCTACGACCTGCCCAGCGGCCTCTACTTCGACGGCTCGGTGGCCTATGGAACCACCGACATGGACCTGCGCCGTCGCATCGCCTACAGCGTCGGCGGTCTGACCGCCAACCAAGAGGCCAAATCGTCCCCCGACGCCAACGCCTGGACCCTGAGCGCCGGTATCGGCTACAGCATCAACCGCAATGCCTTGTCCATCAGCCCGCTGGCCCGCATCACCTACATCAACAACGATGTGAGCGGCTTCACCGAGCACATGTCCGGTCCCACGGCCACCGGCGGCAGCATGGCGCTGCGGGTCGATTCCCAGACCTACGAGTCCCTGACCTCCAACCTCGGAGTACAGCTGGCGCTGGCGATGAGCCAGTCCTGGGGCGTCCTGGTACCCCAAGGCCGCTTGGAATGGGTCCACGAGTACAAGAACGACCAGAAGGACGTGGGGGGCCGGTTCCTCAATGACATCAACGCACTGCCGTTCATCATCCGGACCCGGGAGCCGGACCGGGACTACGTCGACCTGGGACTGGGGGCCTCGGTCCAGTTCGCGGAAGGCAAGTCGGGCTTCCTGTTCTACGAGACCCTACTGGGGTACAGCGGCCTGAATTACAACGCGATCACCGGCGGCGTGCGGATCGAGTTCTGAGGGCATAGGGAGCCCTGGCGGGATCACCCGTCCCCCGTACCGCAGCCCCTCCCGGCCTGGATCCGACGGAGCAGGCCGGGCCAGGCGGCCTCCCAGCCGTACCGGTGGTCCACCCCGGGCAGCACCACGAAGTGGACCGATGGCCCGGCGTGAAGGGCGTGCCGGATCAGCGCCGGGGGGACCCTGCCGTCCAGGGCGCCGGCGAAGTGCCACTGGGCGATCCGCCCCGACAGCGGCGGCCGCCGGGCCGGGTCCAAGGATCCGGCCAGCGGGCTGTAGCCGTGCAGCCGTGTCCAGGCGGCGACATCCAGGTTTCCCGCCAGGGTCACCACCCGGCAGACTCCGGGGAGACGCTCGGCCAGCAGCAGGGCCAGGGTACCGCCGCCACTGTGCCCCACCAGGGTCACCCAGCGGGTGCCCTGCCGTTGCAGCCAGCCTCGCAGGGCCTCTGCCATCGCCCTCACCACGCGCTCACCATAGCGGCCATGGGTCCAATCCCAGGGCCGGCAGGCCGCCGATCGTGCCTGCCCCAGATAACAGGGCCGGCCCAGGTAGAGGGCAGGGGCCGGGTCCAGGGCCATCAGGCGCAGGAGCAACGGGTTGCGCGGGGTGGGGTCGGCCGCCGGACGCCCCGGACCCAGCCAGGGGGTGCCATCGCCCTCGATGTAGACGTGCAGGGCGGTGGCACCTGGGGCGTTCCGCGTATAGAAGACGACCAGTTCGAAAGGGCCGCCGTGCAGTCGGCGATGCTCGAGCCCCAGGTCGGCCGCCAATTCTGTCGTCCGCAGCACCGGCGAGCCGCTGCAGGCCGCCAGCAGCCCCGGCAACAGCCAGCAGACGATCCTCCTCAGCGAGGGCGGCACCGCCCCCGCGATCCCGGCGCACACCGTCGTCCATCGCTCCAGGTGGCATCAGACAGGTCGGCGTCGTCGAGATCCAGGTTGACGAGCCGGGCACCGCTCAGATCGGCGCCTCTCAGGCTCGCCTCCATCAGGTCACAGTTGGTGAGATCGGCCCCCGCCAGCCGGGCCTCAGCCAGGTCGGCCCCCGGGAGGTCGCAGTTCACCAGCTGGGCCCCCCGCAGGTCGGCCCGGCCCAGCCGCGCCCCGTCCAGCGAGGCATTGGTGAGGTCGGCGTTACGCAGCCGGGCGGCGGTCAGGTTCGCCCCCTGAAACAGCCCTCCGGCCAGCCGGGCACCCTCCCAATCCACCCCAGACAGATCGTGGCCGCGGCAGTCCATCCGCGTCACCGGCCGCACCTTGCTACAGGGTCTGGGGGCGCCGCCGACGATGGCGCCTCCACCGATGCTCAGGCGCTGCTCGTTGCCGTAGCGATCGCGCCGAATGATGAGGGTCTGCTCCTTGCCCGTGGCCCCCGGTGGGGTGACCTGCTCCACGGAGTCCAGGATGATCTCCTGTCCAGCGCCCGCCACGCCGACCCCCGCCAGCCAGAGTCCCGTCACCAGCGCCTTGCCTTTGTGGGTCATGAAACACCTCCCCCGTCAGTTCAGCAGGGACTTGGGAACGAAGATGAAGTCTCCCGATTCGTGGCCGGCGTACTTGATCGGGGCGTATTCCGGAACCTGCTCCACCTGATATCGGTTGGCCGCATAGGCTACCTGCGCCGAGACCTTGCGATAGACCTGCTCACCCACCTGTACATCGTCCAGGGTGCGCAGCACATCCAGCAGCGACTTGGCGAACACCGAGTGACGGCCGCCGCCTCCATCCAGGACCGGGGCCAGGCCACCGGAGGTCAGCACGGTCCGGGAGCGCATCTTGGCGATGGTCTTCAGCCAGAAGCGGCGGGTCTCGTCGGACTTGCCGGCCTCCAGGTTGGTGAGGGCCGACCGGGTGAGCGCCCCCGAGTAGCAGGAGTCCGCCACCACCAACACGTGGCGTACCGACATCGCGTTCAGGATGTCTGTGATGGCGATGTTCGAGATCCAGTTGGCCGTGTTACCGGCCTCGGCGTCGACCGGCAGCCAGTGGCCGCGCATGTTGACCCGGTCCAGCTCTCCGTGGCCGGCATAGTAGAGCAGCAGGTTGTCGTTCTCGGTGAGCTGTTTGCGCAGCTTGTTCAGCTCCGAGAGGATCTGGTAGCGGGTGGCGTCCAGGAGCAGACGGACATCGAACCCGAAGCGCTCCCGCAGCACCTTGGCCACCTCGGTCGCATCGTAGCGGGCGGTATCCAGGTCGGGCAGGAACTGGTAGTCCTGGTTGCCGATCACCAGGGCATAGTACTTGCCCACCGGCACGTCCTTGAGGGGACTGACCCGGGTGGCCTTGACCTGTTGCGAGCCGGTCTCACGCACCAGGGAGAAGGCCAGCTTGGTCTGCTTGCCGTGCCGGTCCACCGCCAGGATGGTCACCGGGGTCTCCGCCGCCAGGATGGGGATGTCCGCCTTGAACAGCCCCCGCTCGTTGGCCGTCACGTCCACCCCGTTGACGGTGAGGGCGTAGAGACCGCCGGGGCTGTCCACCTGACCGACGATGGCACGTTGTTTGATGCCACCACGCACGGCCACCTCCATCGCCCCGCGTACCGCGAGCAACGGCGGATCGATGAGTTGGATGGTCGGGGGCGCGAAGGGGACCTGTCCGGCTTCGGTACGGCTGACATTCGCCGTGCCCGGCCCGGCCTTTTGCTCCAGCTCGGCCAGCCTGCCCTTCCACTGCTCCGATTCCCGGCGCAACTGCTCGATGACGCGCCGCTGCTCCTTCAGGATCCGCTCGCGCTCGGCCAGCTGCTTCTGCAGGGTCTGCACGGTGGCCGATGCCGCGGCGCCGAGGGAAGTCTGGCCGGCGAGCTGTTTACGGGTCGCCTTCAAGGCGCTGCCCTCCGCCGCCAGCCGCTCGCGGTAGCGGTCCAGTTCCGTCTGCGTCTGGGCCAACTGCCGGCGAAGCCGTTCCAACTCCTGGCGGTCGCCCCCCTTGGCCTGGCTCAGACGCTCCTGCCAGCGCTGCACCTTGCGCTGCAGCTCGGCCATCGTCCGGCGCTGCCGGGCCATGGCCTTCTCCCGTTTCGCCAGCGCCTGCTCCAGTTCCCGTATGCGGCGGCGGGCGGCCTCGTCATGGCCCCCCTTGGACAGCGCCTGCAGCCGGGTCCGGGTCTCCTTCAACTGCGACTCACTGGCCAGCGCCAACTGCTGATAGTGCTCCAGGTCCTGGTGCGCCCGCTGCAGTTCCTCCCGCGCCGACTGCAGCTGGGCGCGGAGCGAACCGCCCTCGGCCCGGAGGGCGGCCAGCCGCTCCCGCTGCCGATGGGAGGCCGCCTCCAGTTTCTCGATCCGCTGACGGCTGCGGGCCAGCGCCTCGCGCTCCCGGGCCAACTGCTCCTGCAGGCGCTGGGTCGCCTGCCGGGCCGATGCATTGCCCTTGCCCTGCCGCATCAGCTCGCGCAGATGCCGCTGCTGTCGTTGCAGTTGGCGCTCCCTGTTCCGCAGTTCCTGTCGCGCCTCCTGCAGCAACCGCCGGGTCTGCGCGAGTTCCTGCCTGAGATTACGGGCCAGCAGCCGCTGGTTGTCGAGTTCCCGCTGATCGATGAGCACCGCGGCGGGCAGGTTGGAGGCCTTGCGGTACCAATGCAGCGCCCGCTTCAGGTCCCTGGGCACCCCGCGTCCCTTCTCGTACAGGAAGGCCAGGTTGATCTGCGCCCGCTTGAAGCCCTGCTCCGCGGCCCGCTTGTACCAGAGGGCGGCCATCTCGTAGTCGGGTTTACCCTGCAACCCCCGCTCGTAGATCTCGCCCACCTTGTTCTCGGCATCGGGATCTCCCTTCTGGGCCAGGGGCAGCCAGATCCGCAGGGCACTGTCCAGGGTCGCCCGGTCATAGGCGACGTACTCACCGCCACGGATCTCACAGTCCTGGGCGGTGGTCTGGATCGGCCGGCGGGCCGAGAGATAGGTCATCTGACTCCCGAGCCTGCGCACTTGGCCGGGCAGCAGGCAGTCGACGACCAGCAGGCCATCGGCATTACCGTGCTTCGCCAGGGTGGCGGCCGCCTCCTGCCGCACCTGCTCGGAAGGCACGCAGGCCACGGTCAGCAGGCCGGCCAGCAACGAGGAGTAGAGATGCCTGGGATCGATCATGGCTGAAGTCTCCTTGTCTCGCACCACCGATCAGCGTCCCGCGTCGGCAGGTCCGGAGGCCCCCTTTATGAAGCAGAAGGTCTCTCCGAAGCTGGCAAGGTACAAGTGGTCGTAGCCACCGGACCCGCCCTTGAAGACCCACCCTCTGAGACTGGCGAAGGCCTGGGCCCCCGGCTGCCAGTTCCTCTCCTCGAAGATCAGGCGCCCCCACTGCCAACACTTGATCACCCACCGAGGCGGCTGTTCGAAAGACGCCTTGGGCAGACCCGCAGTGGGCTCCCGCGGGGTCGGTGGACGTCGCTTCCCGGACAGGACCGGTGCCCGTTCCGCTGTCGCAGGCGCGCCTCCAACCGCCGGCGGGTACCCGCCGTCATCCCCGATCGATCCAAGCCCGGCCAGTGTGGACCCGGCACCCAGGCCCAGGGAGAGCCCCACCAACCCGGCCGCCAGCATCCGCGCTTCGTTCCTCATCACAAGTCTCCTCAGGTATCGTATCAGCGAGTCTTGATCTCGAAGTAGGCGCTGGTGAACTGGTCGCCCAACGCCTTGTGCAGGAGGCCTTCAAGCTTCCCCAGCGAGGCCACCGGCAGGGTCTCGAAATCCGTGCCCCGGGCCTCCGCCGGCAGCCGTTTCATGACGTTCTTCGGGGAGGCGAAGCAGGCCACCCGTTCCTTCTTGCCCGATTTGCTGGCAAACAACTTGAACGGCATCGAACCAGGCAGATGCAGCGGCTTTGCCGGGGTCACCAGCGAGTTACGCTCGAAGCGGTTGGGGAAGAAGCGCATCACCTCCCCCTTGTCGTTCTGGTAATAGCAGTAGAGGTGGGCTTCCTGGCTCGGACGCACCTCCAGGGCAAACGACTCGCCGGGCTTCAGCGCACCGGTGCGCCCGCTCAGGTAGTGGATCTTGACCGCCAACTCTCGCTCGACGGGGGCCTGCGGGCCTGGGGCCTCCTCCTTGGCCGGCGGCTCGGGCACCGGCCGGTTGAGCAGGGCCTTGAACAGCGCCAAGTCGATATTGCCGTTGACCGGCTTCAACCCCAGTGCCTTCTTGTAGCGGATCACCGCATCGGTCAGGGGCAGGTTGTACTGGTTGTCGATGGGCCCGTCGTAGAAGTCACGGTAGGTCAGCTGGGCCTGGAAATAGGCGACGATCTCCTGATCGGCGACCAGGTTGTAGAACCAGTCGTAGATCTCGGCCTGGATCTCCTCCCGCTTCGGGTCCACCCCCAGGCATTTCCAGTAGGGCACCTTGGCCAGCTTGCCCACCAGTTCGATCACGGCCAGCTCGATCAGATTGCGCAAGGCCTGGGCAGACCCCTCGGCCCGCGTGAAGTTCATACTGTAGTTCACCCCCAACTTGGAGATGCGGGCGTCCGCGTCGATCCCGGAGCCCTCCTTGAAGATCACGATGGAATTCTTGGCCACCACCCCTGGCACCACCGAGTAGTCGCGGGTCGAGATGACGCTGAGATCCAGCCCAAGCACCGAGGCATTGGCAGTCTTGGCCCCGCCGATCCCCAGCGATGCCGAGCCTGCGGTGATATTGAGCCCGGCGCTCACGTCCTTGGCCGCGATCCCGGTGTCGAGTTGGGAGATGGAGCCCCGGATGTCATAGTCCGGCACCACGCTGTACGGACTGGTCTGGTTGGCCGAGGCAAGGAAGGAGACCAGATTGCCCGAATCGGCACCGAAGGCGATCAGGCGCACGGCATGACTACGGCGTGTCATCTCGGACACGGCGGAGATAAGCATGTCCTTAGCCCCCACCTTGACCTTCTTGGTCCGATCCTTGAGGTCCTCGACCAGCATACTGATGTCGTGGACGCCGTAGTCGATCAGCAGCCCATCCATGCAGCGCAGCGCCGACGTGAAGCCGGTGATGGTACGGAACGGGGCCTCTTCCGGTCCCTTGACCAGCTTCGGCACCGCCTCCCTGACATCTTCCTTGACCTCCATGCAGCCCACCAGTGAGGCGCAGGCCACCCCGATCAGGAATCTCATCGCTAGCACCCGTTTGCTCATCATCTTTGCTCGCTCCGCCCAAATGAATTGAAGCCGAGGGAGAACCGTCTCCATCGTGCCGAGACGACCCTCAACGACACTTGTTCTGCTGGATCACCGGGCCCTCGATCACGATGGTGACATTCTTCGGCACCGGCTGGCCCACGCTGGTCTTGACGTTACCGATATTGAGATCGCTGCAGCCGTCCGAGGACGACACGCCACCGCTGTCGCCCTCGTCGTCCTCGCTCTCCTCGGCCCGTTTCTTGGCCTTGGCACGGGCAATCCGCGCCGCGTCCCCGACCTCGTCGATGTCCATCACTTCCACAGTCCCCACACCGATGGCCAGGACTGGAGAAGGCACCACACCGATCAGGAAGATGCCCACCAGCAGGCCGGCCATCCGTTTCCAAAGAGAATCCCATCCGCTCTTGGTTGCCATGTCCGCTCACCTCGCAACTGGCTGGAGAGTCCTCGCCCGGATCGGGAGCCCAGTCCAGACAGGAACCCTGTCCGGACGGCCTCCTGCCTGAGGGGACCCGACATGCGTCCTCCGTACTCCGCCGAGGCCCCGTTCACCGGGCCGGTCGGAATGCCACCGCGCGGTTCTCCGGTCCATAGGGGTCGGTGGGATTGATCGGGTTCTCCTCGCCCTTGCCTTCCACCAGGAGGGCCGAGGGATCGATCCCATGCTTGTACACCAGGTAGTCCTTGACCGCCTTGGCCCGCATCATCGACAGTCGCAGGTTGTAGGCGGCCGATCCGGAGGCGTCGGTGTGCCCCTCCACCACTACCTTGGCGCCGGGGACCATCTTTATGCCTTTGGCCACCGCGTCGAGCTGGGGCCTGGCCTCGGGCAGGATCTCCGCGGAGTTGAAGGCAAACCGAACCGGAAGCGCAAAGGCGCTGTCATCCGGCTCGGCTATCTTCTGCAAGGCCTTCTGTTTAGGGGCCTCGCGGTCGTAGGCCGGTTCCAGGCTGATACCGCGCATCTTCGGCCGTTCCGGCGCGGGGCGGCCGCCGAGCATCCGCGCCACATCTCTGGCATCCGGGATCTCGCCGTTGCCATACACCTTCAGCCCACCGGCCTGCAAGGCACTGCAGCTCAAGGTCAGCGCAGCAGGGACCAGGACGTGTAACAATTGCCGTTTCATCTTGTCTCACCTCCAGAATCGATCGTGAAAGTCAGCGCCCGATCCGGACTCTTCGGGTCCTTCCCGGGGCGTTGTAGAGAACTATAGCAGCCATCGCTGGCCTGGTCTGGCAAACTATTCCCGGCAACGTCTGCGCACCAGATCACACTATGACCGCCGGCGCCTCTTGCCATGGACATTCCCCGATCCCGACAGGACAATGACCGTCCGGCGAGCTGCTCGCCCTGAAGACGACAATGCCAAGGGAAGGGGGAGGCGCTGGGACCCCCGTCACTGGAGACTGCGTCCATTGCTGAACAAGATTCCGTTGTTCGCAGGACCGGCCAAGGACGAACTCCGAGTATTGGAGTGCCACGTCCGGTCCAAGGTCTGTCCCAAGCATAGCATCAGAACCCGCATCGACGCCGAAGGGCGCGGGGTCTTGCTGCCCACGAAGGCACCCCCCCACTGGTGAGCCGTCCTGCCACACTCCACAGGATGCGGACCTGGCTGACCCACCCCTGGGTGGCCCTGCCCACCCTGGTGGTGCTGGTATTCGGCCTGTTGGCGGGACTGAGGGCGGGTGGTCAGTTACAGCCCGCCGAGCTGGCGGCGTACGACCTGATGGTGGGTACCGCCCGCCGATCGTCCGCCCGGCCACCCCCCATCGTCCTGGTGGAGATCGGCGAGTCCGACGTCCAGCGCCTGGGCAACTGGCCCCTCACCGACCGGCAGCTGGCGGAGATCCTGCGCCGGCTGTTGGCCGGGGAGCCCCGGGTGATCGGGGTGGACCTGTACCGGGATCTCCCCGTGCCCCCGGGCAGCACCGAACTGAACGCCTTGTGGCGCAACGAGCCCCGGCTCATCGCCATCGAGAAGTTCCCCTCCCCCGGCTCGCCTGGAATCGGTCCTCCGCCGGTGCTGGCGGGCAGCGAGCGCGTGGGTTTCTCCGACACCCTGCCCGACCCGGACGGGGTCGTCCGCCGCAATCTGTTGTTCCTCGCGAACGACACCCGGATGGGATACTCCCTCTCCCTGCTCCTGGCCCTGAACTATCTGGCGAAAGAAGGGATCCACCCCCAGCCCGGAACGCGGAACCCCAACTTCCTGCGCCTCGGGGACGTCACCCTGGCGCCCCTGGATGGGAATGAGGGAGGCTATGTCGGAATCGATGCCGCCGGATATCAGATTCTGCTCGACTACCTCGATGGTCCCCATCCCTTCCGGCGGGTCGGCCTTGGCCAGGTACTGGACGGCACCCTCCCCCCGGGCCTGCTTCGGGACCGCATCCTCATCTTGGGCGCCGGTCTCGCCTCGGAGGGAGTCAAGGATCGCTTCATCAGCCCTTTTGCCCTGGTCCAGGGCGCCCGCGGCGTGATCTCCGGGATCGAACTCCATGCCCATGCCAGCCGCCAGCTACTGGAGGCAGCGCTGGCAGGAAGACACCCGACCACCTGGTGGAACGACCAGGACGAGATCCTCTGGCTGCTGCTGTGGATCCTGCTCGGCGCCCTGGGGGGCTGGTACGCCGGCTCCGCCGCCCGGCTCGCCCTGATCACCCTGACCGGCGCGACCCTGCTCTACTTGGCCGCACGGGTGGCATTCCAGCACGGCCTGTGGATCCCCCTGGTACCCCCGCTGCTCGGCTGGCTGATCGCCGCCGCCCTCGGCACCGCCTACCTGGCCAGCCGCCGGCGCCGGGACCAACGCCTGCTGATGGACCTCTTCGGACGCCATGTGGCACCTCAGGTGGCCCGCACCATCTGGGCCCACCGCGAGGAGTTGGTGGAGGATGGACGCCTGGTGCCCCAGGTGCTGCCGGTCACCGTGTTGTTCGCGGACCTCCAGGGGTTCACGCAGGTGTCCGAACAGCTGGCCCCTGAGCCCTTCCTGAGATGGCTCAACGAGTTCATGTCGGTGATGACGGAGATCGTGATGCAGCACGGCGGGGTACTGGACGACTACGCCGGGGACGGGATCAAGGCCAACTTCGGGGTACCGGTCCCCCGAACCGATCTGGACGCGACCGCTGCCGACGCCCGCCGCGCCGCAGACTGCGCCCTGGCCATGGGCCGGGCCTTGGAGCGGCTCAACCGGGCTTGGCACCTTCGCGGCCGCCCTCAGGCGGCGATGCGTATCGGTATCCACAGTGGTCAGGTGGTGGTGGGGACCGTGGGCAGTCGCCATCGCATGAAATACACGACCGTCGGGAACCAGGTGAACCTGGCCTCCCGGTTGGAAGGTCTGCGGACGGCGGCGACCCCGGGTTCCGCAGACCTGCCCCGCTGCTGGCGGATCCTGGTGAGCGAGGCGACGGCGCGCCTGCTGGGCGACGGGTTCTCCCTCCGCGACCTGGGCCAGTTCCGGCTGCGTGGCATCCACGAGCCGATAGAGGTATTCTCTGTGGACGGCGGACCGGCCAACCACAAGAGAGAGGCCCCTGACCTTGTTCAGTTCCCCGATCCCGATCAGCCTGCCGGCCAGCATGCTGCTGGCGTGGACGGCGGTCCTTCCCGCGGCTCAGCCACCGACAACGACCGCTGACGAGGGTCCGTCGTCCCAGGGCAACCGAGCGATCAGCACCCAGGCTGATCGACCACCCGCCCTACCATCCACCCGACCCGCCACCCAGCGCCCCCCCCTGTTGATCTACCGGCCGCCCAACCGCGGTGCCCCCGGCGCACGGGTCGGTGGGGGCACCCGTGGCCTGGGTGGCTTCACCGCCCTGGCACCACCACACCTGGCGTTCACCACCTCACCCCAACCACGACTCTATTGGTTCAGTGAGCCCGGGCTGCGGCGGCCGATCCGATTCCTGCTCGTGGAAGAGAACACCGGCAAGAGGCTCCTGGAACGGAGGCTACCGCCGGAACCGGCAGGGGGTATCCATTTCCTGGACCTGTCGGCAAGCCAGGTGCGGCTGCTCCCCGGACGCGACTACCAATGGTCGGTGACCCTGGAGCCCGCGCCCCACCACAGGCAACGCCCGCTCGTCTCCCGCGGCCGGATCCGCGTGGTACCCGAACCCGCGGCGCTGGCCCGGGCGCAAGACTGGCAGCGTCCGTTCCAGGCGGCGGCCAAGGGGATCTGGTACGACGCCCTGGAGGCGCTCTCCAATCTCCTCCAGCGGTATCCGGCCGATGCCGCCCACTGGCACCTCCGGCGGGCCGAGCTGCTGGAGCAGGGAGGCCTGATCGCCGTGGCCGCCTTTGACCGGGAGCAGGCTGCGGCGCTGGAGGGTCCGGTGCCTTGAGGGTCCTCACCCCGGGACCTCCGGGCGTGACCTTTTACCGCTGCCGGCTGCGGCAAGGTTCCTGTCCTGGCGATGCACCCGCGTCTATCCTGGGTATATACCCCAGCCGATGGATGCCCCCTCCGCGCACTTCAGGAGCCAACGATGAAGACCTTCATCCACTTGCTGTGCACCGCCTGTCTCTACATCCCCTTCGCCTCCGGCGGCATGTTGTTGCTGCAGGAGTCGGACGATCCCGAAAGCCCCCCTACGGAGAAACCAATGCCTGACGAATCCGCGGCGCATCCGGGCGCTGCGGGATCCACGGGTAACCAGCAGCATGCGCTGGTGGGAGAGAGCCACCACTCGCACATCCGAGGCTCCTTTCGGAGCCGGGTGCAGGCCGGTGGCTTCCGCCAGTACCAGACCGGCCGCGGCAACCGGCAGGACCTCAACTTTGGAGGAGTGGAGGATTCCCAGGTGCAGGGGCACGTACGCACCCGGGTCGTCGTCCCCCGGGGCCAGCAGCGCCAGCGTGGCCTGATGAACCGCCAGCACATCGGCGTCGGTAGCGTAGAGTAGCCTCGCCAGTTCACCAGAGCTGGATGCGCTGTGCGTCGGACCGATAGAGCGCGTCCCCGGCCCGGCATCGGAAGGCACGCTGAAAGCCCGCCACCTGGGGCACCAAGCCGTTGATCCGGTCGGCCCCGAGGGGGTGGGGATCGGTGCGCCGCAGCCGCTCCCGGAAGCCCGGCCGGATGGCAAGACACCAAGTCCGGGCGTACTGGATGAAGAATGCCCGCTCGGCTGCAGGATCCGGCGCGGCGCCGGGAAAGGCCGCCTCATACGCCGCGGTGAGACCCACCAGTTCGGCCACGGCCTCCCCCAGTTGCAGCTCACCCAGGCCGATCCGCTCCAGGACGGCCAGCATCCGGGCCATGCGGCGGTGCAGCCCGGCCCGGTCCACCTCCCCCAGCCAGGTATGCAGCCTGCCCGCCCCGTCGTAGCGGGAGCCCAGGTCATCGATGGCGTGCCCGAGTTCGTGGCCCACCAGCACGCCGATCCCGCCCAGATTCATCCAATCCGGCTGATCAGAACTGTAATAGGGCTCTTGCAGGATGCCCTGGCTCAGCACCAGCCGATTCTCCGAGACGCTGTAGAAGGCGTCCACGGTGAGCGGCCCTTCCTCCCAGGCCGACCGGTTGCGTGGCCGCCCCAGCTCGGCCAGCCGTTTTCCGGCCCGCTTGCGCCGGTACAACAGCCGGTTGCCGACCGGACGGTCCTCCCGGTAGTCTGCCGGCGGGTTGAAATCCCACTCCTCGGGGGTACGCGGGGCAAGGAGCTGCATCCGTACCGCGGCGATCTTGTCCTGGGCCGCCCGACGCCCCGCCGGAGTCAACCACCGGTTGCGCCCAAGCCGCGCCAACAGGGCGGCGCGCACCCGTTCCACCAGGGCCGCCACCGGGGCCCTGTCCAGGTCCGGGAACAGCCGCGGCAGCAACTCGGCATCCAGCTCCTTGGCGAAGCGCTCGCTGATCCAGCGGGTACAGCGCTGACGCCGATCGGGCCGCTCCGGCGCCGCGCCCAGATGGCGGCGCTGAAAGGCCAGGCGCTCCTCCCGGTAGGCGGGATAGCCGTCGTCCAAGAGTTCGGACAGGGCGGCAAACAGGTAGGCGCTCTTGATCTGCGCGATCGGCCACTCGCGCAGGACCCGATCGAGGAAGGCCAGAGTACGCGGCACCGGCTCCCGGATCAGGGTCTGCCCGGGCACCCTCTTCAGGAAGCCATCCAGACGCAAGCCCGGATAGCGCCGCAGCAATTGACTGCGCGCAACGGTCCGCTCAGACAGGCGCAGCTTCCGCTGCGCTGCCGGCGAGGGATAGACGGCGGCCAACGCCTGCTCGAACGCCACCGTCCAGCGTGCGCGCTGCGCCACCCGGTCCAGACCCAGGACGCGGAAGAAGTCCTCCGCCAGCACCTCCAGGTCGGAGACCACCTCCGCCTGGCGATAATAGCCCGGCTCGGGGAGGGTGGGCGGCGCCACCGCGATGAGCAGATCGAGCCGATCCGGGTGCCACAGATCGACCGGTGTCTCGAAGGTGAGGAAGCTGAAATCGCCGCTGGTCAACCCCTGGGCCAGAAAGGCCTGCAGGGCCGCCCGATCCGGCAGGCCCTCCACCCGCCGCACCAAGGCCTCGACGTAGCGCCGCTCGTCCCGGCGGGCCGCCTCCCGGTCCATGCAGGCCCGGTACAGGGTCCGGAGGGTGCCGGGCCGACCCGCCGTCCAGGACTCGTGGGCGAGGCCTTGAAGGTAACTCATGCGTGCCCGCAGGATCCGCAACTGGGCATCGGTGGCCGCAAACAGATAGGCCTGCTGGGTGGGCGCCAGGGTGAAGGCCGCGCTCACCCGGTTGCAGACATGGCCATAGAGGTCGTCACAAGGAGCGACGGCCGGATCCAGAGGATAGGCACGCTGGACCACCGGCTCCGCGGCAGTGCCCGGCCACCCGGCCAGGAGGGCTGCGGCGGCCAGGGTGCAGGAGAGGCCAAAACGTGGCAGAGTGCGCATTCTGAACACTACCTACCACACAGGTATTCCTGCGGCCAGGGGCTACACTGTCTCATAACAGGGATGAGCAACGGGTCGGAGCAGATCAACGGACGGTCCCATCCCTCCAGGCTCAACCGCTACACCGCTACCCACTACACGAGAGGACATCGTCATGAGCAAATCCTACA
>Ga0256841_1002344_pt1 | contig 15185 bp, 14 predicted proteins | sample 356308metaG_FD_185971 | JGI IMG/M metagenome (GOLD analysis project Ga0256841, IMG submission 185971) | Hydrothermal vent microbial communities from Mid Atlantic Ridge, Atlantic Ocean - 356-308 | ecosystem: Environmental > Aquatic > Marine > Hydrothermal vents | place: Atlantic Ocean: Mid... | reverse complement strand
GGTGAAGGGTAGAACGGTATGGGTGAGTTCTTTATCGAATGCGACAATCTGGTCAAAATCTACAAGGTGGCTGATCTGGAAGTCGTCGCCCTGCAGGGGCTGGATTTGCAGGTGGCGCAGGGTGAGATGATGGCCCTGGTCGGGCCGTCTGGCTCCGGCAAGTCCACGCTGATGAATATTCTGGGCGGATTGGACGTGCCGACGGCGGGGCGTGTGCGTGTGGGAGAATACAACCTGCTCGATCTGAGCCGTCGGGAGCAGGTGCTCTACCGCCGTCAGGTGGTGGGATTCGTCTGGCAGCAGACGGCTCGTAATCTGCTGCCGTACCTGACAGCACTGGAAAATGTGGAGCTGCCGATGGCGCTCAATCATGTCCGCGCCCGTGAGCGGCGTGAGCGTGCCCGTGACCTGCTGACCCGTGTCGGGCTGGGCGATCGCCTGAATCATCATCCCGATCGATTGAGCGGTGGTGAGCAGCAGCGGGTGGCGATTGCCGTCGCTATGGCGAACCGCCCGGCGTTGCTGCTGGCGGACGAACCGACCGGTGAGGTGGATAGTGAAGCTGCCGAGGCCATCTTTGAGACGATGCGTGTGCTCAGTGAGGAATACGGCGTGACCGTTGTCGTGGTGACGCATGACTACACCGTTGCCAGCCGGGTGGATCGCGTGGTCGGCTTTCGCGACGGGCGCACCAGCACGGAGGTCATCCGGCGGCGCGGCACGGATGGCGCGGCGATCTCCGAGGAAGAATTTGCCATCCTTGACCGGGTGGGACGCCTGCAGCTTCCGCAGACGTATATCGAGGCGCTGGACATGAAGAACCGGGTCAAGCTGCGCCTGCGTGAAGATCATGTTGGCGTCTATCCCGATCGCGGAGACGCTGCCCGACAGAAAGAGGACAAAGCATGAGCGGTGTGACCGAGCCGATCATTCATGTGGAAAACCTGCACCGCATCTATCATCTGGGTGGGGAAGATATCCATGCCGTGAACGCGGTGACGCTGGACGTGTTTCCCGGCCAGATGACGGCCATCGTCGGGCGGTCAGGGTCTGGCAAAACAACCCTGCTCAATCTGATCGCCGGTCTGGATGACCCGACCGAGGGCGAGGTCTGGGTGGACGGGGCGCATCTTGGCGAAATGGATCAGGAGGCGCGGCTGGCGCTGCGGCGTGAGCGCATCGGCTTTGTCTTCCAGACGTTTGGTCTGCTGCCCCTCCTGACGGCGGAGGAAAATGTCGGCGTGCCCCTGCGGATGCGCGGGCTGCCCCGCCCGGAGCGCCAGCAGCGTATCGCGGAGGCGCTGGCTTGGGTTGGCCTCTCGGAACGTGCGCGGCATCGGCCCTACGAGTTGAGCGGCGGCGAGCAGCAGCGCGTCGCACTGGCCCGCGCCCTGGCGACTCATCCAAAGCTGATTCTGGCCGACGAACCGACGGGCCAGTTGGACAGCCAGACGGGCCGCCGCATCCTTGATCTGCTGCGCCGTTTTGTGGATGAGCAGCACATCACCGTTGTGATCGTCTCCCACGATCCTCAGGTGATGGAAGAGGCAGACGTGGTGCATGAACTGCGGGATGGCCGTCTACTGGAAACCCGCCTGAAGGAGCTGGCGGGCTAATCAGCTTCACGTCGAGCTTCAACTGCCACCCAGTCGCCCATTGTCCGGCGGCGGTAAGGCATCAGGCTGGTAGCCCGCAGCGCGGCCTCTACGTCATCGGCCTGCTCCGCGATGATGCCGCTGAAAATCCCCATACCGCCCGGCTGGACGAGATGTCCCAGCCCCTGCTGGCACATAGGGATGATCGTCTTTGCCAGAATGTTGACCAGAATCAGGCCAAAGCGTCGGGGGGAGTGCAGCAGACTTTCCAGGCTGCCTTCCTGCGCTGTGATCGCATCCGCCATGTTATTGAGGGCGGCGTTTTCCTGCGTGGCTTTGATGGCCAGCGGGTCAATGTCCAGCGCCCAGACGTGCGCCGCGCCGAGCTTTGCCGCGGCAATGGACAGAATGCCCGATCCACAGCCCAGATCAAGCACCCGCGGCGGCAGCGGCGCGGCATCTTCCATCGCGAGCAGGCAGAGCTGCGTGCTGGGATGTGTGCCCGTGCCGAAGGCTGCGCCCGGATCGAGGATGATCTCCACATCTCCGGGGCGTGGTGAGCCTTCCAGCCAGGCCGGGCGGATGTAGATGCGCTGCCCCAATCGCAATGGTTTGTAGTGCACTTTCCAGGCTTCCGCCCAGTTTTCCTCTGCGATGGGCCGGTAGGTCGGCGTTTCCGGCATGGGGTAGATGCGGGCCAGGTGGTGGAGGCCGTTTTCCAGCCGTCGCTTGTGTTCCTCGACCTGATCATCGTCGGGCAGATAGGCCCGCACGATCAGGCTGGCAGGCGGCGGCAGTTCGCCTTCCCATGCGTCTCCCTCGATGCCGGTCTGTTCGATGACCACCCCTTGATAGCCGTACTGCTGAAGTAGATCGGCGATGGCCTCGGCTGCTTCGCCATCGGTCTGCAGGGAGACCTCAATCCAGTTCATGGCTGCTCAGCCCGGTACGAAATCTGAACAACGTTGGAGAATGGGATGCAGTCAATATTCCGCGTCTGCGTGAATACTCGCGCCACACAGATGTGGTCTTCGCCGATGCTTTCCACGCGGGCATTACGCAGGTCCTGGCCAAAGGTAATGCTGCTGCCCAGCCCGGAGATGGACTGCTGAAAAACCAGCGTGAATGTGAACTCTGAAGACGTCTCGCTGGTCTGCCCGGCGAGCACCTGTGTCCACAGGTCACCGAGCAGTCGGGACATAGTTGTATCGGTGACTTCCTGCGCGGAAGCCTGGTGAAGCTGCCAGCCGAGGATGGCGGCGGCAAACAATATGAGCGCGGCAGCAGTGATGCCCAGGAAAACGGTCGTCTGACGCATGATTAACCGTCCTTTGACACGGAGCAGCGAGGCATTGCTTATCCCTCACCGCTCAAAAAGTCCAGCACGCGGTCGAAGAACCCCTTGCTTTGCGGGGGGATGATGTTGGTATCGAGTGTCTCCGCCAGTGCCTCGAACAATTCGCGCTGTTCGGGCGTCAGGTGCTTGGGGACGACAACCTGCACGATGACCCACTGATCGCCGCGTCCCGCGCTTGTACCGTCGCGGCGCAGCCGGGGAAAGCCCTTGCCCCGCAGCCGGAAGGATTCGCCTGTTTGCGTTCCCGGCGGGATGATCAGCTCGGCCTCGCCGTCCACAGTCGGCACGGTGATCGTATCACCCAGCGCGGCCTGAGCGACATTGATCGTGATCTCCAGCAGGATGTCATGATTGCGCCGCTTGAAGTATTTGTGCGGGCGCACATTGATGATGACGTAGAGGTTGCCGGGCGGGCCGCCGTTCTGGCCAGGTTCGCCTTCGCCCTGAATGCGGATCTTCATGCCATCATCCACGCCCGCCGGAATATTGACCTTGAGGCGGCGTGTGACACGGGTCTTGCCGCTTCCCTGGCAAACCGGGCAGGGGGTTGTGATGATCTCGCCCCGGCCCCGGCAGCGGGGGCAGGTGTTGACGTTGATCATGGAGCCGAGGAAGGTCTGCCGCACCGTGCGCACTTCGCCCGTCCCGCCGCACTCCGGGCAGCGTGAGGGCGACGTTCCGGGCGCAGCGCCCGTACCCCGGCATTCTTCGCAGACTTCCTGCCGGGGGATTTCGATCTCTTTCTCTGTGCCGAAGACGGCTTCTTCAAAGTCAATCGTCAATTCATAGGACAGGTCGCGGCCTCGGCCCGGGCCACGACGGGAGCGGCGGCGGCTCCCACCGGCGAAACCAGCGCCGAAGAATTCCTCGAAGATGTCATCCAGTCCACCAAAGCCCCCCATGCCGAACCCGCCAAACCCGGCATCGGCGTTGACGCCCGCATGGCCGAAGCGGTCATACCGTGCGCGTTTGTCCGGATCACTGAGGACTTCATATGCGGTATTGAGTTCTTTGAAGCGTTCCTCGGCATCCGGGTCGTTGCTGACGTCCGGATGATACTGCCGTGCCAGGCGGCGGTAGGCCCGCTTGATCTCGACCTGCGTGGCATTGCGGGAAACGCCCAGAATTTCGTAATAGTCTCGTTGGGGCATGCTGGTGTTCGGTGCTCCTCGTCAAATGCTGTGATGATCCGATTCTATCACCAGTGCGCCGGAAATACACGGTGTTTCCGGCGCATGATATGGCGGCAATGACGGCTTTGCCCCCGCCTGCCATGGGGGCAGGGGCGGGGGCATTATACGTTTATTGGCAGATCAGAGGGCAGCCGGGTCTTACGCCTCGCTGAAGTCACCCTCGATCACATCTTCGGGCGCTTCGCCACCATCACCACCGGGTGGTGGCGGCGGCGGTGTGCCCGCGCCTTCTGCCTGCTGGTAGAAGCTCGCGCCCAGCGTCTGGAGCTGCTGTGCCAGCGCTTCGGTCTCGCGGCGGATGGCGTCGGTATCTTCGCTCTCCATCACCTTGCGCACGGCCTCAATGCGTTCCTCGGTCTGGGCCTTCACGTCCGCCGGAATCTGCTCGGCAAAGTCGCGCAGCGTCTTTTCGGCGGCATGGATGGTCGCCTCGGCATTGTTACGCGCTTCGACACGCTCACGGCGCTTCTGGTCTTCAGAAGCGTGCTGCTCGGCGTCCTTGATCATGCGCTGGATTTCTTCCTCGCTCAGGCCGCTGGAAGCAGTGATGGTGATGTGCTGCTCGCGACCGGTCGCTTTATCCTGCGCGCTCACGTTCAGGATACCGTTGGCGTCAATGTCGAAGGTCACTTCGATCTGCGGCACGCCGCGCGGCGCAGGGGGGATACCATCCAGGATGAAGCGACCCAGTGTCTTGTTGTCAGCGGCCATCGGGCGTTCACCCTGCACCACATGGATTTCGACCTGCGTCTGGCCGTCTGCCGCTGTCGAGAATATCTGGCTCTTCTTGGCCGGGATGGTGGTATTGCGCTCGATCAGCGGTGTTGCCACGCCGCCCAGCGTCTCGATGCTGAGCGTCAGCGGCGTCACGTCGAGCAGCAGCACGTCCTTGACGTCGCCCATCAGCACGCCGGCCTGAATGGCCGCGCCAATCGCCACGACCTCATCCGGGTTCACGCCTTTATGCGGCTCCCGGTTGAAGAACTTCTTGACGGCTTCCTGAATAGCCGGCATACGGGTCATACCGCCGACCAGAATGACCTCGTTGATATCGCTCGGTTTCAAGCCGGCATCGGAGAGCGCCGCTTCGCATGGCCCGATGGTCTTTTCGACCAGGTCTTCCACAAGCTGTTCCAGCTTGGCGCGGGTCAGCGTGATATTCAGGTGCTTCGGGCCGCTGGCATCAGCGGTGATGAACGGCAGGTTGATGTCCGTGCTCATCGTCGAGCTTAGCTCGATCTTGGCCTTTTCTGCGGCTTCCTTGAGCCGCTGCAGAGCCTGGCGGTCTTCCCGCAGATCGATGCCCTGCTCCCGCTTGAATTCGTCGGCCACCCAGTCAATGATGCGCTGATCAAAGTCGTCGCCACCCAGGAAGGTATCACCGTTGGTGCTGCGGACCTCGAAAACGCCGTCGCCCACGTCCAGGATCGAGATATCGAAGGTGCCACCGCCCAGGTCATAGACGGCGATTGTTTCGTCCTTTTTCTCGCCCAGGCCGTAGGCCAGACTGGAGGCCGTCGGCTCATTGATGATACGTTTCACTTCCAGTCCAGCGATGCGCCCGGCGTCCTTCGTGGCATTACGCTGTGCGTCGTTGAAGTATGCCGGCACGGTGATCACCGCTTCAGTGACTGGCTCGCCGAGGTATGCTTCTGCGTCGGCCTTGATCTTCTGCAGAATCATGGCCGAAATCTCCTGCGGGCTGTAGGCTTTGCCGCCCATGTGGACGCGCACATCGCCATTCGGCGCGGCGGAGACTTTATAAGGCACAATGCTGAGCGCCTTTTGCACTTCCGGGTCGGTGAACTTACGGCCCATGAAGCGCTTGACCGAAAAGATCGTGTTTTCCGGGTTGATGACGGCCTGGTTGCGTGCCACTTTGCCGACCAGGCGCTCCCCCTTATTGTTGACGGCCACGACCGACGGGATCAGACGCCCACCCTCAGCCGACGGAATGACGGTTGGTTCGCCACCTTCCATTACTGCCACGACAGAGTTTGTCGTTCCCAGGTCAATGCCAATGATTTTTCCCATTTTAGTTGTCTCTCCTGCTTGTCAGTTAGATTGATGATAAATGCTTAAGATTGATTGCCAGTGTGTCAGTTGGCCACGCGGACAAGTGCTGGCCGCAGGACTTTGTCGCCATAGGCGTATCCTTTTTGCAGCACAGCGGTGACGTGCCCACTCTTGATTTCCTCATGATCGTCCATGCCGACCGCCTCATGCCGTATGGGGTCGAATGCCTCCCCGACCGGGTTGATCTCTTCCAGCCCATTGCTTTCCAGCAGGGTATGGAATTTCTGCGCGATCAGGGCGATGCCTTCCACCCACTGATGATCGGCGATTTCCGGCGGGACATGGTCCATTGCGCGCTCAAGGTCGTCAATAATGGGCAGGAGCTGCTTCAGCACGCTCATTGTGGCGTCCTGATAAACGTCCTGGCGCTCCCGTTCAACCCGTTTACGATAATTGGCGAATTCGGCACGGGCACGCTGCCAGCCTTCCAGGTATTCTGCGGCCTCTGTGCGGGCTTTTTCCAGTTGTTCTTGCAAATCAACTTCCTCTTGTTCTGGTATAGTTTTTTCGGCAGCTTCCGGCCCGGGGCCATCTTCTGCCTGCACGGTATCGGGTTGCTGATTCTCTCCAGAGTCGCCGGGAGCAGTGTCCACGTCGCCGACTTGTTCTTGATTCTGTGCTTTGGTCTTCAGATCGTCGCTCACGGTTCCTCTCCAAAATACACGCACGCACTGCGCGGTGATTTTACTGTTGGCAGTGTAACCCGGTTCTAATAGAATTGCGTTAACAAAAGATCAGAAAAACGCAAGCGTTTCCGCTGGCCCTCTGATCAGGTGGCCGCATCTTCGCCGTAAATGCCGATCATGAGGTTGCTCATCAGATCGGCCACGTAACGTACGGCGCTGATGGCCCGCCCGTAGCGCATGCGCGTCGGGCCGAGGACGCCAAGTGCGCCTGTGGCCTGCCCGGCGATGCCGTAGCGTCCCAGTACGATGCTCAGCAGGCTGATGTCCTTCCACCGGCCTTCCCCGGCAATCACCACGCGCACGTTGCCGACGTTGGGGACAGCCTCGTTGAGCAGGCTTTCCAGCATGGTTTGTTCTTCCAGGACGTGCAGTGCCTGTTCGACGGCTTCGCTTTGCTCAAACTGCGCGAAGAGGTCGGTCAGGCCGTCCCGATAGACAAGCTGCGGTTTTTCGGCGTCTTCCATCAGGTCAATGACCAGCTCAAGCACTTCTTGCTCCAGCGTATTCAGCTCAGCCAGCTTTCCCCGCAGATCGGCGGCGGTCAAACCGAGTGCGATGTGGGTCAGGCGGGCAGCGGTTTCGCTGAGCCGCTCCTGTGTGACCGGCTCGGCCAGCATGAGCATACGCTGGCGCACCTCGCCGTTCTGGAGCACCAGCACCATCAGCACCATGCGTCCCTGCGTGGCGATGAGTTCCAGATGCTTGAACTGGATGATGGGGCTGTAGGGCGCGGTGACCAGTGACGCGCCTTTGGCCGTGCGTGCCAGGACGGCTGCCGCCAGCCGCATCCACTGCTCGACATCCAGGGGAGCCTGGTGGAACTGGTGTGCGATCATGCGTTGTTCGGCGGGGCTGAGCTGACCGCCCCTCATCAGGCGCTGCACGAAATAACGATACCCGGCTTCAGTCGGGATGCGTCCCGCCGATGTATGAGGGGAGGTGATGTAGCCGGCGTCTTCCAGAACGGCCATGTCATTGCGGATAGTTGCCGAACTGACGCCCAGATGCTTTACCAGCGACTTCGAGCCGATAGGGCGGCCCGTCTGGATGTGGTTCTGGATGATCAATTCCAGCGTACGCTTCTGGCGCTCCGTAAGTTCCGGGCCTTTGACCTCGTCCATAGGCATGAACCAAGCCTCGTCACTGTGCAAGAATTTAGCACTCGCTGCATAAGAGTGCTATCTGCGTCCGTTGTTGATGATACCATGCGTGAATGGGGGCGTCAAAGGGCAGCAGTGGCGCAAGATTCATGGAGGCAGGCCCTTGACAGGGGGGCGGTTCATTCATTACTATAGCGGCATTCAACATGTGAATAAACTGAGGGAGATGGATCACTCATGGCTCATGGGAAGACGTTTGAAGTAACCGAGGAGACCTTTGGCAAAGAGGTGCTGGAATCCGATCTGCCGGTCTTGATTGACTTCTGGGCGGAATGGTGCGGCCCCTGCAAGATGATCGAGCCGCACGTGGTGGCGCTTTCGGAAGAATATGAAGGTAAGCTGCGCGTCGGGCGGCTGGATGCGGACAGCAATCCTTCTATCATGATGGAATATGGCATCATGGGGATCCCCACGCTGATTCTGTTCAAAGACGGTCAGCCGGTCGAGCGTCTGATCGGGTATATGCCCAAGGATCGTATCGTCAGCAAACTGGAGCCGCATCTCGGCTAAACAGGCTGAAGATGGACGGGTAAAGCGCGTTGCAGGCCGGATGGTTGCAGCGCGCTTTTTTGATCCAAATGTCAGATGTATTTTATGGATGATTCCTGTATACTGTGGAATGGGAAAACTTCCTGCCAACTGCAACTGTTTTGAGGGGCGGGAAGCCCGTGTGCTCTGTCCATTTTTTAGTTGGAGGAGATGGAGAATCTATGAACCGCAGGCGTTTACTTATCCTTGTTTTGTTGGTGGCGATGCTCCTGCCTGCCGGGAGTGGGCTTGCCCAGGACGATGAATTCGTCTTTGGTATGGTGCTTGTCGGCCCGCGTAACGATCACGGCTGGAGCGAGGCGCACTTCACCGCCGGGCGCTATGTGGAAGAGCATGTGGAAAACAGCCGCATGGTCTTCTTTGAGAGTCTGAATCCGGCAGATGCACCGGAGACGACTCTGGCACAGGTGGTTGAGGAAATGGTTTCGGAAGGCGCACGCCTGATCTTCACCACGTCCGATGCCTTTGAAGAGGACACGCTGGAAGTGGCGCAGAACCATCCGGATGTCGTCTTCATCAACGCTTCTGGCGATGACGTGCTCACCGGTGAAGCTCCATCGAATGAAGGCAACGTCATGGGCAATATGGTCTGGGGTAAGCAGATTGCCGGATGCGCCGCTGCGCTGGCCACAGAAACCGGCAGCATTGGCTACCTGGGGCCGTTAATCAATGACGAAACCCGTCGTCTGGCCTCCAGCGTTTACCTGGGCGCACGCTACTGCTATGAGAACTACCGTGGCATGAATCCCGATGATCTGGAATTCACGGTCACCTGGATCGGCTTCTGGTTTAACATCCCCGGTGTGACGCTCGACCCGACCGAAGAAACCCAGCGCTTCTTTGACCAGGGGGCAGACGTGGTGGTCAGCGGTATTGACACCACCGAGGCCATTGTCGTGGCGGGGCAGCGCGCAGAAGAAGGCGAAGCCGTCTGGGCTGTCCCCTATGACTATGAAGGCGCATGCGCCGAAGCGCCGGATATCTGCCTGGGCGTTCCTTACTTCAACTGGGGCCCCGCTTACACCGAGATCGCCGAAGCTGTGAAGAACGGCGAGTGGGAGCAGGGCTGGAACTGGAACAGCCCCTACTGGGATGACCTGACCGATAACGATCGCACCGCGGTCGGCTGGGTCATGGGCGATGGCCTGAACGAAGATCAGCAGGCCCAGCTTGAAGAGTTCATCGCTTTCCTGGCCGAACAGGACAGCGGCAGTCTGGATCAGGACACCGTCCGCGAGGAAGGCCGCAGCCTGGGGCTGTGGGTCGGCCCGCTGAACCTACAGGATGGCACCCCGCTGGCTGAAGAGGGCGAGGTCGTGGTGCCCATTGATGTGTGGTACCTCGAACAGTTGCTGGAAGGTATGACTGGCGACAGCGAGTAAGTACCTCAGCAAAGCGTATTCCGGGCGGCCACCCTCAGGGTGGTCGCCCTGTTTAACTGTCGGAGTCTCCGCCTATGAGCATTGAAGTACGTCATATTCACAAGTCTTTTGGCCCCGTTCATGCAAATAATGATATCTCGCTCAAGTTCGATGATGGCCGTATTTATGGCATCCTCGGCGAGAATGGCGCTGGCAAGTCCACGCTGATGAAGATTCTCTCCGGCTTTTACCTGCCGGACAGCGGCGAAATTTTCGTGGATGGGAAGCCGGTGCATTACACCGATCCGCAGGGCGCGATTGAGGCCGGGATCGGGATGCTGCAGCAGGACCCGCTGGATATTGGCCCTTTTACTGTACTGGAAAACTTTGTATATGGACGCCCTGACGGCGCGCTGCCAGATTGGCAGGCCGCCCGGGAGCAGCTCCAGCAGTTGAGCGCCCGTTTTCATTTTGATCTGAATCCTGATGTGACCATCGAACGCCTGAGCATTGGCCAGCGTCAGCAGCTTGAGATCATTCGCCTGCTGGCCCTGGGGGTGCGGGTGCTGATTCTGGATGAGCCGACGACCGGCATTTCTGCGCTGCAGAAGAGTGTACTGTTTGGCTCACTCAAGCGGCTGGCAAAGGAAGACGGCCTGACGGTGCTCTTTGTCTCCCACAAGCTGGAAGACGTGCTCGAACTCTGCGACGAGGTGGCCGTTCTGCGCCTGGGGCGGCTGGTCGGGCAGGCAAAGCTGCCGGTGACGACCGATGAACTGGTGGCGATGATGTTCGGGCAGGAGCTGGCTCCGCCGTCACATGAAAAAGTCGCCCCGGGCGATGTGGTGCTGGAAGTGCGTGACCTGACGGTGGCCAGCCATCGGGTGACAGTGGAAGGACTGAATCTGCAGATTCGTGCTGGCGAGGTCGTTGGGCTGGCCGGTCTGGATGGCAGCGGCCAGGAGTTGCTGATGCGGGCCAGTGTGGGCTTGCTGAAGCCGCTGAAAGGCCGGGTGTTGATCAACGGTCAGGATATGACCGGGCGGCCGTTCCGCGCTTTTCTGGAGGCGGGCGTGGGATTCGGCGCGGCGGGACGTCTGGAGGAGGGGCTGGTCAGCGGTCTTACGCTGACCGAGCATTTTGCCCTGGTTGATCCCGAACAGCGGGCCTGGATTGACTGGGAACGCGCCCGTGCGGTCACAGAAGAGCGCATCAACCACTACAACATCTATGGCCGCCCGGACAGCCCGATTGAGACGCTCTCCGGCGGCAACCAGCAGCGCGTCTTGATGGCGTTGATGCCGTCCAGCCCGCATATACTGGTGCTGGAGCATCCCACACGCGGCCTGGACGTGGAATCGGCACGGTGGATATGGGAGCAGATTCTTGCCCGTCGTTCGGAGGGAACGGCGGTGCTGTTTACCTCAGCAGACCTGGACGAAATTATGACTTACAGCGATCGCATTCTGGTATTCTACGCCGGGCAGGTGACGGAAGTCACCGAGCCGGAGAGCACGACGGTGGAAGAACTGGGCCACCTGATTGGCGGGCAAGGCATTCGTAAGGAGGCAGCGGCATGAGTGACGGCAGATTGGCCTCACGGCGCTTTCTTGGCGTAGCGCTGACCCTCGGTTCGATTGCGGCATCGCTGCTGCTGACGGCGCTGATCATCATAGCCGTTGGGGCCTCGCCGCTGGAGGTCTTCGATAAGATATGGCAGGGCATCGGCATGAAGCCGGACGGAATCGATCCGGGGCGTTTTGCCGGGGTGGTGAATTTCTGGATTCCCCTTGCGCTTGCCAGCTTTGGGCTGGTGATCTCCTTCACGGCGGGCCTGTGGAACATCGGTGTGGAAGGCCAGATGATGTTCGGCGCAATCTTTGCCAGTTGGGTGGCGCGGGAGATATTCCTGCCGTCCGTGCTGCTGGTTCCGCTGGAATTAATCGCGGCGGCGATTGGCGGGGCGCTGTGGGGGGCGCTGGCGGGTGTGCTCAAGACACGCGGCGGTGTGCATGAGATTTTCGGCGGTGTCGCCCTCAACAACCTGGCGAGCATTTATGCCATCTACCTGATCGCCGGCCCCTGGCAGCCCCCGGAAGGTGGCAGTCTGCAGTCCACCGCCCCCTTTCAGGAAGCCGCTCTGCTGCAGCCGGTAAGTTCCGGCTTCCGTGTCAGCCTGCTGGCGCTGGTGCTCGTGGCTGTGGCGTTTGTCGTGGTGGCGGTGGCGCTGCGCGGCACACGCTGGGGGCTGGAACTCAAGGCGCTGGGCAAGAGTCCCCGATCAGCGCTGCTGCTGGGCGTGGCCACCGACCGTAATGCCGTGCTGGCCATTGCGGCCTGTGGTGCATTCGCGGGGCTGGGCGGTGCTTTCCGCGTGCTGTTTACGTATGGCAGTATGCGCCCGCTGGTCAGCGGCGGGATCGGCTTTCTGGGTCTGTTGGTCGTTTTGCTGACGGGTACGCGCACCATCTGGGTGCCGTTTGTATCGTTCTTTTTCGCGGCAATTCTGGCGGGCAGCACACGCCTGAAGATCGCCCTGCAGCTTGATCAGAGCCTTGCCGGGGTGGTGCAGGGGATTCTGGTGCTGATGGTTATTCTGGCGAATGGTGTACGTGGGCGGATGCAGGGGCAGGTCATTACCCGTTTGCCCGAGCAGACGCCGACGGGGGCACAGCCGCAGTCTGAGGAGGCGGCCAGTGGATGAGTTAGCGCGTATTCTGGGATCGATTGTTTCCAATGCAACGCCGCTGGTGATCGCCAGCATCGGTGAGACGATCACCGAGCGTGTGGGTGTGGTCAATCTCTCGCTGGACGGCAGCATTGCGCTGGCGGCGATGGTTGGCTTTGTGACGGCCTATCTCTCCGGAAATGCCTTGCTGGGGCTGCTGGCGGGTACGGTGATCGGCATGTTGATCGCGCTCCTGATCGTTGTGGCGAATATCGAATTGAAGCAGGATCAGGTGGCGGTGGGGTTTGTGCTGACTCTGCTGGCCGCGGACCTGGCGCAGTTCCTGGGGCAGGATTATACACGCATCCCCGGCCCGACCTTTCCCACCGTCCCGATCCCCGTGCTGGCAGATGTGCCGTTCCTGGGACAGATATTCTTCCGCCACAATCTGCTGGTGTACTTCAGCTTTGTTTTGCTTTTTGGGACGTGGTTTGTGATGTACCGCACCCGCTACGGCCTGGCACTGCGGGCAGTTGGAGAACGCCCGGCGACGGCCTTCGCCCGCGGCACAAATGTTAACCGCACCCGCTATTTCTATACGGCGGTTGGAGGAGCTATGGTCGGACTGGCCGGGGCAAGCTACGCGCTGGCGATCAAGCCCGGCTGGGCCAACCCGCCCGTGATGCGCGGTGATGGCTGGATCGCGCTGGCTATTGTCATCTTCGGCGGCTGGCATCCGTTTCGTGTGGCCTTTGGCGCGTATCTGTTCGCCGGGCTGCGGGCGCTGGCCAGCACCATCCAGCAGCAGACCGACCTGCCGCTGGTGCTGGTGAATGCCGTCCCCTGGGTGCTGATGATCCTGACCCTGCTGCTGGTTTCCGGTGGATTCGTGGAGCGATTAATACGTGTCGCGCCAGGACCGGTACAGCGCGTGCTGCGAAATTTCCTGCGCTCCGAGCCGCCCGCTGCACTGGGCGCGGAGTTCTCGCGAGAATGATCCGCAGGCCCGAATATCCGTAAATATTGGCGGCGGCGGATCGCATTCCGCCGCTGTTCGATCAGGGAGTGCGTTGGGACATGCTGACTGTTGCTGCGGAGTGGGTGGCCGCCGAGCGGGATCGCCGCTACAGGCGCAGGCCTGACCTGCGGCTGAAGACGATTGAGGACGCCGAACGTTTTATTGATGATGTGGGCTTTGCGTTTTTGTGGCCGATCAAGGGCATCGAGGCTCCCAGTCTGTTCGAGGCTGTTGCCGGGCGTACGCGGAAAGTGCCAAAGGCGCACGATGACCCCGACCTGAGCAAGAGCTGGCACTGGAAGGATCAATCCCTCGGCGGGACGCGCTGGTATTATGCCAGGCTGCTGCGCCGCCGGGCCACGCTGATCGCGCCCCGGCTGCAGGCGACTTTCTATGCCCTGACGCACAACTTTGGCGATCTATACGATTATCTGGAGCAGGTGCAGGATGGGGTCATAACTCATGAGGCCCGCCTGATCTATGAGGCGCTGTTGGAGCACGGCCCGTTGAACACGGTCGAACTGCGCCGCCGTGTGTCAATGACGTCCAGTGAGAGCAAGAGCCGCTTTGAGCGGGGTCTGGTTGCCCTGCAGGTGGATATGAAAGTCCTGCCGGTTGGGGTGGCGCGGGCGGGGGCGTGGGACTACAGCTTTGTCTACGACATCCCCATGCGCCATTACCCCGATCTTCCGGAGCAGGCCCGTGCAATCGGAACGCGCCAGGCCTGGCAAACGCTGGTCGGGCAGTATGTGAGCAATACTATTGCTGTAGCCACAAAACAGATCGGGCAGCTATTCCATGTCTTTGAGCCGACCAGGCGGGAACTGACGGCGGCACTGGATTCCCTGGTTGACTCTGGCGAAATTGTGCCGGCGCAGATCGAAGGCGGCGGCGAAGTCTGGGTTTCTGCGCGGGCGCTGGAGGGACGCTGATCGCTGCTTCAACTGCCGTGCGGATTATAGGCCGGGGCGCTGTACAGCGCGCGCAAGGTAGCCAGGTCCCGGGCGCTGTAGCGCGGCTCCCCGCAGGTCTGCTGGAAGTACATGATGTCCTCCGGGTAGGGGCTGTGCACACCGATGCCCAGCGCATGAGTGAGTTCGTGCAGCAGCGTTTCTGCAAAGCAGTCATCGTTCACCCGCAGCCAGACGACCACCAGCATGATGCCGACATCTGTATAAGTTGGAGCGGTGCAGCCGACGGTCAGATCGATATCGTCGCATGAAGCATGCTCATCGAATTCGGTGTCCGACATCAGCCACAGGGTGATGTGTGCGAAGGCGCGGTTCTGCACGCGCTGGATCGGCACGACCTGATTGATCTGCTCGATGGCGTTTTGAATGGCCTCTTCATGCATGCCGTACATCGTGATATCGCCGAAAGTCCCCACCCAGAAATTGACCGGAAAGACCGTGAAGCGCGGGAAGCTCCCATCCGGGAACTGCAAATCCCACATGCTCAGCGTGCCGTCGCCCTCCCAGTAGGTATTGGCCAGCAGAGCAGGAGAAAGCGTTGGGAAAGGTGT
>Ga0256841_1002343_pt1 | contig 15195 bp, 11 predicted proteins | sample 356308metaG_FD_185971 | JGI IMG/M metagenome (GOLD analysis project Ga0256841, IMG submission 185971) | Hydrothermal vent microbial communities from Mid Atlantic Ridge, Atlantic Ocean - 356-308 | ecosystem: Environmental > Aquatic > Marine > Hydrothermal vents | place: Atlantic Ocean: Mid... | reverse complement strand
GCCGGCCATGCTGACGATCGCCTGCAAGAAGGGATTGCTCTGCCCCTGCTGCGCCGCCATCATCCCGATCATCGGGACCATCGACAGAACCTTGCTCAGGCCGTCGCCGAGGCTGGTCATGTCGGTGAACGAAATGGCCGTAACCGCCCCCTTGGGCGGCACGCCTTCCTTGATGAAACGTTCGCTCTTGGCGATGTTGGGCTTCTCGCCGGCGGCGACATCGAGCGCGGTCTTGATGATCGCGGGGCTCGATCCGAGGAAGGCCCAGCCGTCCTTGACGCCGAGCGTGGGTTTGTTGACGCCGAACATGACCAGCGACGGCATCGAAACGGCCTTGAAGCCGTCAACACCCTCGATCTCCGCGGGGGTGATCGTACCGTTCTGCTGGGCGAGCATGGGCTCGATGAGCCCCAAGAGCTGGTCGATGCGAGCCTGAGCGGTTTTCTCGTCGCGCACACTCAGCATGACGACGAACTCGGACGGACTATAGGGCGTGGCACCGGCGACCGAGAACATGGAAACGCCGCCGCCGATCCACTTGATGTAGTCGTTTTCGATGTCGATGCCCGGGCCGTTTTCCTTGTCCTTGAGCGCCTCGATCTTGTCAAGTACATCCTGCCCGTGGGGAACGTCGTCCCCGATGATCTTGATGACCGCCTTGTACAGCGCGTGCAAATCGACGCCGGAGGTCGCCATGAAATCCTGGGCGTTGGCCGGGATGTACTTGAGTGGTTCGGTCAGTGGCTTGTTGTTGAACAGCACAGGGTACAGGGGGTACGACTTGGCATTGTCGCGCAGCCGCAGGATCGAGTCCTCCTCGGTCCGCATGCCGTCGGTACGCATGACAGTGGCGGCGTAGTCGAACATGTCCACCGCATCGAAGATCTTGCCGGGGAGCTTGGTTCCTTTCACGTAATCGTCATAACCCGGCTCGCCCTCCGCAGGTGCGGCGCCGGCGGACATCTGGATCCCGGTCGCCACGACGCCCCGAATCTGCTTGAAGAGCCGGTCGACATCGACGAAAACCAAGCCGTCGGTAGGAGCGGGAAGCTGCTCGAAGGCCTGCTGGAATCGCTCAGTCGAAGCGAGTGTCTCGCCGGCCTCGCCCCGGAGCAAGGCCAGCGCCTGTTCGGGCATGGTCGAACCGAAGCCGAGCATGAGCACTTCGCCGTGACGAACGAGCGTCAACCCCAGCGGCACGGGCGCGCCGACGATATCGAGCTTGCGGATGAGCGTGTCCCCGTCGTCCTGCTCCGAGAGCTGCATGGCCTTGGGGTCGATGCCGGCGAGTTTCTTCATGATGCCGACCAGGCCCTCGAAATCCCCCTTGAGCTGGTCCTTGGGAGGCATCATCAGGACGACGAACTCGGGCGTGGGGAAGCCGATCTTCATGCCCATCGCGTATTCGCGTTTGGCAAGCTGGCTCCATTCGACGCCGCTGAGCAGATCCTGAATCTCCTGCCATTGCTCGTCGAAACCCTGGAGTTCCTCGCCCGGCGGGAGGTTCTGTTTCTGGATGCCCTTCAGCAGGCGTTTGAGGTCGCGGTCGAAGTGAGCGGCCGCCACGGCGTTCCAGAACCGCTCGAACTGCTTGTCGAGAAATTCCCTGCCGGCGTGGTCGCGAGCGTGTACCGCCAGAAACGCGTCGGCGGGAATCGCCTTGGTAAGCGTAAAGTCGTCAAGGCCCTTCGCCGGCGCTTGGGGCAGGAACGCCACCAGCGCCACCAGCGCAGCCACGATGCCCAGCGTGTCCTTCGCAACAGATCTCATACCCTGGTACTCCTCTTGAACAGATGGACCCGACGTTCGCACCACGAACGCGCGGATTCTAGCCTAACTCGCCCCGGTCGGATAGCCGGCCTGCTACAGGCCGGCGGGTTCCCTTCCCCCACGGGGGGTCGGCCGCCTTTCCCCCCTGATACATTCGACCACCTCTCGCGCAACGGTACCGCACCTCATTTTCGCCGAGGTTTGTGTCGCCGATGCTGCCCGCGCGGCTTCCACCCCACTCCATCGCGGCGTTTGCGGCCGCGTTTGGGGCGCGCATCTGCCGCCGCCACCTTGAGTTGCGGCGATTGTTTCAGTTCCGCGATGTGGTCGCGTAGCGCCGCGGCTTTTTCAAAGTCCAGTTCCTCGGCCGCTTGCAACATCTCCTTTTCCAATTCCGCGATCAGCTCGTCGCGGTCGTACTCGCCCTCGTCGGCCTGTACCGCCTCCCGCACCCGCCGCATCGCCGCCACCTCCGTCATCAGCCCCTGACGGATGGCCTTGCGCACCGTATCCGGGGTGATGCCGTGCTCTTTGTTATACCGGAGTTGAATCTCGCGGCGGCGTTTTGTTTCATCCATGGCCCGTTTCATCGCCCCGGTGATCTTGTCGCCATAGAGCAGCACCGTTGCGTTCACGTTGCGGGCGCAGCGGCCGATCATCTGGATCAGCGAGGTTTCGCTGCGCAGGAATCCCTCCTTGTCGGCGTCGAGAATCGCCACGAGTGAGACTTCGGGCAGGTCGAGCCCCTCGCGAAGCAGGTTCACACCGACGAGCACATCGAACGTGCCCTGGCGCAGGTCACGCAAGATTTCAACCCGTTCGAGCGTGTCGATCTCGCTGTGGAGGTATCGACAGCGCAGGCCCGCTTGCTGGATGTATTGAGCCAGATCTTCCGCAAGCCGCTTGGTCAACGTCGTAACCAGCGCCCGCTCGCCGCGGGCGACAACCGTATTGATCCGCTCGAGCAGGTCGGGAACCTGGCCGCGAGCCGGATGTACCTCGACCACCGGATCGACCAGCCCGGTCGGGCGGATGATCTGCTCGACGACCTCGCCGCCGCACTTCTTGAGCTCATACGGTCCGGGCGTGGCGCTGCAAAAAAGCACGTGGCGCCACATGGCCTCGAACTCCTCGAAACGCATCGGGCGGTTGTCGAGGCAACTCGGCAAACGGAAGCCGTGCTCGACAAGCACTTCCTTTCGTGAGCGGTCGCCGGCGTACATCGCCCCGATCTGCGGAATCGTCACGTGCGATTCGTCCACGATCAGCAGGAAATCCTCGGGGAAGTAATCAACCAGGGTGTACGGCTTGGCCCCCGGCTCGGTGCCGTTGAGGTGGCGCGAGTAGTTCTCGATCCCGCTGCAATAGCCGACTTCGCAGAGCATCTCGATGTCATACTTCGTGCGGGCCAACAGACGCTGGGCCTCGAGCAGCTTGCCTTGGTGGCGGAGCTGCATCACCCGCTCGTCGAGCTCCTTGCGGATGCTGACGACCGCCTGTTCGAGGTTTTCTTCCGGCAGGACGTAGTGCACCGCGGGGTAGATGAACACGCTGTCGCGGTTTTGGAGCACATCGCCGGACAGAGGATGCACCAGCGATAGCCGCTCGACCTCGTCGCCGAAAAACTCGATCCGGATGGCGTACTCCTCGTGTGCGGGATGCAGCTCGACCACGTCGCCGCGCACCCGAAACGTCCCCCGTTTGAGTTCGAGGTCGCTGCGGTCATATTGCAGGCGAATCAGTTTTTTCAGCAAGTCATCGCGGGGCAGCTCCTGGCCCACCTGCACCGACACGACGCTGGCCTTGTACTCGTCCGGCGAGCCAAGCCCGAAGATGCACGACACGCTCGCGACCACGACGGTATCGCGGCGGGATACGACCGAACTGGTGGCGCTGAGCCTGAGGCGATCGAGGTCATCGTTGCGGGCGGCATCTTTCTCGATGTAGATGTCGCGCTGGGGGATGTACGCCTCGGGCTGGTAGTAGTCGTAGTAGCTGACGAAAAACTCGACGGCATTGTTGGGGAGCAGCTCGCGAAACTCCTCGAAAAGCTGGGCGGCCAATGTCTTGTTGTGCGACATCACCAGCGTCGGCAGCCCCAGCCGCGCGATGACATGCGCCATCGTGAATGTTTTTCCGGAACCGGTTACGCCCATCAACGTCTGAAACCGCCGACCTTCGCGGAAACCGCGCACGAGTTTTTCGATCGCCGCCGGCTGGTCGCCTTTGGGTTCGAACGAGCTGACAATCTGGAAATCGGTCATCGTCCTCCACGTCCGGCGCAGCGGGATCGGGATCAGGGCAAAGGCGTAGCGGATTGCGCCGCCGGCGCCGACGCGGGCCGACTGCCTGGCGTGTGCCCGGTGGTGCGCGTACCTGCCGCGGTTTCGTAGAGCCGGTCGAGCCGCGACTTCCAGCGCGGTCCGCCCAGCGCCGGATACCAGATGCGCTCCTGGCGGATGGCCCTTTCGACTTCCGCTGCCCGGCCTTCACGCAGCATCATCGCCAGGTAATTGTAGCGGGCCTCCCAATAATGATCGGGCGCCGACGTGCGCAAGGCGGGATCACGGAGCAACGCCGCCCACGCGTCGCGGGCGGCGGCAACGCGCGCAGGCGTGGCGTCCGTTTCGGCCTCGGCCGTCAACACGAGCGCCCGCAGGCGACGATAGTTGCCATTACGCGGATCACGGGCGGCCAGCTCGGCGGCAATCTCCGACGCCCCCGCCACGTCGCCCGCCAGCAACTTCATTCGCGCCAGCCCGTACCGCACCGCGTCGCGATATTTCGCCCGCCGCGCGTCGGCATCCACCCACGCCAGCAACTGTTCAAACGTGGGGATCGAAGCGACGGCCAGCTTGCGAGCCGCGGCCTCATCGCCGGCCGCTTCGAGTCGATCGACCTCTTGTTGCATTCCGCGCGCCACAACGCCGAGCGTGCCGCCGGCCTGCTCGGGCGATACTGTCCGCAAGAATTCATCCACCACCTGCCCCGCCTGCTCGAACCGTCCCAACCCGCGGCAGGCGTCGATCCTCACCGCGAGTACCCGCCCGAGCAGCGTGCTGTCCGGGAACCGCTTCTTGAACCCGTCGAGCAGATCGAGGGCACGCTGGAACTCTCCCATCTCGGGCCAGGACAGGATTTCCGCCGCATTGACCAGCGCCAGTGCCGCGCGCCGGCGTTGCGCGTCGTCCTCTTTCCCGGCGGCCAGCGTGCGTAGCGTTTGGCGCGCATACGCCCGCAACGCGGCGCTCACCTCCTGGGCCCGGGCTCGCAAGCGCGTCGCCGACAGCTTTCCGCGTTGCTGATCGAGCTCGAGCCGGCGACACAGCAGCGTGCGGAACTGGGCCTCGGCGTAGCGTGGAGAGCCGGCCGGAATGCGCGCGTACGCCCGTGCGGCCGCCCGGTATTCACCGGCGCGTTCGAGGGCGGTGGGCAGCCACCAGGCCGCTTCGTCGCGCTTGGGGTGCTCGGGAAAACTGCGAAGCAGCACGCGCAACACGTCGGCCAGCCGCCGGTAGTCCTCCGGTCGACCGGAGTCGCGTGCGATTCGCGCGCACAGCTCGTAGGCGTAGGTAATCGCCTCGACGGCGCGGGGGTGCGTCTTGTAGGTACGGGCTAGTTGCAAGAAAACGTCAGCCGCCTTTGCGTTCTCGCGGCAATGGTAGTGACAGACACCCAGGTCGAAGAGAATCTCGCCCGCCAGCCGCGTGTCCACGTTCTTGCGCCGGGCGGCTTCCTCCAGGAGGGTCAGGGCGTGACGATACTTTTTCTGCTGCGAGTATTGCCGGGCGGCGAAGAGCAGCTCGGTCGCGCTGAGCGTTTTCTCATCAGCCTGAAGGTCGATCGTGTCGGCGATATAAAGGCCGACCAGCGCCGGCCACGTACCGCCACGCTGCGACAACATGTTCATCTTGCGCAAGCCGGTCTCGCGCGCCCGGCGGGCCTTGACGAGCAGCGCCGCCGCGGCCGGGCTCGATCGAGCTTTTTCTTGCAGAGCGGCGGCCTGAAGGAGATAGCTGTTGGCATCGAGCAGGTGGGCCAGGTTGATGTAAAACAGCGCGGGCTGGTCGGCCGGCTTGAGCCGGGCGGGGTCTTTGAGCACCAGCGGCGCAAGCGTAGCGCGGGCCCGGTCGTACTGCCCCGCGCGCATCTCGTACCGTGCCTGCTGCACGAGAATCTGCGCCCGCAACGCCCGATCGGTCGCCTTGGAGCGCGCTTCGACGAACTGCCGCCCGGCCTCGTCGTAGCGGGCCTGCTCGCCGAACGTCATCCCCAGTCCGAGCAGGCAGCGTGCGCCGGCGTTGCCGGGCTGCTCCGCGGCAACCAGATCGCGGAAACCGCGTTCCGCCGCCCGCAACGCCTCGGCTTTCCGGGCGGTGTTGTCGATTCTCGCCAGGTAGAGGTTCGCCCACGCGAGATCGTAGCGGATATCGAAATCGAGCCGGGCCAGCGCGTCGTAAATCCCGAGCGAGAGGAACCGGTCCTCGACTTGCGGATCGTCAGCGGCGAGTTGCTCGATGAGCGGGCCGGCCTCGTCGCGCGCGCGCTCGAGGACCTCGCGTGCCTTGCGCAACAACCCGCGCAACCGCCGGTGATTGCCACGCCGGCCGCCCGTGAGCTCGAACGTGTCCAGATCGGGTACGATCCACTGCGAAAGGATCATGCCGGCGTAAGCGACTTCGGCGGTGGCCTTGTTGACGGTGCGAGCGGTGGGATCCACACCCCGTTCGAACTGGGCGGCGTTGATCCAGCCGAGGAAACGCCGGCGTGCATCCTCGAACGCGGCCTGTCGCTTGGCATCGTTGCCGGCGCGGGCGGCGCGGTTGGCGGCAGCGAGCGCCAACAAGCGGAGATGTTCAGGCGTCGCCCGGCCCGCAAACCGCGATTCGAGCGCCGCCACCATCCCCTCGCGGACCATGCGGGCCACATCGCCACCGAGCTTCGCGTCTTCGCGTGTCTCCTGCGCCGCCGCGGACAGCGCCACCAAGGCCGACAGCAGCAACCCGGCCAACGGGCGTCCAGCACAACGTCGGGTCCGTGTGGTTCTCATGGCGTCCGTGGTGTCCCGCCAGCGAGCGATACGGCGAACTGCACGTTGGTAAAACCAGCCCGAACGGAGGCGTCCATCGCGGCAATGACGTGTTTCCACCGCACGCCGGCCTGGGCGGCGATGACCACCGGGTTCTGCGTGTCGGCGCCGGCCTGCCGCCGCTGGTCGAGGTAGAGCGCCAGCGAGTCGAACGAGTTGCCGGCCAGCGGTTCGCCCATCACGTAGATGTTGCAATCGTCCGGACCGGCTTGCTCGAGCGCGATCTTGACGGCGGGCACGATGTTGACGGGCGTACCCTCGCTGGGGCCACTGCGTGGGTCGAGCTGCGTTTGCAGAACGCCCTCGCGCGTCAGTTGAAGCGACGCCCCGAGGATGAAGAAAATCAAGATAACCATGATGACATCCACCATGGGAGCGAGGTTGGGGATGCGTTCGCTGACGGCTTCGGGAAACTCGTAGTTCACGGGCGCTCCTCCGCGTGCGGCTGGGCCACTGGCTTTGCCACCTGGGCCGCGAAGACGACGTGCGAAATCCTCGCCAGCCCACACCCACGCAACACCACCTCGACGTGACCGTAGGCGACCTCGCGATCGGCGCGGATGATACACCGCAGCCCGCCGGCGTCGTCCGCGACCGCCCGCGCCCGCGCCTGGAGATAGGCCGCGACATCCTCCGCGGGAAGTCGGCGCTCGACCAGCGCCCGCCCGTTCCACGCCTGCACCACGTAATCCGCCCCCAGCGGGTCATCCGCCGCGGGCAAAACGTTGATCGTCACCCGCCGACCCATTTCCTCGGGCTCGGGTTCGCGGGCCGACCGGGCCACGGGCAGGTTCACCGGACGATGCTCGGCGTCCACGATGCGACTGGCCAACAGGAAAAAGATGATCAGGCACATCATCACATCTACCATCGGCGCCAGATTGAGCGTCATCGACACGGGTTTGGGAGGATGAAAAGCCATTGTTTCACGCTCCTCGGCGACGTGCGCGGCCCCTCGCCGGCGCGGGAGGTTTACGGTTTCGCCGCCCGGCCGGATCGTGCGGCGGCGGAGGGAATCGGGACCGGGCTCGTCGCGACCGGCGCCGGCGCGGCCGGTTCCCCGCTTGGCGCAGCGGCACCCGGCACGGGACGGAAATATTCGAGCAGGTCGAGCGCCTGTACCGTGGCGCGTACGGTCAGAGAGTGGACGCGATTGCGACAGACCCCGAAAAACCCCAACCCGATGATCGCCAACCCGAGCCCGAGCAGCGTGTTCACCAGCGCCAGCGCGATGCCGGTAGCGAGACCACCGGCGTCGGTCCCGGCCATTCCCCCCCCACGCCCCAGCGCGCTGAACGCGATGATCATCCCGTACACCGTGCCCAGCAGCCCGAGCAGCGGGCCGAGGTTGCCGAATATGTTCATGTATTCGACCTTGCGAAACATCTGGCCGCTGAGCTCGCCGGCCTTCTCGACGGCGGCGTTGTGCATCGCGTCGAACCCGTGGCGAGCGTGTTCGAGCGAGGCCGTCATCACCCGGGCGAAAAACGTCGAGCTCTTGCGCATCCGGGCAAGGCATTCGCGGAAATTACGCCGCTCGATCAGGTGACGAGCCTGCTTGACCTGCCCCGGCGGCGCAACGGTCGCGAGACGCACGACGATGAAATGCTCGACGATCAGCGCCATCGTCGCCAGTGAGCCTGCGAGAATGAACCACGCCGGCCACTGGATTCCCTCGTACACGATCCGCCACATCGACGTCGCGCCGTTTGTTCCACCGGCACCAGCCGCCGGCCCACCACCGCCGGCAGCCGTCTGGGCCACGGCCACCGCTACGCCGCCGATCAGCCATCCCGCGACTGCGAACCCTCGGACAAACTTCATGTGTACATCCTTATGACGAAAACAACGACGGTCCAAGCCGCCCATCGAGCCGGCGCTGATCCGGCCCCTCGGCCCGGCTCACAATCGGCGGGCGTCACTCTTCCGCGGCGACGTCCACCCGGGGGAGGCTACGGCCGACACCGGCTTGAGCCTTGCTCCTCCCCTACCTGCCCAGGTCCGCGCCGGTAATCACGCGGGTCTTGCCGCCGCTCGCGTCGGCGATTCGCTTGAGGCGTCGCGCGCCTTCGGTCAGCCTGGGCATGCCGCTGGTATCCGACAGCAACAACTCGTCGAAGACGAGGCAGTGTATCTGCGCCCGGACCTTGCGGTTGGCCCGGGCGATCTGATCGACGATCTTGTCATCGAACATGCCGTCGGAAAAAAAGAAAATCGCGTCGGGATGCAGTGCAATCGCCCGTTTCATCGCGGCCAGCGGCTCGGTGCGCCCCTGGGGGGCTTTGCGATCGATCCAGGCGAAAAAGCGGCGTTTGTCTTGGGGTGTCGCGGCCACCAGGCGTGGCATGAACGCCTCGGTCTTGAAGTGTTCGACCCGCTCGGTGCCGGTGCTGTAGAAGATGAACACGTCGAACGACTGCTTCGACGTGAGCCTGCCGATCGACCGTTTGAGCTCGCGCTTGAGGTCGTCCACCGCCACGACGATCGAGCCGGAAAAGTCGATGACGTAGGCGAAACGGCTCCCGGTGGCGTGGAGGTTCCAGACGCCCGCGCGACCGATTCCCGAGCCGGTTCCGAAACCCGCCCCCAGCCCGCCGCCGCCACCTTCACCCGCCCCGGCGCCGATCCCCAGCACGCCCGAACGTCCGCTCTCGCCGATCCCGAACCCCCCAGTACCGAGTTCCCCGGGGTTGAGCGATGGTTCGTCGTGGGCCAGGTCGGCGAGGTTGGCCGTCTCCGCCAAGGCGTCGAGATCGAAAGGGTTGTCGGGCGGGGCCGCGGTGTCGAGCTCGTCGAGATGTTCGCCCGGCCAGCGAAGCTGCTGCTCGGGCGGCGGCGTCAACGTGGCGGCGTCACGAAGCGCCACCTCGTACTTCCCCGGCGGGGTGGACCGCGATCGGGCGAAGACGTTCCACGACTGTACCGCCAGGAACACGAAGAGCACCGCGTGGACGAACAGGCTCACCGACAGGGGCACGCCCAAGTGGACCAGCCAGCGGAAGTAGGGGTTGTACACCTCGCGATCCACCAGCGGTTCGGCCGGAGGCGCGGGGCGCGGAGCGGTTTGTCGGGAAGTATTGCGCGTCATGCCACCTCTACGGGGCGCACGGCGGGCGTCTAGGCCTGGGGCATGGGCGGCGCCGCCCCGCCGGCCATCTGGACGTACCGCATGCGCAGCTCGTAGAGCACCTGATCCAGCAGGCGCTTCTCCTCGTCGCTCAGGTTGCCGCGCGTCTTGTCGTCGAGCACCTGGAGCATGTCGATGTAGTGCTTGGTTACCTCGACGTTGGGCGGAATCCGCTCGCCGCCCGGCCCGGTCATGCCGCCCATCGCCATGATCGCCTGCGCGGCGATGATGTTCACCAGCTCGGCGAACGATGCGTCCGGCAGCGCTTCGGGCTGCGCGGTTTCCCGGGCCAGTTCCTCCTTCTCCTTTTGCGCCTGGGCTTTCCAGTCGTCGTCAACGATGATTTTCTTCTCGTCGTCGGCCATGCCACACCTTCTGTTGCCGGGTTCTCATACCCGCGCGCGAGTATCACCACTGTATTCTAGGCGCCGCGGTCAATGCGCGCGCGCCGCCCGCTCGCCTTTTCCCCGATCCGTCGGCGGGGCCTCCTCCTCCGGTGTCCAGAGCCGCGCACGCGGGGAACGCGGCGGCATGAAATGCAGCACGATCAGCCCCACGAGGGCCACGATCGTCATCGCCACCGCCAGAAACTGCGAAATCGTGAACATGTGGATCGTGTCCACGGGGTTGTCCACGCGGATCACCTCGAGCCACCAGCGCATCACCGGCTGGATCAGCAGCAGCGTCAGAATCACCTGCCCGTCGCGCGTACGACGCCAGTACAGTGCATCGAGGAAGAACGCGATGATAAGCGCGGTGATGGTCGAGTACGGCTCGGTCGGGTGGACCGGCAGGGTGCGATAATCGCGTGCCAGGGCGCGAATCTGCGCCGCACTGAGCCCGTACTTGACCATGTTTTCCGCTACCGGCAAGTACTGGATCAGTTCTTTCCCGCCGGCCTGCGTCACCGCCCGCAGCTCGTCCGAAAGGCGTTGCCGCACGGCTGGGTCGGTCGTTTTCTTCAGCTTCCGCGTGAGCTTGCTCATCTGCCGGTACGTATTGGCGACTTTTTCCAGCGTCGCATCCGAAGCGAAAAAACTCTCGCGCGTCAGGGGCATGGTCACGCCGGTGGTCGCGTCCGTGTAGAGCAGCTCCTCGCGAATCCCCGCCCCCGGCAAGTCCTTTTTCCACTGGTGAATGCACGCGTTGGAGCCATACGGGAACCGCACCGCCCACGGCAGGTCGCACGTGCCACCGAAACAGCAGCCGTTGAGAAAGCAGCCGATACGACCAATCGCCAACCCGAGCGCCGCCGAGGGCGCAACGATATCGAGATACCAGCGGATCGAGACCTTTTCCTTGAAATGCAGCCAGGCGAGAACGGTGATCGTTGTGAGAATGAACCCGCCGTAAAACTCGAGCCCGCCCTTGCTCACGTCGATGATCGCCCAGATCACCTGGAGCGTGTTGCCGGCGGTCTTGAAGGTATCCCAGTAGTGCATGACGTACATGATCCGGCAGCCGACGACACCCGCGATGATCGCGATGAACCCCATGTTGAGGATGACATCGGGATTGGCGCCGGACCTCGCCGCCCGCCGCGCGGCCCACCAGATCGAGATGAACAGCCCCAGCATGAGCATCAACCCGTAACCGGGGACATGCCAGTTGATACCAGGAACCGTGAAGATGATGGGTTTCATCGAAGCATCGCCATCCTTGTCGCTGCGCCGCGTGGCCGCGGCTGCGTAATCCTATGGCGTCCTTTCCCGTGGGTCCACCGTCATGTTGTCGATCAGCCGGGTGCGCCCGATGCGTACTGCGAGCGCCACCAGCACCGGGCCGGCGATGCGGGTCACCGGCTCCATCGACGCGGGGTCCACGACGCTGATGTAGTCGATCCGGCAGGGACCGGCGTTCTCGACGATCCCGCGCATCTCCGTGGTGATCGTCTCCGCCGATTCCTCGCCGGTCTGAATCCGCGACCGGGCGTGTTCGAGCGCCCGGTACAGGCACGTCGCCTGCGACCGCTGATCGGGATCGAGGTACGCATTGCGGCTGCTCATCGCCAGCCCGTCCGGTTCGCGCACAGTCGGACAGCCGACGATCTCGACGGGCATGTCGAGGTCGCGTGTCATGCGGCGGATGACGGCGAGTTGCTGGGCGTCTTTTTGTCCGAAGTAGGCGGCGTCGGGCTGGACGATGTTGAACAGCTTGGTCACAACGGTGGCGACGCCGTCGAAATGCCCGGGTCGATGGGGGCCGCAGAGTGTGTCGGTCAGCCGGGCGACGTGTACTGTCGTGACGGCGCCGGGGGGATACATGACCGCGACACTGGGGAAGAAGACGAGATCGACGCCGGCGTTTTCGCACGTGGCCAGGTCGCCCCCCTCGTCGCGCGGGTAGGCGTCGAAGTCTTCCCCGGGGCCGAACTGAGTGGGGTTGACGAAGATGCTGACCACGACGAAATCGCCGGCGCGCCGGGCCGCTTCCATGAGCGATACGTGCGCGGCGTGGAGCGCTCCCATCGTCGGGACGAACCCGATCCGCCGACCCGCCGCGCGCGCCGCCGCCACCGCCTTCCGCGTGCGCTCGATATCGCGTGTCACCAACATGCCGTCACCGCCACTGGACACCCAACTGCATTGCCGCCGCGTCCGCCGTCTGGTCGATCAGTGTCGCGATGGTCATCGGCCCGACGCCTCCGGGCACGGGTGTAATCAGCGAAGCGGGTTCGATGCACGTGTCGAAATCCACATCGCCGATGATGCCCTCGTTGTACCCCGCGTCGATGATGACCGCTCCCAGTTTGATCCATCCGCCCTGAACGAAGCGCGGCTTGCCCACCGCCGCGATGAGTACGTCGGCCTGTCGCACGATGTTGGGCAACGCCCGTGTGCGCGAGTGGCACAACGTGACGGTAGCGTGTCGGTTGATGAGCATCGACGCCATCGGCCGCCCCAGGATGGGGCTGCGGCCGATCACGACCGCATGCACACCGTCGAGCTCGACGTGATACTCATCGAGCAATCGCATGATGCCTCGCGGCGTACACGGAACGAACGCGGGCATACCGAGAATCACGCGGCCCAGCGTGGCCGACGTGACCCCGTCCACATCCTTCTCGATGGGGATGCTCTCGAACACCGCCCGGCGGTCGATCGGCCGGGGCACGGGATGCTGCACGAGGATGCCGTGCACCGCGGGATCGTCTCCGAGTCGGCGGACCTCCGCAACGAGCGTCTCGGTGGAGATTTCCGCGGGCAACTCGATCAGCAGGGAACGCATCCCAACCTCGTCGCAACGCCGGCGTTTCATGCGGACATAGGCCGCCGAAGCCGGATCGTTACCGACCAGCACGGTGGCGAGTGTCGGCGTCTGGCCGGTTTGTTCGCGAATACGCTCGATCTTGGCGCGGGCCTGCTCACGCAGCCGCCGGGCCGGACCGCGCCCGTCCATCAGCTTGGTCTTGTGGATCGCGTCCATCACGAAGAGCATACTTGGCGGCGGCGAACACGTCGAGACAGTCGCCCCGGCGAGCACGGGACACGCCGCGCACCGGCGCCACGGGGTTTCCGTCGCCGCGTCCTCCTGACCGCGCACCGCGCGCGGCGAGGCGAGGTGTGCTACACTCTCCGCTCGGTGGCCCATGCGGGCCGGTAGGACAAACACCGCCAGAATACGTGAGATGGCACCCGAATCCCGCAAAACCCGACCCGTGGCCTGGGACCGCGAAGCGCTGCGTGCCCCGCACGCGCGAGCCGACAAGGCTGCCCGCGTCGAGGCCATGTTCGATGCAATCGCACCGACCTACGAACGGGTCAACCGCGTTGTGAGTTTCCGCCGCGATGCCGCTTGGCGTCGCGCGACCATCGCGGCCGCGGACGTGCGGCCCGACGACATCGTGCTCGATGTGTGCTGCGGCACGGGGGACATGATGCGTGCGTTCGCCGCCCATGAACCCCCGCCGCGGTTGATTATCGGGGCTGACTTTGCCGCCGGCATGCTGGCCTGCGCGAGCGTCCCTTGCTCCGGCGCCGCGACCGCCCTGCTGCGGGCCGACGCGCTGCGCCTGCCGCTGCGCGACGGCAGCGTGGACATCGTCAGTTGCGCCTTCGGTGTGCGCAATTTCCAGGATCTCGACGCGGGATTGCGCGAAATGCACCGGGTATTGCGGCGCGGTGGGCGGGTCGTCATCCTTGAATTCGCGCTGCCGGAGCACCCCCTGCTGCGGTGGGGATATCGACTCTATTGCGAGCGTGTCCTGCCGCGGATCGCGGCGGTCATCAGCCGCGATCGGACCGGCGCCTACCGCTACCTGCCCAGCTCGATCCGCACCTTCGAACGCCGGGGAGCGATGGTGGCCCGTCTCGAACAGGCGGGATTCGATCGCGTCAGCGCCCGCCCGCTCGACCTCGGCGGCGTGGTGATCTACCGTGGCGAACATTCCTGATTCGCACGACGGCGTCCGTACCGGGCGACGGCTCCGACCCGCCGCGGCCCCATCGCCCGCATCCCGCCGTCAGCGAGTCGCGATAGAATAACCAGCCGAAGCCAGCCGGCGAGCGACCCGGAGGGCCGGCACAATCGCCGGCCTGGCGCGGGTCGGCAACCGATGCATCGCCGACGGTGGCACACCTGGCGACGGCTCTGGCCGGTCGGTGGAATCCCAGCGTTTGCGTTGTGGGTGAGCTGCGTATGCGTCACGCTTTCTCGAATCGCCGGATCGCGGGGTGTCGGGCCGCCGTGTGGCTCGCCGCGCTCGTCACGCCGCTGGCGCCGGCGGAAACGCTGCGTTACGAGCTGACGCCCGATTTCGACGCGGGCGTACTGCGCGTCTCGGTGGAGTGGCACACGGGCTCACGGCAACAGTCGGCGTTGCGTGTGTCCACCCGGGTCGGACAGGTTCGCGACGTTCCCAGACTGTTGCGCAACGTGCGTATCGCGGGCGGTCGCGTGCGTCACGACGGCGCCGTCTGGATCATCACACACCGGCCGGGAGCGACGATCCGCTGCCAATACGTGGTGGACCCGCACCGGCGACGTTTCGCCGCGCTCGACGAAATCCACTACCCCATCACCACGCGAACTTTTTTCCACGGGCTGGGCAACGCGTTCTTGCTCGTACCGGCGTCGGGCGGGGCCACGCCGGAAACATTCGAGGTCGTGCTGCGGTGGAAGCTGCCGGCGGGATTCAAGGCGGCCTGTTCGTGGGGCATCGGCCGGCACGTCGGTGCCCGGCTTCGGGCAACGGATGTCAGTCATTCGG
>Ga0256841_1002342_pt1 | contig 15196 bp, 14 predicted proteins | sample 356308metaG_FD_185971 | JGI IMG/M metagenome (GOLD analysis project Ga0256841, IMG submission 185971) | Hydrothermal vent microbial communities from Mid Atlantic Ridge, Atlantic Ocean - 356-308 | ecosystem: Environmental > Aquatic > Marine > Hydrothermal vents | place: Atlantic Ocean: Mid... | reverse complement strand
AAGTTAAAGAACGGCAACAAAATTTTTGTCAAGCTATAGTTTGGTAAATACTACTGTCAATAATTGCTAAGATAACTTCGGAGGTTTGGTAAATAATGGTATTTGTATTTAAGATGGCATCTCTTAATGAGATGACATCTTTGGAAAGCAAATAAGAGAATATTCGGTAGAAGAAAAAGTCTTCTAAAAAGTTCCGAAAATTATAGGAATATTTGATTTTCATACTTAAGCATCATAGATGCGATATTATGGTAAAAGAAAAGATTACCTTGCAATATAAAAGCTCCATAGGGGCGACATTATTTATTAGATTCAAAAAATAATATCGTACCAAAGGTGCTTGTTGTAACTTTATATGATGGTTTAGTTACCATAATATCGCTCCTAACGGAGCTAAAACATAAATCCTTACGCTACGGCGTATAAATATTTTATAAAAAAACTCCGAAGTTAAAGAACGGCAACGAAATATTTGGCAATCTCTAATTTGTTCATCACTACAAATTATAATTTCAAAGGAAACTTCGTAGGTTTGTTTAGTCATGTGAAAACAATTGTTTTTTTACAAAATTTTTAAAACAATAAAAACATAAACAGATGAAAAAATTAAGACATCTTCAGACCTACCGATATCTTTTGCTTTTATTCATTATTTCCAATTTTATATTTGCCCAAGAAAACAAAAACATAAAAACTTTCCTGTTAAACGGAGAATACAAAAAAGTAATTAATGTTTTGGAAGCTAAACTTAGTGAACAAGATTCTCTTTCTTTCTATGAATATAAGTCGCTTGGATTTGCTTATCAAAGACTAATGAATTTTTCCAAAGCCATACCAATGCTAAGTAGAGCCAATAAAATGCAACCTGAAAATCTTCAACCTTTGTTTATGTTAGGCAGCTGTTATAATTCTTTAGGCAAGGATACACAAGCAAAGTTGATTTATAAATTAATTTTGGAAAAAGACTCAACAAATTTAACTGCAATGGTAAATCTAGGAGAAGTGTTAATAAAAAGGGAAGAATATAACGAAGCAAGTAAATTATATTCTAAAATGACATTGGCGGATTCAACAAATCCTTATTACTTATCGCAACTCGGAATATGTGAATTAAAAAAAGGCAACAAAAATTTGGCGCAACATTATTTTGAAGAATCGTTGCAAGTTAATAACGGCAATACTAAAACCATACTTAGATTAGCAAAAATATATTACACTAAACAAGAATATGATAAAGCAAAAAAAATACTTAAACAAGGATTAGCACAAAACTCAAGAAGCAAACCACTAAATAAAATGATTGCGGAAATATTTTACAAAAAGAAACAATACGAAGAAGCAATTATAAAATACCTATACTTAAATTCTATTGGCGATACAACGGCACAAACTTATCAAAGATTGGGTATTACATATTATTATCTTTCGTTTACAAAAAATATCGGCAAAAATAAAATAAGAATAATGAAACTAAAAGAAGCGATTGCCGCTTTAGAAAAATCTTACGTAAAAGATAATGATAATCCGGTTACCGCCTTATATTTGGGACTTTGCCATAAAGCACTTGAAGAGCATAAAACGGCGGCGAAATATTTTGAGGAATCACTTGATAAAATGTTTCCGGATTATATTGGTCAAGTTTATAAAAATCTTGCTATAAGTTATGAACACATAAAAGATTATAAAAATGCAATTCTCAATTACAAAGAAGCTATTAAATATTTGCCGAAAGAAAAAGTGTTGCTGTTTTATCTTGCAACCGTAAGCGATAGATATTACAAAGATAAAAAAATTGCATTTCGTTTATACAAAAAATTTCTTAAATCCGATAATAATGCCGATGTTAAATTGATTAACTATACAAAAGAACGAATTAAAATTTTGGATAAAGACATTAATTTTTGGGGTAAATAATATTTTAATCTTAAAATAACATCTTTGGTTATCAAGAAAAAACCTCCTATGTTAAAGTGCTACAATAAAATTTTTGCCAAGCTATAGGTTCGTAAATACTACTGTTAATAATTGTATAAGATAACTTCAGAGGTTTAGTAAATAATGGTTTGATTAAGGTATGGTTGTTTTCAAAATTACAACTTTGTAAAACGTTAAGGGAAACATTTTTTAAAAACATTATTTATAATCTCTTGCAGTGCATTAACCGTATCTTGTTATTACAAATCTCTATTCTTTTAGTCTGTATAACAACTTTCACTTAACAGATTATTTTATACTGTTTGACAAATTCGAATACACACGTATCAATTTTCATTTTAGTAAAGTAATAAAAATCATCATTGTTTTATAGATGTTCTATTGTTAAAAAGACAAATCATACTTGTTAAATCGGGGGTAAAATTTAAGGTTTCATTTCATAAAGGTAAATTTGTAATTTTATTATAACGGAAAATATTATAAAACAGATAATTAGGTTTAATATAATTTGGTAACAAAAACTTTGGTTGCATTGTTTACAATAGTCCTTATCTTTTTACTTTCTTTTTTTGTTTGGCATTTCCTTTTTAGTATTTACGAAGTTAAATATAAACCTTCGATAAACGAAAAAGAACTAAAATGCAATTCTGAAATATCAATACAAACCGTCGGTATAAATTTTTTCGGTTGGGAATTGCCGTTTAGAAAAATAAAAAGCCAAATAAAAATAATTGAAGGAAATGATTTAATAAAACTAACTCAAAAAGATAATTTTGTAATAATTAAAACTTTAAATAGAGAAGGAAAATGTATAATTAAAATTTTACCGGAGTTTTCACTTAATCCAACAGAATTTATTTTTAGAATAACAAATATATAAGGAACCAACTGGTTGTTAGGACATATAAAAAATTTTTTTTATTCGTTTTATCTTAAAAAAAAATAAAAAGGAAAATTTTTTAACTTGAAAAAACAATAATATGATTTTTAAAATTTTCACAATTGTGAAAAGTATATAACTTCCATTATGCATTGACATTCATTTCCTATTTGCTAATCTTTATTGTTAACATTTAAAGCATTTTCACGGATGAAGAAAACAACATTTTTTATTATAATTCTATTTGTTTTAAGTTTAAATCTTTATGCACAAGGTTCTGCCGGAAGCAATGCAAAATACGAATTTACCAAACTTGTTGATATGCCTACAACCGGCGTAATTGAACCCGGAAGCATAAGTACGGAAATTCTTGCTTTACCGTTTGGTGTTGTAATAGGAAAAGTTACGGTAAGTCCCTTTAGAAATTTCAGCTTTGGCATCTCTTACGGTGGCGAAAATATAATTGGAACCGGCAGTTTTAAATGGTATAAAAAAATTGGGTTGAATGCAAAATTCAAATTATTCGGCGATACAAAATTAATACCGGCATTTGCTATTGGTTTTAACTCGCAAGGGAAAGGTTTATATCTGGATACTTTAAAAAGATATGAGAATAAATCCCCCGGTGTTTATATTGCTATTAGTAAAAATTATAAAATGCTCGGATATTTCAGTCTTCATGCAATATTAAATTATTCCTTAGAAGTTGGTGACAATGATAAAGATTTTAATTTTCAGTTAGGTTTTGAAAAAACAATAGGCGGTTTTATATCATTTGTAGGAGAATACGATTTTGCATTTAATGATGATAAAAAGTTAATAGGCAAAACGTACGGTTATTTAAATTTTGGAATTAGAGTATCAATAAGCAACAGTTTTACCGTTGGAATTGATATTAAAAATATTTTACAAAATAAAAATCTACCCCAATATAAAAATTTGGAACGGGGATTATTTGTAAATTTTGTTCAACCGGTTTTTTAGTGTCTGTTATTTAGTACGTTAATTTTATTTTAATGGACACATTTTTAATTTTAATTTGTAAAATAGAAAGAAAAGCAACTAAAAGTTGGCTTGATTATTGCAAATCAATATGTGAATTAAATAAATAGAGGGTAAAATGAAAAAATATATTTACATAATATTGTTTGTTGTTTCAATATTTATGACCGGTTGTTACACCGAGCTTGGTTATGATTATGATCGCGATGCATATTGGGATAAAGTAGAAAACAGAAATGCCGAGCGAAATTACGACGATGATTCAACTTATTATACCGATGAGGATTCATCCGGTTATTATGCGGATAACGAAGATTATGATAATTATAGATACAACAGACGAAGACATTATTACGATGATGACGAATATTATAATTCAACAGTTCATCGTTCTTATTATTTTTTCGATTATTATTTCCCAAGTTTTGGACCTACGTCATTCGTCAGCTATTATGATCCTTTTTGGGTAGATTTTTATTGGCCGTCTTATTATTGGTATCCTTCAAATTACTGGTACTTCGGATATTCTCCTTTATATGCGTCCTTATACTATAATCCCTTTAATTACTGGGGCAGTTGGTATAGTGGCGGATATTTTCCTTATTATAACAATTACACATACTTGGGCAAAACAAAGTACAGAACAAATTGGTATTCAAACCTAAGAAATAATACCGGCGGCAGAAGTTACAGATTCAATAATAATAGAAGAAGTGTTTTTAGAAATAGAGCTACGCGAACTTATGTATCGAGAACCAATTCCTCATTAGGTAAAAATTCAGGAACAAATATTACCTCTGGAAGAGCAACCCGTTCATTTTCAAAAAGAGATATACATGCAAGAAATAACAGAAGAATGATTAATAAAAGAAATAGTAAATTCAGCAGAACAAAAAGAGGTGCAATATATCAAGATAAAGGTTCAAGACGAAAAATATATCGCTCTAAAACAAACAACGGAAAAATTTACAAATCGAACGGGCGTAATTCAAGACCAAAAATAAAAGGAAATTCAACCCGTTCAAGTAGAGCCAGAGCATATTCTCGCAGAGGATACACAAATAGGAACAAAACTTATAATTCTTCACGTTCAGGTTATAAAAAAAGTTATCAACATAAAAGAAATTCATACGGAGTTAAAGCTCCCAAAAGGGTAAGAAGTTATTCATCCAAGAGCAAAAGATATTCAAGACCGTCAAGATCAAAAAGCAATAACTATAGAAGTTATACACCAAGCAATAGATCTAGAAGTTATACACCGCGAAGTTCAAGTAGGTCTTCGTCAAGAAGTTATACACCAAGAAGTTCAAGCAGATCATCACGAAGTTATACACCGAGCAGAAGCTCAAGCAGTTCCTCATCAAGAAGCTATAGCGGTTCTTCTTCCGGAAGTTCTTATGGAAGAAATAGCGGTTCAAGAAGTTCAAGCGGTAGGAGAAGGAGATAAAATGAAAGGAAGAATAAGATTTTTAATAGTAGCTTTATTTCTATCGTTTTTATTTAGCGGGTGTTTTTCTTACGCTGATGTTGAATATGATGATTACTATGATGATTGTGATTATGTTTTTGTAGAAGTACCGGTAATTGTTTCACCGATTGTAGTAACGCCGGTTGTAGAAAAACCTATTGTTTCGCCCAGACAGAAAACTAAATACAGAACCGGAAGTGTTGAAACATCGAGATATTCTAAGGCAAGAATAAAAAATTCTTATGTGCATAGAAGTTCCGGTGGAGCAACCTTAAGAAACATAAACGGTTCAAGGAATAATAGAAATATAGTTGATAAAAGAATAAGGGAAAGAAGATGAAATTTAAAAATATAAAACCGATTTTTGCTTTGTTAACAAGTATATTCCTATCTAATATTTTTGCACAAAACTTTAATGACGCTTATCGATTGGGTGAACAAAATTATGATTTTGATGCAAAAACAATTGCAATGGGAAATAGCACAATGGCATTAGGAGGCGGTTTTGCCAGTGGTATTCTTAATCCCGCCGGTTTGGCTATTGTAAAACAAAATGTTACAACATTAAGTTTTAATTCCAATAAACTTAAAAACCGTACCACCTTTTTTAACAATGCAATTACTTCGGGTAAAAACAATAATAATTTTAATCAATTTTCTTTGGTAATGCCTTTACCAACAAAACGGGGAAGTGCAGTATTGGGCTTCGGATATAATCAATTAAAAGATTTTAATGCAAAATTGGAATTTGATGGTTACAATCCGGGCAATACTTCGATGATTCAAACATTAAACGGAGAAGATATTATTTTTAAGCTCGGCTTAAGTTATCCGGTTTTTGATAACGATAGTAATTACATTGGTGATGAAACTTTAATTAATGGAAAACTTCATCAAAGTGGAACTATAGAAGAAGAAGGAAATTTGGATACTTGGGTAATGTCCGGTGCTTTTGAAGCCGCTAAAAATGTTTTTATCGGTGCAACTTTAAATCTCTTTTCCGGTAGTTATAAAAATAACAGAGTTTATATTGAAGATGACAAAGATTTTAATACCTATTCAGGAATGTTAGACCCGGCAGATTCCAATACTTTGGATTTTGAATCGTTTTATTTAAATGACAAAATAGAACAAAATATTTCCGGCTGGGATTTACGTTTGGGAATATTATATAAAATGAATGACATTCTGGATTTCGGCTTGTCAATAAAATTACCAACCTTTTATCAAATAGAAGAATATTATTCAATCTCGGGTGAATCTACTTTTAAATATACCGGTTACACTTTTGAATTACCCGAAGATAAAAATGTATATGATATAAAAATTCCAATGCAAATAAGTGCAGGTATTTCGGCTAAATTTTCTATTGTGAATGTTAGCGGAAGCGTAAATTTTATGGATTATTCTCAAATGAAATTTACTAACGGTTTTACAGTAGAACAACTAAATGCTAAAAATAATGAAATTGCAGATATTTTTAACAGCGCAGTTAATTATCATTTGGGTAGTCAATTACAATTTCCGTTTCTAAAAGGTTTTAAAGTACGAGGCGGTTTTATGTATCATCAATCTCCATACAAAGGTGATACCGCAGAATTTGATAAAAAATATATTACCGCAGGTTTGGGAATTCCTTTGGCAGATACTTTCGATTTGAATTTAACATACGTTCACGGCTGGTGGAAAACTTTTGGTGATAATTACGGGGTTAATGTTTCCAGAACTTTGCAAGATATTAGTTTAGATAAAATGATGCTAAGTCTCTCTTTGAAATTTATGTAAAAATACGGAGTAAAAATGATTAAATTAAAAATTTATGTTAGTTTATTGTTAATGTTGTCTTTTCTTTTTGCTTGCAATAATTCAACCGAACCCAAAAAAGATTCCACTTCTTTTACTGTTTCAGGCAAAATAGAAAATATCAATGGAACCAAACTGACAAGCGATATGAAAGTTTATCTGTTATGGACTGTTACTTCCGGTTCACCCGATTATACTTATGTTTGGGGAAAAGGAACAATTGATACTAATAAAATGACATTCAAAATTGTTTTACCAAATACTCCTCCCGAAGATGCGTTAAATCTTAAAACATTTGGAGTAGGTCAAGTTCTATTACTTAAAGACGGCAACCTTCAAGAAGGAAAACTTTCCGTACAATTCGATAGAACCAAATTTATTGGAGCAACAGGTTGGTACGCAGTTATTTTTAAAAATAATAACGACCAAGATACGAAAATCGATTGGCTTAAATCATTTAAAAAAGGCTATAACATTGGTGTTGGTGTAAAAGGCAATGGAACTTTAGATAGTTTCAAACCGATTGAAAATGAAAAAGTAAAATTAATTATTGACAACTTATTGAATATTGAATTCGTTAATTGGACATAACTTGATTTAATAGAAATTTAATTAAATTAAAGTTGCTTTTATTCCCTAATTTATAATCTGCAAATTGAAATCTTAAAACAGAAATATTAAATCTTTTTAAAAAACTGGAAACAAAAAAGCTATTCAATAACATAAATTTAATTTTATTGCGGTTTTTTATTTGGCATCTTATTGTAAGATGCTTTTTTATTGCATTTCTTTATTTAGGGTAGTTAAATTTAACTTGAAAAATAAAAATTATAAGGAGAACAATATAAAAGGAAAAATTGTTAAAATAGAAAGCAAAGATTATTACGTTGAAAACAATATCGGAAAAGTTTTCAGATGTTCTTTGCGGGGAAAATTTAAAAAAGATTTACTCAAAAAAAAAGATAAGTTAACAACATACGATGTTGCCGTTTTGGGTGATTGGGTTGAATTTGAAATAGTATCCGGTTCGGTTGGAGTAATAAATAAGATTGAAATAAGAAAAAATTATTTATCGCGTAAAGCAAAACGTTTGCGAGGCAGTCTTAAAAGAGGAGAAAGATTGGAACAAATTATAGCTTCCAACTTGGATACGCTTTATATCGTTAGTAGTATTGATTCTCCGAAATTTAACAATAGATTTATTGATAGAATAATTGTTACTGCGGAAAGTTCTCACATAGATGTAAGAATAGTAATAAATAAATCCGATTTGGAACAATCGAAACTTTTGGCAAAATGGGAAAATTTCTATTCTAAACTCGGTTACAATGTTTTTATAACAAGTGTAATTTCACTAGTAGGTATTGAAAAACTTAAAAAGTCTTTAAACGGAAAAATAAATTTGTTTTGGGGTCAATCCGGTGTAGGCAAATCTTCTTTGTTAAATGCAATGTATCCTGAATTGAATTTTCCTGTCGGTGAAATTAGCGAAGCATCAAAAAAAGGCAGACATACAACGGTAACCGGTATTATGAAATTAGTAGAAAAAAATACTTATATAATTGACACGCCGGGTATAAGAGAAATTGATCCGTATGGAATTAAAAAACAAGATTTAGGTTACTACTTTATAGAGTTTGGTGAATTTATACATCAATGTAAATTCAATACATGCATACATGTTCACGAACCCGGTTGTGCCGTGGTTAAAGCTGTGGAAGAAGGAAAAATTTCTTTGCTAAGATATGAAAGTTATCTGAATTTACTTAACACAATTGAAGATGACATGTTTTATTAATTCGAATATTCGATTACCCATAACTCGCATTATAAAGTTTTTTAATGCAAATTAACCCAATGTTAAATGTGTAATTATTTTTAACAACTTTTTTGTATTGTATTTACAAAAGATTTTTAACCTAACTTTTTATATATTCTAAAATTAAATAAGTTTATACAAGTTTTAAAATCCTAAACACTGTATTTATTAAAATAAAAATGAAACAAATTATTACATACATCTTAATTCCGTTATTAATAGTAGGTTGTGTAACCAATATTGAAAAATCGGGATATGCGGAAATAAAAAACGGGAAAGAAAAAAACAAAAAAGAACAAGAATATGCAAAACAGCTTTTCATAGATGCTTCTTTATTGGATATACAGGAAAAATATGCCGAAGCTATTTTAGACTATCAAGACGCTTTACGCTACGATCCGAGTGCGGGAATTCATTATGCTTTAAGTAAAGATTATTTAAGATTAAATAAATTATATCAAGCATTGAATCATGCAAAACAAGCAGTTAAAATGGACGGTAAAAATGTTGAATACTTAACCTTGCTCGGTACCGTTTATTCGGTAAGTAGTAAAACCGATTCGGCAAAAAAAATTTTCAATCATATAATAATGCAAGATTCTACAAATGTTACTGCAAGAATGAATCTCGCAACCCTAATTGAAAAAGAACAACCGGAAAAAGCGATAGAACAATACAATAAAGTTCTTAAAATTGTAGGTCCGGAAGCAGGTCTGCTTTTAAAAATTGCCGCTTTGAATGAAAAATTAGGTAAAGTTGATGCTACCATAAAAACAGTTCAAGATTTATTGAAACTAAATCCTTCGAGCCTTGTATTAAAAAAACTATTAATAGAATCGTACTTAAAAAATGCAAGATATAAAAAAGCTTTAACATTGGTAAATAATACTTTGGAAATTTTCCCGGATGATATAAGTTTGCACGATTTAAAAGGAAATATACTTATTCAGTTAAAAAAATGGAACAAAGCCTCAGTCGAATATAAGAAAATTATCGATTCCGGTGAAACTCCTTTTGAGGCAAAACTTAAAATAGGTGCGGCATTTTATAGTAAAGCATTAAAAGATACAACCGTCATTCCTTTGGCAAAATCAATTCTTACACATATAGACAAAGATTCTTCGGATTGGCAAATTAAGGCTTACCTTGGAGAACTTGCCAACAAAGAAGGGAATGATTCCTTGATGAACAAATATTTCAGTCAATCAATTTCGTTGGCAAAATGGAATGTTAACTTACGAATAAGATACGGACAAATGTTATTTCAAAATAAAGATTACAAACGTGCTTCAACGGAAATGAGAAAAGCGGTAAAAAAATTTCCCGATAATTTTGTTATCAACTTAATTCTCGGTCTCTCTGTAGCTCAATACTCCGGAAATAAAGAAGCGGTAAAATATTTGAAAAAAGCATCGGAACTTGACCCTAATAACTTAAATGCTTTGCTCGCATATAGTTTTTCGTTAAATAGTCTCAAACGATACGATGAAGCATTAATCTCACTCGAAAAGGCTTTAAGAATTGATCCTAATAATATTGAAGCATTGGGAATGATGGGTTTAATTTACAATGATAAAAAAATGTATAAACAAAGTGATAGTTTATACAGCAAAGCAATAGCTTTAGATTCAACAAATATTTTGCTTCTCAACAATTTTGCTTATTCATTAGCAGAACGAGGCATTAAATTGAAAGAAGCATTAAAAATGGTAAAAACCGCTGTTGATAAGGAACCTGAAAATGCCTCTTATTTGGATACAATCGGATGGGTTTATTTCAAAATGGGTAATTATAAAGATGCCGCAAAATATATTAACAAAGCTATAGAGTACGATTCGAAAAATGCCACTCTATTGGAACATTTGGGTGATGTTTATTTTAAAATGAATAAAAAATTTAAAGCAAAAAAAATTTGGCAAGATGCTTATGATTTGGATACAACAAAAACAAACATCAAATTAAAAATTGAAAAAGGTTTACAGTGAAATTTAAAAAAATAACTTTAAGAAAAATATTAATTCAGATTTTTGTAATAACTTTTTTGATTAGTTGTGTTCCTTCCAAAACGGCTTACAGAGAAAAAATTTTACCGGCAGACAGACTAATAAAAAAACTTGAAGCAAACAGAAGAAAAATAAAAACTTTTCAAGGTACAGGTACATTAAATATTAAAACACCAAAAACAAAAGCAAAAGCACACTTTGAAGTATTTCTTAAAAAACCGGATTCTTTAAAATTTTCTATTTACGGACCTTTCGGTATAGATTTGGCGCAAGCAGTTGTTTCTTCTAACGAATTTGTTTTTTACGATGCAATTAGAAATATTATCTATAAAGGAAGAACAGATAAAAACCTTTTGCAAAAAATATTTCATATCGATCTTTCCTTTTCCGAAATAATAGATGCTTTTGCAGGTGCAATAAATTTGACTGATAAACTTAGGTTACAACCGGATAATTATAATTTGAAAGACAATAAATATATTCTTTCTTATATAGATTCAAGCTCTGCAAAAAAAAGTATTTTTGAAATTATTACAAATAACTTGGCAATAAAAAAATACAAGCTCTTTTCCCCCAAAGGAAAACTTTTGTTCGAAAGTAAATATTCGGAATTTAAAATATTTAATCATGTAGCAATTCCTTTTTCCACAATTGTTGAAAATAAAAATCAAAAACGGAAAGTGCATATTACTTATTACAATATAAACGTTAACAAAGAAATATCGAATTTAACAATAGAAATCCCAACAGATGCCAAAATAATAGAATGGTAAAACAAACGTTAAAAATATTTTTTTTAATATTACTTATTTCCTCATCGGGTTTTGGACAAATAAAAGAGAAAATATCCAGTAAAAACAGCGAGTTGGAAAGTTTACGTTTAAAAATAAATTCCCTCGAGAAACAACTTGGCAAGCTATCTTCCAAAGAAAAAAATCATCTTAAAACATTAAAAAAAATTGATAAACAAAAGCTATTACTTAGCAAAAGAATAAAAATACTGGAAAGAGAAGAAAAACAAAAAGAAAGTAAAATAGACGAACTAAAAAGAAAAATTAAAAAACTTCAAAAAAAAGTTGTTAAATTGCAAAAGCGGTATTCCGCATATATTAGTTGGTTATATAAGCAAGATAATACTTCCTCGTTAAAATATTTAATTAATGCGGAATCGTTTCACCAAGCATTGCTGAGGTATAAATACCTTAAACACATACATTCTGCAAATAAAAAAGTTATAGAAAAACTTAAGACCTTAAAAGCAAAATTAAATTTAACGGTAAAAAATCTTGGCAAAGAAGTAAAAGAAAAAGAGGAAATAATTTCTTCTAAAACACACGAAAAAAAAATTCTTGAACATAAAAGAAAAGTAAAGAAAAAAATATTAACCAAACTTAAAAAAAATAAAAAGAGCGTTGTAAAAGAAATTAGGCAAAAACGTAAAGCGGAAATCAGAATAAAAAAAATGATAGCGGATTTAATTGAAAAAGAGAGAAATTTAGAACTTAAAAGAAGAGAAAAAAAACTGAAAGGAGAATTGGAAGATTATAAACCGAAATTTAACTATAACAATTTTCAAAATTTTGCAGAACTTAAAGGCAAACTTAGTTGGCCGGTGCAAAAAGGTAAAATTGAACGAGGTTTCGGAGAAAATAAAAATAAAAAAACAAAAACCGTTACATTAAATTATGGTGTGGATTTAAAAACAAAAGGAAACGCTGATGTATATGCCGTTGCCGAAGGTGTTGTGAGCGCAATAGAATGGATCCCCGGTTACGGTAGCGTTATGATAATTACTCATAGAAATAATTATAGAACGGTTTACGGACATTTAACGGAATTAAATGTTCTTGAAGGTAATAAAGTTAAAGCCGGTGATATTATTGGAAAAGTAAATAGTAGCTTGGAAGGAAATATTTTACATTTTGAAATTTGGAACGAAAGGAATTATCAAAATCCGCAAAAATGGTTAGCTAAAAAATAATTGGATCATTTTGTTTACATTAAAAGAATTTAAAAAAAAGAATAAAGTTTTAATACAGAATTTTTCGTCTCTTACAATTCTGCAAGTATCTCAATACGTTTTCCCGTTAATTACCTTTCCTTATTTGGTTAGAGTTCTTAGTCCCGAAGGCTACGGACTTGTAGCTTTTGCAAATGCTTTTGTTAATTATTTTACGGTTCTTACCGATTATGGTTTTAATCTTTCCGCCACTAAAGATATCTCAATTAATAGAGAAAACAATGTTAAAATAAAACAAATATTTAGTTCGGTTTTAACCGTACGTTTAATTTTATTTGTTTTAAGTATTGTTATTGTTATACCCATTGTTTTTACGTTTTCAAAGTTTCATAAAGATTTGGAAATTTACTTAATATCATTTATGGCGGTATTGGGAACAACAATATTTCCCGTATGGTTTTTCCAAGGTGTTGAAAAAATGAAATTTATTACTATTATAAGCGTTTTGGTAAAAATACTTTGGGTTGTTTCGGTCTTTTTATTTGTTACACATAAAAACGATTTGGTTAATCTTGTTATACTTAATTCCGCAAGTAGTATTTTAATCGGGATAATTAGTTTAGCTGTTATAAAAATAAAATTTAATGTAAGTTTTTCTTTCCCCGATTCAGAATGTATTAAGAAACAATTTATTGAAGGTTGGCATTACTTTCTTTCAACTGCATCAATTAGTTTATATACAACTTCAACTACATTTATATTAGGACTTTTTGCAAGTGATGCAACTGTAGGTTATTTTTCCGCAGCCGATAAAATCAGATATGCCGTTCAAAACATAATGGGAACTGCAAGCAGAACGGTTTTTCCGCATATTGCAATGGAATTTAAAAAATCTTACGAATCCGGAATATCATTCATTAGAAAGTTTTCTATTTCGTTAGGTGGCTTTATGCTTGTTGTTAGTATTTTGTTATTTATTTTTGCCAAACAAATTGTTCTTATTGTCTTAGGCCCCGAATATGCCGAATCAATTATATTATTAAGAATTATTTCATTCTTACCTTTAGTAATATTTTTAAGTAATGTTGCAGGTATTCAAACAATGCTTAATTTGGGATATAAAAAAGAATTTGCAAAAATAATTTTTATTAGTGCGATTTTTAGCATTATGATGTCTATTATTTTAGTCCCGGTTTTTTTGGCAATTGGAACGGCAATTACTGTTTTATTAACGGAAATACTTGTTACATCTCAAATGATTTTATTTTTGAGGAAAAAGAAAATTAAAGTTCTAACAATATCCGGATGAAATTCTACTTATTGAAAACCGAAAACCAAATTGAATATTAAAAATATTATTTATACCTTTTGGTATAATACCAAACAGTATAATAAATAAATGAAACGAATCCCTTTTGAATATGGAAATATAGTAAGCGGTTATTCTTTTACAAATAGGATAGCCGAAAGAAAAAAACTATACTCAAATATGGTAAATAATATAAATACAATTATTATTTCACCGAGAAGATGGGGCAAATCTTCTCTTGTTGCAAAAGTATTTAAAGACATATCTAACAAAAATAAAAATATTAAAACCATTGTAATTGATCTTTTTACTGTTAATAGTGAAGAAGAATTTTTAGAATTGTTTGCAAAAGAAGTTATTAAAGCCTCATCATCAAAATGGGAGGAATGGGTAAAGAGTAGTAAGAAAATTTTTAAGCAACTTATACCCAGAATTAGTTTCGGCAATGATCCTCTTTCGGATTTTTCAATTAGTTTCGATTTAAAAGAATTAAAAAAAAGTAAAGACGAAATATTAAATTTGCCCGAAATAATTGCCAAAAAGAAAAAAAAGAAAATTATTATAGGATTGGATGAATTCCAAAATTTATCTTCATTTAAAGATTACAAAACATTGGAAAAACGTATGAGAGCGGTTTGGCAAAGACAAAAGAACGTTACGTATTGTCTTTTCGGAAGTAAACGACACATGATGAGGCAAATATTTGATGATTCCTCCAATCCGTTTTATAGATTCGGAGATATTATTTTGCTCCGGAAAATACAAAAAGAAGATTGGATTAAATTTATTTATAAAGGTTTTGAAAAAACTAATAAGCACATTGAAAACTCCGGAGCATCTTTAATTGCGGAATTAATGAAAAATCATCCTTGGTATGTACAGCAACTTGCACATTATACTTGGAATTTAACTACGGAAAATGCAACAAAAAAAGAAATTAAAGCCGCTCTTAAGGAATTGATATTTGCAAATACTCCGTTTTATCAAAAAGATATTGAACAACTTAGTAAAACACAA
>Ga0256841_1002341_pt1 | contig 15197 bp, 17 predicted proteins | sample 356308metaG_FD_185971 | JGI IMG/M metagenome (GOLD analysis project Ga0256841, IMG submission 185971) | Hydrothermal vent microbial communities from Mid Atlantic Ridge, Atlantic Ocean - 356-308 | ecosystem: Environmental > Aquatic > Marine > Hydrothermal vents | place: Atlantic Ocean: Mid... | reverse complement strand
CTTCGCCGCCGGGTCGGGGCTGGTTCTGGCCCTCACCAGCGGGATCCACATGGTCGACCCCGAGGCCCTGGCCATCGCCGCGGGTGTCGAGCGCTGCTCCCGGGCCGATGCCGACGGGGTCCGAGCGGCCACCGGCTACCCGATAGGTGGGGTGCCCCCCTTCGGCCACTCCCAGCCGCTGCCCACCCTGATCGACCCCCATCTGCAGACCTTCGAGATCGTCTGGGCGGCCGCGGGCACCCCCCGCCACGTGTTCCCGATTCGCCCGGCCGACCTGGTCCGGCTGAGCGGGGCCCGACCGGCCCACTTCACCACCGGCTGAGGCCGGTCCCCGGCGGCGCGGGCTCCGAGTTCACCCGACCACCGGGAAATGGGGCAGGATGTCCCCATGGCCACAGTTATCAACGGAATCGAAGATCTCAAGTCCCGGGCCGGAACCCACCTGGGCTACAGCGACTGGCACGAGATCACCCAGGAGCAGGTGAATCTCTTCGCCGAGGCGACCGGCGATCACCAGTGGATCCACGTCGACGTCGAAAGGGCCCGCAGGGAGAGCCCGTTCGGGGGACCGATCGCCCACGGCTACCTGACCCTGTCGCTGGCCCCCGCCCTGCTGGACGAGATCATGTCGGTGTCAGGGGTGTCGATGGGGGTCAACTACGGGTGCAACAAGGTTCGATTCCCCTCACCGGTGCCCGTCGGCTCCAATCTCCGCATGGGTGCCGAGGTCGTCGAGGTGACCGAGTTCGAGGGTGGAGCCCAGTACACACTGCGTTTGACCATGGAGGTCCAGGGTGCCCCCAAGCCATCGTGCGTCGCCGAGTGCATCTACCGCGTCTACGTGTAGCCACCGGCGTCGCCCGGTGACTCCGCCGTTCGCCGCCGACGCCCCGCCGCGGCTCCCATGAACCCCCGAGCCCCGGAGGGCCCGGACCCGTCCGGTCCCCTCTCCCCCGTCGTCGACGACCACCTGCTCGAGGGGGAGGCCAAGGCCCGGGCGGTCAGATCGATGTTCGATCGCATCTCCCCCCGCTACGACCTCGTCAACCGGATCATGACCCTGGGTCTGGACCGGCGATGGCGACGCCGCTGCGTCGGGGAACTGGGTCTTCCCGGCGGCTCTCTGGTGGCCGACCTGGCCTGCGGCACGGGTGACCTGTGCCGCGATCTGACCTCCGCCGGGATGATTCCCGTCGGATTCGACTTCTCCGGGGGGATGCTCCGGACGGCCCGCACCGACGCCCCCCTGGCCCAGGCCGACGTCACCATGCTGCCCCTCCCCGACGCCACCCTCGACGGTGTCGTCTGCGGTTTCGCCATGAGGAACTTCACCGACCTGGGGGCCTTCTTCGGTGAACTGGCCCGCGTTCTGCGCCCCGGGGGGAGAGTGTCCGTGGTTGACGCCGCCAGCCCCTCCAACCCGGTGCTCAGAGCAGGCCACGGCGTCTACTTCGGGAGAATCGTGCCTCTGATCGGTGGCCTGCTCTCGGACCGGTCGGCCTACGCCTACCTCCCACGGTCACTGGGGTACATGCCCCCGGCCGACGAGCTGGTCGCGATCGTCCGTGGGGCCGGGTTCGCCGATGCCCGCAGGGTCGAACTCACCGGAGGCGCGGCCCAGCTGGTGACGGGGACCCGGGACGGCTAGTCGAGCCGTTCGGGTGAATCCCCTCGGTCCACCCCCGGTCGTTCGAGCATCCCGTAGCGGACCTTGAACACCAGATAGGAGATGAACCCGGCGAAGAGCGGCAACCAGTAGGACACCAGTCGGTAGGCCAGGGTGGCCAGCACCGCCCGGCCCGGGCTCACACCCGAGGCGGTGAGGGTCGCCGTCAGACCGGCCTCCACGAACCCCAGCCCGCCCGGGGTTATGGGAATCATCCCGAGCACAGCACCCGCCACGTAGGCCAGGAGCACCAGGGAGGGGGCGTGGTCGTCACCAACGGCGGCCAGAGCCGCCAGCAGAGCGTAGAAGTCGAACAGCCAGTTGGCGACCGAGGCCGCCGCCGCCCGGGGCCACCTCCGGCCGATGGCCCGGAGAACCGAGTCCCTCCCGGCCAGCAGACGCTCGGGCATCCGGGGCCCAACGCGGGTGGGACGGATCCTCTCGATCCACTCACCGATGATCACCAGCAGTCGCCGGGAGCGGGCCAGGACCACGGCCAGTATTCCCAGGGCCAGGAACAGCCCCGCCCCGATCCACGCCGCCTGGATCAACCCCTGGGGAACGGGCATCCCCGCGGCGATGGCCGGGATTGCCAGCACGGGCAGCATCAGCAGCGACAGGGTCGAGAGCAACGACAGCGCCGTCAGCGCCGCGGCACTCCCGGCGGGGTCGGCCCCGGCCTCGGTCAACATCCTCAACTCCATCGCCCCACCGGCGGCGGCCCCACCGGGCACGATCCGGCTGAATGCGTTGGATGTCAGATGCGACGTGATCAGGGCGAACCAGCTGGCGTCCCGGAAGGCGAGTTTCTGCAACCACCACACGGCGGAGAAACTCAACAGCTCGAGTATTCCCATGAGCGCGAACCAACCGGGAGCGATGTCGGCCAGACGGGGCCAGACCCTCATCACCTGCACCAGCGAGGGAAACACGATGTAGAAGGCGACCCCGGTGACCGCCAGGGCAATCAGGCGGCCGGGCGACCACATGCGACGGGAAAGCTCCCGGGCCCAGGCCGCGGTCGAGCCGATCTCCGGTCCGGAGAACCCGAGGGGCGGCTCGTCGGAACCCTCCTGCGCCGTCACAGGGCCAACCCCACCGCCAGCAGGGCGCCCACCACCAGCTGAAGCCGCCCCGTGCCGGAGAGCACGGCGATCAGCTCGACCCCCTCGGCCCCACCCAGGACGGCCCTCACCGGCCCCACCGCCAGGGGCACACCCAGAAGGCACAACAGGGCCCAGGGTCGTGAGACCGCCAGGGCCGCCCCACCCAGAAACACACCGATCACCGTGGCCACGTAGAGAAGTCGGGTGCGACGATCCCCCAGGGCGACGGCGAGTGTCCGCTTGCCCGAGACCACGTCCCCGGGAATGTCCCTGAGGTTGTTGGTGACGAGTAGGGCTACCGCCGCCAGTCCGACCGGGACCGAGGCGGCCAGGGCCAGTCCGCTCAAGCGGCCCGTCTGAACGTAGGCGGTGCCCGCCGTGGCCACCAGTCCGAAGAACACGAACACGAAGACCTCTCCCAGGCCCATGTAGCCGTAGGGCCGGGGTCCTCCGGTGTACAACCAGCCGGCGGCGATGGAGAGGGCCCCGACCGGGATCAGCCACCAGCTGGTGACCAGGGCCAGGATCAGGCCCCCCACCGCCGCCACGGCGAAGGCCGCCAGGGCGGCGTTGCGCACCTGGGTGGCGGTGGCCACCCCCGATCCCACCAGACGCAGGGGCCCGACCCGCGCCGCGTCGGTGCCCCGCACCCCGTCGCTGTGATCATTGGCGTAGTTGGTGCCCACCTGCAGCGAGAGGGCCACCACGGCCGCCAGGAGGGCCCGCCACCAGATGACCCGTCCCTCGGCGGCGGCGACCCCGGTTCCGACGGCTACTGGTACCAGGGCCGCCGGAAGGGTACGCACCCGGGCTCCGGCCACCCAGGCCGATATGGGGACCGGCTGTGACATGGCCTGAAAGTGTTCCACCCATTTCCCCCGACCGCTAGCACGGGTAGGTCCCGGTATCCGTGGAGACGGTGGGACCCCAGGTGGACCGACCGTGGAACACGGCTGCGGATCCATGGCCGGACCGGTCCTGCCGAACGCAGGGGGATATGTTCTGTCCATGGCGGACGGCCCGGAACCTGGATGCGGGGCACCACACACGGCACCGACCCCGGCCCAGTTGGGTCATCTGGCCGATCTGTTGGCGGAGCACCCTCAGGTCTCCGACATCCGGCTCCGCTGGGAGGACCACCTCGGCACGACGATGGTCACCGCCTACGTGGTCGCCGCCGACCCATACGTCATCCCCCGTCTCGACCGGCTGCGTGCACTCGTGACCACCGATGAGCTCCGGAGATGGATGCCCCGGCGCCTCAAACTGGTGCGGTCGCTGCCCCCCGGCGACCAGCCACGGAACGACTGAGGATCACCGGGTCGGAACCGATCATCGGGGTATACCCCATCAGCCCCCACCAAGGGAGAAATGCTGGTAGTCGGGGCCTCCGGCGAAGTCCCCTCCCCAGCCCCATCCGATGGCGGCGAAGGCCCTGACGACCACGTCGCCCGCCTCGATCATCCCCGGCACCTCGAGGGAACGGTCGGCGAAGGGCGCCCCCTCGGGCGGCTCGACCACCCCGCCGTGCACATAGGGGTTGAGCAGCGGGTTGACGTCGATCGCCAGACCGAATGCGTGCAGTGACCAGTGGCCGGGTCGACTCGCCACCTCGCGGCAGTTGAATCCGGAGGTGTTGTTCGCCTGCATCGAGGCGACGTCGTCACCGCCGAAGTCATCCACGAGGGACATTCTCTCTATGGGGAATCGGGCCTCGAAGAGGGCGCGGAACACCTCGGTCACGTTCTCGGCCTGATCCGAGCGAACCACGATCTCGCCCGCTACCGCCTCGCCGTCGAAGTTCCAGTGGGTCAGGGTCAGGTGACTGAGGTCCTCCAGAGGCACCGGGCAACCTGGGCGCCACGAGGTGGACATGCGCTCGGCCAGTGCAGCATCGATCGGCGAGATGACGGCCTCGAATCCCTGTTCGGGGGCCACCTCCGACGGGTTGGGCTGATCCCGGGTCGATCCCTCCGTCGGTCCCTCCGAGGTGGAGACCGGGTCCATGGTGGTGGTCACGTCTCCGCTGGCGGGGCCGGTGATTCCCGCCGTGCTCGAGGTGGCCCGGGCCGTGCTGACCGCACCGACGGGCGGACCCGCCGAAGGCCCCGCGCCACCCCCACCGGAGGAACTGCAGCCGGCGATGAGCAGTACGACCGTGACCAGCAGAGACGCCGTCCGGAACGAGACGAGACCGGGGGGAACGGTCAGCCGATCTTCTGGAATGAAACCAACCCGCCGCCGTCGAGCACGATGGTCTGCCCGGTGATCCAGCTCCCCGTCTCGGCGGCGAGGAACAGGACCGCCCCGGCGATGTCGTCGGGTTCCCCCAGACGCTTGAGCGGATACATCTGCGCCACCTCCGCACCCCGCTCGCCCTCCCACAGCAGGCGGGCGAAATCCGTGCGTATCAGACCCGGTGCCACGGCATTGACCCTGACCTTGGGGCCCAGTTCGGCCGCCAGTTGCCGGGTCAGATGCAGAAGGGCCGCCTTGGTCACGTCGTACACACCGAGAGCGGCGTTGGTGCTGAGCCCTCCCACCGAGGAGATGTTGATGATCGAACAGCCTCCCTCGCTGTCCTTCATGTAGCGGTCCCACACCAGTTGACTCCAGACGAGGGGAGCGGTCAGGTTGATCTGGAGGGTCTTCTCCCACCGGGGGATGTCGACCGCCACCGTCGGCCCGGCGTAGGGATTGGTGGCGGCGTTGTTGACGAGGATGTCGACGGCCCCGAAGGTGTCCAGGGTGGCGTCGACCACCGCCGCCGCCTCCTCGGGCTTACCGACGTTGGATGCCCGCCAGGTCACTCCGTGGCCGATCTCCGCCGCCGCCTCCTCACAGGCCTCGGCCTTGCGGGAGGTGATCATCACCTGGGCCCCGGCCCGGGCCAGCTGACCGGCTATGGCCTTGCCGATCCCGCGGGATCCCCCGGTGACGATCGCGGTCCTGCCCTCCAGGGAGCATCTGCGGGCCAGGTCTTCGTCGATGGTCATGCCCCGAAAGTAGCGGTGAGCCCCGTCGACCCGCCAACCCGCGTATCCATTGCCCGAACCCGCCGACCCGACCGGGGCCCACCCCCGGTTCCCCTCACTCTCCCCGTCGGCGACCCGGCCGCGGTTCATCCGACCCGACCGGGGCCCACCCCCGGTTCCCCTCACTCTCCCCGTCGGCGACCCGGCCGCGGTTCATCCGACCCGACCGGAGACACCCGCTGGGGCATCGGTCCGACCAGGCCCGCCTCCGGGTCGGCGCCGCTAGTGTCGGTTCGGTGAACCGACTCGCCACCGAGACCAGTCCCTATCTGCGCCAGCACCGTGACAATCCCGTGGACTGGTACCCCTGGGGGGAGGAGGCCTTCGCCCGTGCCGCCGAGCTCGACCGTCCGATCCTGCTCTCGGTGGGATACTCCGCCTGCCACTGGTGCCATGTCATGGCCCACGACTGCTTCGAGGATCCCGAGACCGCGGCGGTGATGAACGACCTGTTCGTCAACGTGAAGGTCGACCGGGAGGAACGCCCCGATGTCGACGCCATCTACATGGACGCCCTCCAGACCATGACCGGGAGCGGAGGCTGGCCGATGACCGTGTGGATGACCCCGGAGGGCCGGCCCTTCTTCGCCGGCACCTACTTTCCCCGGGAACGGTTCGTCGATCTCATGTTGCGGATAGCCGCCGCCTGGCGGGACCAGAGGGACGAGATCGAGAAGCAGGGTCGCCAGCTGACCGAGGCCATGGGTAGGTTCGCGTCCCTCTCCCCCGCCCCCGGTCTCCCCGCCCCCGAGGTTCTGGAGCGGGCCGAGCAGGAGCTCACATCCCGCTTCGACCCGGAGTGGGCGGGCTTCGGCGACGCACCCAAGTTCCCCCCGTCGATGGCCCTGGAGTTCCTCCTGCGACGGCACCTGCGAACCGGCTCGTCCACCGCCCGGGACATGGTGGACCGGACCCTCGACGCCATGGCGGCTGGGGGTATCTACGACCATCTCGGCGGCGGGTTCTGCCGCTACTCCGTCGACCGCAGGTGGCTGGTACCTCACTTTGAGAAGATGCTGTACGACCAGGCCATGCTGACCCGCGTGTACCTCCACTCGTGGCAGCTCAATGGGCGGGCCGCCCACCTTCAGGTGGCCGAGGAGACGATCTCCTACGTGCTCGACGACCTCGGGCACCCCGAGGGTGGGTTCTTCTCCGCCGAGGACGCCGACAGTGAGGGGGTGGAGGGAAAGTTCTACGTGTTCACCCCGGCGGAGATCGAGTCGGCACTGGGTCCCCTCGCCCCTGAGGCCATCGAGTGGTACGGGGTCACCGACCGGGGAAACTTCGAGGGGGCGAACATCCTCCACCGCCCCCTGGGGGCCGACCTGATCAGGCCCCCCCGGATCGAGGAGGCGCGGGCCCTCCTACTGGAGGAGCGAAACCGGCGGGTCCGACCCGGCCTCGACGACAAGATCCTCACCGAGTGGAACGCCCTCATGATCTCGACCCTCGCCGAGGCCGGGGCCGCCACCGGCCGCGCCGAATGGATCGACCGGGCCGAGAGAGCGGCGGAGTTCCTGCTGGAAGGTCTGAGGCGGGACGACGGACGCTGGTTGAGATCCTGGCAGAACGGTCGGGCCCGTCACCTCGCCTACGCCGGGGACTACGCCGCCCTGGTCGATGCCTTCACCCGGCTGGGGGAGACCACCGGGCGGGCCCGCTGGACGGAGCTGGCCCTCGCCACCGCCGAGCAGATGCTCGAGTTGTTCGGGGACCACGACCAGGGAGGTCTGTGGACGACGGGACACGACGCCGAGCGGCTGGTGGCCCGCCCCAAGGACCTCCTCGACGGTCCGACCCCATCGGCCAACGCCCTGGCCGCGGTGGCGTTGATGAGGCTGTGGGGGCTCACGGGCCGGGAGGATCTCAGGGGGGCATCGACGGGGATCATCCGGCTGTTGGCTCAGCCGGTGGAGTCCCACCCCAGTGGTTTCGCCCACCTGCTCTGGGCCCTGGAGATGGAGTTGCTGGGCCTGACCGAGATAGCCGTCGTCGGCGACGTTCCGGGGTTGGTGACCGAGGTTCTCACCACCTACCTGCCTCTGGCCGTGGTGGCGTGGGGGGAACCATTCGGCGGTCCCCTGTGGGAGTCGCGTGAACCGGGCCACGCCTACGTGTGTGAGGGACACACCTGCCTGGCCCCCATCGACGACCCCGAGGCCCTGGCCCGAACGTTGCGGGAGACGACGACCACCTCCTGAGCCCCGAATCCGACCGGCGACGCGGATCCCCTCACCAACACCCGCGGTGCACGACATCGGCCAGGGGACGCCGGGCCCGCCCGCCGCTGCGCCCCTCCGCCTCCCCGGCCCGGTGGCCGATGGCCACGACACCCACCGGCTCCATGTGATCGGGGACACCGAACGCCTCCGCCACGGCCGGTGCCCGGTGGAACAGACCGAAGAACAGCACACCCAGACCGACGTCGATGGCGGCCAGTTGCAGGGCCAGGGCGGCGAAGGAGGCGTCCACCAACCAATACGGCGTGGACCAGGCCGAGGTCCCCACCCCCAGCCCGGTGGCCGCCTTGTCGGCCTCGGAGTAGCGCTGCACGTAGGCGTGGGGATCGGCGTACACGACCACCAGGACCGGAGCCCGGAGAAGCCCGGGAAACCCGAACCGCTTCCTGGACGGTTCGGGCAGGGTGGTGTCCCAGTAGCGGGCCACCGCCGCCGGGGTGTCGAGAACCAGGAACTCGCATCCCTGGGAGTTTCCCGCCGAGGGGACCCGGCGGGCGCTGTCGAGCAGGTCCTCCAGCAACCCGGCCGGAAGGGGATCGGGCCCGAAGTCCCGGGTCATCCGGCGGGAGCGGATGAGCTCTCGAAAGCTCACGCCAGGATCACTCAGGGCGCCAGCTTCTCCAGGAACTCCGCCATGGCCCAACCGTGCACCACCAGGCAGTCGCCGCGACCGGGGTCGAGTTCGGCGAACAGCTCGGCGATCTCCCCCGGTACCGACTCGGAATCGAGGGCCTCATGGTCGATGACCAGAGGGGTGGATCCCTCGCCCGTGACCCGGAACTCACGATCGGCGTAGGTCCCCGCCGGCGCCATTCTCTTGACCAGACGGCGTCCCCAGGCCCGATCCTCCCCCGAGGCCCGGTAGCCGGGGCGGGGCACGACCGAATCGAGACTCGAATAGGCCTCGTAGGCCGACGGCTGGGCCATCATGGCCCCCACCAGCACGTCCTCGTCGGGGAAGGCCAGCACGGCCCGCCGGAGCTGATCGGACATCATCGCCCGCAGCGCCGTGCCGCGTCGGGAGTGCCGTTTCACCGAGGCCAGCCCGATCAGGACCGCCGGGGTGCCCCCGACCCGCTCGAGGGTGAAGAACGAGTAGGCCATCAGACGGCCTCCGTCCCGCACCTGGGTGGCCAGCACCCACTCACCCGCCTGCTTGGAAATCAGGCCCACCGAGTACTCCACGGCTCCACCGTGGGTGGAGATCTGGGCCATCTCCTCCATCTCGGTGTCGGAGAGCGCCGTGCAGTCCTTGGTGTCGACCTCGATGGCCATGTGAGTTCTGCCCCCAGGTGAATGAGTCCGCTGTTTCCACCTCCCGGGATCAGGTGGGAGCCCGGGTGGCTCGAGGCCCACCCGACGGGGTGAACCGGACATCATTCTATCCCCCCGCCGCCGATGGACCCCAACGGGGACGGGGAGCGATGGGGATCAGGTGTGATCGCCCGGGCCGGGACCGGGAGGGGACGGGGGACACCCGTTCGAACCTCGGGTGGGCGACCCGCACCGGTCAGAGGTAGACGCCCGGTCCCGCCTGGGGAGGCTGACCCGGAGAAGACGGCAGGGCCTGCTGACGCATTTCCGCCAGCTGCTGGCGGGCCGCCATCTGCTGGGCGAAGAGTGCCGCCTGGATCCCGTGGAACAGTCCCTCGAGCCAGCCGACCAATTGGGCCTGGGCCACCCGCAACTCGGCCTCGGAGGGAACCTCCCCTCCGTCGAAGGGAGAGGTGATCCGTTCGAGTTCCTCGGCCAACTCCGGTGACAGGGCCCCCGAGAGCTCCTCGATCGAGGTGTCGTAGATCGACCGCAGCCGGTCCCGACCCGCCTCGTCGAGCGGAGCCTGGCGCACCTCCTCGAGCAACTGGCGGATCATGGCCCCGATCCTCATCACCTTGGCCGGCTCGGAGATCCCCTCGGACTGAGCCTGTTCCTCCCCGGCCGGCCCGGCCATGACCACCTCGGGGGTCTCGGCCCGGCCCTTTTCGCCGTCGCCTCCGGGGGATGTTCCCGATTCGTTCGACTGGTCATCTGACATGGTCCCGAGCCTAGATGGTCGGTGATTCGAGGGTCGCCAACGGCACCACCGACGCGTCCCACCCAGAACGGCGAGGCGCACCCCTGTCGCCCCCCCGGCGAAGGGGTAGCCCCGGGCCCGGCTCGGGCCACACCCGGGTGCGCCCACCGGACAAATCAACCCGACGACCCCGACCCCCGGGCCGCCAGCAGTGGGACCTCGACCTCGGCGGGGGTCATCGAACCGTGTCGGCCGATCAACGACCTCGAACCCTTGTCGGCGGGATCGTCGAATCCGATCGGAGCGAACGGGACCAGGGCCACGTCGCCCAGCCGTTCCCGGGCGTCGCGGACCACGGTCGGACCCAGCCAACCCTGTTCGATGATCTCCCGTCGGGTCAGAACCCAGGCCACGTCGGAGTGGGCCTCGCGGGCGGCGACGAGCACCTCATGCTCCCGGCCCCTGCGGGCGTGGAGCCAGCGGAACCGGGCCTCGCCCGACAGGGCAACGGTGCCGGACAGGGCGCGGGGCGCTATCGGGACCAGTGGCTGCCTCACCTCCACCAGGCCGTGGTCCGCGGTCACCAACAGGCAGGCCTCGGCCGGCATGGTGGCCACGGTCCGGGCGACCATGGCGTCCACCGCAGTGAGTTCGCCCTCGAAATGATCGTCGAAACCGTGCTCGTGAACCACGCGATCGACGGCGTCGTAGTACGCGTACACCATCTCGTGGCCCTCGCCGAGGGACGCACCGATGACCTCGGGGATCTCCCCGGACCGGTGCCAGGGTCGCCAGACACCACCCCGCAGGTGGGCCCGGGTGAATCCACTGCCCCGGAATTCGGCCTTCGTCACCACCACCACGGGTTCACCACCGAAGGGTTCGATGGGCTGCAGGTGCTCGGGGACGATCCGCGACAGGGCGCTGGTCCCCCCCGCCGTCCACCTCAGTACGTTCAGGATCTCCATCTGGGTCCGGATCCGGTAGCCGACCACGCCGTGCTCCCCGGGCGGCGCACCCGTGGCGATCGAGGTGAGGGCGGCCGCCGTCGTCGTGGGGGCGACGCTCGTTATGGGCCTCCCATCCATGGCCGCCAGGGTCGGCATCAGGCCTCGGTGAGTGTCGAACTGCCGCCAACCGAGTCCGTCGATCAACAGGAGAACCACCTGCGTAGCGGTCCTGGCCGCCTCCGGAAGCCAGTCCGGTCTCTGCCCCGGGGGCCGGGACAGGGCCGGTAGGAGTCCGCTTATACACGCCCCGCGATAGTCCGGAAGACACGGCCGGGGGGAGAACGCCTGGGCGCGGATCCGATGATTGGTTAGCCCGGCTACGGCCAAGTGACACTCCCGGTACGGATTCGGGGATCGTATCCCTCCCCGGGCCGGACCCCTCACCGGTGATGCCACCGGTCCGGGGTTAAACGCGCTCACCCCCACGGTTCTCAACAATGCGGGAGGTGATGCCACCGGTCCGGGGGTGGCGCAGCACCTACGATGGGCACATGGCGGTATCGACCCGAGGTGACTATGCCAGCCGGGCACTGTTGTCCCTGACCATTCACGGGTGCGACGGCTCCCCCACGTCGGTCCGCGACATCGCCGAGCGGACCGGCCTGCCCCAGCCGTATCTGGAGCAGATACTCCTGGCCCTCAAGGGGGCGGGCCTGGTGAGGTCCAAGCGCGGCGTGGGTGGCGGGTACGTGCTCTCCCGGGATCCGGCCGAGATAACCATCGGCTCGATAGTGAGGGCGGTCGACGGCCCCATCACCCTCGGTCACTTCGGCCAGCCCCACGAGGACGGCGCCTGCGATCACGAGGGACAGTGCGTGCTGCTCGCCATCTGGTCCACCGCCGGGGAGATGATGGGGCGCCTGCTCGATTCGTTCACCCTCGCCGATGTGGCGGCCATGGCCCGCGGGGACCGTCCCTGGCCCGGCACCGAGACCGAGGCCACCGGCGGTGACGGGGGCCGGGACGGCGATCAGGAAGTCGACCCCAAATCCGCCTGATCCCTAGCTCTCACCGATCCGTGCGACCGCACGCGGTACCCACCGGCCCCCGTCACACGGGACCGGGGGGAACCGGGGACCGGTGGGGGCCCGGGGGGCTCAGGCCTCGGCGCCGCCGAGGCGGGCCATGATCCCGGCCATGTCGGCGGGGATGGGGGATCTGAACTCCAGACGCTCCCCCGTGACCGGATGCTCGAGACCGAGCCTCGAGGCGTGGAGCATCTGCCGGGGGGCCCTCATCGACGTCCGTCGACCGTAGGTCTGGTCGCCCAGGACCGGATGCCCTATGGCCGTGAGGTGGACACGTATCTGGTGGGTGCGTCCCGTCTCGAGGCGACACCTCAGCAGCGAGATCGGGACCGGGCCCTCGAATGTGCGCTCCACCTCGTAGTGGGTCCGGGCCGGTCGACCCTCGGTGGAGACGGCCATCCTCATGCGGTTTCGGCGACTCCGGCCGATCGGAGCGTCCACCACCCCCCGGGCCGACGCCGGAATTCCGTGAACGAGGGCCCGGTAGACCCTCTCGACCCGGTGCTCCCTCAGGGCCTCGACCAGACCCGAGTAGGCGTCGTCATCGAGGGCGACGGTCATCAGACCCGAGGTGTCACGATCCAGACGGTGAACTATCCCCGGCCTCCGGGGTTCACCGACCGAAACCACCTCCGGATTACGGGCCAGCAACCCGTTGACCACCGTGTCGTCGAGGTGCCCCGGAGCGGGGTGGACCACCAGCCCCGGCGGCTTGTCCAGCACCAGGATGTGGTCGTCCTCGTGGACCACGTCCAGTCCGATCGTCGGGTTGGCCACCGGCGGGGACTCGGCCACGATCTCGGGGAGTTCGACGGTGACCTCGTCGCCGGTCACCAGTCTCAGCACCCGTTCCGACGGAACCCGACCGTTCACCGTCACCCGGCCCCGGGCGACGAGATCCTGGGCTCCGGTCCGGCTGATCCCGGTGATCAACGAGACCACCCGGTCGAGTCTCTCACCGTCGAGAGCCGGCGGGATCTCCTCGGTGACCGCGCCGCTATCCACGGTATCCCCCCTGGAGCGGGACCCGACCGGTGGACGGCGGACCCGGGGGCCCCGCCATCATCGGACCGCGGGTCTGTGATCCGCGGTTGGCTCGGGGTGTCGGGCCATGACCACCACGAGAATCAACGCCCCGATGACGATCCAGGTGTCGGCCAGGTTGAACACCGGCCACCACTGGAGATCGATGAAGTCCACCACCGAGCCCCGCAACCAGCCGGCGTCCCGGAACAGACGGTCCACCAGGTTTCCCGCCGCCCCCCCGGCCAGCAGTCCGATCCCGATGGCGCCCCAGCGACCGGGGATCCGGGACCGGTAGCGGAACAGACCGACGACCACGACGATGGCGACCAGACCCAGCAGGGGACCCAGACCCTCCCCGGTGCGGAAGGCACTGCCGGAGTTTCGGACCAGGTTCAGCCGGAGCGAGCCGATGAGAGCGACGTCGTGGTCATCGAGGGACGCCATGGCCCAGGCCTTGGTGCCCATGTCGAGGGCCAGGGCGGCCACGAGCACCCCCCAGATGAGCCAGGCAGATGTCTGCGAACTCCGTCCGGAACCCGCGGCGTCGTGATCGACGATGAGGTTGGACTCGCCGTTGCTCACATCTCTCCCGTTGACCGAGGACTCAATCGGCGGATCCGACATCCATCCAATGCTACGGCCCCGGTGCCCGTTCCGGGATTCACGGCCGGGTGGTCACCCCGACCTCAGTTCCAGGTGGTGCCCCGGCTCTTGTACTCGACCCTCATCGTGGCCTGGGGAATGGCCTCCAGGCGCTCCCGGGGAATCGGCAGGCCCGAAGCCGTGCAGATTCCGTAGGTGCGGTCCTCGATCCTCTGCAGGGCGGCGTCAATCTCCTCCACCGCCGCCCGGGCCTGGGCACTCATGGCCAGGTCCCGCTCCCGCTCCACGGCGATGCTGTCGCCCTCACCCGACTCGTCGTCGAACTGGACGTCGCCCGGCTCCCGATCGGCGGCGAGGGAGTCCGCCTCGGCCTTGAGACTCTCGGCGTGCTTCACGTACCTGGCCCTCTCGGCCAGGAGGAGCTGCCGCTGCTGTTCGAGGAATTCATCGTCGAAGGGGTAGTCGTCGGGGGCTCCCTTGGCGGAGCCGGAATTCCCGCCGGCGGCCCCACGGCTCCCGGACTTTCCGGCCGTGCCCTTGCCGGCCGGGGCGCCATCGGAATTGTCGGTGCTGGTCTTGGTCACTGCAGCCTTCTTCTCGCCTCGAAGTTGTACCCGCCTGAACCTGCGGAGCCGTGAGGTGGCCACAGTCGTCGTCGACCGATCGACGCCCGAACTGAGCTTCGGGAGTCGACGACCCGATGGTGTCGAACCCCGAATGGATCGGGCGGCCTTCGGATCTCCGTTGACCGCGGCCGTGGTGTCACCACGGAAGCCCCTTGCCCTCGTGAAAAGGTGCCGCATTCTATGGAATCAGCGGCCTGATTCCAATTTCTGACCCCAACAGGGGTCCGTTCCCCCTCAATTGGCCCCTTTCACGGGGTTCCGATAGCCGGCCCGCCCGGTTCATCGGGGGTCCGGAGGGGGCTGTCCGCCGTCGGATCGGGGGTCCGTCGGCAGGTCAGGCGCCGCCCAGCAGTGCGTTCAGCCGCTCCCGGGCGGTTCCGACCGCCAGCCCCCCGAGCAGCACCGATTTGGTCCGTGAGGTGCTCCCCCTCACCACCGACGCCGCCGAACGGGGGATCCCGAACGCCGCCGCCAGGAGCGACTCCAGTTCGGCGTTGGCCCGACCCTTCTCCGGCGCCGATCTCACCGCCACCCGCAGGGAGTCGCCGTGGGGTCCCAGGATCGCCGACCGCCGGGCCCCGGGCCGGGCCGAGACCTTGAGGAGGGTGCCCGATCCCGAGGGTGTCAGCCGGATGGCACCCACTCCCCCCGTGTCCACCTCTCCGTTGTCGGCGCCGACCACCCCCACAGCCTCCCAGATCGGGACGGCCTCCGCACGGACATCCCGGAGCGCCCCGATGGGGCCCGTGATCGCATCCTCGACCGACCCGGCACCCGGTACGCTGATACGTCGATCTCCCCACCCAGGAACCCCATGAGCGACCATTCCGAGGCCCCCTA
>Ga0256841_1002339_pt1 | contig 15211 bp, 13 predicted proteins | sample 356308metaG_FD_185971 | JGI IMG/M metagenome (GOLD analysis project Ga0256841, IMG submission 185971) | Hydrothermal vent microbial communities from Mid Atlantic Ridge, Atlantic Ocean - 356-308 | ecosystem: Environmental > Aquatic > Marine > Hydrothermal vents | place: Atlantic Ocean: Mid... | reverse complement strand
CCGCACGCAAAGCCGGGAAACACTACCGCCTATTGGCGGAACGAAACCCTGCCTTCCAGCCTGATCTGGCGATGAGCCTGAACAATCTGGCGAATCGGCTATCGATGCGCGGCCACCGTGAAGAGGCTCTGGAAAATGCGCGCCAAGCCGTCGAACTCTACCGCCAGCTCGCCGATAAACAGGCAGATATCCACGCGCCCGAGTTGGCCATCTCGCTCGGCGCCCTCGGAAACATCTTGCAACAACACGACGAAACCGCCAGAGAAGCCGTGGACTGCTTCGCCGAAGGCATTCGCTGCCTGACCCCATTGAGCCTGAAACAACCAGACATCCACGACGACTTATTGAGAAAGCTTGCCGAGCACTACCTGGGGAACTGCCTGAAAACAGGTATAGAACCAGACATGGAGCTACTGGAATCGTTTGCCGACGCGCTCCAGCGGTCCGACGACGAAGAACAGAAGCGTGAACCGGGATGAACCGGCCCACGCAATGGAAGACCTTATCGAGAGAGACGCAATAAACCCAGCAGGCCCGTCATCAGCAACAACAAAGACGGCGGCAGTGGCACGTCATGAGCGATGTCACCACGCAACTCGGCGAACGGGAATCCATCCGGAAACTGCGGAGGATGATTCACATTGGTGAAAATATTTTTGGTTGAATGCACCAGGACAAAAGCATCGCCGGACAGCAAGGCAGCGACGATCGACGCGTCTCCGGGATGCAAGCCGAGACCGGCGATAGTGCCTTGATCCGCTTCCAGGATCGATAACGAATCACGCTGAAAAGTGAAGCCGGTCGGCGTAAAACTAAACGCACCGGCGGGCGCGCCGAACACCAGATCGATCACATTGAAACCAAAGGTACCAGGACCGGCATTCGGCAGATGGATATGAAAAGGCGTGCCATTCGGCCCAAAGCCACGCAGGTCGGTCTGAGTCATGCCATCCACCGTCATCACGATGTTGGTCAGCACATTGTTGTCGGTATCCAGCACCGCATCGAAGCTACCGATCGAGCTGCTCGGCACCAGGCCTTGCGGATCGACGATCCGTGTCGGATCAGAACCGTTCTGGTTCGGAGGCGCCAGATTGGCATGCAGATTGAATAAGGTAGCGCTGGCCGCGCCGCTCAACGACAGGCCAAGTAACAGAGCGAGAATACCTTTCATTTTCGAGATTCCTCCAGAGGTATGATTTATTATCGTATTCCATGGACGGGAAACGACCATGTCCTTGCATCCTAACCCAGCCAGCACGCGCTGGCCATGCGCGCCAGCGTCCGAGAAGCAAAAGACCGCGCGCGCCAGTATCGGCAATCTCAGAAACCCTATTGATCACGTTACACTGACCAGCTCATCACGTAATCCACGGAGCCGCCAATGGACAAGTACGAACAATATCAGCAAGCCTGCGATGCCATTCGCAAGGACAACAAAGACCTGCTGGCTGAATTCGAGAAAGCGTTGGCTGCTTCCGGTCTTACGCGGCAGACCATCGGCAAGCACGTCGGAAACATGGATTTTTTTCTGAACGAGTACCTGATCTATGAAGAGCTGGTCGAAGCCAGGGACGGCATCGACCGCGTGGACGGTTTTCTCGGCTACTGGTTCATCCGCAAGGCGATGTGGGCCAGCCCGACGAGTATCCGCGAGAACGCCACCAGCTTGAAGAAATTCTATGCCTTCATGCTGGACAAGGGCTTGATCGAAGCCGAGGATCTAGCCGGACTGAAGAAGACAATCAAGGAATACATGCCGGAATGGCAAGAGACGATGCACCGCTATGACAACATATCGATCGACAACGACTGGTAACGCCCAGAACCATCCATTTGACCAGGGCCTGGCAGGATGTTGAAAAAGTCCTTCCATGGACTTTTTCAACGACGGAACCGGAAAATGCGATTTCCCGGTTCCTTCATTTTCAATGACTTGCCGCCATCGAAAATGGCGGTACATCCCTGTACCGTGCACAGGCCATTGAAAATGCCATTTTTCAATGGCCTGTTAGCCGTCTGAAGCGAAAATTCACGGAATCGTATCCAATGTGCTTATCCTGCGAGGAGAATAGCCGTGCTATTTGACGAGCATGATAAGCACAGTTTATCGGTGCCTGTGGATTTGCAGCCAAACCGCGCTCAGTCCGACAGGCTCCCAGAAACACCCGTAACAGCCCGACACCGCCCATCGGCATCACCCGATCGAAGCGCGCCATCCGCTGTTGCAGTCCGCCGCCACTGCCGCTATCGTGCCCACCATGAAACCGTTGCTGTCCACTAATGATCTCCATCGTCGTTTTCCCGGCCACCAAGCGGTCGCCGGCGTCGGGATGAGCCTGCGGCGCGGCGATATCCTCGGACTGCTGGGGCGCAATGGCGCAGGCAAGTCGACGACGCTGCGCATGCTCGCCGGCGCCCTGAGTCCGGACCGGGGCGAGGTGGCGATCGATGGCGAATCCCTGCGCGGGCATCCGCGCACGCGGGCGCGTATCGGCTATCTGCCGGAACATCCGCCATTGTACGCGGAACTGCGCGTCGACGAATATCTGAGCTTCAGCGCCCGACTGCGCGGTCTGTCTGGCGGACAACTGCGACGAAGCGTGGATGCGACTTTGGATGCCTGTGGGCTGACACCCCGGCGCAAGCGACTGTGTGGCCAGTTGTCCAAAGGCTACCGCCAACGGCTTGGTATCGCCCAGGCTATCGTTCACGATCCCGATGTGGTCATCCTCGACGAACCGGGCAACGGGCTGGACCCGGCGCAGAACCAAGACATCCGCGTCTTGATCCACCGCCTGGCCGAAAACAAGGCGATCGTATTATCCAGCCATGTGCTTGGCGAGATCGAGGCGCTGTGCAATCGGGTGATGCTATTGCACGCGGGCAAGGTCGTGCTCGACAGCCCGCTGCCATTGGCATCCGCCGGGAAGCAGATCGAATTGCGGGCGAATGGCGTGGACGTGGCGATCCTGAAGGCCATCGCCGGTGTCGCCGACGCGCGCGCCGATAGTCGGGATCGCTTTGTGTTGAGCCTGACCGATAATGGCGATCCGGCCGCGATCAACCGCGCGTTGTGCGCCAGCGGCATCGCGGTCGCCGCGTTCTGCCCGGTAGGTGACTCGCTGGAATCATTGTTCAACGAACTGGATCGGCGGTGATGGCGACACTTGCGAGTCCGCGCATGAATCAGCCCCGGGCTGATGAGCCAACCTTGTCGGATTATGCCATGCTGACCCGACCTACGAGAAGGGGTTCCCGATACCTCGGTGACATACAAAGGGTTCTCGGCAGCGTCATTCCCGGACTCTACGAGACCGGCATGCAACAGACGCCTCCCCAACCCATGGCCCGGATTGACAATAGCGTAACCCGACGACCGATCGCCCGTCGGGAAAAACCGTCGAGCCGCGGACCCTTCTCCATCGGACATCATGGTGAAATCGTGGGTTGGCGGCAATGAAGGCAATCTTCCTCAAGGATCTGACCCAGTTGTTCGGCTCGCCGCTCGCCTGGGTATTGCTGGCAGTGGATCAGTTCGTACTGGCGTGGATCTTTCTGGTCCTGCTCGACCGATTTCAGGCGATGCAGGGCAATCTTGAGATCGGCGTCACGGCGGCGGTGATAACGCCGCTGTTCCTGAACGCGGCGATCATCGCGTTGTTCATCACCCCGCTGCTGAGCATGCACGGCTTTGCCGCCGAACGGCGTAGCGGCGCATTGGATCTGCTGTTGTCATCGCCGGCGTCGATGACCGGCATCGTCGTCGGCCGTTACGCGGCGCTGCTGGGTTGGCTGTTGTTCAGCGCCCTGCTGACAGGCGCAATGGCTTGGTCGCTGTCGCTGGGCGCGCAACTGGATCATGGCCTGCTATTCGCCGGGCTGCTCGCCTTGCTGTCATGCCTGGCGCTGTACGCGGCGATCAGCTTGCTATTGTCCACCTTCGGCGGCCAGCCGGCGGCGGTCGCGGCGGCGAGTATCGGCGTGCTGTTGCTATTGTGGCTGGTGGGTAATGCCACGACATCGGACGGGACGTTCGCCTGGCTCGGACTGGAAGGGCATTTCAGCCGACTGTCGGCGGGTCGCCTGGGCGTCGCCGACAGCGGCTATTTCGTAATCCTGACACTCGCCGCGCTGGGCGCCGCCATCTTTCAACTGAACCGCCTGCGCGAGTCATGAAACCACGACGCTGGAGCCTCGCGCTATTCTACCCGCTGTTACTGACGGTCATCGCGCTGACGGCGCTCCTGAGCCAGCGCTTCGACCGCGCCATCGATCTGACCGACGCCAACAGCCAGCAACTGACAGCAGCCAGCGAGCGGCTGCTGAAACGCCTGAAAACGCCGTTGAAGATCATCTCCTACGCGCCGGCGAACACCGCGCTGCGCAAGCGCATCCGCGCGGTCATCACGCCCTATCTGAACGCCAGCAAACAGGTCCACTTCAGTTTCGTCAACCCCGATGCGGATCCACAACGCGCGCGCGCCGCCGGCATCCACGCACATGGTGAACTGGTGCTGAGTTACTCGGGTCGCGACATGCACCTGACCGACCTGGACGAGCCACACATCAGCCGCGCGATCACCGCGCTGCTGCACGCCGAACAACCCTGGCTGGTCGCGCTCAGCGGACACGGCGAGCGGCTGTTTGGCGGTAATGCCAACCCGGGCCTGAGCCATGTCGGCGCAAAGCTGAAGCAGGCTGGATTGCGCATCGCCGATCTGGACAGCCGCGAGATCCAGGCCATACCGGACAATACCGGCGTGCTGATCATCGCCGACCCGCGCGAAATCTACCCGCCGCGCGCGCGCAAGCTCATGAAGCGGCACCTGCAACGCGGTGGTAACCTGCTGGTTCTGGATGACCAGCGCAATTCATCTCGGCCGGCAGGCTTCCTGTTGGAGTCGTTGGGCCTGACGCCTGTACCCGGCTGGTTGTACGACCCGGCGCCGCCGATGAAATTGCCGGCCGAGACGATGCTGGCAATCGAACCGAATCCAGGGCATGCCACGACCCGCGAGCTGGAACTGCCGCTGCTGTTCGTCGACGCCGGCGCCTACACAGCGCGCGACGATGACGACTGGCGAAGGGACAGACTGCTGACAGGCGATGCCGAGACCTGGGCAGAGCTCGAACCACCCGGCAACGCCAAGCCGGTCTTCGACTTGCTCGCTGGCGACACGCCCGGCCCACTGACCCTGGCCTGGGCGCTGAGCCGTGAGATCAACGGCCGCCACCAGCGCGTGGTAGTCATCGGCGATGCCGATTTCGCCGTGAACCGCTTCGTCGGCAATGGCGACAACGTAGCCTTCTTCATCAATACGATCCGCTGGCTGTTGCACGACGACTGGCTGGGAGGCGATGCCTTCGAAGCGGCCGATCACGGCCTGCGTCTGAGCGAACGCCAGACCCTGCTGATCGGTTTCGGCTTTCTGTTCGGCCTGCCGTTGCTGCTGCTCGGCGCCGGACTGAGCATCCACTGGCTGAGGCGACGCCAATGAATGCCAGCCAGCGGGCACTTACCTGGCTGGCCTCGATGGCCGGCCTGCTTGCGCTGTTGGTCTGGCTGACCCGGCCCATACGACCGGACTACCCCCGCGTCACGACACTGGACGGACGCCAAATCGGCCACATCCTGCTGACACGCGGCAAAACCCCGGTGGTCGAGCTGGAACGCATGGGCCGCGGCTGGCGGCTGGTCTCACCACGCCGGGAAAACGCGGACAACAAGGTCGTCGAGGAACTGCTCGGCCTGCTTGCGGCGCGCAGCTTCCGTCAGTTGCCCGTAACGCGTGACCTCGCCCGCTATGGTCTGAGACCGCCGACGGCGATCGTGCGCTTCGACGACACAGAGCTGGCCTTCGGCGCTGTCGAGCCAGTGAACCACAAGCGCTATGTGCTCGGCGGCGGACGGATACACCTGATCCACGACCGCTACGCGCGCCTGGTGCTCGCCAGTCACGCGGCCGATTTCATTGCCACCGGAAAGCCCTGAAGATGCCCGAACTGCCCGAGGTCGAAACCACCCGAGCCGGCATCGCGCCGCTGATCGAACAACGCCGGGTCAGCGGCGTCGAGCTGCGCGCCACGACTCTGCGTCAAGCGCTGGACCCGGCGTTGAAAGACCTGCTACCGGGCCAACGGGTGCAGCGAGTGTGGCGACGCGGGAAATATCTCATCCTATCACTCGAACAAGGCAGCCTGCTGCTCCATCTGGGCATGTCCGGCAGCCTGCGTTTCGTGCGCGCCGACCTGCCGGCCGGGAAACACGATCATGTCGACCTGGTATTCGGCGATCACTGCCTGCGGCTGCGCGATCCGCGCAAGTTCGGCACCCTGCTCTGGACAGCCGACGATCCGCTGGCGCATCGCCTGCTCCGCCATCTCGGCCCGGAACCCCTGAGCGACGCCTTCGATGCCGACTGGCTATACCGACGCAGCCGTGACCGCAAGCTGGCGATAAAAAGCTTCATCATGCATGGCCAGACGGTCGTCGGTGTCGGCAACATCTATGCCAACGAAGCATTGTTTGCCGCCGGCATCCAGCCGAAACGCGCCTGCGGCCGGATCAGCCAAGTACGTTATCGACTGCTCGTCACGCATATCAAGCAGATCCTGCAAGCCGCCATCGAACAAGGCGGTACCACCCTGCGCGACTTCCAGAACGAACGGGGCCAACCGGGCTACTTCGCGCAACGGCTACAGGTCTACGGCCACGCCGGCGAACCCTGCCCAAAGTGCGCACGACCGATCACTCAGGCCGTCATCGGCCAGCGTTCCAGCTACTATTGCACACATTGCCAACGTTGAATGCGGTTGTACAATCCCGGTTTCGCCCCCATATCCCGGGTGCACAATGTAGGGCATCTCGAAAAATCGAAATGCCCGGGTGGGACAAGGATGTCCCACCCTTTTCGATCACGACAAGTGATGGAAAAAGTGGGTAAAGAGGGAATCGTATTTTCTCTTTGCGACGAGAAAAATGCCATGAAAGGCATTTTTCGAGATCCCCTGTAGTGATTCGGAGACCGACATGAACGACCTGAAGTCCACGATCGACGAAACCATCGAAATACTGAAACAGGAACGCGACGAACTGCGCGTGCAGGCGCATCTCGCGAAAGCCGAGCTGAAGGAAGAATGGGAAAATATCGAGGAACGCTTGAAAACACTCTATGCCAAGCGCGACGAACTGGCCGGGGCGGCCAGCGAAGTAGCCGAGGATGTCGGCAGCGCCGCCAGCCTGCTGGTGGATGAGATCAAGGCCGGCTTCGAACGGTTACGCAAGCATTTGTAGCGGAAAAGCCTCGGACATCCCGCCGCCGAAACATTCGACTGGCCGCGGCGATACCTTGAACCGCGAGCGGCCGGCGCGGGTCACGGAACGGTCATCTCTTCCGGCGTAGGCTCGAGGGTCTGTGCGGCCGACGAAGCCGGCGGCACGCCTGCCGGCTTCGCTGGTAACGCTGGCGTCTCCGCGGGCGGTGTCGCCGCCCCAGCGTCGGCCGGCACCGGCCGCTGTTTCGCGCGGATGCGTTCCAGCTTTGCGGCGATGCGCTCGGCGCGTTCAATCTTCTCCTTCAGCATCGCGTCGTCGAGCGCGAGGCGTTGAGCAATGCGCCAGATGGCGAGCGCCGGTTGCAAATGTTCCTCGCGGTACAGGCGATCGCCCAGCGCAGTCAGTTCCATGACCTGATGACGGGCTTCGAGGCGTGCCCGATTACGCAGGGTCTGGAAACGGACATCGTCCGCATCCAACTGTTCGGCGCGCTGTAACTGCTCCAACGCACTAATTAGCGCGCCGGTGTTCAACAGCGCCTCGGCCTGATCCAGCACCCGCGTCAGCGCTTTCTTCCTCGCCGATTTCTCCTTGGCCCTGCCCATTGCGGCGGCAGCGCCCGACTTGCGCCGCCCGCGTGTCGTCACCTTCTTTTGCGCCCTTGGCTTGGATTCCGCCACCAACCGATCGAGCAAAGCCGCACTTTCCGCGTCCGCTTGGATCTCGGCGGCGAGCCGCGCGCACTGGCGCGCCAACCGTACATCTCGCGTGGCCTGCCGTCGCGCGCAGTCTAGTAGCGCGCCACGCGACTGGTGCAGTCCGGAATCCAGCAATGCCAGACGAGACTGGTTGATCAAGTCGTATTGTTCGGCCTGTTCCAACTGGCCCAGCAACTTGCGCCGCGTCAGCATGGACGCAAGCTGGGTCGCCAGCAGGCGATCCTCCAGCAACAGGCGCTTGGCTTGCCATTCCCGATCCAACGCGCGCAGGCGGAGAAGCAGTTCCGAACGTTCAGGATAGCGCTTGACGCCGCGCCGCAACACCGCCAACGCGGCTTCCCAGCGTCCCGCCGCACGCAGCGTCTTGGCCTTTGCCAGCGTCTCTTCCGGCGTCGGGGCATGCTTCCGGTGAAACAGCCAGTCTCGCGGCCCGGTAGCGCAACCGGCAAGCTGGATCAGCATAAAAAATACAACGATACGCATTCAGGAGGTTCCAAAGATGTTCCGCAGATGCTCCTGTATGCGAGCTTCCTCGCCAATGGCCTCGGCATCGACCTGAAACGGCCTGACCGAGGTACTGCGCCCTTTTACCTTGACCGGGCTACGCTCCATCGGGCTGGCGAGACGACCCACTCGTGGGTGACTGGCGGTTTCGCCAGTGATCATGATGCCACCGGGGTTGGCCAGATCGCAGAGTCTAGAGGCCACATTGACGGTATCGCCGATGACGGTGAACTGCATGCGTTCCTCATAGCCCAGATTGCCGGCAAGCATGCTACCGCTGTTGATGCCGATGCGAAAACACACGGTTGGCAGGCCGGCGGCCTCGCGCCGGCGGCTGAGCTGATCCGCCAGCGTCTGGATCAACACCGCGCAGATCACCGCGTGCAAGGCGTGGTCCGGATCCTGCCTCGGCACACCGAAGACGATAACGATACAGTCGCCGATGAACTTGTCGACCATGCCTCCGCAACTGGCGCTGGCAAGGGTGAAATGACGGAAATAGTCGTTCAGCAGCGCGCTGACTTCCTCCGGCGGCAAGGATTCGGAAAGTGCGGTGAAACCGACGATATCGCAGAACAACACGCTGCCCTCTATCGTTTCGCCGCCCAGCCGGTGATCCATGCGACCGGAGAGGATATCCTCGGCGACATCCGCCGACACATAGCGCGACAGCGCGTTCTCCGCCTGTTCCTTGCGCGCCATGCCTTCAGCTAGTTCCAGGAAACGCTTCGCGACGATACCGATCTCGTCGTTGCGCTCGCGCCCGTCGAGCACCACCGGATCACCACGGCGCAACGCCTCGCCGGCCTCGGCCAGCTGGGTGATCGGCCGCGACAGACGCCGCGCCAACGGAAACGCCAATAGCGCGCCGGCGCCGATCAGGCCCAGGGTCGTCCAGATCAGCACCCCGACCAGATCGCGCAGATGCGCCTTCTGCGCACTGGTATCGACGAAGATGCGCGCCTCGCCAGCCGGCACGCCTTGATAGCGGATCTTGGCATCGAAGTACCGACCGTCGGATACCGGCTGGCCCGGCGCGTCAACCTCACCCTCCGCCGCCAGCACTCCGTTTTCATAATCCACGACCTGCATGCCGCGGATCAGGCGGTGATCGCGCAGCCGCGACAACAGCAGCTTCAATGCGAACTTGTCGCCAGCCATCAGTGGTTCTGAGGCCGCGTCGGCAAGCTGGTCGGCGATCACTTGGCCAAGCAAAGCTGTCTGTTCGTAGTAACTGGCGCGTTGCTTCTCGATCAGCACCCAACCCAGCACCATCATCACCAGGGCAATCAACGCGGCGATATTGAATGTCCAGCGAACCGCCAGCGGCAACGAGCGGCGAACCCGGGGTAATCTCAGGACAGTTCCATGGATCGGGGTATCTGCCAATTGCATATTAACCTCCGAATAGATGAAATGACGCACGTCACGGGCGGCGGAAGAATAAAACACGGAATACCGGCACTCGGCCATCCTCGGGATTCCCGCAGGCCAACGGCGGCGAAAACCCATGAGCTCTATTGTATAGCCACGGCCAGCCAAATGTTGAAATTATTGCACGCCCCCTTCACCTCCTGCGGTGTTGCGGGGAATGGCCGCGCGGGTTCCTCGCGCCCAGCCTGCAACCAGATGGCGCGCAGACTGGATCCGACATCTGGCTGGGCATGCCGATGACAGACCAGGGCGGGTTTCGGATTCCCGCCATGCTGTGCGAGAATGGCCGACTGAACTTCAGTACGGATCAACGCATGGCACAGTACATTTTCACGATGAACCGGGTGAGCAAGGTCGTGCCGCCCAAACGCGAGATTCTGCGCGACATCTCTCTGTCTTTCTTCCCCGGCGCGAAGATCGGCGTGCTCGGCCTGAATGGCTCGGGCAAATCCACCCTGCTGCGCATCATGGCCGGCCTCGACACTGAGATAGAAGGCGAGGCGCGGCCACAAACGGGCATCAAGATCGGCTATCTGCCGCAGGAGCCACGGCTGGACCCGGAAAAGGACGTGCGCGGCAACGTCGAAGAGGCCCTGGCCGAGATCACCGAGGCGCAGGCCAAACTTGACGAGGTGTACGCCGCCTACGCCGAGCCGGACGCCGATTTCGACGCCCTGGCCGCCGAACAGGCGCGCCTGGAGAACATCCTGCAAGCCGCCGACGGGCACAATCTGGAGCGCACCCTGGAAGTCGCGGCCGATGCCTTGCGCCTGCCGCCCTGGGATGCCGACGTGAACACCCTTTCCGGCGGCGAAAGACGCCGCGTGGCGCTGTGCAAGCTGCTGCTGTCCAAGCCCGACATGTTGCTGCTGGACGAACCGACTAACCACCTGGATGCCGAATCCGTCGCCTGGCTGGAACGCTTTCTGCACGAATATCCCGGCACCGTGGTCGCGGTGACCCATGACCGCTATTTTCTGGACAACGTCGCCGGCTGGATTCTGGAACTGGACCGTGGCCACGGCATCCCGTGGGAAGGGAATTATTCATCGTGGCTGGAACAGAAAGAGGCGCGCCTGGAACAGGAAGAGAAGACAGAACAGGCCCGCGTGAAGGCGATGAAGGCCGAGCTGGAATGGGTACGTTCCAACCCGAAGGGCCGGCAGGCGAAGAGCAAGGCGCGCCTGGCGCGTTTCGACGAGCTGCAGTCGCAGGATTTCCAGAAACGCAACGAAACCAACTCTCTCTACATCCCACCCGGCGAACGGCTCGGCGACCTGGTCTTCGAGGCCAGGCATCTGAAGAAGGCGTTTGGCGACAAGATGCTCTACGACGACCTGAACTTCAATCTGCCGAAAGGTGGTATCGTCGGCATCATCGGCCCGAACGGCGCTGGCAAGACCACCCTTTTCCGCCTGATGACCGGTCAGGAAACAGCCGATGGCGGCGAGCTGCGCATCGGCGAGACCGTGCAGGTCGCCTATGTCGATCAGAGCCGTGACGCGCTGGATGCCAGCAAGACCGTCTGGGAAGAAATTTCCGATGGACTCGACATCATCCAGGTCGGACGTTTCGAGATGCCATCGCGCGCCTATGTCGGACACTTCAACTTTCGTGGATCGGATCAGCAAAAACGCATCGGCGATCTGTCTGGCGGCGAGCGCAACCGGGTGCATCTGGCGAAGCTGCTGAAGAGCGGCGGCAACGTACTGCTGCTCGATGAGCCAACCAACGATCTGGACGTGGAGACCCTGCGCGCGCTGGAGGAGGCGATCCTGAACTTCCCCGGCTGCGTGGTCGTGATCTCGCATGACCGCTGGTTTCTCGATCGTGTCGCAACCCACATTCTGGCCTTCGAGGGCGACAGCCAGACAGAATGGTTCGAGGGCAACTACAGCGACTTCGAGGCGCATCGCAAACGCCAGCTCGGCGATGCGGCCGAGCGGCCGCATCGCATCAAATACAAGCGACTGTCCTGATCTGGCGCATCGGATGAGCAGCGATCGCCAGCATGCTTGACCGCGGACTGATCCGCATCGCGCTGCTCGGCGCGCTGACTGGCTTCATGGCTTCGATGCTGGTGCTGGCGTTCCGCGCCAGTATCGAGATAGGCCAGCATTACTTCCTGCCCGATGGCAAGATCGGCAACTACGAGGCCCTGTCCGGCTGGGCACGGCTGGCACTGCCACTGGGCGGCGCCCTGCTGCTCGGCTTGATACTGGAACGTCTGCCACAGGCCAATCGCGGCGTCGGCATCGTGCATGTCATCGACTACCTGCGCTTCCGCAAGCAGAGCCTGCCGTTCCGCAATGCCCTGGTGCAGTTCTTCGGCGGCATTATTGCGATACTGTCCGGCCATTCGGTCGACCGCGAAGGCCCCGGCGTGCATCTGGGCGCGGCCAACGCCGCGCTGATCGGCCGGCGCATGCGTCTCGACGAGGATGAGGATTATCTACTCGCCGCCGCCGGTGGCGCCGCCGCAATCGCCGCCGCCTACAACACTCCGCTGGCCGGTGTGATCTTCGTCATCGAAGTCTTGCGCGTGCGCTACGCGGTCAACCACATCGTGCCGGTGATCGTCGCCTCGGTGATCGGCGCGGTATTCTCGCGCTTGGTCTACGGCCATTCACCAGCCTTCGCCGTGCCGCCGCTGGCAATCGGCTCGTTGTCGGAACTACCGGTCATCATGCTACTCGGGCTAGTCATTGGCGTGCTCGCCTCGGCATTCATCGCTGGCTGCCAACACACCGCGCGCCTGACCCTGCGCTGGCGACCGCTTTACGCCCTGCTCGCCGCCGGACTGGTCACCGGCCTGCTCGCGCAATGGGCGCCGCAGATCATGGGCGTCAGCTACGACACCCTGGATCGCATGCTGGAGAACCACGTCCTCGGCTCCACCCTGCTGATCATCCTGGTCGCCAAACTGATCGCCACCGCCATATCCGTTGGCGCACGCGTCCCCGGCGGCTTGATCGGCCCGTCGCTGATCATTGGCGGCGCCATCGGCGCCATCGCTGAAGGTCTCGCGCAGCAATGGTATCCGTGGTACGCCGGCTCCAGTGGCTTTTATACAATGATCGGCATGGTCGCGATGATGGGCGCTGTATTGCGCGCGCCGCTCGCCGCGCTGGTCGCATTGATGGAACTCACCGGCAACCTGAACATCATCCTGCCAGGCATGATCGCCGTCGTCATCGCCGAACTGGCAACCCGCTCGCTATCCGGCGATGCCTCCGCATTCACCGTATTGCTCACCGAAGGCCACAAGGCCGAAGCCGTTACGCCACCGATGGCGGAGCGTGTCGAACCTGACGAAGAAAATACCGAGAGGGGAAACACCAAGACAGAGAAGACCAGCGAATAGGCTTGCCAGATGCCAATCGCCATGGACCATCGAACGTCGGATTCAGGGCCTGTCAACACGAAACGTAATTACTCAGAAAGTAGGAAAATCATGCTGTAACTGCTCAGATTGCCGCTGAAATGTGTCAGATCAAGGCGGGAAATGTGAGTTTACAGATGTAAATGACCATTTTCCAACGCAGAGATGGCGCATTTCAGTGGTGAGCTGAGCAGTTACCACGAAACCAATGGGCTGAAACGCTTTTTCCACCCAGCGGCGTTATCATCGCGGCGTCCCCCTTCTTCCCGGACTCATCTCTGCCACAATATGCGATGCTCTTCCAACGGTATCGCCACCCCGGGATGGTTTGGCACGACGCGCACGGTATAGTCCCCGACCGCGCGCTGCGCTGGCACGACTATCTCGTACAGATAGCCGTTCACGGCGCCGGTCAACCGCTCGATCCGGTTCAGTGGGCGCCGCTCCGGCACGCCTCCTGGCAAGGCTTCGGCGTAGAGCTCGACGCGCACGTCATCGGGATCAAGATCGTCGAGATACAGCTGAACGTGGAAGTAGTGATGTTTCTCGTCACTGTCAACCCGTTGGTTGCCGAAGTGGATATCTTGCCACTGGCCTTGCAAGCGTTTTCGCCAAGCTTGGATCGCCCGGGCCTCGTCGGCGCTTCGCGCAGCGCGCTCGTGATAGGCCCGCGCAAGTGGCAGATAGTGTTGTTCGACATAATCGCGCAGCATGCGGTTGCTGGAATAAGCCGGCGTCAACTCGGCCATGCTGTTGCGCATCAGCGTGGTCCAGCGTTGCGGGATACCTTGGGTGTCGCGCTGGTAGAAGGCGGGGATGACCGCTTGCTCGAGCCGCTGGTAGAGGCACTCGGCCTCGCGCGCGTCCCATTCGGGACCGGCACCGTGCTCGCAGCCGTCGCCGAGCGCCCAGCCGACCCCCGGACGCCATGCCTCGGCCCACCAGCCGTCGAGTTCGGACAGATTCAGGCCACCGTTGACGAGCACCTTCATGCCACTGGTGCCGCAGGCTTCCCACGGCCTGCGCGGTGTGTTGATCCACAGATCCACGCCCTCGACCAGATAGGCGGCAACGAGCAGATCATAGTCGACAAGGAAAACGACATGGCGTTGCAGACCACGATCGCGGATGAAGTGTATCCATTCGCGGATCATCGCCTGCCCCTCGTGATCCCGGGGATGCGCCTTGCCGGCGATCAGCAACTGCACCGGATAGTTGGTGTTAGTCAGCAGGGCATGCAGACGCTCGGGATCGTGTAGCAGCAGGTTCGGGCGCTTGTAGGTGGCAAAACGCCGCGCGAAGCCCAAGGTCAACGCGTTCGGGTCCAAGGCGTTGTCAGCACGCGGCATGCTGGCGCGCGATCCCGCGTCGCGCTGGCGCACCCAGTCGATCAGACGCAGGCGATTGCGCGCGCGCATCTCCCATAGGTCGGCATCACGCATCTTCGGCATGACCTCACGGATCTCGCGCAGATCGCCGCGCCAGCGTTCCTTGCCACTGACCTCGGTCCACAGGCGGTCGCTCTCGGGCGCATCACGACTGGGGACATGCACGCCGTTAGTGATATGGCCGACCGGTACCTCGTCGCCCGGCCAGCGTGGAAACAGTGTCTGGAACAGACGCCGGCTGACCTCGCCATGCAGCCGACTGACGCCGTTCACCGCGCCACTGCCATGGATCGCCAACCAAGCCATGTTGAAGGCTTCACCGCTGTCTTCTGGATCGGCTCGACCCAGCGCGAGCAGCGCGTCGCGGCCGATTCCGGCATCCTCGGCCCAGGCGCCAAGGTAGCGCTCCAGCAGCGCTGGATCGAAGCGATCGAAACCAGCATCCACCGGGGTATGGGTAGTGAACAGATTGCCGGCGCGGGTCGCGATCAGCGCGGTGGAGAAA
>Ga0256841_1002338_pt1 | contig 15214 bp, 13 predicted proteins | sample 356308metaG_FD_185971 | JGI IMG/M metagenome (GOLD analysis project Ga0256841, IMG submission 185971) | Hydrothermal vent microbial communities from Mid Atlantic Ridge, Atlantic Ocean - 356-308 | ecosystem: Environmental > Aquatic > Marine > Hydrothermal vents | place: Atlantic Ocean: Mid... | reverse complement strand
CTACCGCAAGCGCCACCTCGTGCCCTTCGGCGAATACATTCCGCTGGGCAGCGTCCTGCGCCGGCTGGTGGACTTCTTCAACCTGCCCATGACCGGCTTCTCCCCCGGCGCCCCCGACCAGACGCCGCTGATCGCTGCCGGCCAGAAACTGGCCCCCAGCATCTGCTACGAAGACGCCTTCGGCGAGGAACTGCTCGATTTCCTTCCCGAGTCCACCGTGCTCGTCAACGGCAGCAACAACGCCTGGTACGGTGACTCCTTCGCCCCCCACCAGCACCTGCAGATCAACCGCATGCGCAGCCTCGAAACCGCCCGCCCCATGCTGCGCGTCACCACCAACGGGATCAGCGCCATCGTCGACCACCACGGCCTCGTCCGGGCCCGCTCCCGCCAGTTCGAAGCCGCCGTCCTCACCGGCACCATCCAGCCCCGCACCGGCGCCACCCCCTACGTGCGCTTCGGCAACATCCCGGTGATCGTACTGCTGTTCCTGACCGTGTTCGTCGGCCTGCGACGCCGCGAGTGGTAGCGGGTGGCGGGTAGCCGGGAACCGGAAACCGGAATCGATGTAGGTCGGCTCAAGCGCAGCGGAGCCGGCGAAAATCGACAATGGCAGGAGATGACTCGCAGGGCAGGCTCGCGCATCCTGCGGGGAGTCGGTGACCGGGAAGGAGGAGGCTATTCGTACACCTTGTCGAACACCGTCCCGTGGCACTTGGGGCAGGGGGGGATGTGGCCGGGTTCCCTGAAGGTGAGTTTCTCGCCGCAGTTCTTGCAGATCAGCACGCCGGGGCCGGTGATTTCGCCGGTGTGCCATTCGCCGAAGTGGGCCTGTTCTCGCAGGAGTTCCCATTGCACCATCGTGGGGTCGGCCACCTTGGCCACCCAGTCGAGGAGCTGGGCCTCGATGAGATCCTTGTCCATTTCCCACCAGGCGGACAGGTCTTCCTTGTTCTTTTCCCAGGCCTCGGCGGCCTCGCGCAGGTCGCGGCGCAGCCAGTCGCTGAGCTTGTCGATCTCCTCGCGGGTCAGCTCGCCCAGTTCGCTGGCCCTTTCCTCGGCCTTCTCCAGGGCCTCCTTCAGGGTCTCGGCGGTCTTTTCCTCCGCCTCGTGCCAGGCCTTTCTCAGGGCCTCGCGCATGGTGTTGTAGGCATGCAGCAGCTTGTCGTCGCGGTGTTCGGTCATGGCGTGCGTTCCGGCAGATATTTGGGACCCTTACCATCATCGTGGCAGGGGCGGGCGATTGCAAGGGCCGATTGAGAGGGGGCGGGGGCTGCGGTATCCTTGCCGTCCTTTCGAGGCGGCCCGCCCCGGGCCGCGCCCACCAACCGCCGGACTGCCCATGCAAGAACACTACGATCCCGCCCAGGTCGAGGCCGAGGCCCAGCGTTTCTGGGACGAGACCCGCGCCTTCCGCGCCGTGGAGGACCCCGCGCGCGAGAAGTTCTACTGCCTCTCCATGTTCCCCTATCCCAGCGGCCGCCTGCACATGGGCCACGTGCGCAACTACACCATCGGCGACGTGATCAGCCGCTACCAGCGCATGCGCGGCAAGAACGTGCTCCAGCCCATGGGCTGGGACGCCTTCGGCCTGCCGGCGGAGAACGCGGCCATCCAGAACGGGGTGCCGCCGGTGAAGTGGACTCGCGAGAACATCGCCTACATGCGCGGCCAGCTCAAGCGCCTGGGCCTGGCCTACGACTGGGACCGGGAGCTGGCCACCTGTGACCCCGGCTACTACCGCTGGGAGCAGTGGCTGTTCACCCGCCTCTACCGCAAGGGGCTGGTGTACCGCAAGACCGCGCCGGTCAACTGGTGCCCCCACGACAAGACGGTGCTGGCCAACGAGCAGGTCATCGAGGGCCGCTGCTGGCGCTGCGACACCCCGGTGGAGCGGCGCGACATTCCCCAGTGGTTCATGAAGATCACCGCCTATGCCGAGGAGCTGCTGGCCGATCTGGACAGGCTGGAGGGCTGGCCGGAGCAGGTCAGGACCATGCAGCGCAACTGGATCGGCCGCTCCGAGGGGGTGGAGGTGCGCTTCGCCGTCGAGGGCCGCGACGAGGCGCTCAAGGTCTTCACCACCCGTCCCGACACCCTGATGGGCGTGACCTACGTGGCCGTGGCCGCCGAACACCCCCTGGCCAGGGCGGCGGCGGAGAAATACCCCAATGTGGCCGAATTCATCCGCGAATGCCAGGCCATCGGGGTGGCCGAGGCCACCCTGGAGACCATGGAGAAGAAGGGCATGGACACCGGCTTCAAGGCCGTCCATCCCGTCACTGGCGAGAAGGTCCCGGTGTTCATCGCCAACTTCGTGCTCATGGGTTACGGCGAGGGGGCGGTGATGGCGGTGCCGGCCCACGATCAGCGCGACTGGGAGTTCGCCCGCAAGTACGGCCTGCCCATCCGCCAGGTGATCGCACCGCAGGACGAGTCGGTCGAGGTGGATCTCTCGAAAGGCGCCTTCACCGACAAGGGGATCCTGATCGATTCGGGCGAATTCACCGGCCTGACCTCCGAGGAGGCCTTCGAGGCCATCGCCCGCTGGCTGGAGGCGCGGGATCTGGGCGGCAAGCGGATCACCTACCGCCTGCGCGACTGGGGGATCTCCCGCCAGCGCTACTGGGGGGCGCCGATCCCCATGATCCACTGCGACCAATGCGGCGACGTGCCGGTGCCCGAGCAGGATCTGCCGGTGGTGCTGCCCGAGGACGTCACCCTCGACGAGCAGGGCTCGCCCCTGCCGCGCCTGCCCGAATTCTACGAGACCACCTGCCCCCAGTGCGGCGGACGGGCCCGGCGCGAGACCGACACCTTCGACACCTTCATGGAGTCGTCCTGGTATTACGCCCGCTATGCCTGCCCCGACAACGACCGGGCCATGCTCGACGCGCGGGCCGACTACTGGCTGCCGGTGGATCAGTACATCGGCGGCATCGAGCACGCCATCCTGCATCTGCTGTATGCGCGCTTCTTCAACAAGCTGCTGCGCGACGAGGGCCTGGTGAAGTGCGACGAGCCCTTCACCCGCCTGCTGACCCAGGGCATGGTGCTCAAGGACGGCAGCAAGATGTCCAAGTCCAAGGGCAACACGGTGGACCCCCAGGAACTGGTGGAGCGCTATGGCGCCGACACCGCGCGCCTGTTCATGATGTTCGCCGCCCCGCCCGAGCAGTCGCTGGAATGGTCGGACGCCGGCGTGGAAGGCGCCCACCGCTTCCTGCGCCGCCTGTGGAAGCGGGTGCAGGCCCATCTGGCGGCCGGCGACGCCCCGGCGCTGGCGCCGACGGAACTGGACGAGCGCCAGGCCGCCCTGCGCCGCCAGACCCACGAGACCATCGCCAAGTGCAGCGCCGACATCGGCGAGCGCTACACCTTCAACACCGCCATTGCCAAGGTCATGGAGCTGCTCAACGAACTGGGCCGCTTCGAGGAGAAAGCGCCCCAGGACCGGGCGGTGGTGCGCGAGGCCCTGGAGGCCGCCGTGCTGCTGCTTTCGCCCATCGTGCCCCACATCAGCCACGTGCTGTGGCGGGAACTGGGTCACGCGACGCCGGTGATCGATGCCCCCTGGCCCGAGGCCGACGAATCGGCCCTGAAACAGGACACGGTGCAGTACGTGGTGCAGGTCAACGGCAAGCTGCGCGCCCGGATCGACGTGCCGGCCGAGGCCGACAAGGCCCAGGTGGAGCAGATCGCCCTGGCCGATCCCAACGTGCAGCGTTTCACCGAGGGCAAGACCCTCGTCAAGATCATCGTGGTGCCGGGACGGCTGGTGAATTTCGTGGTCAAATAGGGGGCATGAAACGCCTCCCGATCCTTCTACTGCTTGCCGTCCTGTTGTCCGCCTGCGGCTTCCACCTGCGCGGGGCGGTGGCCCTGCCACCCGACCTGCGTGCCCTGGCCGTCACCGGCACGCCCGAGAACGGTCCCCTGTGGCGGGTGCTGCGCGACGCCCTGCCGCGCGCCGGCGGACGGCTCGTCGATCCGGCCGGCGCCGACGGGGTGCTGGTGATCACCCGCGAGTCCCTGAGCCGCCGGGTGCTGTCGGTGGACAGCCAGGGCCGCGCCCAGGAATACGAGCTGAGTTACGTGCTCGGCTACCGCCTCGACGATCCCGAGGGCAAGCCCTTGGTGAGCGCCCGCCGGCTCACCGTGAATCGCCAGTACCGCTTCGATCCCGATGCGGTGCTGGCCAAGGGCGAGGAAGAGCGGCGCCTGCAGGCCGAGATGCGCCGCGAGGCCGTGGGGCGCCTGCTGCGCCAGATCACCATCCTGCTCACCACGCCGGAGCCGACTCGTGCGCCTGCGTCCTGAGCAGCTCGCCGCCCGGCTCGGCCAGGATCTGCCGCCGGTCTGCCTGGTTTCCGGCGATGAACCCTTTCAGCTCGAGGAGGCCGCGGCCAGCGTGCGCGAGGCGGCGAAGGCCGCCGGCCACACCAGCCGCGAGGTGTTCTGGGCCGAGACCGGCTTCGACTGGCCGCGTCTGGCCGGGGCTGCCGACAGTCTGTCCCTGTTCGCCGAAAAACGCCTGGTGGAGTTGCGCCTGCCGTCGGGCAAGCCCGGGGCCGAGGGCGGCAAGGTGCTCGCGGCCTGGAGCGAGAATCCGCCCCCCGACACGCTGCTGCTGATCATCGCCGGCAAGCTGGACAAGGCGCAGCAAAACACCAAGTGGTTCAAGGCCGTCGACAAGGCCGGCGTGGTGGTGCAGGTGTGGCCGGTGGAAGCGGCCGCCCTGCCGGCCTGGATCGCGCGGCGCATGCAGGCACGCGGCATGCAGCCCACCCCCGAGGCGGTGGCCCTGCTGGCGGAGCGGGTCGAGGGCAATCTGCTGGCCGCCGATCAGGAGCTGGAGAAGCTGCGCCTGCTCACCGGCGGCGGCCCGGTGGACGCCGATCAGGTGGCCGCGGCGGTCTCCGACAGCGCCCGTTACGATGTCTTCGGCCTGGTGGATGCGGCCCTCGCCGGCGATGCGGCCCGCGCCGCGCGCATGCTCTTCGGCCTGCGCGGCGAGGGGGTTGCGGCCAACCTGGTGCTGTGGGCCCTCACCCGTGAGTTGCGCGCCCTGGCCGCCATGAGCCGCGCGCTGGCCGCGGGGCAGCCGCAGGCGGCGGTGTTCAAGGCCCATCGGGTGTGGGACAAGCGCAAGGGCCCCGTGCAGGCGGCCCTGCGGCGCCATCCGGCCCGCCGCTGGCAGGCCCTGCTGTGGCAGGCCGGCGAACTGGAGCGGGTGGTCAAGGGCCAGGCGCCCGGCAGCCCGTGGGAGGAGTTGTTACAATTGACACTCAAGATCGCCGGGCGGCCCCTGTTCCGGGCCGCCGGATAACGAGGATAGCGCGATGGACGCCAACGTGGACGTGAAGACCTACATGCATCAGCTCGGCCGCCAGGCCCGGGCCGCCTCGCGGGTGCTGGCCCGCACTCCCACCGGGCCCAAGAACGAGGCCCTGCGGGCCGCCGCTGACGCCCTGCTGATGGAACAGAGCGAGCTGCTTGCGGCCAACCGCCAGGATCTGGAGGCCGGCGCCGCCAAGGGGCTGGACGCGGCCCTGCTGGATCGCCTGGAACTCAACCCCGAGCGCATCGAGGCCATGGCCGAGGGTCTGCGCCAGATCGCCGCCCTGCCCGATCCGGTGGGCGAGATCAGCGACATGAAGTACCGCCCCTCCGGCATCCAGGTCGGGAAGATGCGCGTGCCGCTGGGGGTCATCGGCATCATCTACGAATCCCGCCCCAACGTCACCGCCGACGCGGCGGCCCTGTGTCTCAAGTCGGGCAACGCCGCCATCCTGCGCGGCGGCTCCGAGGCGGCCCGTTCCAACCAGGCCATCGCCGCCTGCATCCACGCGGGCCTGAAGAGCGCCGGCCTGCCCCTGGACTGCGTGCAGGTGGTGGAGACCACCGATCGCGCCGCGGTCGGCGAACTGGTCACCATGAGCGAATACGTGGACGTGATCGTGCCCCGCGGCGGCAAGGGCCTGATCGAGCGGATCAGCGCCGAGGCCCGGGTGCCGGTGATCAAGCACCTGCACGGGATCTGCCACGTCTACATCGACGATCAGGCCGATCGCGACAAGGCCATCGCCGTGGCCTTCAACGCCAAGACCCACCGCTACGGCGTGTGCAACGCCATGGAGACCCTGCTGGTGCACGAGTCCATCGCCGCCGACGTGCTGCCGGAGCTGGGCCGGATGTACCTCGAGAAGGGCGTGGAACTGCGCGGCTGCGAGAAGACCCGGCAGATCCTGCCGGACATCGCTGCCGCCACCGACGAGGACTGGGATACCGAATATCTCGCGCCCATCCTCGCCATTCGCGTGGTGCCGGATCTCGATGCGGCCATGGAACACATCCACCTCCACGGCTCCGGCCATACCGAGGCCATCATGACCGAGAACCTGGCCCGTGCCCGGCGCTTCCTCGCCGAGGTGGATTCCAGCTCGGTGATGGTCAACGCCTCCACCCGCTTCGCCGACGGCTTCGAATACGGCCTCGGCGCCGAGATCGGGATCAGCACCGACAAGATCCACGTCCGCGGCCCGGTGGGCCTCGAAGGGCTCACCTCGCAGAAGTACGTGGTCATCGGTGACGGGCATGTGAGGAAGTGACGAGGGACGAGTCGTCGCAAGAGGTGACCGAATGGGCAGAAGTCTGAAAGAGATTGAGGAAGCCGTGGCGGCATTGCCGCCCGCCGATCTGAAGAAGTTCCGCGCATGGTACGAGAAATTCGATGCCGAGGCGTGGGATGAACAGATCGAGAACGACATCGAGGCCGGCAAGCTGGATGCGCTGGCGGATGCGGCGCTGGCCGATCACCTGGCCGGAAAGTCGACGAAACGGTGAATCACCATGCCAGTCCGTCGTTCTGGGCGGCCTACCATCGGCTGCCGGAAAACGCCAGACGTATCGCGGATCGGAATTTCGAATTGCTCAAGGACAATCCGCGGCATCCATCCCTGCACCTGAAGAAAACGGGTCGCTTCTGGTCGGTGCGTGCCGGTATCCGTTATCGCGCCCTGGCGGTGGAAGTCGATGACGGCCTGCTCTGGTTCTGGATTGGCAACCATGCCGACTACGACAGGCTCATCAATGGCTAAGGGGCATCAGACCGTGTTTCCTCGCCACTCGTCCCTCGGCCCTCGGCCCTGACATGCTCGGCATCTTCGGCGGCACCTTCGACCCCGTCCATTTCGGTCATCTGCGCCCGGCGCTGGAGGCGCTGGAGACCCTGGCTCTGGACGAGTTGCGCTTCGTGCCGGCGGCGCGGCCGAACCTGCGGGACGCGCCCATGGCCAGTCCCGAGCAGCGTCTGGCCATGCTGCGCCTGGCCGTGGCCGGTCAACCGGGTTTCGCGGTGGACGCGCGGGAACTGGCGCGCCCCGGCGTGTCCTACATGGCCGACACCCTGGCCTCGCTGCGCGAGGAGATCGGCGAACGGCCCCTGTGCCTGATCCTGGGTTCCGATGCCTTCGCCCGCCTGCACCGCTGGCACGCCTGGGAGCGGATCCCCCGCCTGGCCCACATCGTGGTCGCCCACCGCCCCGGCTGGGACGGTCAGGATCTCGCTGCGCCCCTCGAGGCCCTGCTGGCGGCGCGGGAATGCGCGCCCGAGGCGCTGCGGCAGCGGCCGGCGGGGGGCATCACGCGCCTTTCGGTCACTCCGCTCGACATCTCGGCCACCCGGATCCGCGAACTGCGCGGCCAGGGCCGGGAAATCCGCTATCTGCTCCCCGAGGCGGTGCGGCAATACATCCATGAACATCGGTTATATACTTGAAACAGGTAACGACATTGGAACGCGAAAAACTCAAGCAACTGGTGATCGATGCCCTCGAGGACATCAAGGGCGCGGACATTCGCGCCCTCGACGTGGAGGGCAAGTCCAGCGTCACCGACATCATGATCATCGCCTCGGGCAACACCGCCCGCCAGGTGAAGGCCCTGGCCGACAACGTGATCGAAAAGGCCAAGGAAGCCGGCGTCCGCCCCCTGGGCGTGGAAGGCGCCGAACACGGCGAATGGATCCTCGTGGACCTGGGCGACATCGTCGTGCACATCATGCAGCCGGCGGTGCGGGACTTCTACAACCTGGAAAAACTCTGGGGCGAGGAAAGCCCCGCCGCACGTGAGGTTTGAGCACGGTGGAAGGAACGCAGAGGTCGCAGAGACGCGGAGACGCAGAGAAGATCATGGGCAGCATGTTTCCGCCGGGTAGCCGGGGTGCAGGCGGAAAGGATCGGAAACGGGCAGTTGATGACCTTGCTGCCCCCAGACGACAGGGAAATTCTTTCTCCGACAATCTCCGCGACCTCTGCGTCTCTGCGACCTCTGCGTTTTTTCCATCCCTGCCCGAACGAAGCCCCCACCCGCTATGCGCATCCATCTGATCGCCGTCGGCAAGCGCATGCCGGGGTGGGTGGAGGCGGGGTTCGAGGAATACCGCCGGCGCATGCCGCCCGAGTGCCGGCTGGAACTGGTGGAGATTGCCGCCGGGCAGCGGGGCAAGGGGGCAGATCTGGCACGTCTGCAGCGGGAGGAGGGCGAGAAGATGCTCGCGGCCATCCCCCGTGGCGCCGAGGTGGTGGCGCTGGAGGCGGGCGGGAAGAGGGTGGACACCGAGGGTCTTTCCCGCTGGCTCGAGGGCTGGCTGGCCGGCGGGCGCGACGTGGCCCTGCTGGTGGGCGGCCCCGAAGGCCTGGCCCCCGACTGCCTGGCCCGCGCCGACCGCCGCTGGTCACTCTCGCTGCTGACCTTCCCCCACCCCCTGGTGCGGATCCTGGTGGCGGAACAGCTTTACCGGGCCATGTCGATATTGAAGGGGCATCCTTATCACAAATAGGCAGAGGAAAGAGGCAGGAGGAAAGAGACAGGCGAAAACCGGTGCGGGCGCAGTCCGCCGCATTCCCTTTCTTCTTGCCTCTGGCCGCTTGCCTCTGATTTTCGAATGAATGCCGATCGTTTTCAGTTGTACCTGGCTTCGGCCTCTCCGCGCCGCGCCGAGCTGCTCGAACAGATCGGCATGACCTTCCGGCGACTTGCCGTGGACGTGCCCGAGGTGCCCCGCCGCAACGAGCTGGCGGAGGTGTTCGTGCAGCGCCTGGCGCTGGACAAGGCGCGGGCCGGCTGGCGAACGCTGGCGCCGGACGATCCCCATCCGGTGCTGGGGGCGGACACGGCGGTGGTGATCGACGGGGAGATCCTCGGCAAGCCGCGGGACGAGGATCATTTCCGGGCCATGTTCCGCCGCCTGTCGGGGCGCGAGCACGAGGTGCTGAGCGCCGTGGCGCTGATGACGGGCACGCGCAAGGCGGTGAAGATCAGCCGCAGCCGGGTGCGGTTTCGGCCCGTCGGCGAAGCCGAGATGGCCGCCTACTGGGCCTGCGGCGAGCCGGAAGGCAAGGCCGGAGGCTACGCCATCCAGGGACGCGGCGCGGTCTTTGTCGATCATCTGGAAGGTAGCTATTCGGGCGTGATGGGCCTGCCCCTGTTCGAGACGGCGGAACTGCTGGGCCGTTTCGACATCTCCTTGTGGTGAGTCTGCTATGGTTGCAGTGGTGTCGAACGGCGGTTCCGACCTTTGGCACCGCCCTGCGGCCGAAGGTCATGAAACGACTCTCTGGGCCGCAGGGCTCAGTGCATACATTGCACGGGGGTTGAAGTCTGGTGCTTGCCAGTGCAAACGGTAACAAGTGTCCCGGAATTGTCCTGGCGCGAATTTCTCAGGGACGGCATGGGTTGCGAAGGGGGACTGTTTCGCTGCTCGTGTTGCTTCCTGCAGGCGAGAGCCCGCCCGTTGTGCTCGGTACCATCATGAAACGATGAAGACATTCAGGGTTTCCCGGAGCCGCATGGCATGAGCGAAGAGCTGTTGATCAACGTCACCCCTCAGGAGACGCGGGTGGCCTACGTGGAGAACGGCGTGTTGCAGGAGGTGCACATCGAGCGTGCCCGGCGCCGGGGGCTGGTGGGCAACGTATACAAGGGGCGGGTGAGCCGGGTGCTGCCGGGGATGCAGGCCGCGTTTCTGGAAATCGGCCTGGAACGCACCGCCTTCCTGCATGCCAACGACATCGTGCAGAGCGCCGCCGATCGGGAAGCCAACGGCGAACAGCCGAACACCATCATGGAGCTGCTCAGCGAAGGGCAGGAGGTGCTGGTACAGGTGGTCAAGGATCCCATTGGCAGCAAGGGCGCGCGGCTGACCACCCAGATTTCCATCCCCTCCCGCTATCTGGTCTACATGCCCGGGGCCGATCACATCGGCGTATCGCAGAAGATCGACGACGAGGGCGAGCGCCAGCGCCTCAAGGACATCATCGCCCGCCATGCGGACCAGTTCGACCCTGGTGGCTATATCCTGCGTACCGTGGCCGAGGGCGTGAGCGAGGAAGCCCTGGTCAACGACATGCACTTCCTGCAGCGCCTGTGGGAGAACATCCGCGAGCGCAGCCGCAGCGAACCGGCCGGGACGCTGATCCACGAGGATCTGCCCCTGGTGATGCGTACCATGCGCGATCTCTCCGGCGCCGAGATCGAAAAGGTGCGCATCGACTCGCGCACCACCTACGAGAAGGTGCGCAAGTTCGCCGGCAAGTTCATCCCGCAACTGGCCGAGTGCATCGAATACTATCCGGGCGAGCGGCCCATCTTCGATCTCTATGGTGTGGAGGACGAGATCCGCCGGGCCCTGGAACGCAAGGTGCAGCTCAAGTCCGGCGGCTATCTGATCATCGACCAGACCGAGGCCATGACCACCATCGACGTCAACACCGGCGCCTTCGTGGGGCATCGCAATCTCGAGGAGACCATCTTCAAGACCAACCTCGAGGCCACCCAGGCCATCGCCCGGCAACTGCGCCTGCGCAATCTCGGCGGGATCATCATCATCGACTTCATCGACATGCAGGACGAGGATCACAAGCGCCAGGTGCTGCGGGCCCTGGAGAAGGCGCTGGAGCGGGATCACGCCCGCACCCACATCAGCGAGGTCTCGGCCCTGGGGCTGGTGCAGATGACCCGCAAGCGCACCCGCGAGAGCCTTGAGCACGTGCTGTGCGAAACCTGTCCGGTGTGCGGCGGGCGGGGCTCGCTGCTCACCGCCGAGACGGTCTGCTATGAAATCTTCCGCGAGATCATGCGCGAGGCGCGCCAGTTCGATGCCCAGCAGTTCCTGGTGCTGGCCGCCCAGCCGGTGGTGGACATGCTGCTGGACGAGGAATCCACCTCGGTGGCGGAGCTGGAGGATTTCATCGGCAAGCCCATCCGCTTCCAGGTGGAAGCGGAGTACACTCAGGAGCAGTTCGACGTGGTGCTGATGTAGGCGCCTCGCGCAAAACCGCTACCGCATGAAACACCATCCTGCCAAAGCCCATCGCCTCCGGCGCTTTCTGCTCTATGGCGTGACCGCCGTGGTGGTCACTGCCGCCGTGCTGCTGTCGCTGGCGCGCCTGTTCATCGCCGACGTGCACACCTACCGCTACGACGTGGAGCAGATCGCCAGCGCCTTCCTCGGCCATCCGGTGCGCATCGATTCGCTGGACGCCCGCTTCGAGGGCATCACGCCGACGCTGGTCTTCAAGGGCGTGCGGATGCTCGACAAGCGCGGCCGGCGGGAGCTGGCCGGTTTTCGCGAGGCACGCCTGAGCATCGCCGTGTGGGATTCGCTGATGGCCGAGCGGGTGGTGCCGTCACGCTTCGTCATCGAAGGCATCGATCTGGTGGTGACCCGGCAGAAGGACGGCCGCATCCGCCTGCAGGGCATCGATCTGAAGACCCTCAAACCCCGCCGCGTGGATCCGGAAGCGGCCGCCGAACTGGGCGAATGGCTGTTCCGGCGCTCGAAGCTGGCCATCCGCAACAGCAGCATCGTCTGGCAGGACTACCGCCGGGGCGGCGCCCGCCGCCGCTTCCGCAACGTGGACGTGGAGCTGATCAACCAGGGCGACCGGCATCATCTTCGCGCCGAGGTCTCGTTGCCGAAGCTGCTGGGGCACCGTTTCGTGTTCGCCCTCTCGGTCGAGGGCGACATGCGCCTGCCCTCCAGCTGGGTGGGCCGCATGTACCTGGAAGGGCGGGGCATCAACCTGCCCGAATGGGGCGACTTCCTGCAACTGGAGAAGGCCAGCCTGCGCCGGGGGGCGGCCGACGTGCGGATCTGGACCGCCTTCGACCGGGGCCGGCTGCGTCGGCTTTCCGGCGATCTGACCCTGGCCGGCCTGCTGCTGGAGGGAGATTTCCTGCGCGCCCCCCTGGTGGTGGATCTGATCGGCGGCCTGTTCGACTGGCGCGGCCGGGACGACGGCTGGGATCTGGCCGTGGATCGGCTGCGCTTCATCAGCGGCCGCTCCGTGTGGCCGGCGAGCCGCCTGAGCCTGCGCCAGCGGCAGCCTCGAGGCCAGAGCCGGGGCAGACTTTCACTCAATGCCGAATACCTGCGCCTTGAGGATCTGGCGGCCCTGTTGATCCAGACCCGCCTGTTGCCGGAACGGGTGTGGACCTGGATGGCCAGCGCCGAGCCGTCCGGCGACGTTCGTGATCTGGCGCTCACCCTGCCCTGGCCGAACTGGAAACCGGGCGATGCCCTGGCGCTGCAGGCCCGGTTTGGGCAACTGGCCATGGCGCCGGCTGGCAAGATCCCCGGGCTGTACGGCCTGTCCGGGCAGCTGTGGAGCGATGCCGAACACGGCTACCTGGCGCTCGCCGGTCGTCAGATGCGCCTGAACCTGCCTCGCCTGTTCCGCGCGCCGCTGGCACTCAATCGCGTCGAGGGCCGGATCCGCTGGCAACGGCTGAACGAGGCCGTCTGGCAGGTGAGCGGGTCCCGCCTGTGGGTCGACACGCCCGACATTCAGACCCGCAGCCGTTTCCTGCTCCAGCTCGAGGCGAACAACAAGCCATGGCTGGATCTGCAGACCCGCTTCGCCGACGGTGACGGCAGCCAGGTTTCCACCTATCTGCCCGTGGGCATCATGAAGCCCCGCCTGGTTCGCTGGCTTGACGAGAGTATCCGCCAGGGCCACGTGGTGTCCGGCGGCGCGGTGATACGCGGCCGCCTCGGCCGCTTTCGGGATCTGCTGCACGAGGGGCAGTTCCGGGTGGATTTCGCCGCCGAGGACGTGACCCTGCGTTATGCCCGGGGCTGGCCGGCACTCAGCCAGGCCCGGGCCACGGCCCACTTCACTCGCCAGGGGATCGATATCGAGGTGCCGTCGGCCCGGCTCTTCCACAGCCGGGTGGGGCCGGCCCGGGTGCGCATCCCCCGTTATCACGAGCCGACGCTGACGGTGTCGGGCCGTCTGCAGGGGCCCTTTGCCGACGTGGCCCGGTTCATGACGGAAAGCCCCCTGGCTGGCGAGGCGGCGCCCGTGGTGCGGGAGATGCGCATCACGGGGAACTACCGGGGCCGTCTGAACCTGGATCTGCCCCTGCAGCCGAAGCGCATGAAACACGATGGCGACTGGCAGGGCGAACTGCAGCTCGAAAACGTGGGCGTCGACATGTACGGCGGCAAGGTGGACGTGAGCGCGCTGCAAGGCCGCCTGCACTTCGATCGCAACGGGGAGACGGCCCGGAATCTGCACGGCCGGATCTACGGCAGTCCCGCCGTGTTCGACGTCTTCAGCCGTCCCCTGGACGGCGGCCGGCAGACCAGCATCGTGGCCCGCGCCGAACTCGACAGCGCCACGCTTCTGAAACGGCTCGAACTGCGCCCGGGCAACCGGGTCAAGGGGCGCTCCGCGTGGCAGGGCGTGTTCCGTTTCGGACGCGATGGCCAGGGGCGGCCACGGCCGCCGGTCCTGCAGGTGGCCTCGGATCTGGTCGGTGTGGAACTGCGTCTGCCCCCGCCCCTGGCCAAGGCTGCTGACGCGAAGCGCCATCTGGGACTGGAACTCACCTTCGCCCAGCGGCGGCGCGTGGATGTGGCCTTCCGTTACGGGGAGGCATTGTGCGGGGTGGTACGCCACGGTCGGCAGGGGGTGGAACGGGCCGCCCTGCATTTTGGCGATCAACGGGAGGTGGCCATGCCCCCGGCTTCCCGGATCGTGCTCTCGGGCCGTCTGCAAGGGGTGCGCCTCCCCGAATGGATCGCGGCCTGGAACGACCTGGTTCCAGGCGGCAAGCGGCGAACGGCGCCGTTGCCCTGGCAACTGGACCTCGATGCCCTGGAACTGCTGGCCCTCGACGATGCCGCCGCTGGCGAACCGCCGGCGCCGGAGCGCTTCCCGCCCGTGGAAGGCACCATCCGCCGGTTCCGCTATGCCGGCAAGGCCGTCGGTCTCATCGCCTTGCGCAGCCAGCCCATCCGCCGTGGCCTGCGCCTCGACTGGCTGGACATCAACGGGCCCTCCCTGCAGGCGCATCTGGCCGGCAGCTGGAAGCGGACCCTTCTCGGCCATCGTTCCCGTATCGAACTGACGCTCAGCAGCGCCAACCTGGGCCAGGCACTGGCCAGGCTGAAGGCGCCCCGGGTGATCGAGGACGGGATCCTGCATCTGAACGCCCAGCTGCAATGGCCCGGCGCGCTGTATCAGCCGGACCCGGCGCGTCTCGATGGCAAGTTGCGCCTGAAACTGACCAATGGCAGTTTCACCGGCATCGATCCGGGCCCGGCCCGGCTGCTCGGCCTGTTGAACCTGTCCATGATTCCGCGCCTGCTGGGCGGTGGCAACCGCAAGGGCTTCAACTTCGACGACGTGGATGGGCGGTTCGAGCTGAACGAGGGCGACATGCGCATCGCGGAACTGGTGATTCGCGGACCGCTGGCGCAGATCGAGGTAAAGGGCCACGTGCAACTGGCCGACGGCCGGATCGATCAGCGGGTGACGGTGATCCCCAACGTGGGCGGCAGCCTGCCGGTGGCCACCGGCCTGGCCTTCGGCCTGCAGGTGGGCGCGCTGGTGGCGCTGCTCGATCAGCTCGTCGGCAAGGAACTGAACAGGGCCGGGGCCCGCGAGTACCATGTCACGGGCACCCTCGACAAGCCCATCGTCACCCGTACCGACAAGCCCGCCCCGGCGGCCGTGGAGGAAGACGAAGAGGGCTGACGGGCATGGCCGGGCCGGATGGCGCCATGGTATCCTGTGGGCATGATCATCCGCCTTTCGTCATTCCTTCTGCTGTTGATGGCGGTCCCCGTCCAGGCAGCGGAAACCCCCGTCTTCGCCCTGCAATACGATGTCTGGTCCGTGCCCCGCCGGGCCGAGACCCTGAT
>Ga0256841_1002337_pt1 | contig 15220 bp, 12 predicted proteins | sample 356308metaG_FD_185971 | JGI IMG/M metagenome (GOLD analysis project Ga0256841, IMG submission 185971) | Hydrothermal vent microbial communities from Mid Atlantic Ridge, Atlantic Ocean - 356-308 | ecosystem: Environmental > Aquatic > Marine > Hydrothermal vents | place: Atlantic Ocean: Mid... | reverse complement strand
GCTTATAATAATGATAAATATCCATATCATTTCGTAGGTGGAAGTAATATTGAACATATGAGCTACACTCCCTTACTCTGGAACGGATTGAGATATAATGGGCGACTTAGTGGTGGATATTGCAATTTTGCTCCAGCAGGTAACTGTACGCAAGCTGGGATAAATTTTAGGGTCGATATTTATGATGGTATAGTATCAAAAAAGACATATATACAACGATACCGAAAAACCTGTGACCTAAACGACACCAACTTCCCAACACCTGCAATAAATCAAATAGAAGTATTGCCACATTGGACAGACAAAGATACAAACCTTACCCAAACATGTCATGAGCTCAATGGTACAGTAGAAGACAGACGTGTTTCTTGTGTTATGGAACACCGTTGTGTGAAAGAAACACAAACATGTCCTACAGAACGTAACGAACCCATCTCCTCCTATGTCTCCCCAAGAGACGGCTCTTTCCATGAAGACATAGCCCTTAGTGGCACAGATTTTGGTTTGCACTACAGCTCTGCTGAGTGGAACAGTACCAAAGTAGCCCATGGTTGGGCTGTGAGTAGCCATGCGTGGCTTGAGGGTAACAGACTGCACTATGGGTCTGGCTCTGTAAGGGTGGTAGATACCTCTACCCATGAGGGCAATCTGACTGTGGTATTCTCTGGCAGTGCTGAGATGCTTTTTGATGCCGATGGTAAACTCCAAAACATCAGAGACCTCTACACAAAAGAGATAAAAAGTACTTTTGGGTACGATAATATGGGTAGATTGGTAACACTGACCGATATTTATGGAGAAATTTCAATCATAGAACGAGACAGTAACGGTACAGTCACTGCTATCGTCGCTCCTACGGGGCAAAGAACGCTTTTAAGTGTCGATGCTAAGGGCGATTTGGTAGAGGTGCAGTATGAAGATACCTCTTCTTATGCCTTTGAGTATGCACGTCACCTGATGACAGTAGAGACAGAACCAAACGGCAATCGTTTTTTACACTTCTTTGATGACAGTGGCAATGTGGTTAAGGTGATAGATGCAGAACAGGGTGAGTGGAATTTTTCTAGTGCCAGTGACAGCACCCAAGGCTCACACACCGTTACACGTGCCAGTGGTGATGTGGTAGTCTATACCCATCACTTTTTAGAAAACAACGCGACTACGCTTACCAGCCAAAAGCTTTTACCTACGGGTGATGTAGTCACTTACGCCAACACTTTAGACGACAGCCAAAGTAGCACCACCTCTTGTGGCATGGAGACGGTGAACATCTACCGTAAAAATGCAGACGGTACGCTCTACCGTGACCCTTACACCCAAAGAAGAGAACTAGAGAGTAGCCGTGTCACGACACCAAGTGGATTGAGTAAGCTGACGACTTTTAGTACCAACTACTACACTAAAAATGATGGCACGCTCAAGCGTATAGACAGACAAGCCAGCACCAACGGCAAACCCACCCTCCAAAGAAAAAACCTAAGACTGCACAGAGATGTAAGCATCTCAGCACTGGGCAAACGCTCTGTTTTACAGTACGATGCGCAGATGAAAAACCTGCTATGGACAAAAAGTTATGGCTTGTTTAAAACCCATTACAACTACGATGCCCAAGGCAGAGTCACCCAAAGCCGTACAGGCAACAGGGTTACCCACTACAGCTATGACAGCAGAGGAAACCTAGCAAGCATTACAGACCCACTGGGCAAAACCACTACCTACAGCTATGACAGCAGAGACAGAGTGGTACAAACCACCTACCCAGACGGCACGACAGAAAGCTTCGCGTATGATGCCAACTCTAACCTCGTAACACGTACTGTGCCAACGCCAGCAGACCACAGCTTCGGCTACAACGGTGTAAACAAACGCACAAGCACCACAAGCCCAGAACAAAAACAAACCACCTACACCTACGACAAACAAAGACGTGTCACAAAAGTGACTAAGCCAAGTGGAAAAACCGTAGAGACCAACTATGTAAACGGTAGAGTAGAAAGCATCGTGACACCTGAGGGAACAACCAACTATGCTTATGCCTGTCAAAGCAACGTAAGCAGCATTACCCAAGGGAGTGAAAACTTTAGTTTCACCTACGATGGCACGCTAATAACAAGTATCATCCAAAGTGGCATACTCAACCAAAACATAAGCTATACCTACAACAATGACTTTAATCCTACAAGCATGACCTACGCCAACCAAACAGAACACTACACTTACAACGCAGACAATGAAGCAGTAACCATAGGCAATTACACCCTGACAAGACAAAAGAAAAACAGAGTCATCAAAGTAAGTGATGGTATCTATACCCATATAAGCAAATATAACCGTTATGGTGAACTGAAACATCAAAAAGACAACATACTAAAAGTAAGACTCTTTAGAAACAAAGCAGGACAGATAGTCAAAAAAGTAGAAAAGCTCAAAGGAGAAAGAAAAAAAGTATATCGTTACAGTTACGATGAAAGAGGCAGACTCGTTAAAGCCTGTAGGGTGGGATTGCCATCCCACCAAGGATGTGAACGCTATACCTACGACAACAACGGCAACAGAGCATCTGCTCAAGTATATGGTACAACTATTACAGCTTCGTATACACTAGATGACAACCTCGTCACCTACGGACAAAACAGCTATCTCTACGATGAAGACGGCTACCTTATAGAAAAGACCACGCCACAAGGTACGACTACTTATGCTTACGGAACACGTGGAGAGTTAAAAGAAGTGCTTACGCCAACTAAGACCATCACCTATAAACACAACGCCCTCAACCAAAGAGTAGCCAAGTTGGTTGATGGTGTGATTGTTGAAAAGTATTTATGGGCTAATTTGACTACACTTCTTGCAATGTATGACGCAAACGACAACCTCAAACAGAGATTTGAATACGCAGACCAAAGAATGCCTATAAGCATGACAGATGCTAATGGTACAAAGTATTACCTGCATTACGACCAAGTAGGTTCACTCCGTGCAGTTAGTAGGGTGTTGTCCCCCGACAACACCTTGAAAGTTGTAAAAGAAATAGTGTATGATACTTATGGTAATATAATAAACGATACAAATAGTTCTTTCAAAGTACCCTTTGGCTTTGCAGGTGGACTGTACGATGCAGACACCAAGCTCACACGCTTTGGGTACCGTGACTATGATGCTTATACTGGAAAGTGGACAGCCAAAGACCCTATTGGGTTTAGTGGTGGGGACTCGAATTTGTATGGGTATGTGTTGGGGGATCCTGTGGATTTGGTGGATCCCCTTGGTTTATATGAGTGTAAATTTACATGGCCTTTTAAATTTCCATACAAATGCACACATGTAAGAAAAAATCCTAAAAATAAATATATTTGCAAAAAAATGAATGAAAAGTGTGAAGAATATGCCAGGAAAATATATGATACTTGTATGCAAACTTATCCTAGTCCCGCAAAAACTACGCCATGCTCAATGTTGTATCTTGATATGCTAAAAGCATGTAAAAGTGAAAGTAATAAAATTCCTATCTGCAAGGAGGATCCATGCGAAAAAGAGAAATGATTTATTTGTTTATTATAGCGGCATTGGCATTCCTTGCAAGCTATTACTATATGGGAGCTAAAGGTTTTGAAGCAGATCTCAATAAATGGGGAAAGCAAAACAATAGCCTTAATCTAGAACGAGATTTTGAGCTTTACAAGGCTTTAAAAGACAATAATATAACGACACTAAAAAAGAATTTAGATCTTAATTTTATGTTTCATCTATCCGCAATAGAAAAAGATGGTATTGTTGATATGCTAGACATGCAAAACATAAACAGGCTATGTCAAAAATACAATCTCGTTGAGATGCAATTCAAAAGTGAATATAAAAAATTATACCCATCTTCCATAAAAGATTTAGATTCATTTTGTAAAAGAATATAAGGGTCTATCATTATTCTTCTCTGGCTCCCACGTTGCACGTGGTAGCCCACACACAAGCCAAAACACGTTAAAATAATCCATGTCAGAGAACCCAAAACTCTTACTCTCTAACATCACGACTTCGACAGACTCAGCCACCATCAACGGTACAAACATAGGAATAAAGGGGACAGGCTACTTTTAACAAATTAAAACTGCACCAAATTATGGTATACTATCTATACTAAATGAGAGAGGACGACCTGGAAAAGATGTGTAAATGTAGCCTGTCCCCTTTATCCTTGGGGCAAAACGTTTGAACTGGGCAGGAGAGTTAAAGACAAGATGATGCGAAATGTCTGCGATCTGTCCGATCTCTTCCTCTTTGAATGCCGGAGCATAGGTATGTACTTCTCTGCCGAATGCTTCCGCTGCCAGCCTGGCTTCATGCAGCCCGCTGGCACAGCATCCGTCCAGGTACTCTCTGACAAGGGGAAAGCTTTTCCACAGGGCATAGCCTTTGAGTGCAAGCAGTACTTTCGCGCCGCTTTCCTGCTTGATCCTCCGGAGGATCTCAAGATTGCCGATGAGTTCTTTCTCTTGAAGTAGCCAGCAGGGGGAAGGCAGATTTTCTATTTTTTCAGGATTCATTAGGAAATTATAACAATTTTAGTTAAAATATTTGGAAAGTAAATTGTTTTAAAAGGTGTAAGGGCATGAAAGCAAGAACCAATGAGAAGACCGGCCACATAAGATTCAGCGAACACAATATTACACTGGTAGCAAAAATGCTCGACAAGTTGAGCAGTACGATCGACATCATGTACTTTTTGATGGAGAGAAGGGAAGAAAGAGGTTTTGTCGCTATGCTTATCAGTGCGAAGGGGATTGATGATATGGAAGGGTTGATCAGGCAGCAGAAGCGTGAAACAGATATCCTTTTCGAGATCGACCCGGATAACAACCTGTATGCACTTGTATGCCAGGATACCAAGATAGACGGCGGATATCATTTTGCCGAACGTCTGATGAAAAAAAGTATGGAAGAGGGCGGCAGTGAAGTGTACTGTACAGAACTGGAAGTGCGCAGTACATCCTATAAGATACGTTATATTATTTACAGGCTGATGGAACTGTTCATCGAGACAAAAGAAAAGGAACAGGCAGGGGAAGTTGTCTTTAAAGCACTGAATTAACAAGTAATTAAGTAAAATTAGGCTAAAATCGCGTCCAAATAATGGCACACGGAATATTCACGTGCCAAAACAGAAATGAAGGAACATCGAAATGAAAAGAACATACCAACCCCATAACACACCAAGAAAAAGAACCCACGGTTTCAGAACAAGAATGAAAACAAAGAACGGCAGAAAAGTGATCTCTGCAAGAAGAGCAAAAGGTAGAAAAAGACTCTCTGTATAATTTGGCTGACGGTATAAGACCATTAGCAAGATCAAGCATTTTACCCGGATAAAGACGAGTAAAGAGTTTAGCAGGGTGTATAACCGTCCTGCAAAAACATGGCATACGCCTTACTTTGTTCTCTTCTACAAAAGTACAGAAGCGTACAAGGTCGGTTTTGTTGCCAGTAAAAAAATAGGAAATGCAGTTCACCGAAATAGAGCAAAGCGTTTGCTGAGAGCACATTTCATAGAAAATATCGATCTGCTCAAAAGCGGATCATATGTACTGGTTGCAAAACCTGCCCTTTTAAGCAAAAGCTTTTTAGAGATTCGAAAAGCCTATCTTCACGCCCTCAAAAAGTGTACTGCCTTACATCATCCTTAGCACATTTTAACAGACGAAAGACTATACTGTCATTCTATATATCACAAAGGTACAATTTTGGAACAACAAGATCTCAACAAGCGGCTTATTCTTGCACTTGCACTCTCTTTTCTCGTATTTGTAGGATACAGTTATCTTTTTACACCCAAACATACTGCTGCAAAGACGGAGCAGAAAACGGAACAAAAAGCGGTCAACAAGGCAACACCGAACTCCCCTGTAACACAATCGAAGGCCAGTGAAGCACCGGCCGATATGGCTCAGGCCCAAAATACGGCACCGGCCACAGCAGCGGGAAAAATGCTTGCGACGGTCACTTCCAAGACATTTAAAATGACCATAGATGAATTCGGGCGTATCTCCCAGTATGAACTGCTTGAAGACAAATACAAGAATGAAGAGGGGCATGATCGTAAGATCCTTGCGCCAAAAGAGGTAAAACCGCTTGAGATCAGGTTTTCCGATATGAAACTCAATGATGAAGCCTTCAAGACGCCTTATACACTTTCCGGCTCTCCGGAAGTGGATGTCAGCACTGCTGCACAGACACTGACCTTGACGCAGAAACTCTCTTCTGTAACGGTAACCAAAAAGATCACCATCAAGCCTGACGGGTCGTATGATATTGATGTAACGACATCGACGCCGGCACCCTATTTCATTACCCCTGGTCACAGGCCTATGGCGGACAGTTCAAGATATATGCTGGTCAGAGGAGCCCTGATTGAAGATGCCGAAGGGATCATCACGACCATTCCTGACGGCGATGCCAAAGGGACTGAAACATTCAAGCATGCGAAGATCGCTTCTGCTTTCGACCGTTATGTCGCAACCATGTTCTATGATTTCAAAAAAGGAATGAATGTTTCCATATTGAAAGTAGGGAAGGATGATCCTTTGATCTTTGTCGAAGGCTCTCCGGATCTGCATCTGGGTGGTTATATCGGTCCCAAAGAGTATACTATTCTCAAAAATATTAATCCTGAGCTGACCAATACGATCGAATTCGGATGGTTCACTTTCCTCTCACGGCCGTTCTTCAAGGTCCTTTTGTGGATCCACGGCATCATAGGGAACTGGGGATGGGCGATCATCCTCTTTACCCTGCTGGTCAAACTGGTGCTTTTCCCGCTTTCCTACAAGGGTATGATGTCCATGCAGAAACTCAAGGATCTTGCACCGAAGATGAAAGAACTCAAAGCGAAGTACAAGGACGATCCGGCGAAACTGAATGCACAAATGATGGAAATGTACAAGAAGAACGGTGCCAACCCGATGGGCGGATGTCTGCCAATGATCCTCCAGATCCCTGTATTCTTTGCACTCTACCGCGTACTTTTGAATGCTGACGAACTTCAGGGTGCAGTATGGATCCACGGTTGGATCGACAACCTTGCCGTAGCAGACCCTTACTATGTACTTCCTGTCCTGATGGGTCTGAGTATGTGGTTCCAGCAGAGGATCACACCGAACAACTTCACCGATCCTCTCCAGGCGAAGATCTTCCAGTGGTTCCCTGTCGGTATGGCTTTGATGTTCATTATCATGCCTTTCCCTTCAGGTCTGGTACTTTACTGGGTCGTGAACAACACCTTTACGATCGGCCAGCAGTTTGTGATCAACAAAGCCTATGCCAAGCATAAAGAGGCTGTGATCGCCGCACACAAGAAGGGAAAGGATAGCTGATGAAGAAAGTTGAAGCACCTACGCTTGAAGAGGCGTATGAGAAAGCTGCAACACAACTCTCCTGTTCCATTACCGATCTTGAATATGAAGTCATACAGTACCCCTCCAGGGGGATACTTGGTCTGTTGAAGAAAAATGCCATCATTGTGGCGACGTGCAAGCGTCCGGTTGTTGCAGAAGAGGTACCTTCCTCCCGGCCGGAAACTCCCAAAACTTTCGAAACAGCAGAAGAGAGTGCAGCGTCCGAGATCATTGCCGCGGTAAAAGAAGAATATCATCCTGAGGCGGCAGTGGTTGAGAAGGATGCCGTACTGGACAGTTTCTTTGAGAGTGGCAAAGAAGAAGAGCCGGAAGAAACAGTGATCGAAAATGTGGTTTATGATGAATTGGCAAGAGTGATCGAAGATGAGCTCAAAGCGCTGCTTTCACACGCCTGTTTCGCTATCGATGTCGTGGAAGTGGATGTCATCGACAATACCGCGCTGATCTTCATAGATGGAGATGATGCGGCACTGCTCATCGGGAAAGAAGGCTACCGTTACAATGCGCTCTCCTATATGCTGTTCAATTGGCTGCACAGCAAATATGAGCTTTATATCAAACTGGAGATCGCGGAATTCCTCACTTCACAGCAGGAGATGATACGCAACTATATCAAACCTGTGATAGAGAATGTGGAGAAGAACGGCAGAGGGAAAACACGCTCTCTTGACGGTATTTTGGTCCAGATCGCCCTTGAACAGCTTCGTGAAGCATTCCCGAACAAGTATGTGGCGATCAAAACAGGGAAAGCAGGCAACAAATTTGTTGTCATCAATGAATTCAACAACAAGAGCCATGCATAACAGTATCGCTGCTATTGCGACAGCCCATGGTGTCTCCTCCATCTCCATTATCAGGGTTAGCGGCGATGCCGCATTGGATATTGCAAAAAAGATCTCCCATCTTGACAGGATCAAACCCCGTTTTGCCCATTTGACCTTCCTTTACAATATCAAAGATGCACTGATAGACCAGGCGATCATGATCTATTTCAAAGCACCTTTCTCCTTTACCGGTGAAGAGATCGTCGAATTTCAGTGCCACGGCGGGATGATCGTGGCGCAGGAGATACTTGATACCATCGTTGCCTACGGTGTCAGGCTGGCTGAACCGGGAGAATTCTCCAAGCGTGCTTTCCTCAACGGAAAGATCGATCTGACAGAAGCAGAAGCGATCTCGAAACTCATTGAAGCCAAAAGTGTGGATGCTGCCAGGATCCTTGCCCGACAGATGAAGGGGGAGTTGAAAATATTCGTCGAGGAAAGCAGGGAAGCACTGCTTCGTTCCCTGGCCTATTCCGAAGTAATGATCGATTATGCCGAAGAGGATATCCCCGAGGATATCATGGAAAATATCGTAGGCCAGCTGGATCGTTTGGGAAGCCAGATAGAAAGGATCGTGGCGGCCAGCCACAGAAGGCGCGGGCTTATAGAAGGGTTCAGGGTGGCCATCATCGGAAAGCCCAATGTCGGCAAAAGTTCTCTGTTGAATGCGCTGCTTTCCTATGAACGTGCGATCGTAAGCGATGTTGCGGGTACAACGAGAGATACGATTGAAGAGCAGGTGCGTATCGGTTCGCATATCATACGGCTGGTAGATACGGCAGGCATAAGAGAATCGGAAGACAGCATCGAAAAGATCGGTATCGAACGTTCCATGCGTTCCGTGAAAGATGCCGATGTGATCATCGCCCTTTTTGATGCTTCGCGCCCTTTCGATGCCGAGGATGCAAAGATCCTGTCTATCATTGATGTACAGCATGACAAGCATGTCATTGCTGCTGTCAATAAATGTGATCTTGAAATGCAGTTCGAACAGGAGAAACTGGAGGAGTATAATCCCATAGAGGTCAGTGCAAAAAAAGGTTTTGTGAAACTGACGGAAAAACTGGAAGCACTTTTGGACGGGATCGGAGAGGGTGAAGAACTGATGCTGATCTCTGCACGCCAGATTGAGGCAGTGAAGAGGGCGAAAGAGGCGATAAGCGAAGCAAAGGAGCCTCTGAGGAGGGGAGAACTGGAATTTTTTTCCTATCATCTTCAGGAAGCGGTGAAGGCCATATCCTCTATTTCCAAGCCTTATGACAGTGAAGAGATCCTGGACAAGATGTTCGGTGAATTCTGTCTGGGAAAATAGAATGCATTACATTGACAGGATCATGCAGGTAAAAGATATCGAACTTTATCTGATCGTCATACTTTTCCTTTTTGTACTCTGGTTCATACGCAATACGGTCAAATATTATCAGGGTGAAAAGCGCAAGATAAAGAATCTGCACCGTTTCGCCAAAGAGGGTGAAGCCAAGGCGCAGCATGACCTGGCACAACGCTACCATAAAGGGAATTTTGTCAGGAAAAATTGCGAAAGGGCCGCTTTCTGGTATCAGAATGCGGCATTGAAAGGTGACGAAAAGGCCAAAGGGCATCTTGAGAATTTTTTAAAGAACCACCAGAAGAAAAAGTGTTAATAGTGTATAATGGCGCCAATTTATTACAAGGAAACGGATCTATGACAAAAAAACGCTTCTATGCATCCCTTGCAGCCATGATGTTCCTTTTCTCGGGATGTGTCAATGAAAGTCTCACACTTCCGGGAATGGAGTCAAGCCAACAGCAGCCTTCCCAAAGCGGAAATACCTGGGCGGATGAGACAAATATCAATGATGTCTATATCGATGATCTTGATGAAAATACAACAACCGAATCAGAAACAGCGATCACCGAGGAGAGCCCCCAATCCGTTGTGAAGCGTATCCCTTTTCCTTCAGGCGAGTACAGCCGGCTGGCACGTATAGGCAAGGGAACGGTCAAAGGAGCGATCTATGTGACCGATTACAGCGGGAACAGAATTCCTGGGAAAGAGACAAGACTCTATCTCAATCCGGAGACCAGCTATTCCGACCAGTGGTACAGAGAAAGTTATATCGGCGGGAAAAAAATGGAAAAAGCAGATTCAAGACTCTTTAACTATCTGCGTTTCACTGCTTCCGACAATGACGGACATTTTGCTTTTTACGGTGTACCGACGGGAAGCTACTACTTGATAGGGACAGTCAAATGCGGGACGGAATGCGGCTATGATACACCCAAGAACATCCGTATAGCCAAAAAGGTCACTATCCGGGGGAATCAGGTGCTTGAATCGGACCTGGGTAGAACGATCGACTGATATTTTCCTGAACCGGAAGCTTCAGCCTCGAATATACGGAGTCGAAGCCTTCAGGTTCAACTTTCTTATGTGTTCGGATAGGCCTCTTCGAGTTTTTCATACAGTAGTTCCGGTGTGATCTCCGCATTCTCTTCCAAAATACGCTGCATCGTCACATTGTCTTCCTGCCCGTTCCAGATCTTGATATAGCTTCCCTCTTTGTATCCGTGATCCTGCCTGAACTGATTGAGGATATTTTTCCCGACGTAGAGTTTGTAGAGACTGTCCAGATTAAGGCCAGACTGTATGGCGACATCGAGGAAGGCTTCCATCAGTTCGGTCGTACTTCCCTGGCAGAAAAGGACCTTCATCAGATTTTCCACGACTTCTATCTGTTCGTAATAGTCCCTGTCAGCAGGTATGGTTTCTGAAAGAAAAGCGGCATAATTATCGAGTTGGGTGATCGCATTCGAGAGATCTTCGACAGTGCCCAGGTTTTGTATTTTATAATCTTCCAATCCCTGGGACATGATAAAATGCCAGATATCCACAGCTTCTATTTTGATGTTTCCGTAGTCCGGCTGGGCATCGATATTTTTCCAATGCTTCCACGGATAGCTCTCTATGAGTTCCGCACACTCCAGGTAGGTGCAGCGTTTCCAGTCAATGCGTTTCCCGTTCCTGGTGATGCCTTTTTCCCAGCCTTCACCATTGGTCGCGTCATTGAGCTGCTGCTGGAGTTTCAGCATTTGTAGTATTTTGTTCATGTTCACCCTTGCATTATGATTCGTATGACAATTCTACCTTTTCATCACTTATTTATCACTTTTTCAGTAAAATATATCTCTTATTTCACCCCCTACAAAGGACACATTTCATGTCACAACCAGTTGAAAACCTAGACGAAGTGTTAAAGAACCACAAACTCAGCAAAGAGGAATATGAAGATATTCTGCGTATTCTGGACGGACGCCATCCCAATATCGTCGAGATCGGCATCTTTTCTGCAATGTGGTCGGAGCACTGTTCCTACAAATCGAGCAAGAAATACCTGAACGGTTTCCCGACCAAGGCACCCTGGGTCATTCAGGGGCCGGGCGAAAATGCGGGCGTGATCGATATTGGTGACGGGATGGCGGCTGTCTTCAAGATGGAGAGCCACAATCACCCTTCCTTCATCGAACCGTTCCAGGGGGCGGCGACAGGTGTCGGAGGGATATTGCGTGACATCTTCACCATGGGTGCCAGACCGGTAGCCAATCTCAATGCGCTGCGTTTCGGAAAAGTCAGGGGCAGTGATGATACTGCCAAATACCAGAGACACCTTGTGCGCGGTGTGGTAGACGGCATCGGTTCCTACGGGAACTGTATGGGGGTTCCTACCATCGGCGGGGAAGTGAGCTTTGATGAAAGCTACAACGGGAACATTCTGGTCAATGCCTTTTCTCTGGGACTGGTCAAAACAGATGAGATCTTCCTGGGCGTGGCATCGGGTGTGGGGAATCCTGTCATGTATGTAGGATCGAAAACAGGACGTGACGGCCTTGGCGGAGCAGTCATGAGTTCAGACTCTTTTACCGAAGAGTCCAAGTCGCTGCGCCCGACCGTACAGGTGGGGGATCCATTCACGGAAAAACTTCTTCTTGAAGCCTGTCTTGAGCTTTTCAAGACGGATGCGATCATCGGTATCCAGGATATGGGAGCGGCAGGGCTGACCTCTTCCGCATTTGAAATGGCAGGCAAAACAGGGGCCGGGCTCATAATGCATCTGGACAAGGTGCCTGCAAGGGAAGAGGGGATGACGCCTTATGACTTCATGCTTTCAGAATCTCAGGAACGTATGCTTATCTGCGCGAAAAAAGGCAGAGAGCAGGAGATCATCGATATTTTTGAGAAATGGGAACTGGATGTCGCCGTCATAGGCGAAGTGACCGACACGGAAAGAATGGAACTTTTTTGGCACGGAGACAAGGTCTGCGACATGCCGATTGCACCGGTCAGCGAAGAAGCACCGATCCTTGACAGGCCGACGGCAAGGCTGGCTTATCTTGACGATGTCCATGCCAAATCGGTCGATGATTTTGAAAAGGTTTCTGACCAGGAAGCGTATGAAAAACTGCTTGCTTCCCTTGAAGTCGTGGATAAAGCATGGGTCTACAATCAATATGATTCCATGGTACAGACCAATACGACCAAACATCCGGGCAGCCTTGATGCTTCATCTATCCGCGTCAAAGAGAACGGCAGGGCGCTGGCGATGAGTTCGGACTGCAACCCCCGCTACTGCTATATCGATCCCAAAGGCGGTGCAGCACTGGCAGTAGTGGAGTCGGGGCGTAATGTCGCAATGAGCGGTGCACGGCCTCTCTCCATCACAGACTGCCTCAACTACGGGAACCCGGAGAACCCGGAAGTGATGTGGCAGTTCGCCCAGGGCTGCGAAGGCATCAAGGAAGCATGCCAGGCGCTCAATACACCGGTCGTTTCAGGAAATGTTTCCCTCTATAACGAAACCAACGGTGTTTCGGTCTTCCCGACACCTGCCATTGCCATGGTAGGGCTTAATGAGGATCAGAACAAGGTCCTTCCTTCGGCATTCCGTGAAGAAGGGAACAACATCGTCCTCATCGGGGAGACCAAAGGCGAGTTTGGCGGATCACTCTACATCAAAGAGCTTTTTGGCGAGACTGTAGGGAAATTGCCGACGTTTGGCTACGAAGATGAACTGAAGCTTTGGGAGTTGGTGATCACTGCCAACAAGATCGGCATTCTGCATGCCGCCAAAGATGTCAATATCGGGGGTGTTGCCATAGCACTTTCCAAAATGGCCGCAGTCTCCGGAAAGGGGATATCCGCCAAAGTCTCTGTCTCTCAGAGCAGGGATATCTTTGACGAATCGCAAAGCAGGGCACTGGTCGAAGTCAGCGATGCAGACCTGGATGAACTGCTTGCTATCGCTTCGGGACTTGGACTGATGGCTGAAGTCGTTGGCAAGGTCGGCGGTGATGTTGTAAAGGTGAATGATGTGGAGCTTCCGCTCGATACAGTGAAAGATACCTATTTTCATACCTTTTCACGAACGATCGAGCAGGATCTTTAAAAAACATAGAAAAAAGAGGAAAAAATGAGAGCATTATTAAGCGTAAGCGACAAAACAGGCATCGTTGAATTTGCCAGAGGATTGGAAAAACTGGGATGGGAGATCATTTCGACAGGGGGGACGTACAAAACACTTTCGACAGCGGGGGTCAAAGTCATCGAGATCGATGAAGTGACGAAATTCCCGGAGTGCTTTGAAGGGCGCGTGAAGACGCTGAACCCTTTTGTCCATGGCGGTATTTTGCATAAGCGCGGGGACAAAGCACATGTGAAACAGGCAAAAGAACTGGGAGTAGAAGGTATCGACCTGGTCTGCGTCAACCTCTATCCGTTCAAAGAGACGATCGAAAGAACGGACGATTTCGACGAGATCATCGAAAATATCGATATCGGCGGACCGACAATGGTGCGCTCTGCGGCAAAGAACTTTGTGGATGTGCTTATCGTGACGGATGTGAATGATTATGAGGAAGTGCTGGGTGCCCTGGAGCATGAGAATGACAGCATGGAGTTTAGACGCGGACTGATGATCAAAGCTTTTGAGCATACCGCAGCCTATGATTCCATGATCGCCAATTATATGAACAAACGCTATAACAACGGATTTGGAGCCTATCAGTTCATTACCGGAAAGAAAGTCTTTCAGACACGCTACGGGGAAAACCCTCACCAGCAGGGCGCACTTTATGAGTTTGACAGACATTTCACGGAAAACTTCAAGCAGCTCAAGGGCGAAGCGAGTTTCAACAACATCAATGATGTCAACGGTGCACTGAAGATCGCTTCGAGTTTCGGAGATGAAAATGCAGTGTGTATCGTCAAACACGGCAATCCCTGCGGTTTTGCCATCAGAGAGACTTTGCTGGATGCGTATGTGGAAGCGCTTAAATGTGATCCTGTATCGGCATTCGGCGGCGTAGTAGCGGTCAACGGTGTTGTGGACGGGACATTGGCGGAAAAGATGAACGAAATTTTCCTTGAAGTGGTCATGGCAGCGGATTTCACCGCTGAAGCACTGGAGATCTTTGCAAAGAAAAAACGTCTCAAACTTTTTGCACAGGGCGGCAAAAAACTGGTCATGAGCAAAGATTCCCATGACTTCAAGCATGTAGACGGGGGATTCGTTTACCAGAACTCAGACTGCATTTGTGACAATGAAGTACACAATGCTCAGCGAAAATCGGAACTGGCAGCATCCAAGCAGGAGATGAAAGACCTTGAGATCGCCTGGAAAGTGGCAGGTATGACCAAGTCCAACTGTGTGGTCTATGTCAAAGACTCTGCCATGGTCGCTGTCGGCATGGGAATGACAAGCCGCGTGGACGCTGCACAGTGTGCACTTAAAAAAGCAAGAGAGATGGGGTTGGATGTCAGCGGTGCCGCTATGGCATCCGAAGCTTTCTTCCCCTTCAGGGATTCGATCGATGCGGCTGCTTCGGCAGGTGTCAAAGCCATTATTGAACCGGGAGGCTCCATCCGTGACGATGAAGTGATAGAAGCAGCCAACGAGCACGGTATTTCACTCTATTTCACGACAGTGAGGCACTTTCTGCACTAATCGCAAGCTT
>Ga0256841_1002336_pt1 | contig 15226 bp, 9 predicted proteins | sample 356308metaG_FD_185971 | JGI IMG/M metagenome (GOLD analysis project Ga0256841, IMG submission 185971) | Hydrothermal vent microbial communities from Mid Atlantic Ridge, Atlantic Ocean - 356-308 | ecosystem: Environmental > Aquatic > Marine > Hydrothermal vents | place: Atlantic Ocean: Mid... | reverse complement strand
GTCAGCGTCGTCTTGCCGTGGTCAACGTGACCAATCGTGCCGATGTTCACATGCGGTTTCGTGCGTTCAAACTTTTCCTTTGCCATGGTGGCCTCCTCTTGTCCGTATTCGCGCCGTCTTTACGCGTATTTCGCCTGGATTTCTTCGCTGATGTTCTGCGGCACCGGTTCGTAGTGGTCGAACAGCATGGTGAAGTTCGCCCGCCCCGAGGACATGGAACGAAGGGTGTTGATGTAGCCGAACATGTTGGCCAGCGGCACGAAGGCGTTGATCACGATCGCGTTGCCGCGGGTTTCCTGGCCCTGCACCTGGCCGCGGCGCGACGTCAGATCGCCGATGATGTTGCCGGTGTATTCCTCCGGCGTCACCACCTCGACCTTCATGATCGGCTCCAGCAGCTTGGCGCCGGCCAGTTTCAGCCCCTCGCGCATGCACATGCGGGCGGCGATCTCGAAGGCCAGCACCGAGCTGTCCACGTCGTGATACTTGCCGTCCACCAGCGCCACCTTGAAGTCGATCACCGGGAACCCGGCCAGCGGACCCGAATCCATCACCGACTGGATGCCCTTTTCGACGCCCGGAATGTATTCCTTGGGCACGGCACCGCCGACGATGCGGCTTTCGAAGGAATAGCCCTCGCCCGGCTCGGTCGGCGCGATTTCCATCTTGACCTCGGCGAACTGGCCCGAACCACCCGACTGTTTCTTGTGGGTGTAGGTATGCTCGATCATCTTCGAGATGGTCTCGCGATAGGCAACCTGCGGCTGGCCGATGTTGGCCTCGACCTTGAATTCGCGCTTCAGGCGGTCCACCAGGATATCCAGGTGAAGTTCGCCCATGCCCTTCATGATGGTCTGGCCGCTTTCAAAGTCGGTCTCGACGCGGAAGGACGGGTCTTCGGCCGCCAGGCGGGCAAGGCCGGCCGACATCTTTTCCTGGTCGGCCTTGGTCTTGGGCTCGACCGCGATCTCGATCACCGGATCGGGGAAGGTCATGGTTTCCAGCACCACCGGATCGTTGACCGCGCACAGCGTGTCGCCGGTGGTGGTGTCCTTGAGGCCCGCAAGCGCGATGATGTCGCCGGCAAATGCCTCGTCGATTTCCTCGCGGTTGTTGGAGTGCATCATCATCATCCGGCCGATGCGCTCTTTCTTGCCCTTGGTCGAATTGAGGATGCTGTCGCCCTTCCTCAGCGTGCCCGAATAGATGCGGGTGAAGGTGAGCGAGCCGACGAACGGGTCGTTCATGATCTTGAATGCCAGCGCCGAGAACGGCATGTCGTCATCGGCCCGGCGGGCGATGGTGCGTTCTTCGCTTTCGTCGCCGGGCTTGAAGCCCACGTAGTCTTCGACATCCAGCGGGCTGGGCAGATAGTCGAGCACCGCGTTCAGGAGCGGCTGCACGCCCTTGTTCTTGAAGGCCGAACCGGCCAGAACCGGCACGAAGGACAAGGACAGCGTGCCCTTGCGGATCAGCTTGCGCAGGGTCTCGACGTCGGGCTCTTCGCCTTCGAGATAGGCCATCATCGCGTCGTCGTCCATTTCGACGGCGGTCTCGATCAGCTTGCCGCGCCATTCCTCGGCCTGCGCCTTCAGGCTGTCGCGCACCGGGCGCTTTTCCCAGGTGGCGCCCAGGTCGTCGCCGGCCCAGACCCATTCTTCCATGGTGATCAGGTCAACGATGCCTTCCAGTTCGTTTTCCGCCCCGATCGGAATCTGGATCGGTGCCGGCGTCGCGCCGGTGCGGTCCTGGATCATGTGGACGCAATTGAAGAAATCGGCGCCGATCTTGTCCATCTTGTTGACGAAGACGATGCGCGGCACCTTGTAACGGTCGGCCTGGCGCCAGACGGTTTCGGTCTGCGGCTCGACACCGGCGTTGGCGTCCAGCACGGCGACCGCGCCGTCGAGCACGGCGAGCGAGCGCTCGACCTCGATGGTGAAATCCACGTGGCCGGGGGTGTCGATGATGTTCAGGCGATGCTTTTCGGTATCGGCGCTCTTGCCGTCCTCGGTGCGTTCCCAGAACGTGGTGGTGGCCGCCGAGGTGATGGTGATGCCGCGCTCCTGCTCCTGCTCCATCCAGTCCATGGTCGCGGCGCCGTCGTGCACCTCGCCGATGTTGTGCGACTTGCCGGTGTAATACAGGATCCGCTCGGTCACGGTGGTCTTGCCCGCGTCGATGTGGGCCATGATACCGAAGTTGCGGTATCGTTCGAGGGGGTATTCGCGTGCCATCTGTTCAGCCTCGGGCTTGTGTTACCAGCGGTAGTGGCTGAACGCCTTGTTCGCGTCGGCCATCTTGTGGGTGTCTTCACGTTTCTTCACGGCCGCGCCGCGGCCATTCACGGCATCGACCAGTTCGCCGGCCAGACGCTCTTCCATGGTCTTTTCGTTGCGCGCGCGGCTGGCGGCGATCAGCCAGCGGATCGCCAGCGCGTCGCGACGCTCGGGGCGCACCTCGACGGGCACCTGGTAGGTGGCGCCGCCCACCCGGCGGGAGCGCACCTCCACCGTCGGCTTGATGTTGTCGAGCGCCTCGTGGAACACCTCGACCGGTGCGCGCTTGAGCTTCTCCTCGACCCGGTCGAAGGCATTGTAGACGATACGCTCGGCGACCGACTTCTTTCCGTCGATCATCAGGTTGTTCATGAACTTGGTCAGCATGCGATCGCCAAACTTGGCGTCGGGCAGGACTTCGCGCTTTTCGGCGGCGTGACGGCGGGACATCTGTTCTTCCTCTTACTTCGGACGCTTGGCGCCATATTTCGAACGGCGCTGGCGGCGGTCTTTCACGCCCTGGGTGTCAAGGACACCGCGCAGGATGTGGTAGCGCACGCCCGGGAGGTCTTTCACCCGGCCGCCACGGATCAGGACCACCGAGTGTTCCTGAAGGTTGTGGCTTTCGCCGGGGATGTAGCTGATCACCTCGTAGCCGTTGGTCAGGCGCACCTTGGCAACCTTGCGCATGGCCGAGTTCGGCTTCTTCGGCGTCGTCGTGTAGACGCGCGTGCACACACCGCGTTTTTGCGGGCAGGACTCCAGATGCAGGGACTTGGAGCGTTTGACTTTCGGCCGCCGCGGCTTGCGGATCAGCTGCTGGATCGTTGGCATTGGGTATCGTTCCCCGTGTTGCAACCGTTTCTGTTCATCGCGCGTCATGCGCCACGCGCAAAACGCAAAAACCGCATGCCCCCAATTCCGGCGGGAACGACGCGGTGGAAACTCAGAGGATCGGGACAGCAATAGTCCGGATCGTGACCACTTCAGTTCTGCAGTCAGGCAACAGGGAAACCCCGGGGCCCGAGTGCGCGCGGTATATGAAGAGTCGCCCCGCTTGTCAACAGCCGCCCTGTGCACGGGCGCCCGGGGAGGCGCAATCAGCGAATGCGCAGCCCCACGGGGCCCGCGCGCCGGGCGAGCCTCGCCTCGCGAAGCAGGGTGAAGGTGCCGGTCGCGACAACGATCGCGGCGCCAAGCAGGGTCGGCGCATCGGGCCATTCGCCGAAAAACACCCACCCCAGCACCAGCGCCCACAAGAGGCTGGTATAGCGAAATGGCGTCACCGCTCCGATATGCCCGGTTCGCATGGCCATGACACTGAACACGTAGCCGCCGAAAATGAAGACCGATGCCGCCAGCAGGCGGGCCCAGCCCTGCGCGCTGACGGGCGCCCATTCGGACGCCAGGGAGGCCGCCCCGAAGGCCAGCGTGACCGAAACCGCCGCCACCAGCGCCACCACCAGCGAGGGCACCTGCCTCGACAGCCGCCGGGCGGCCAGATCACGCACCGTGACCATCAGCACCGCCAGCACCGCGTAGACCGAATAATGGTTGAAACCGCGCGCGCCGGGCTGCACGATCATCACAACGCCGATGAAGCCGACCAGGATCGCCAGCAGGCGCCGCCAGCCCACGGCCTCGCCCAGAAAGACCGCGCCAGCCAGCGACACCGACAGCGGCAGCGCCTGCAGGATGGCCGTCGCATTGGCGATCGGCATGTTGAACAGGGCCGAGATGAAGAAATACGCGGCGGCGATTTCGGCCGCCGTGCGCAGGGCGATCAGCCCCCGGTCGCGCCGACCGACGGCCACCCTGAACGCCCCCGTCCGCCATGCCAGCACCGCCATGAATGCGCCGGTCACGGTTCCGCGCAGGAACACCGCCTGGGCAAGCGGCACCTCGTCGGCCAGCGCCTTCATGCAGGTGTCGTTCAGCGTGAAAGCCGCCATCGAGCCCATCATCAGCAGCGCGCCGCGCAGGTTTTCGTTTCGTTGCTCCATGAGCCTGGCTTCGCCTTTCGAAAACAGCACCGGGCCGGGCCGGCGCCGGCCGGGTCCGGTTTCTCCGGGCTGCTATCGCAAATCCCCGGGCGACGAAACCGAAACACGACCCCCGCCGGCATGAACACGCCCCCGGCAAAAAGGGACCGGCCCCGCGCAACACCGCAGGGCCGGCTCCGTATCCGGTTGGACACCCCGTTATTCGTCGCGGCTTTCCGGCGTGCTGACGATGGTCGTGTCGAATTCGTCGCCGCCGACGAAATCATCCACCGGCGCGGCCAGGGCTGCGGCGGCTTCCGCCTGGGCACGGGCTTCCTCGATCACCGCCAGATCGCGTTCGGTCGCAATTCTGCGAATCTTCTGCGTGGCGCCACCGGTGCCCGCCGGGATCAGCCGCCCGACGATCACGTTTTCCTTCAGCCCGACCAGCTTGTCGCGCTTGCCCTGCACCGAGGCTTCGGTCAGCACGCGCGTGGTCTCCTGGAACGACGCCGCCGAGATGAAGGAGCGCGTCTGCAGGCTGGCCTTGGTGATGCCCAGCAGGATCGGCCCGCCCTCGGCCGGGCGGCCGCCCTTGGCGATCGCCTTTTCGTTTGCCGCGTCGAACTCTTCCTTGTCCACATGTTCGCCCTTGAGAAGGGTCGTCTCGCCGCTGTCGGTCACTTCCCATTTCTGGAGCATCTGGCGCACGATCACTTCGATATGCTTGTCGTTGATCTTCACGCCCTGAAGCCGGTAGACGTCCTGCACCTCGTCGATCATGTAGTTGGCAAGCGCTTCGACACCGAGGATCGACAGGATGTCGTGCGGGGCCGGGTTGCCGTCCATGATGTAGTCGCCCTTCTGCACGAAGTCGCCTTCGGCCACGGGAATATGCTTGCCCTTGGGCACCATGTATTCGACCGGCTCCATGCTTTCGTCCGCGGGTTCGATGGTGATGCGCCGCTTGTTCTTGTAGTCGCGCCCGAAGCGAACGTAGCCGTCGATTTCGGCGATGATGGCGTGGGACTTGGGACGCCGCGCCTCGAACAGTTCCGCCACCCGCGGCAGACCGCCGGTGATGTCCTTGGTCTTGGCCCCTTCGCGCGGGATACGGGCCACCACGTCACCGGCCTCGATCTGCTGGCCGTCCTCCACCGAAAGCACCGCATCCACCGACATCGGGTAGGTCAGCGGCACGCCGGCTTCGTTGCGGATCGGCTCCCCGTCCTTGTCAACCAGAATGATCTCGGGCTTCAGGTCGTTGCCCTTGGGCGCCGTGCGCCAGTCGACCACGATCTTCTGCACCATGCCGGTGGCGTCGTCGGTATCTTCGCGCACCGAAACGCCGCTGGTCAGATCGACGAATTTCACCTGGCCGCCCTTTTCGGCAATGATCGGCAAGGTGTAGGGATCCCATTCGAACAGCTTCTGGCCGCGTTCGATCGCGTCGCCTTCCCCGACATAAAGCTTGGAGCCGTAGGACAGCTTGTGGTTCGCGCGCTCCTGGCCGTTTTCATCGATGATCAGCAGCTTCATGTTGCGCCCCATCACCACCATCTCGCCGGCGGCGTTCTGCAGCACATTGGCATTGACGAACTTGATGCGCCCTGCCTGGTTCGCTTCCAGGAAAGACTGCTGCCCGCCCTGGGCAACACCGCCGATGTGGAACGTGCGCATGGTCAGCTGCGTGCCCGGCTCGCCGATCGACTGGGCCGCGATGATGCCCACGGCCTCGCCGATGTTCACCATCGTGCCGCGCGCAAGGTCCCGACCGTAGCACATGGTGCATACGCCGTCTTCGGCTTCGCAGGTCAGGGGCGAGCGGATGCGCACGCGCGCCAGGTCGGCGGCTTCCACCTCGTCAGCCTTGCGCTCGTCGATCAGTTCGCCCTTGGACACCAGAACCTCGTCCGTGCCCGGACGCAGGATATCCTCGGCCGCCACACGCCCGAGAATGCGCTCGGCCAGCGTTGCAACCACCTCGCCGTCATTGACGGCCGCCTGCGCGGTAATGGATTTTTCGGTGCCGCAGTCGTGCATGCGAACGATGCAGTCCTGCGCCACGTCCACCAGGCGCCGGGTCAGGTAGCCCGAGTTCGCCGTCTTCAGCGCCGTGTCCGACAGGCCCTTGCGGGCACCGTGGGTGGAGTTGAAATACTCCAGAACCGTCAGGCCTTCCTTGAAGTTCGAGATGATCGGCGTTTCGATGATCTCTCCCGAAGGCTTGGCCATCAGCCCGCGCATGCCGCCCAGCTGTTTCATCTGCGTGACCGAGCCCCGCGCGCCGGAGTGCGCCATCATGTAGACCGAGTTCGGTTCCGCCTCGACACCGTTTTCATCGAAACTCGATGCCGAGATGGTGTCCATCATCGCTTCGGTGACCTTGTCGTTGCACTTCGACCAGGCATCGACGACCTTGTTGTATTTTTCGCCCTGGGTGATCAGCCCGTCCATGTACTGCTGTTCGAACCCCTTGACCTGCGCGCGCGTGTCCTCGACGATCTTCCACTTGCTTTCGGGCACCACCATGTCGTCCTTGCCGAAGGAGATTCCGGCCTTGAAGGCCTCGCGGAAACCCATGGTCATGATCTGGTCGCAGAAGATCACGCTCTCTTTCTGGCCGCAGTAGCGATAGACCGTGTCGATGACCTCCTGCACTTCCTTCTTGCGCAGCAGGCGGTTGACCAGATCGAACGGCGCCTTCGCGCTCAGCGGCAGCAGCACCCCCAGCTTGAGCCGGCCCGGCGTGGTTTCGTACCGCTTCAGAACCTCGTTTCCTTCCTCGTCGATCTGCGCAAGGCGGGCGGTGATCCTGGCGTGCAGGTGCACTTCTCCGGCATCCAGCGCATGCATCACCTCATCGACGTCGGCAAACATCATGCCTTCGCCCTTCATGCCCTTGCGCTCCAGCGAGACATAATAGAGGCCCAGGATCATGTCCTGCGACGGCACGATGATGGGCGCGCCGTTGGCTGGCGACAGCACGTTGTTGGTGGACATCATCAGCACGCGGGTTTCCAGCTGGGCTTCCAGCGAAAGCGGCACATGCACGGCCATCTGGTCGCCGTCGAAGTCGGCGTTGAAGGCGGTGCAGACCAGCGGGTGAAGCTGGATCGCCTTGCCTTCGATCAGGACCGGTTCGAACGCCTGGATGCCAAGCCGGTGCAGCGTCGGCGCCCGGTTCAGCATGACCGGGTGTTCGCGGATCACCTCGTCCAGGATGTCCCAGACCTCGGGGCGTTCCTTTTCGACCAGCTTCTTGGCCTGTTTCACGGTCGAGGACAGGCCCTTGGCCTCGAGGCGAGAATAGATGAACGGCTTGAACAGTTCCAGCGCCATCTTTTTGGGCAGCCCGCACTGGTGCAGTTTCAGTTCGGGGCCGGTCACGATGACCGAGCGGCCGGAAAAATCCACCCGCTTGCCCAGAAGGTTCTGGCGGAAGCGGCCCTGCTTGCCCTTGAGCATGTCGGAAAGCGATTTCAGCGGACGCTTGTTGGCACCGGTGATGACGCGCCCGCGCCGGCCGTTGTCAAACAGCGCATCGACCGATTCCTGCAACATGCGCTTTTCGTTGCGCACGATGATGTCGGGCGCGCGCAGCTCGATCAGCCGCTTGAGACGGTTGTTGCGGTTGATCACCCGGCGGTAGAGATCGTTCAGGTCCGAGGTGGCAAAACGGCCGCCGTCCAGCGGCACCAGCGGGCGCAACTCGGGCGGGATCACCGGGATCACGGTCATCACCATCCATTCGGGGCGGTTGCCGCTTTCAAGAAAGCTTTCGACGATCTTCAGCCGCTTGATGATCTTCTTCGGCTTGAGTTCGCCGGTGGCCTCTTTCAGGTCTTCGCGCAGCTGCTCGGCCAGCGCTTCCAGGTCGATGGCAGCCAGCATTTCACGGATCGCTTCCGCGCCGATGTTGGCGGTGAAGGCATCGCCGCCATAGGCATCTTCGGCATCCATGAATTCTTCTTCGGTCAGAAGCTGGCCGTAGGTCAGGTCGGTCAGGCCCGGTTCGATCACCACGTAGTTTTCGAAATACAGGATGCGCTCCAGATCGCGCAGCGTCATGTCCAGCATCAAGCCGATGCGCGAGGGCAGCGATTTCAGGAACCAGATATGGGCGACGGGAGCGGCCAGATCGATGTGGCCCATGCGTTCGCGGCGCACCTTCTGCAAGGTGACCTCGACGCCGCATTTTTCGCAGACGACGCCGCGATACTTCATGCGTTTGTATTTGCCGCACAGGCATTCGTAGTCCTTTACCGGCCCGAAGATGCGGGCGCAAAACAGCCCGTCGCGCTCGGGCTTGAAGGTCCGGTAGTTGATGGTCTCGGGCTTCTTGATCTCGCCGTAGGACCACGAGAGAATGCGCTCTGGCGAGGCCAGCGAGATCTTGATCTCGTCAAAGGTCTGCGGCGGAGCAAGCGGGTTGAACGGGTTGGTCGTAAGTTCCTGGTTCATCTTGATATCCTCGATATGTGTGCGAAGGCCGGAGGGCTGCAGAACCGTTTTCCTTCAAGGAAAACGAGCCGGAATTCTTGAAAAATTCCGGCGTAGGAGCGTCAGCTCTCCTCGTCCACCTCCGCATCCAGGAGTTCCATGTTGAGGCCGAGGCCGCGCACTTCCTTCACAAGCACGTTGAAGCTTTCGGGAACGCCGGCTTCGAAGTTGTCTTCGCCCTTCACGATGCTTTCATAGACCTTCGTGCGCCCCGCCACGTCGTCCGACTTGACGGTAAGCATTTCCTGCAGCGTGTAGGCCGCGCCGTAGGCCTCCAGCGCCCAGACCTCCATCTCGCCGAAGCGCTGGCCGCCGAACTGCGCCTTGCCGCCCAGCGGCTGCTGGGTGACCAGGCTGTAGGGACCGGTGGAGCGCGCGTGAATCTTGTCGTCCACCAGGTGGTGCAGTTTCAGCAGATACTTGACCCCGACGGTGACCGGGCGCGAGAACTGCTCACCGGTGCGCCCGTCGAACAGGATCGACTGGGCGCTGGTTTCAAAGCCGGCGCGCGTCAGGGCATCGTTGATGTCCTCTTCCTTGGCACCATCGAACACCGGCGTCGCGATCGGCACGCCGCGCGTCACCTTCGAGGCCGCTTCGACAAGCTCGTCCTCGTCCATGTCCTTGATGCCCTCGTTCCAGACCTCCTCGCCATACGCGATCTTCATGGCGTCCTGCACCGGGGTCATGTCGCCGGTGCGCCGATAGGCGTCCAGCGCCTGCGCAATCTGCTGACCCAGCCCGCGCGAGGCCCAGCCCATGTGGGTTTCAAGGATCTGACCGACATTCATCCGCGACGGCACGCCCAGCGGGTTCAGCACGAAATCGACCGGGGTGCCATCGGCGAGGAACGGCATGTCCTCCATCGGCACGACCCTGGAGATCACGCCCTTGTTGCCGTGACGCCCGGCCATCTTGTCGCCCGGCTGCAGCTTGCGCTTCACGGCGACGAAGACCTTGACCATCTTCATCACCCCCGGCGGCAGATCGTCGCCACGGCGGACCTTTTCGACCTTGTCCTCGAAACGGTGTTCGAGCGAGCGTTTCTGGATTTCATACTGCTCGTTCAGCGCCTCGATCTCGGCCGCTTCCTTGTCGTCGGCCAGCGCCAGCTGCCACCACTGGCCGCGGCCGAGGCTTTCCAGAAGCTCCTCGGTGATCTTCGACTTCGGCTTCACCCCCTTGGGGCCCTTGACCGCGGTCTTGCCCAGAAGCATCCCCTTCAGCCGGGCATAGATGTTGCGGTCGAGAATCGCCATCTCGTCGTCGCGGTCGCGCGCCAGGCGCTCGACCTCCTCGCGCTCGATCTGCAGGGCGCGTTCGTCCTTTTCGATGCCGTGGCGGTTGAACACCCGCACCTCGACAACGGTGCCGAAATCGCCCGGCTTGACGCGCAACGAGGTGTCGCGCACGTCAGAGGCCTTTTCGCCGAAGATGGCGCGCAAGAGCTTCTCCTCGGGTGTCATCGGGCTTTCGCCCTTGGGGGTGATCTTGCCGACCAGGATATCGCCCGGCCCCACTTCGGCGCCGATATAGACGATCCCCGCCTCGTCGAGGTTGCGCAGCGCTTCCTCGCCGACATTGGGGATGTCGCGGGTGATCTCTTCCGGCCCGAGCTTGGTGTCACGCGCGGCGACTTCGAATTCCTCGATGTGGATCGAGGTGAACACGTCGTCACGCACGATACGCTCGGAAATCAGGATCGAGTCCTCGTAGTTGTAGCCGTTCCAGGGCATGAAGGCGACGATGACGTTCTTGCCGAGCGCCAGTTCGCCCAGATCGGTCGAGGGACCGTCGGCGATCACCTCGCCCTTCTTCACCCGATCGCCCACCTTGACCAGCGGGCGCTGGTTGATGCAGGTGTTCTGGTTCGAACGCTGGAACTTGCGCAACCGGTAGATGTCCACCCCGGGGTCGCCCGGCTCAAGGTCTTCGGTGGCGCGCACGACGATCCGCTGGGCATCGACCTGGTCGATCACCCCGCCCCGTCCGGCCATGATCGCGGCGCCCGAATCGCGGGCCACGACTCTTTCGATGCCGGTGCCCACCAGCGGCGCCTCGGCCTGAAGCAGCGGCACCGCCTGACGCTGCATGTTCGAGCCCATCAGCGCCCGGTTGGCGTCGTCGTTTTCCAGGAACGGAATGAGCGAGGCCGCCACCGAAACCAGCTGTTTCGGCGAAACGTCGATCAGATCGACGTTTTCGGGCGGCTGCAGCGCATATTCGCCGGACTTGCGGGTCGAAACCAGATCGTTCAGGAACCGCCCGTTCTCGTCGAGCCGCGCGTTGGCCTGGGCCACCGTGTGGCGCATTTCCTCGGTTGCCGACATGTATTGCACCTCGTCGGTAACCTGGCCGTTCACCACCTTGCGATAGGGCGTTTCGATGAAGCCGTACTTGTTGACCCGCGCGAAAGTGGCCAACGAGTTGATCAGCCCGATGTTCGGCCCTTCGGGCGTTTCGATCGGGCACATCCGCCCGTAGTGGGTGGGATGCACGTCGCGCACCTCGAAGCCGGCGCGTTCGCGCGTCAGCCCGCCCGGACCCAGCGCCGAAAGCCGGCGCTTGTGGGTGACTTCGGACAGCGGGTTGGTCTGGTCCATGAACTGCGACAACTGCGACGAGCCGAAGAACTCGCGCACCGCGGCGGCGGCCGGTTTGGCGTTGATTAGGTCCTGCGGCATCACCGTGTCGATCTCGACCGAGGACATCCGCTCCTTGATCGCGCGTTCCATGCGCAAAAGGCCGACGCGATACTGGTTTTCCATCAGCTCGCCGACCGAACGCACCCGGCGGTTGCCGAGGTGGTCGATGTCGTCCACATCGCCCTTGTCATCGCGCAGATCGACCAGCCCCTTGATGCAGGCCACGATGTCCTCCTTGCGCAGGGTGCGCAGCGTGTCGGGCGCATCCAGATCAAGGCGCATGTTCATCTTCACCCGGCCGACGGCCGAAAGATCGTAGCGCTCGGGGTCGAAGAACAGCGTGTCGAACAGCGCCGAGGCGGCATCGACGGTGGGCGGTTCCCCCGGACGCATCACCCGATAGATGTCCATGAGCGCGGTTTCCCGGTTCATGTTCTTGTCCACCGCCATGGTGTTGCGGATGTAGGGGCCGACGTTCACCCCGTCGATGTCCAGCACCGGGATGTCGGTGATGCCGGCATCCAGCAGCTCCTTGAGGCTGCCGCCGACAACCTCGCCGTCCTTGTCCACCTCCCAGGTCAGTTCATCGCCGGCCTCGACGTAGATCGCGCCGGTTTCCTCGTTGATGATGTCCTTGGCGACGAACCGGCCGACGATCTTGTCGAACGGCAGCAGGATGTCCTGCACCTTGCCTTCGTCGATCAGTTTCTTGACCGCGCGCGGGGTGACCTTCTTGCCGGCTTCGGCAATCACCTTGCCGGTCGCGGCATCGACGATGTCGTATTCCGGGCGCGAACCGCGGATGCGTTCGGGGAAAAACTTCGTGACCCAACCCTTGTTCTTCTTCAGCTTGAACTGGACGGTATCGTAGTAGGCGTCCATGATCGCTTCCTGATCCATGCCAAGCGCATAGAGAAGCGTGGTCACCGGCAGTTTGCGGCGGCGGTCGATGCGCGCATGGACGATGTCCTTTGCGTCGAACTCGAAATCCAGCCACGAGCCACGATAGGGAATGATACGGCAGGCGAACAGCAGCTTGCCCGAGGAATGGGTCTTGCCCCGGTCGTGATCGTAGAACACGCCGGGCGAGCGGTGCATCTGGGACACGATGACCCGCTCGGTGCCGTTCACGATGAAGGTGCCGTTGGGGGTCATCAGCGGCATGTCCCCCATGAACACGTCCTGTTCCTTGATGTCCTTGACCGACTTGGCGCCGGTGTCCTCGTCCACATCGAAGACGATCAGGCGCAGCGTCACCTTGAGCGGCGCGCCGTAGGTCATGTCGCGCTGCTGGCACTCCTCGACATCGTATTTCGGCTTCTCCAGTTCGTATCTTGCGAATTCCAGCACCGCGGTCTCATTGAAATCCTTGATCGGGAAAACCGACTGGAACACGCCCTGCAGCCCTTCGCCGTCCGTGGGTTCGGGGCCCTCGCCGGAGTTCAGGAACAGATCGTAGGAGGATTTCTGAACCTCGATGAGGTTCGGCATGTCCAGGACTTCGCGGATTTTTCCGTAGTATTTGCGGAGACGTTTCTGGCCGATGTAGGAAGAAGCCATGCTCGTGATCACCTTTCGCTTTTCGCAAGCGCATCATCCGCCGGGGCCACGGTGATACACCCTTGAAACAAGAGTTTCGGTCCATTCCCGCGCACCGTCCCACCGGCGCGCTCCCGATCCGAAAACCTCTCTTCAGGAACGGCCCGCGCGGGCCCCTCGTAAAGACAGGTTCGGCCGGGCACGGTTTTCGTGCCCAGCCAGCAATTCCTGCAGGCCCCGAAAGGCCCCCGCCATCAGTCCAGCGAAACTTCGGCGCCTGCCGCTTCCAGTTTGCCCTTGACCTCTTCGGCTTCCTCTTTCGATACGCCTTCCTTGATCTTGCCGCCGGCCTCGACCAGATCCTTGGCCTCCTTCAGGCCCAGGCCGGTGATGCTGCGCACTTCCTTGATCACGTTGATCTTGGATGCGCCGGCGTTCTTCAGGACGACATCGAATTCGGTCTTTTCCTCGGCCGCGGCACCGCCGGCCTCGCCGCCGCCGGCCGCCATGACGACAGCACCGCCGGCCGCGGGTTCGATTCCGTATTCGTCCTTGAGGATGGTTTTCAGTTCCTGGGCCTCGAGAAGGGTCAGACCCACGATCTCTTCAGCAAGTTTCTTCAGATCAGCCATTTCAGTTTTCCGTTTCTTTCGATGTGTTCCGACGCGGGCGTTTCGCCCCATGCGGATCGTTCAGTTGACTCAGGCAGAGGCCCTGTCCTCGATGGTGGACAGGATGCCCGCGATGTTGGAAGCAGGTGCGCCAATGGAACCGGCGATGTTCGAGGCCGGAGCGGCAAGCATCGACGCGATCTGAGCGATCAGCTCGTCACGCGACGGCATCTTGGCAACGGCCTTCACACCATCGACATCCAGCGCCGTCCCGCCCATTGCCCCGCCCAGGATCACGAGCTTGTCGTTCTCCTTCGCATAGGCATCGACCACCTTGGCCGCAGCCACGGGATCTTCGGAATAGGCCAGAACGGTCATGCCGTTGAGAAGATCACCGATCACTTCGTTCGGGGTTCCCTCAAGGGCGATCTTGGCGAGCCTGTTCTTGGCAACGCGAACGGCACCACCTGCCTCGCGCATTTGCGCGCGCAGATCCTGCATTTCGGCAACTGTCAGACCTGCATAGTGCGCAACGACGACCACGCCAGAGCTTTCAAAGATCTGGCCGAGTTCCTCGACCACTTTCTCTTTCTGGGCTCTATCCACAGTTTCACTCCAAGTAGTGGAGGGTCAGACCCTCCGGCTCGTGTTTTGCCGGGCAAGCGCCCGACAATCGGGTCCTTACGGGTCCTTCGCAATCTCGCCCAAGGGATCAAGCCCTTGAATTCATTGTTCATTTCCCGTCTCAGGCAGGAATTATGACCGCAGGGTCACCCACCATCTCGGACGAAACAGCCGGGCCGCCCGAATCCTCCGGCAACCTGACTCGCGGTGTATTTAGGGGGTTTCCCGGCGAATGTGAAGAGGGAAAGTCGCCTCAGGCGGCACGGGCCTTTTCCATCAGCAGAAAGGTCATCATTCCCACCGGAGGCCAGGGCTTCTGCTCGACCAGTTTCAGGCTCTGTTCGCCCAGCATGCGGTCCAGTTCGAAATCCGAATGCCACCCCAGAATGTTCGAAAAGGGCGAACTGATCTTCTCGACAAACGCAAGCATGCCCTTTTCGCGTGCGAAATGGTTAGTGATCAACACCTGTCCGCCGGGTTTGCACACGCGCGCCATTTCCCCAAGCACGCGTTCGGGCTCGGGGACAACGGACATGATGTGCATGGCAACAACAAAGTCGAAATGGTCATCGGGGAACTGCAGTTCGCGGGCGTCCATCAAGGCCAGGCTCTCGACCTGCCCAAGCGCCAGATCGCGGGTTCGGGCCGTGGCCTTTTCAAGCATTTCCTCACTGGCGTCGATCCCCGTCACACGGAGGTTGCGCTGGTAATGCGCCAGCGACAATCCGGTGCCGACCCCGACCTCGAGCACCCGCGCGCGCCTGCCCGAGGCGCTGTTGTTGACATGCGCCACCGCCTGGCGCCGCCCCGGCATGGTCACCCAGCCAAAGGTCTGATCGTAGAAATGCGACCAGCGCGCATATGATGTCCTTACTGCATCGATATCCATTCAGGTTTCTCCCGTTATCCTCTTTTTCTTCTGGACGTCACCAGCAGGTTCCCCAGCACCAGCACGACATAGATGAAACTGATCAGAACAAGGCTTTCCCACGGCCGCGTGATGATGGCCAGCCCCGCAATCGCCAGACCGATGATCAGGAAAC
>Ga0256841_1002335_pt1 | contig 15234 bp, 11 predicted proteins | sample 356308metaG_FD_185971 | JGI IMG/M metagenome (GOLD analysis project Ga0256841, IMG submission 185971) | Hydrothermal vent microbial communities from Mid Atlantic Ridge, Atlantic Ocean - 356-308 | ecosystem: Environmental > Aquatic > Marine > Hydrothermal vents | place: Atlantic Ocean: Mid... | reverse complement strand
AGCCCCTAGTAACTACCGCGACGTTTAATGCCGAAGTAGTCCCTAAGAAATAATGTCCTGTGTATATAGTTGAGTCCATTAAAGAAACATTGTTCCATCAGGATATTTTTGACTTTGGCGCTTTGGTATTAGGATTGATGTATGTCTTACTTATGGCGCAAGGCAGGAGAGTTGGGTGGCTCGCAGGCATTTTGAGTTGTGCGATCATTTTATGGAAGGATATCGTACAATACACACTTTATGCAGATGCTGGGCTTCAAGTGTACTACATCATTATGGGAGGAATTGGGTTTGGCTTTTGGAAACGGGACAGGGTCGCCAAGGGAGCATTTGGCACAAGAGAATGGCCCCTTGGAAGACATATTTGGATCTGGATCATCGGCGCAATGTTTTCTGTAACGCTAGGAAAATGGCTTTCCAATACACCTGCCGCACTTCCTTTTATTGATAGTATTACCACAGTATTTGCAATCCTAGCAACAGGCCTAATGGTACTCAAACTCCGCTCGAATTGGATTTATTGGATGGTTATAGATGCTGCCTATATGTATATTTACCAACGCCAAGGAGCGTATTATTTCGCCTTACTATCCTTTGTTTATCTCGTGTTATCTGTATATGGTTATTGGTCATGGAAAAGAGTAGATAGCGAAATTAGGGTGACCTATTAATTTTGCCGAAACATGATAACTTGGCTCAAACCCCTGTTTAAACAGCGAAACCCGCTAGGTATCACTCTTTTCAGAATACTGTTTTTTTTATAGAATGCCCCTACTCGGATGGATAAATCGGAAGATTATTAGTGCCGTAGGTAAAGCACACTTGCTTAGGCAATCGTTACTTAGTACCCCTTGTTCTTCCATCAAAAAAGGCCCTATACTAACACAAGGTCATTCTCAATGTCTCAAAGTCGAGATTTTCTCGATACTTCATACCAAATTGTATGACTCATTTAACCCAAAACTTGCATTAGAAGGACGTTTTCCCTTAAATTTTGAGATATATTCTTAATTTTGTGTGGTTCCAGTATCCCAATACTCAAAGCATTCCAGCATGAGACGATGTACAATAGTATTATTAATTTTTTTCTATATCCCCATAGTGATGCAAGGGCAAGCGTCCTTTGTCCGATATAAGTCCGGCTATTTCATACCAAATCAAAAATTAGAGCTTCATCAATATCCGGATTCTACTATATATGATGGATATGCCTATGTCTTTTTACAATTTGGCAAACACCCGTCATTAAGTGAATTTCGCGCTAGAGGTATATCGTTTATACATTTCATACCTGAGAATACGTATTTTTGTGCAGTTCCCACTTCCATTACTCCTTCTACACTTTATGGTACAGGTGTACACGCCATTTGGGGTTGGCAAAGAAAGATGAAAATATCCGAGTCTGCGGCGTCCTTAATCCTCGCCCCAAATACAGGAAAGGTCTCCTTATATGTGCAGTTTGTACAATCGATAGATTGGGATAAGTTTAAGCGACAGCTCCAAAAACAGGGTATTGCCATACTGGATGAATCTCAATTGCGATATGGTCTGGTAAAACTAGAGATCCCTAAGGACAAATTAGAGTTTTTTCTCGATTTGCCGATCGTAACTTGGGTGGAGGCGCTTCCTCCTCCTCCGGAAGCTATTCGATATCGAGCGATAGGTACAGAACGGGTGGCTCCTTTGCATTATTTCGGTGGTGAGCATTTAAGGGGCAAAGGCATGGTGATTGGTGTCGGAGATAATGGCAAGATCGGACATCATATTGATTTTGGTTCGAGAGTAACCACATTTTCCAAATATGGGACAGGGACTCATGCCACTCATGTCACCGGGATTATCACCGGATATCCGAATCTCAATCCTAGAGAGGGGATTGGTACGGCACCTGATGCACGGATTGTCACATCCTATTTTTCAGATATATTAGACCGAACTCCTGATTTTATTCGAGACTACGGGATGTTGATCACCAATAATTCATATGGGATTAGCGGGGGTAACTGCAACAATGCAGGAGATTATAGTTTATTGGCCGTTTATATAGATGACTTGCAGAATCAGTATGACTCTTTGATACATGTATTTGCAGCGGGTAACAATGGCGGATGGACTTGTAGTCCTTACCCCCCACATTTTGCTACCATTTCCAATGGATGGCAATGTGCTAAAAGTACTTTTACAATAGGAGCTTGCAATCATTTGAACAGCTTGGCTTCCTATTCCAGCCGGGGCCCTACAGATGATGGAAGGATCAAACCCGAAATCGTGGCGGTAGGCAATGATGTTCGATCTACCCGCCCCAACAACACATATGGGGGGGGAGGTGGAACAAGTTATTCCTCTCCGGCAATGACGGGAATAACTACTTTGATGTATGAAAAATACAAACGACAACACAATCACTTTCCTCCTGCAACGCTGATTAAAGCCCTGCTTTGCAATGCAGCGGATGATAAAGGACTGTCCGGACCTGATTACCAATGGGGCTATGGGAGAGTGAATGCAGCACGAGCCATCAGAGACTTGGATAAGAGTCATTATTTTTCAGGGGACTTAAGCGATGGCGATTCTGTATCCTATTCCCTCCAGGTACCCACCAATGCAGAAAACCTAAAAGTTATGGTCATGTGGAGAGACCCTACAGCTGCTCCATATGCGGCACCCACTTTAGTCAATGATATCGATATGACTGTAGAAGATCCCTCTTCTTCCCTGTTTGAACCTTGGATTCTGGATCCCTCTCCATCCAAGGTAAACACGGTAGCTATAAGAGGAAAAGATCACCTCAATCCTCAAGAACAAGTTACTATTAATAACCCCGCCTCCGGAGTTTACACGGTAAAACTCAAAGGATACCGCGTACCTTTTGGTCCTCAAAAGTATTATTTGGTTTATTCCTATGATACTTCAGGTATCACCGTCCAATACCCCAATGGGGGCGAAACATGGGTTCCGGGGGAGACAGAATACATTCGTTGGGATGCAATCGGTCATGGCAATGAGACGTTTGATATAGACCAATCTGTGGATAGTGGAGCGACCTGGACACCCCTCGTATCCGGTCTTTCCTCTGCCACTAGAAATTACACTTGGACGGTAAGTGGATCTGCGACGCAGGCTTTAATACGTGTTAAAACAGCTAGTTTGTCAGACCAATCTGATTTTACATTTCAAATCATGGGCACTCCTGTTAACCTCACGGTCAACAGCCCTTGTGAAAGTTATATCCAACTCACCTGGGATACCGTGCCTGATGCGGATTATTATGGGATATATCGGATGGGAAAGGATACTATGACCTTATGGGATACGACATCTGCCGTAGAATATTTGACGGGTGGGTGGTCACAAGATACGACATATTGGTGGAGTGTTGCATCTGTGGATTCACTTCAAAAGCCGGGTAGAAGAGCCACTGCCTTATCGATTACTCCTTCCACCGGAAGCTGTAATTGGTCAAATGATTTAAGTGTGTATGAAATGGTTACCCCTGTTTTTTCAAGGGAAAATACATCTGAAGCATTACCGGCAGTTACGCATTTGTCCCTTGCACTCCGCAATTCAGGTAATAATCCAATCGATACCTTTACAGTTAATTATCAGATAGATGGCGGGCCTGTCGTCTCCCAATCCATACGGGATACCATTCAGCCGAATGACACTACCCACTTTATCTTTACAAATACTGAGAATTTTGTTCCAGGGGAATATCAGTTAGTCTTTTGGACCGAATTGGCCGGAGATGATCATCCGGATAATGATACCCTTCGGGAAATACTCCGCGTTATCGCCAACGATCCCGTTACTTTGCCTTATACCGAAGATTTTGAAGGTGCGGATAGCCTCTTGATATTGGGAAGTTATTCAGGATTGGGTGGGTTAGATGAATGGGACTACCAAAACACCTCAGGCCCCGGTAGGTTGCGAAGTTTTGCTGGTCAAGGCTTCGTACAAGAAGGAAAACGAGCCATTACTTTAGACGCGAACGTCTATGGATCTTACGCAGTTAATAAGTTGATTCTAACACTCAATATGTCCAATTACGATACCAGTTCGAATGATATTCGCCTTCAGTTCGATTATATGCATCATGAAGTAATATCTGTCGATAACCCCAATGATAGAGTCTGGGTCAGAGGTTCTGATACATCCTCTTGGACGGAGATTTACAATCTCTTCGATCATCAAGGAGAAAGAGGACAGTACAATCTCGTACATACAGGACTTTCCATTACCAATAGCTTAAAAACAGCAGGACAGAATTATAGCTCGAGTTTTCAGATTAGATTTGGACAAGAAGGCAATGCGGCTGCAGTGGAAACCACTGCAGAAGATGGATATAGTTTTGACAATATTAAGATCGTAGAAGTGTCTGAAGATCTGGAAGTGCAAGAAGTCTTGAACCCGGGAAATATTGGCTGTGGATTGGGGGTGGAATATCCGGCGATTCGCATTCATAACAATGCCAGTAATGATGCTACCAGTATTGAAGCTCATTACCGTATTAATAACGGTGCGGTAGTGTCAGATACCATTCCTCTAATTGCAGGAGAAACAACACTAGATTATACCTTTAGCACCGGATATGATTTTAGCTCCCTGGGGGACTATCGTATGGATGTCTGGGTGGATTATCCCCCGGATAATTTCTCAGAGAATGATTCGATCAACCAATATCTTATCCGGCATTTACCCAAGATAGATTCTTTTCCCTACCTAGAGGGTTTTGAAGGGCTTGTACAAGGTTGGAGTACTGGCGGAACGGCTTCCTCTTGGGAGTTGGGAACCCCTGCATCCGGTATAATAAGTGAAGCGGCTAAAGGCAAAATGGCTTGGGTAACCAATTTGACCGGTGACTACAACAATGACGAATACTCTTACTTATATTCTCCTTGTTTTGATCTGAGTGGACTCCAAACCCCCATGTTGTCCTTTGCTTATATTTATGAGATTGAAAACAATTACGACTATGGTTGGGTAGAGTATTCTACCGATGGTAATACCTGGACTAAACTCGGGGCCAAAGGCCAAGGAGTAAATTGGTATAACGATAACAAGGATGCATGGGATGATGTTAATGGTCATTGGCATGTTGCAACCATAGAGGTCCCTGTAACAGATACATCTACTATGTTTAGATGGGTACTTCAAACGGATGTTGGTTTGAGAATGGAAGGAATGGGTATTGATCAAGTGACTTTATACGAACACGATACCATATACGATGCAACTAATATCGATACAATCGTTCGTAGTGTTTCGGGAAATAATTGGGTGCCTATCGATTCCAATAGTCAGCATATCCTATCTATTCACCCCAAGGGGCAAAATTTGGGTAATGCTCGAGTGAGCTTGTTCAAATACACAGGGGTACAACGCTATGACGAAAATGCTTATTACGGTTCAAGAAGTTTTGTAATTCACGTTGACAGCACTCCTGTCTCCCCGGTAGATTTGAGAATATATTTTACGGATTCTGAGATAGAAACCCTTCGAAGTGCAAGTAATTGTACACATTGCATTGCACTTTCGGATGCATTTCATATCGAAATAAAAAAATATACTTCCATCTCCGAAGATAGTATTCCCACTAATAACACAGGCGGAACTACTCGATGGATCTCCTTTGACAGTATTCAAGTCCTTCCTTTTGAAAACGGATATTATGCGAGTTTTTCTGTGGATAGTTTTTCGGAGATTTGGATAACCTCTCCTAAATTAGAATATGTAGACTCCATTGCAATCCCTATTCGTCAGGCCTCTGATGATGCGGAGGAACATAAGCAAACAGGATCTGTCAACCCATATAGTAAAACTATTGAACTTACTAAGGATATTGACGATCAGGTGGTAGGGTTGCGATTTGATGATATTCGTATTCCCGCAGGGAGTTTTATTGAAAAAGCGTGGATTCAATTTCGTTCTGTCGACACGACAAGCCATACGGATACGGTATACATACAAATTGAAAATTCAACGAATGCGCCTACCTATAACACGGGCAATTACAACATATCTACTAGGAACGCATGGAGTGATATTCGAAAATGGTATGTCCCGGAATGGCCTCAAAAAGAGGAAGCAGGATCTGCACAGCGAAGCCCGGATATACGGAGTTTGGTACAAACCATAACCGATATGTCCGGTTGGAATCCGGGAAATGCCCTTTCAATACTCCTGGAGGGCAATGGTACGCATAAGGCGTATTCCTTGGATTCCGTTCCACAATACTCTGCACATTTACACATTGTTTATGATAGTGTTTGCCGTATTAATCACGTTATTTATGTGGATCGTACCGCTACCGGATTTCAAGACGGTAGCTCTTGGGTAAATGCCTTCAGATCATTGACAGATGCCATTGATCTGGCCAACCAATGCCCTGACGCAAGAGAAATATGGCTTCGAGAGGGAACCTATTATCCTACAGATGGCCTCTCTAGATCCAGTTCATTTAATCTAACTTCCGGAGTGAAGATTTATGGAGGATTTGCAGGTACCGAAACCTCCAGAAGCCAGAGAGATATCCTTGCTCACCCCGGCATATTAAGTGGAGATATAGGCATCACCGGAGACTCCTTGGACAATGTGTTTCACGTGGTAGTGGCTAGTGCTGGGGTGGATACTGCTTTGTTGGATGGTATCTCTATCCGACATGGGACAGCTAATGGTACAAATCTCGGAGAAAATTCCGGTGGCGGAATACTCAATACAGGTCTACTTCATCTTAAGGATGTAAAGATAGATTACTGTGGAGCAGCGCTACATGCTTCCGGTATTCACAATAAGGGAACCGGAGCGATACTTCAAATAATAGGGAGTGAGATAGGATCGAGTTCTTCCTCTGACGATAGCAGTCTGTACAATGAAGCCGGGGGACTCCTCATCTTCAAAGGACAAAATATTATCAACAAATAAATCAATTATTATTCTACCTTAGATATTTTAAGGAAATTCGTTCGCCCCATCTTGTGCAAAGGCATAGTCCCAGTGCTAATGACAAAATCTCCTTTTTCAATAAGGTGATTTTCCTTAAGAATCGTAAGTGTATCTTCTATACTTTTGTTGGTAGATTCATGATTATTATGAAGATAACAGGTAACCCCCCATACCAAGTTGAGCGTACTTAGAATATGATTGTGATTTGAGAAGATGTAGATCCTACTCTTGGGTCTAAAACTGGATATCTTAAAAGCCGTGTATCCGGATACAGTAATACCGATTACCGCTTTGGCATCTACTAACTCACTTGTTTTAACAGCATTTAGACAGATAACATCCGAGCCAAAAGTATTACTGTGAGGGAGTATATCCGGTCGATTTTTTCCATAGTCTAAGATACGCTCTGTTTCGATGAGGATACGGGTCATTATTTCGACTACTTTCGAAGGGTGCATTCCCACAGAGGTTTCCCCACTGAGCATGACAGCATCAGCCCCGTCCATTACGGAATTGGCTACATCGGTTATTTCAGCACGGGTAGGATAGGGATTGGAGATCATGCTCTCCATCAATTGTGTAGCTACAATCACGGGTTTGGAGCGCATGATACACTTCTTTATAATGGATTTTTGAATGGCAGGTAATTTTTCAAGCTGTACCTCTACCGCCAGATCCCCTCGTGCTATCATAACCGCGTCACTTTCCTCTATGATGGCATTAATGTTATTAAGCGCTTCGGGCTTTTCGATCTTGGCAATGATCTTGGCCGGGTGATTGTGCTGTTGGATGATATTTCTAAGTTCTCTAATGTCTCCGGCTTCTCTTACAAACGAAAGTGCAATCCAGTGGACTGGAAGCTCTAAAATGAAAGCCAGATCTCTTAGGTCTTTGTCGGTAAGACAAGGTAAAGATATCGCAGTATCCGGTAAATTTACCCCCTTGTTAGAGGACAAAGTTCCTCCAAAAATAGTCTTTAGACGAACCTTATCCTTGCTATTCGTCTCAAGTACCTCGAATAGTAACTTACCATCATCTATAAGTATTTTTTCACCCGGATGCACATCACTGGCAAATTTTTCATAACTCATGTAGATGGCTTCTTTTGTCCCTAGTACTTTATGGTTGACAAAAGTAAGAATATCCCCTTTTTTTACTTGAATGGCTCCATCTTTCATCTCTCCGACCCTTAGTTTTGGCCCTTGCAAATCCGCAATAATCCCAATGTGAAGCTTAAGTTCTTCATTTACCCTGTCAATACATTCCACCAAATGAGGTATTTCATCGTAGTTGACATGCGAAAAATTTATCCGGAACATATCAACTCCCGCCTGAGCTAAAGAGAGCAAATGCTCATATGTTCGACTTGCAGGCCCTAAGGTCGCAATGATTTTAGTCCGCTCAAATGTAGGGGAATATTTTACTTGAGTATCCATTCGTTTTCTTCTTTTGCCGGCAAAAGTGGTAATTTTTTTTGGTTTTTCTAGGTCATAGAACAATTAAATAAGTTTGCAGTATTTTAATTTGAAACAGCTAATCCCGTGTTTCAATATCTTCCTTTCGGTTGCGGTACAGCTTAAAATCAATTTAATATTATAAAATTATTTTATATAAAAAAAACAGTAAACCAACTTTATATTATGTATTTCCTTAGATATATTTAATGCCGGGAACAAGTAAAGCTAATATGGTGTTGAACGGTATGAAATAGTAAATTTCAAGGGGCAAATCACTATTTGGTAGGGCCGGAACCAATAGAAATAGATAAAAAACCATTAAATTATTGGTAGAACGAAGGCAATCCTTTAATTTTGCACCTCATTTTATGAACCTATAAATAATAAGAAATGGCAAGTATTGCAGAAAAAGTAACACAAATCATCGTAGACAAGTTGGGTGTTGATGCTTCAGAAGTAACTCCGGATGCGAGTTTTATTAATGATCTAGGAGCTGATTCCCTCGATACGGTAGAGCTTATCATGGAATTCGAAAAGGAATTTGAAGTTTCCATTCCGGACGAAGAAGCTGAAAATATTCAAACAGTAGGTACTGCGATCGAGTACCTTGAAAAAAATGTAGGATAATTACTAACCTCTTCCTATGCATAAAGAGGAAAGTTAATTCGTCTATTAGAAAATATCCACAGAATGGTCTTTTTGGTCATCTGTGGATTTTTTTTTAGATGCGATTATTCCAATTTGTTCAAAACATTTTGAAATCTATATACGTCATTTGGTATTTTGTTAGTAGTTTAGTGTTTGCTTATGACCGCGTTTATAGGAACTATCAATAAGTAATTTTACAGTCGTAGTCTTTTCCAAAGGCAAGCTTCATTCGGAAGGCATCATATGAGTGCACCCGTACTGAAATTGGACAGAAAAGGGCTATATTTGACCGGGATTAAAGAGGGGGAAGATTCCCTCTCAAATTATTGAAAATATTAAAATTATAATATATGAAACGAGTTGTTGTAACAGGTATGGGAGCCTTAACTCCTATCGGCAACACGGTAGAAGAATTTTTACAAGGTCTCAAATCAGGTATGAGCGGTGCTGGTCCTATTACTCGGTTTGACCCCTCCCTCATTCGCACACATTTTGCTTGTGAGGTGAAGGATTTTGATCCATTAGATTATTTCAATCGCAAAGAGGTCAAAAGGATGGATCCCTTCACGATCTACGCCTTGAAAGCTACACAAGAAGCAATGGAAGATGCTAATTTGGATTTGGATCAGTTGGACCTAACTCGATGTGGGGTTATTTTTGCCAGCGGGATTGGTGGGTTTACCACTATCGAACATGATTTGAGAGAGCGCGAAAGAATGGGAAGACCACGATATAGTCCCTTCTTGATTCCCAAGATGATTTCTGATATAGCTGCGGGTTATATTTCTATAAAATACGGTTTTAAGGGGATTAACTACGCTACTGTATCTGCCTGTGCTTCCTCTTCACATGCCATTATTAATGCCGTAGATTATATCAAACTCGGCAAGGCTAAAGTAATTATTGCCGGAGGTGCCGAAGCCTCTGTTACCGAAGCCGGTGTCGGTGGGTTTAGCGCAATGAAAGCCTTGTCTACTCGAAATGACGACCCGGCTACAGCTTCCCGTCCCTTTGATGTACAACGGGATGGATTTGTCTTGGGGGAAGGAGCTGGTTCTTTAGTCCTGGAGGAATACGAACATGCCAAAGCTCGTGGTGCTCATATTTATGCTGAATTCTTAGGGGGGGGGATGACGGCGGATGCATACCACATCACAGCCCCTCACCCGGAAGGAGAAGGAGCAAAAAATGTAATGAGATTTGCTATAGAGGATGCAGGCTTACGCCCTGAAGATGTTGATTATGTCAATGTGCATGGCACTTCAACACCCTTGGGGGATATTGCTGAAGTAAAAGCTATTCAGGCTGTTTTTGGCGATCATGCATACAACCTGAATATCAGTTCGACCAAATCAATGACAGGACATCTTTTAGGGGCTGCTGGAGCGATAGAAACCATTGCTGGTGTTCTAGCTACCATGCATGATTTTGTCCCCCCTACAATCAATCATTTTGAAAGAGATCCTGCACTCGATCCTAATCTTAATTTTACGTTTAATACCCCACAATCCAAACCGGTGAATGTAGTGCTTAATAATACATTTGGATTTGGTGGACATAATGCTTCGATAGTAATTAAGAAATGGTCTTAAAGTGAAATTTCTATTTAAAATATTTAACTATTTTTTCTCTTCTAAGAATAAGGTGCTTGCACATCGCATACACCAAATAACCGGAATTGCTCCCGCCAACCCTGCTATCTATAGAATGGCATTTAATCACCGGGCAGGAGCCAATAATAACCATGCTAAAAATCAAAGTAATGAGCGCCTGGAATATCTGGGTGATGCAGTGCTTAGTTTGGTTGTTGGAGAGTATCTCTTTCAAAAATATCCCTATGCTAATGAAGGATTCCTAACTAAAATGCGAGCTCGAATCGTTCAAAGAAAATCCTTGAATTCACTCGCTGTTTTCCTTCAATTAGATGAGATCATGCAAGAGTATAACAATACTCAGATAAGTAAAACCATGCTTGGAAATGCCCTTGAAGCTTTAGTCGGAGCTGTTTATTTGGAAAATGGTTTTGATAAAACTAAATGGTTTATCATCAGTAAAATAATACGCCCTCATATCGATTTTAATCTCTTGGAAACACACGATGATAACTACAAAAGTCGATTGTTGGAGTATTGCCAGAAAGAGAGTAAACAGGTCGAATTTCAATTGATCCAAAAAACAAAACTCAACAAAAGAGATTGCTTTAAAGTAGCAGTATTGGTAGACAATGTCAGATACGGTACGGCCGAAGAATACAATAAAAAGTCAGCAGAACAAATCGCTTCTCATAAAGCATTGATAAAAATTGGGTTGATTACTCCTAATCCTTCCTAATCCCTATACTAAACGAATCACATGCGTAGTGAGTTCTCCTTCAAAATCAGAGCGATCCTTAGCTGCATGTAAGGCATTTTGAAACGCAGTCAATAATGTGATCATCTCCTCTTTTATACCCAGTATCTCAATATCTTCTACTAATTCCTCCCAAGAAATACCCTCTTCATTGCAATAGGTTTTGGATAGCACCGTCGTCAATCGCTCAAAACCCATTAAAAGCTCATCTGAAGGTACATAACCGCGCAACATAACCGCAGGATACCCATACTCATTTCTCCCAAACAAAACGGATACAAACGATATACCCGCTTTGACAAGTTCTTTTATCTCCTGCCTTTCATAGGGAATTTGACTGTCGGCTACAGATAGTACACTCTGTAGAAACGTATGTGGATCTCTCTTCGAATGAAAGGAGTCCAAGCGCTCTCTTTTTAAATTTGTCCACTCTGTAATAATTGGCGCCGCAATATCAAATCGCATAGGGGAGTCTTGTAATGAAACACCCTCTATTGCTTCAGCTTCTTTGTATAAAAAATCGAGATTGGTCGGTATATCGTTTTGATTCATAGTATTTTAAGTCTTAATTGTTTAAAATTGAGCACAAAGGTAACTAATATATTTTTCTCTAGAATCAAGAAGCGTGTCTAATTACGCGATTACAAGGTTCAAAATGGGTCGGTTTTGTGTTTATCTTTGATTCAAGAGTAAAGAAGAATTCTTCATATCTTTCCGTGTGATTATTTGATGCATCTGAATTCATGTTCATTTCATACAAAAAAAGCCACCATGAATGCTTTGTAGAAGTAAGGCATTTTAAATATAAAAGGACAGGTTGGGCTCTATACCCACTGAAGGTCTTGCATTTTGTCAATTATATCATTGATGCGATCAAAGGATTTATATCCGGTCTTATCTTCTTTGCTTCCACACAAAACGACTCCATAGGGTTGACTCTTTTGAATGATATGTATGATTTGGTCTTGCGTCAGACGGGGCATTTTAAGTAGGATGGCATGAAGCCCCGCTGTTCGTTTTAGGCGAATTAGTTCATACTCTGTGGGCATTTCATCTATCGACACTACCCAATATCTTGGATGAAGCTCGATATCTAAATTCATCTTAAGCCATTGTTCCAATGTGTACTCTACAAAATGTGCATTGGTCGATAATTTAGGAGAGCTAAGCTTATAAAGTGAGAGCTCTAATGCCTTCATTCTCTCTTCCGCCCCTTCTTCTTCCATCTGCTCCAATACCCATTCCGGGCCCGTAACCCATGTTTTAATCGAAGCAAAATCCGTATCCGACAAGCCGGTTTTCTCCGGAAAATGCCCTAACCACTCGGCGCCTATGGCAGAAAAGTACCGCGCATCTGTCAAGGATGCTATTTCAGAAGCAAATATTTTAACTTTATGTCTCATACTACTGGGTATTAATGTACAAAAACTATTCCATAGTGCATCCACCTCCTGCTCCATACTAGTCTGCTTTTTGTTGTAACGGATTTACACCTTTGCCCTAAACCGGATAGATTCATAGTTCTTACTATTGGATGAGGTAATTCATTATCCTACATAATATAATAAAATCCGCAGTATCTTTACCGCCAACTATTGTTTTTAAAAACAAACTGATAATCGATTCCATGTCCCATTCTCTTGCTACTACACTAGGATTCGGTGTGATGTTTTTGTCTATTCTCCTGTTGATAGAATACGTCTACCGCAAATGGCAGCTGGCTCCTGAAATATCTCGCAAATTGGGACATGTCATCGCTATTCTTCTGAGTATTCCTATGATTTATTGGATAGAGGATCATCGAGTGGTGTTTGGGCTAGGATTGGGCTTTTGTGTTTTGCTCTTTCTCGGTAAAAAATACGACTGGCTAAAATCTATCGATTCGGTTGACAGAAAAACCGCAGGAAGCTATATCCTTCCGATTTCTATATATATCATGTTCTATATCTCCTCCAAGAACCATAGTAAATTGTTGTACGTTTTGCCGTTGTTAATATTGGCGATAAGTGATCCCTTAGCAGCTCTGGTAGGAACTCGACTCCACAAACAAACCAATGAAATCAAAGTTTTTGGACTTTCTCTAAAGAAAACCTATTTGGGCTCAGTTGCTTTTTTTATGTCAAGCCTTTTAATTTCTTTAGCGGTATTATACTTGTATTATCCACCTGAAAAGATCCTCTGGGTATCATTACTGATAGCTATAATGGGAACCTTGATTGAACTTTTTAGCTCTCGTGGTTTTGATAACCTAACGATTCCGTTAGGTGTAAGCGGAGTTTTGATTTGGATAGGGTAACAGACTTCCATAAATGGTTTCAATTTAGATTTTTTTATAATTTTTATACTCCCAAAGCCGATAACCCGTCCATCTTTCTACCCAATTCCGAAATCTGTTTTTCATCGTATAATGGGTGAAAGCAGGATCAAAGTCAAAGGACCAAGTCTGTTTTTCGATGCGAGGCAACATAACCTTGGGGTGACTATCCTCGTAGGGGATTAAGCTTTCTATATGACGATCGTATTCGAACTGCTGTTTATCGACGATATTTTGCTCGATCCATTGATCATCGTGCCATAACTTTTGGAAGTCACTGTATTTTTTTTGCATTTTTATAGGATCTTTCACCCACCCATAATGATAGACCGCTGCATCTATGGATTTTACACGAAGTTTTTGATTGGGTTCTTTTCTAAAACCCTGTGCATCCCGGTATGAAAAGATGGTTTTCGTATTTCGAATGACCCTTATCTCATGCCGATACCATTTAGGGGATTCTGCTATGAAATGGTAGGATCCATAGAAGTGTTTGTACCTAAAAAGTAATCCTTCAACTTGAGTATTTCCCAGATACTCATGCATAGCATCCACGATGACAGAATGATCCCTCTCATGGATAACTTCATCTGCTTGTATGTAAAACACCCAGTCATATTCCCCCGGAATCTGTCGGAAAACCTTGTTGGTTTCTTCAGCCAAGACCCGGCCTCCTTCTCTTAGCGTGTCATCCCAGATGCTGTTTATAATACGTATTTTGGAAGAATTTAGCTGTGTGAGGTACTTCGCTGTCTCGTCTTCCGATGCTCCCAATCCGATATAAAATACATCACAGATTGGGAGAACGGATCGAATCGATTCCAATACGGGGTAATCATACTGGATCGCATTTCTAATAATCGTAAACCCGGCAACGCGCATAGCTTCAGTTTTGTGAATGCAAATATACTCGCTTAGTGTGAGCTTATCCCTATTACCTCTATTTAAACAGGTTCCCAATGGCCTTTAATGGCGCTTAAAATTTATTTGAAACAAGATCCTGGTGTTTTAAACAGGAAACATCCCGTAGAGACGGGAGACCTTCCGTCTCTACGATAGATTCTACAACAAAATCGGTTGTATAAATCGTATAATTCCAAATGTTTTTCCTGGGTGAAAATCCCCCCGCCATCCGCTGTTTAAACGGGGTTCCAATGGCGTTTCAAATTTATTTGAAACAAGATTCTGGTGTTTTAAATAAACATCATGTAGAGACGGGATATATTCCGTCTCTACGATATATCCCGTCTCTACGATATATTCTGAATTAAAATCCGTTGGTCATATCCCCCGACATCCGCTGTTTAAACGGGGTTTTCAGATAAAAACCACATAGAACGTACAGGCATTATAATGTAATATTTTGGTCTTTTTTGAGGGAAAACAGCTCCATATACTTTTCATTCTGTATATTTGAATGATATTTAAAGTTATTATTTAATTTCCACGGGTGAGTGGCAGCCATGAACTTAGATGTCGTTTATTAGGTATAAAATTCATGTTCGTTTCATACTATAAACTATT